>Ga0310786_10003519_pt1 | contig 22719 bp, 33 predicted proteins | sample AusTroGonzalo_MG_FD_203881 | JGI IMG/M metagenome (GOLD analysis project Ga0310786, IMG submission 203881) | Bovine rumen microbial communities from tropical cattle in Woodstock, Queensland, Australia - Gonzalo_03 (v2) (version 2) | ecosystem: Host-associated > Mammals > Digestive system >...
GCAGGCCAAGTCCCCGTCATCTTCTATGGCCTCTCTGCCTCCATCTCTCCCGCTACCTCCACCGACAACGAACCTCAGAGCAATCAGTCAGATCTCGACTATTTGAAATCCGAAATAGAAAAGATGCACAGCTTTTTCCTTTCGGAATCTGCCGAGTTCCCTCAATGTGGAGCCTACCAAAAAGCCGAAGCCATAGCCGATGTTTTAGCCTTATTTTACTCCCTCCCTCAAAAGCAACTTACTCACTCAGTGACCAAGAAATCTGACCAAGTTCCCAAATTTAAGATTGGTGACAGAATTCGTCTTAAACAGTCCAAGGATACTGATACAGGAGTCTTGATAACTGATATTTCAGGACGAGGTAGATATCTTAGTGAAAAAGGTATTATATGTGATATCAAAGAGCAAGATATGTGGCAACTTGTTCCAAATTATGAGAGTGGTAGTTTGGAACAAGAGTACCTCCGTTGGTTTACTAATCATTTCAATGGTAAACGTGACATATCCATGTCAGGAGAATATCTTGAGCGAGGCACACAACTTGAACTGGCCCGTTACTTTGCTGAGTATGGCAAAAAAGAGTTCATTAAAGCAATGAAAGAAAACCACGTCGATACAATATGAATGCAATGGATATTATGATAGCAACGGTATGTTGTATTGTGTTTATGGCTATCGTTCGCCTGATATTAGACGTTGACGGAAAAGATAAAACGATAAAAAGAAGTGATATGAAACCATTAACAAAAGAAGCGCAGCAAGCCAAAGAGTCTTGCAAAAATATGGGAATCAAAGACGGCTACCAAAACTGTTGGGTGGTAAACTTCCAATCCCACCCCACCAAAATAGAAAGCCGTTCTACCTGCTCCTCCGTCGTGCTCGCCACCGGCTACGGCATCAAACGCTATGATCCCCGCACCGACACCCACTACTTCGAGGCCGATGAAGATGCTGCCGGTCGCCCTATCCCCTATAACTCCTACTGGGAAGCCCTCTCCCACTTAGGCATCCGTTTCTAACCTCAAACCGCCCTCGCTATGACAAAAGGAGAATTATTAGACTACCTCACTAAAGAGGCTAAAGACCTTAGAAACGCCCCCGATTTCATTACCGTCAATGAACATCTTACGGGAATCAATGAGGCCAACATGCCCAGTGCCGCTCAAATAGACGGCATCCTGGTTGCCTTCATAAACCGCATAGGAATCCACCAAGGCATAGACTACGCCCTAAAAAACTCAGATTTATAACTTTTAATAGCTATGACAGAGGAACTGTTACAGGAAATCTTGAAGCGCAATGAGGAACTTACAAAGACCGCAAAGCGCATTTGTGCCTCTATCTGTAATAGGATAGAGAAAGGCTCAATGACTATTGAGGAGGCCTTAACCGCAATGTATAATGTTGGTGCCTCAGATTACTCAGAGAAGATAGGGCAAGACAAATGGATTTGTGCCGCCGTAGAAATGCCACAAGAGACTTTCTATGATAGTGATGGGTCTATGTACCTTGATAAAATTCCGCGCAAACACTCGGAATCTCTTGAGGTGCTAACCTTGTATGATGATGGTAAGTATGTTATGCAAAGTTCAGTCAATGGCAAGTTTAAAACTTATACGGATTGTGACAATTTTCCGCATAGAGTCATGTTCTGGAAACCTTTTGAGAGAATGAATTATGATCAGGCTTGCATACAAGAAATGGAGTGCATAAGGAATGCAAGTCAAGAGTAGTGAATATTGAGGAAATATCAATAGAATAAATGGCTATGAAACTATTAAACGCATTGAAATCGTTCTGGTATGAACTTGGTATTATGGGACTATTGATAGATGACTATGGCGATGTTGAAGGAGCTAAGAAGAGGAGACTTGAACTCTATAAAAAACAAGATGATTTGAAAAAGAAATGAAAGAGGTTTTTGTCATAGAGAAACTGGTAACATTTGGATTCTGGGAGTTGTTTTCTGACAAATTCTACACAGATGAGAGAAAGGCCATAGACGACTGCCTTGACCTCATGAAAAAGATGCAACAAACCAACCCCAACTTCGCCGCCCGTGTCACGAAACTTGAATTGGTAAATTAGAATATGCAACTATGATCATAGAATACAAAAACGGTGAGCAAATCATCAGTCACAACACCCTCGCCGACCGAATAGCCGACGCGAACTACTATCTGGGCGTAGCCATGGCCACCGGTAATACCCGGAACAAACGCAAGTGGCTCAAACGCCTCAAAGAACTCAACGCTCTTGCAGACCAACAGACTAATTCAAATACATAAACCTATGAAACTGTCAATAGAAACAAAGTTCAATCCAGGCGATATCGTCTGGAGAAAGAATCTGGTGACGAATGAGGCCGAACAGGTCAAAATAGATAGAGTGGATGTCTTCGTTTCCTTTATAGAAGGTCAGCAATCCTATGTGGAAATGTATCATAGCGAGGATGCTATAGCTATGTGTAATATTCCTGGTCAGGTAGATGCCAATAACGCCTTTGCCACAAAAGAGGATGCTGATGCCTGCCCTGCTTACGTTCCAAAATCAAATACATTATGACTATAGAAGAGGCTATACAACACTGTGAGGAGAAATCCTGCAGTAACTCCCTGTGCGCCCAAGACCACAAGCAGCTTGCAGCCTGGTTAACTGAGCTCAAATCTTTGCGCGAACAGCAAAAGCATTTCACATGCCCTTGCTGCTGCCCTGCATTTCAGGATGGCGTTAAGGTTGGAATGAAAGAGACCAGCGAGAACATCAAGAATGCCGCCATTGATGGCTACATAGTTAACAATGGTACATTGCCATATCCAACCATACAATTTCTCACCGCTGATCTGAAAGCTAAGAATCCTAATGACGGTGATAAAGTCAAAATCTTAATACTTACCAAAGGAGTTGAGCAATCCATAGATGCCTCCACTGATACTGACATCACTGACGAACTCCTCCTGCTATACGGTTTTGAACCCCATCCAGAGGAAGGCCATCACACCAGATATGTCAAGTATGATGAGTACCGCGAAGTTGAACTGTACGAGTATTCAGACTCCATCTGGATATTCCACCACCACCACAATGTAGAATTCTCTACCCCTGACACCCAAATCACCATCTCCTACCTCCATGAGCTCCGCCAAGCCCTCCATCTCTGTGGCTGCCTCGATCTCCTAACTCCTAATTCAAAGTAATATGACATCACCAATTCAAGCTACTTGCATTCATGATACCCTCATCTTTGAGAAAGGAAAGACCTACGAATTCTATCCTGAGATTTACTCCGGTACTGGCCTCTCTGACGAGCCTCCAATGAGCAGAGAGTATCATTATAACACTTTCCCCTATGACATAACCTTCTTTGACCGCCCTACCGCCATAGCCAAAAAGGCCCTCAAATTCGTCTTTGAAGATTACTTTACCCCCGTTCCTAACAAATGAAACAGACTAAAAAGCAAATCAAAGCCCAGTGCATGAACGAGCTCCAAGGCCGTTTTGACCGTATGAACGCCTCCATGCTGGCCGAGAACAAACGTCTCCATCAGACCGTAAACGAACTCCGAGATGAGAACCGCGCTCTCTCCAAAGAGAGACGTGACCTCAAAAACCACAATGAAGTCCTGCAGGAGAAACTCTCTCAGTATGAGGATTGGATAGCCCGCCTCCAGGAGTTCTGCAACCTCCCTGACGGAGAGCGCGAAACCGCCTATAAGGAGTATATGGACTCTCTCAAAGAAAAGACCTCCGCCAACAAACAGTTTGTCGCAATGGAGAGCTTTTACAACCGTATCTTTGGCATGATGATGAATTAATGAATTCATGAATCTATGAATTTATGAATCTATAACACACTGACAATTTGAGATATGAAAGGTAAATCAGAGGCAGACAAGGAAGCCGTTAAGAAAATATCCAAGTATGTAAGCAAAGAGATTGTGAGGCAGATAAAGGAAAAGATGAAAGAATTAAGATATGAAAAGGGAATGTACAGATTGTCCTTATGTTAGAGACGCAAGTTTCCATTGCCCAGAAGAAGAAGGATATATTTGCGCTTATTTAGCAATGGCAAATGGATATAACCCTGCAAAATTAGGTGGAGGTTAAATACTTGAATTCTTTGATACACTAACAGATTGAGATATGGGAGATTGTTTACATTGTAAGTATGCAAAAATTATACCTACTTATAAGGCGGGTTTAATTAAAGACGGTCATATAATTATATGCCGTATAACGAAAAAGAAGAAACTTGATGATAGGTGCTGTGGAAGGTTTAGGAGTAATGCAGACTTTGGTAAAGGGGCAAGTTGAAGTATTCTTTGATTCACAAACAGATTGAGATATGAAAGCAGTATTTACATTTAAGATTATTGACAATTATGGGGAGATAACAACTTGTAATATGATTGAACCCCTTAATAAGCCTATTAGTAGAATAAATGATAGAATAAAAGACCTTCAATCAAAAGGGTTTTATATTACAGGAAACATAACACTCCAATTTGTAGAAGAAGATAGGTAATATATTCTTTAATACACCAACAATGTTGCAACCTAATGTTGTAACCTAATGTTGCAACCTTAACATCTAATGTTGCAACCTCAACCACTAACTTAACCTCCAAGACTATGAGTAGAAAAACCTTATCACAAGCCATAGCAGAGAAACTCCGCTCCTGCCGCGCCGCCTACGATTCCATCCCCTTCCATAACAAACCGGTCAGTATCACCGACCGCCCCGTACCGGAGATGGTTGTCCTCCCTGCCGAAGCTGCTGCCATCCAGTCTCAACTTTCTGACGTAATGGCTCAGTCAAACAAGATTCCCACGCCGGTATCCATTCTCCTGCAGCCAGATGATCTCGCACGCCTCGTCCCACCAAAGGAACCCAAGCTCATGTTTGTAGGTGCCCGAGAACCAGGCACCCTCACATATCACCGCTACACCATCCGTCACAAATAGTCTCATTGGGCGGTCGCCACTGGTACTGGCCACCGTCCGCCATTCCTTCTTTTTGTTTAAATCGAATGGTTTCTCAGGAACGCTCCAACCGTGAAGGTCCGGGCGTTCCGCGCTTTTTCTCTTAAATCCGCCAGAAAAGTCAATAAAAAAGCAAATTTAAGAGCAAAGTTAAAAGAAAAACCACCTCAAAAACCGCGCTACAACCCTCTCAAACCTCTATTTGAAAGGGCAGATAAAGTGGCATAAAAAAGAAAAGAATTCCCCAATTAGAGGAAACTTTCCCCAATTTTCTCCTAATTACCCATCACTATTCACCAAATCCAGCAAATTCTTGCTAATTCTGCCAAAAATTTCCACTTTACCGTAAAAAATTTCCGTAAATCGTGATTTTTTCACGCAAAACGCCTCAAAAAAGCCAATTTCATTATCTTTGTCATGATTAAAAAAGGTCCTGCAAGATTCTTTTTAATCCGTCTTTACCAGTCAGCCACTGCCAGCCGCCCTCGTCGCTCTGCCAGTGCAACCCTCAGGCACGAGCTCACCCCTCATGCCTGTCTCATTCCCCACCACCCAATTTGCCCGTAATTTGCCGACCATTACCCTCATCCTTCGTCCATCCTTCGTAATGCCAACGTGGTAGCCTCGTTCACCCTCTATTTAATTTGCCTGCAATTTGCTAAAACATCAATTTTATGGTGAAAAATTTGTTCGTTTCCAAATAACCCCTTACCTTAGCACCGCTTAAATCAAAGTGCGGTACGTGAAGCCGCCTTTATGGTGGTTATTTTTTTTGCGAACTTGTACTCATATTATACTGCGCCGTGTCTGGTAGTGGAAACACCCAGGAGGTCTCGCACTTTGAGCCTAAGCAACACGTAGCGCAGTTTTTTTATGCTTAAAATCAAAGTGAAATGGAAACAAGAAACATTCTCGACCCCGCAGCGGATATCGAGGCCAAGATTAAGGAGTATTTCGGTGAGACTGATTGCTCTGTTCAGATCTTCATGGTAGGTAGCATTGCTGATGCTATCATCTCTTACAAAGACTTTAAACCGGTACGTCAGGTGCGACGTGAACTTGAGGACGCTTTCCCGGATTTAAACATCGGCGAAATACACCGATCTTATTCAAACTCGTCTCGTCTTGCAGTCATGCAGGAACTCCTGGATGCTGATGAGCAAATATTCCTTCCCTATGCTGACGGCTCCCTGCGTCCTATCTGTCTGAACGAACTTGTAGAGGAACGTCTATACCACCGCATCCTAAAATGAGCGATTCATTAAAATCTCGATGGAGCAACAAGCGGCTCACTAAGGAACAATTTGTTTCTCGTGCTCGTTTAATCTGGGGGAATCAATATGATTACTCTCAGAGTGTTTATTTATCATGTTCACAACCTATAACGATCCGCTGCTATAAACATAACCATTTCTTTACGCTTTCTACCGCGGCCAGTCATATTCATTTTATCCGTCCATGTGGGTGTCCTTTATGCACAAAAGAAAAACGAAAAGAAACGTTTGACTTAAAATATCGCAAGCCAGATAAAGTTGTAGCAGCCAAGCCGAGTCCATTCGAGTTTTTTTTACAACGTATGCGTCAGGTTTATGGTGATGAATACGATTACTCCAAGGTCGTATATAAAGGTAGTGATGTTCCTGTTTTGTTGACATGTCGTAAGCATGGTGAATTTAAAATGTCTCCTCGTTCTTTGCTTATAGGGAGGCCTGATAGATCTATAAAACCTCATGGATGCCCCGAATGTGCCGGCATAAGAAAATTGTCTGTGCCATCAAAGGTTAAGAAAAAGCAATCTGAAAAAATAGAATTTGACTTTTTAAAGGAAGCACGGATGGTTCATGGGGATAGATATGAGTATCCTGTCTGTCCTTCTAAAAAATATGAAGGAAATGAAGGAGTTAAGATTCCTATTATTTGCAAGAAACATGGCATCTTCTATCAATATGTCTTTTTACATCTTGCAGGTTCTAATTGTCCCGCTTGCGCTAATCGTCATCAGTCTTTAGAGTATCGTAGAAATGATTTCATTCAACGGGCCAAAGAACGTCATGGTGATAAATTTAGTTACAGAAGTGTTTTCTATGTAAATAATGATACTCGAGTATCTATCTATTGTAAAGAGCACAAATATATGTTCTCTGTGTCCCCTGACACACATCTGAGGGGTGGAGGAGGTTGCCCGTATTGTTCGAACTCTACAGGTGAAATTGATGTTCGTTTATGGCTGGAAGAGCATGACATAGATTTCTTGTATCAGTATAGGATACCTAATTTCAACAGTAATCTATCATTGCAATATCTTGTGGCGGATTTCTATTTGCCTAATCATAAAACGATCATTGAGTTCCAAGGCCAGCAACATTATTTTAACATATCGCACTTTTATCGTAACTCTAAACGGACTTTTGAACTTCAATTATTGAGAGATGAGACATTACGTTTATATTGTAAGCAGAACAAACTGAATCTTATTGAGATTAAGTATGATCAGCAGCAATCAATACCTAATATTCTATCACATATATTGTCATAACACAAATATATATTGTGTTTTGTTAGATGGAATAAATAATATTTATAACTTTGTCGCAACATTTATATTTTGGTATGAATTCGAAGTTAGACATAAAAAGGGCTATCAAAGAAAGAGGCCTAACAGTAAAAGCATTGGCGGATAAGATGGGTATATCCCCTCAATCTATTTTTCAGTTTATAAGGCGTAACCCTTCTGTCAAGAATCTTTATGCTATCTCTGACGCGCTGGGATGCGATGTGCGAGACTTGTTTTACCCTGCGGATGCCCCGGCTGCTCCTGCTCCATTATTGCAGAGTAAAACTGAGGTTATCTATTGTCCTCATTGTGGAACTCAGTTTAAGATATTGAGTTAACCTATTGTTTCTATACTCTTGAATCGGATTATTTTGCTGGCTCCGTTTTTGCGATTTGCTCAAAAAATATAATTTTATTCAAATTATTTTTCATTTTTCTTGAAAAACTCTCTATCTTTGCCTCAATAAAAGCAGACCGAATGAGTAAAAAGACAGGAGGCAGAATCTCAACCAAAGAACTTAACCCCTCATGGTACATAGCCGAGCAGGTGGTAAAGCGTAGCGGCTACAGTCAGAAACAGTTGGCCGAGAAGTTGGGTGTATCCGTCACCTCCGTGCACTACATGATCAACCACCCACCCTCGATTGTTCACGTCCAGATGCTCGCCGAGGCCATTGGTTGCTCATTCTTTGATTTCTTTGATTTCCCGGCTCCCTCCACTGAATCCCAGCAGGAGTCACAATCGCACATATTCCCCTGCCCTCACTGCGGCCACCTACTGCAAATCTCATCCGTTCCCTCAAATGACTAAGCGTTCTTTTGTAACTCAGGATGAATTGAAAGCTGACATCGCAGCACGTCAATCTGATTTCTTAACTATGATAGTTAGAGCCATAATGTCGTGTTGTACTCCTATTCCCCTTCCTTTTACCAAGAAACGGACGGAAGAGGATTCTCGCAGAATGAGGGCTAAAAATCTACATTTGAGTCCACACCTAAAGAAATAATCACTGCGGACGAGTGATTTGCTTCAATTTTGAGTCCAAACGAGGCTGCCAACATTGCGTTAGCAGCCTCGTTTTTGCGCCCGGCAACTGATATCACATCAACGGCCGTTCTTTTCCTAATTCATTAAAAAGGACTGTATATACTAATATGAGCTTCAATTTCCGTAGTATAAATCGCATTTTTGACCGTCCCACCCTGGCTTATGTCTGTTTTCCTTGTGCTGGTCGTTCATTCCCAGCACAAACCGCGAGCAGTTATCCCGCAGCGGGCATCCATCGCCAGAACAATACTCAGCCTCAGTCATAGTTCATCTCCTACCCATGTTCTTACCGCGAGCACCTTTGGCGGCCTTACGCTCGGCTTTGCGCCTGTCGCGTCGTGCCTCTTGACCACTCTTGGGCGTACTAATGTACCTCACCTTAGTCATGCCGTATGTTCTTATTTGATATATCATAACTCAAAGCATTAATGAGTAAGGATTCTTATTCCATCTACTTCAATCACCAGGTAATCTCGCACAACTCTTATGGCACCTGATCCTTTTATATTTGGATCTTTGGCTTTTTCATCAGCAACAAACCTCACTGTGCGTTGTTTAAGCCGCGTATTCACCTTGAGAGTGATGCAATTACCCTCCTCCACCCTTCCTGCAGCCGTAACATACTTGATATGGTACGGTACGCGCTTGATATCAGTTGCGCTCTTGGGAGGATTGAAACCAGTGGTCCTGATGCCGGTCCTCTTATCAATCCAAGAGAACTTCTCAGTCAGGTTCCGGAGGAACTGGAAAGACATTGACGGCTGGTTGGTAGGCATAATTCTCAATCTTTATCTACACAAATCTAATAAGCCTTTTTACATGTGTTGTGACAAAATTTGAGTAGGTATTACTTGACGATTTCTAAACTATAACACATATAATAGTTAAAATCGGTACGGAATTTTTATTCCAACCCAACACAAAACGGCCATTTTTCGCAAAAATAGTCGTTTTATATTCATTTTACTTTGAAAGTCACTGCCCAAGAAAAATCGTAACTCGTTGATTATAAGAGGTGAGGAGTCGGCAGATGCGTTTTTGCAGTGCCTTATCTCGCGCGAGACCGCCGCCACACTGAACGCCACCTTGTCACCCTAAACCCACGCCGGCCCCCACCTCATGCCGCCGGCCCCCTTTGTAACTGTTTGTTTTTTTGTGTGTTGCGTGCTTTGTCCCTGTTTTTGTGATTTTGGGAATAGGCCGCGCCGCCGGTCTGGGCGGATCCCGCCCGCGCTGGCTTTCCGCCCGGCGTGCCTGGTGCCTGGTGCCTGGTGTGCTGCTGTTCAGGTGGGGAGGGTGCCGCGGTTCCTGAGGTCATGACCGCCGCCCAGAGAATGCGCGCCGCGGCTGATTTTCTTATTTATTTAATAAGGTGTAATATATATATTTATTAAAAAGTGTTAATTTTGGGCAGATAGTAATATTTTTATCTGTTTTTGTTTGTTCAAACAATTTATATATATTACTTTTGAACCGTCAACAGATACGGAACGCCGGAACACCGGCACAAAATAAAGACATTAACCGCGCCCAGAGGCGCACAAAATAAAAAGCAATGAATAAAAAACAAATCGCCGCCGCGCTGCTGGCTATTGCAGCCGCAAATCCTGAGGGCTTCACGGTATCCCGTGAAACCCTCACCGCGTTAAATTCTGGCTTTGCCGTAGCCATGGCCGCCACACAAAACAGCTTTGGCCCCGCTGGCCTGGCTCGTGTTATTGATTACGCAAAAAAGCACAATAATATTAACGCTTTCGGCGGCTGGCTTGACAGTGAAACCGGTTTATTTTATTGGGACTGTGTGACCATATACAAAACCCGCGCCGCCGCTGATCGTGCCGCCCGTCGTAATAATCAGATCGCATTTTTTGACCTGAGCAATAAAAAAGAAATTAGAACCAATATTTAAATATTATCAACATGGAAAAAATTAATATTTGCGGCCAAGAGGTTATAAAGGTAAGCCCGGCCGAATGGGAACAAATGAAAGATTCTTTAAAAATGGAATACGACAAAGTACAAGGTAATATACATATTGCAAACTGGGGGTGTGTTTTCTTGGATAGTCAATATAATACGCCGATTGATGACGAATTTATGTATAATGAATTTAACGAGATAGCAAATAAATAAAATTACACTCCCGCGCTAATATTGGAACTTTGCCGGGATCGTACCCAGGAACGCGGGCCAATATTAACCGAGTTTTAAAACTCACAAAATAAAAAAGTCATGAACGCAAACAACAACACCCAGAGAGAGAGCAACAACGCAGTTATAAACGCCGCTAAAATTCAGGATTTCGGCCAAAAGATAGGCGGAGCCCGTAAGGATTTAGCCCGCGAACAGGCCGACCTTGTGGCCGCTTTCGCCGGTCTGACGGTTGAGTCTTTAAAGACTTTGAGCCTGTCAAAGGTTGTAAAATTTGAACAGGTGCAACGCTTGGCCGCCTCTGGTGCTATTTCTGCGCCTGCTGCCTGTGCTGCTTTCGCTCTGTGGCGTTCCATTCCCGCCCGTCCTTATCTTTCTTGGAAGGTTGGCTCATGGGCTGAGAAAACCGCCGCCCTTCTCGCTCAGATATCCTCTATTATAGACGGCGGAGAAATCACCGAAAATATAGAACGGATGGCAGAATACCGCGTTTTAATGGCTGCCGGCTATCCCTCCGCCCCCTTCTCTTTCGGTCGTTATAGCGTCGATTATTATTTAACCGTTAATTCTCCCCTCTGTGTCATGGCTGGCCGTTATTACAAGTTACGCACCACCGACCCCAGCGAGGCCGCCGAGTTTATCCGCAAGGCCGTAACCGCTGACGCTGCCACCCGTGCCGAGGGTGCCACCTTTGAGCTATACTGCAGCCGTGGCGTATATTATGCCGCGCCCAAAGGTAAAAATAAAATCCGTGTAAAGGAATGGAACACCCGCGAGGAAGCCCGCGCCGGTATGGAAGACGTGGCAGAGCTGCGCCGCCTCTGGGAAAAAATCCGTAACACCCCCGCCCTTCGTCGTACCACCAACCGCCCCCGCGTCGGTGTGGACTATCGACAGGGCCAGAACATGAACCCCGAAGCCTTCGCCGCTGCTTTCCCGTTCCGTGGTGTGGAGTTCGGCAACTGGCTAACCCAGACGGATCGCGCCATCCGTTTAAATGAAACTTTCGACGCTCTCCGCGACCTTTGCGCCCTCTGTGGCCTGACTGCTGACGCTGCCACCCTGAAGGGCTGGCTGGCCATGGCTTTCGGTTCTCGTGGCATTCCTGGGGCTGCCGCTCATTTTGAGCACGAGCACCGCGTTATTAATTTAACCAAGGAGCACGGGGCCGGCTCTCTGGCTCACGAATGGTTACACGCTCTCGACGCTTTCACCGCTGCCCGCTTTGCCGGTTCTCTGGGCCAGTTCGCTATTAAGGACTGGGGCAAGCTGCCAGAAGGTGAACTCCGCGAGGCTGCCCGCGCTCTTTATAGTGGGCTTATAAAATCACCATTTGCCCGCCGTTCTGAAGATCTCGACTACCTGAAGGGAAAAGACTACTACGCAAAGGCCCAGGAACTCGCCGCCCGCGCTTTTGAGGTCTATGTTATAGAGCTGGCAAAGATTAAGGGCTGGACGCTTGATTTTTTGGCTAACGTAACCACCCGCGAGGAGTGGATCGCCGCGTATGGGGGAGCCGATGAGTACCCCTACCCGACCCCCGCCGAAGTTGCAGAACTCGCCCCACTGTTCGCCCGTTTTCTCTCCCTGGCTGCTGACGCTCAGGAACTGAGCAAAGAGGCCGCCCAGTTGTTTGCCGATGGTCGCGCCATCATGGAACAACAGCGCGAGAAGGCAAAGGAACTGCAGGAACAGGCCTTCCAGGAAAAGGCAGAGCAACGCGCCGCCGCTACTGCTTCCCGTATGGAAGAAATGAAGCAACGCACCGCCGAGGTGTGCGCCGAGTGTGGGGCCTCGTGGTCTTACGTGTTCGAGTCTGCGGGCCGTGCCTACGCTGTCGGAGGTGGTGCCGGTTTCGCTTTCCATATCTGGGCAAGTGGTCATGTAGGTTTTAAGGTGGTACGCCTTAATTCCAGAATAAAAAAGAGCATCCGCACGGCATGGGGTGACACTCTCGAAGTGCGCCCAGGTGTTGACCTCGAAGCCTTCGCCCGTAAAGATCTGCAGTATGGTTTTACAGGTTTTAGCCTTTATAATTCAGTTTTCAAGGGCTACGCGACCACCTGGCAGGAGTTTAGCGAGAAACACGCCGAGGACATCCGCAAGGGTGCCCAGGAGTTCGCCCCGAAAGCTCAGGAAGTGAAAAAGGAGGCCACCACGAGCGAAACAGCCGCCCAGCCTACCACCAACAAGGCCGAGGACGAAAAACCCGCCCAGAAGCCCGCAAAGGGTGAAAAACGCAACCGCCAAGAGATCAATACCACCGCCGCCCCCGCTGAGTCGCTCCAGTTGGTCGAGATCGCCGACGGTGTGGCCGTCATCCCCGCCGAGGGTTACGACTACCGCGCCACCCTATTTAACCGCCGCCAGATTAAGGCGCACGGCGCGACATGGAATAAAGAGGCCCAGCAGTGGCAGGCCACAGACCCCGCCACCGTCGAAGCTCTCCGCGCCTGGTTCGCACAGTCTGCCCCCGCTGCCGATGAGCAGCAGGAACAGGCTACAGAACCAGCACCCGCTAATTATAGCGACTCTGAAAAATCAGATTCTCCCGCAATAGCCGCCAACCGTCTGGCCCCAGCCGATGAGCCGGAACCCGTGGCCGTTGCTGCCAGTTATGGCAGTGAGCCAGAAACACCCGACGCAGTGCCCGCCGCTTATTATAGCGGGTCTGAGAAATCAGAAGCCTGCAGCCTCTATAATTTCAGCTTTAAAAATCGCACCGCCGAGCAGTGGACCTGCCTGACCAAGTTCGACACCGTGCCCGATGGCGAGAAGCTACTCCAGAAAACCGCAGAGGGCCATGGCTTACTCTCTGCCAGTGCTTGCGACTTCCTGGACGTTCAGGCCGATTATATCATATATTTCAGCCGTCGTAATGGTGATTATATTTGCATGTATTTGGCCGACTTCAATGGCCAGCCACTCCGCCGACCTATTGAGGAACTGCGAGGCCGTTTGCTCGATGCTCGTAAGGCTGCCGAGTTGAAACAGATAGCCCAGAGCATTCAGGAGGCCGACCGCGACGGATGTGCCTACGAAATCCACGCCGGTGCCTCAGTTGTCAGAGTTGACCGCGACCCCCGCACCCCCGGCCATTTCCGTGCTACCTGGTACGTGTCCGGCGAACTCGATGAGCGACGCAAAGCTCAGACAGCCGAAGACGCTGCCGGCATGGTCTGGCTACTCCGTGAGAGCTGCGCCCTTGAAGGCAGAACGTTTTATACGAAGCGACCACAGGGTTGTTATAGAGATTCTGCATGATCAGAATGATTGATTATGAACATTTTATTTAAGTATTAACAGAGTCCTGAGGCTCACAAAACATCCCATCAATGGAAACAATAGACAAAACAGTGAAAGTTTGCGATTTCGAGCAGACCCCTGACTACGAACGCAACTATGAGCGCAACTGCTGTGCAGATTACGTGTGTGAATGCTGTGGTAAGAAACTCAATCCCAAGACCATGAAGCAGGTGCAGCTTCTTACCTCTGGCGAATGGACTGACGAAACCCTGGAGGTCCCGTCCAACAATCCAGATAGTTATGAGGCCGATGGTCAGGGCTTTTTCTATGTCGGTCCTGACTGCTACAAAAACATTATGAGACGTATCGCTTTGAGTGGTGAAACTCGTGATGTGAGAGTAATAACAAAGTATTAACACACAATTTTTCCCAGTATGAAAACTAATAATTCCGACAGCAACATTTTTGAGCTCAATGACACCCTTTGGCCTGTTGTTCGAGTAAATACAAATGACACAATTCTTGACCCCAAGAAATATGAGGAAACCCACGCCAAAGACACTTTTGACGGAGATGAACCTTATTATAAAGATAACCCGTTTAGATATTTCAAGGTTGATCGTGACAAATGGAATGATGAGATAAAGCAACTGGCCGTTGATTTTATCAATGAAAACATTATTGATATGATGAAACCCTACGGTGTCGAAAGTATTCAGGTCAAAAAAATAGACAGTCCTGTCTATTATGATTATGGACCTAATGATACTGATGAATTGATTTTTACAGTTGTTATGGCTCCAGATTATTGTGAACATATAAAGCATAACTTAGAACTATTTCGTAAGCGTGATATAAATGTCTTTTCTCATTATTATCCCTTTTTTAATGATCATTTTTGGTCATCAAAAACATATCTTTTGAATGAAATTGAGGCTTTTGAGAATAGAGAGCGTTGTTTGGGCGCATATTTGACTCTTTGTCTGGTTGACCTGGGTAAGTCTGAGATTTCAAAAGACTTTCAAAAATATGCTTTTGATTGGTTGCAAGTTCACTCATCTGCAGGAACCGTTCGTAGTATTTTGCTTGAATATGAGAATGAGCCAATAGATAGTACCGATGAGCGTTTTAATGGATATGAAGATAGCAATGAATTTCTTGAACTTTATAACGATGACTTTGCCATTTGGGAGCTATATCACAATCTTTATAACCGAGTTGGTGACGCATGGAAGGGATATGACACACTTGAGTGCTTAACGGATGGGTACAAAGATATCAGTTATTTCATTGATGCGAAAAACGATGCAATGCGCATGATATTCTGGGCTATTGATAACGATTACTCTCTTGAGGACCTGAAAGCCATGGCCGCTTAAACTATAACGGCCTCTTTCAGTCCAATTAAAAACAAATCACATGTCAAAATACACCTTCAAACAAACAGAGATCACCGGCAAGTACGGCCACCACTACCCCCTACTTACCAGTAATGAGTTCCCCTGGATGAACTGTCAAGTCATCCCCATGGATCCCGACGAGCGTGCCACCGTCATGGCAGAGCTCCGCGCCCGTGAGGAGTATGTAGTGCACGCTGCCGGTCGTGAGGATTTCTGCGTCATACAGGCCGGAGGCGGCACCCCTGAGCATCCCACAATAGAGATCACCGCCGATAACGCCGATGCCGTTGACCGCGCCATCTGTGAATGTATGCAGGCCGCGGCCGACTTCTGGGCGGCAAATCATTGAAAAATCAAAGAAAATTTCATTTTTCTTGAAAATAATTTGATTTTTCTTTGGTAGTACGAAAGTAAAGCATTACTTTTGTCTCAGTAATCAAGTTGAACCGAGCCATAAGGCTCACAAAAAATTAGTATTATGTCAGAAATTGCAAAACAGTACAGAGAGGACCTCAAGGAACTTAACCATCCTCTTTATCGTTTTTACCTCCGCTTCGACATCGCAGTGGATCTCTTTCTCGCCCATCACCCGCGCTTCACCAAGTTAAGCCTGGTTGTTTTTGTTGTCCTCGTAGAACTGGAGTTCTGCAGGGTCCTCCTGGGTCTTTAATCAAAACATTTATTATCTTTACAGCGAATTACAAAACCTAACATTAAACCACGCCTTGAGGCGTATCGTATTATGGAAAGAAAACTTTATGTATTGGCTAATTCAGTATGGCACGCCAATGACTTCCTGACTGGTGCTAACACCAATCCCATGTGTGTTGATCTCTATCTCTTTGAGTCTAACGAGAAGGCTGAAGAGCAGGCTAAGAACGTGAAGTACGATGATGATATTTACAACGATGGCACCATCTATGTGGCTTCTGTTGACGAATCTCAGATACTTGAACTTTCTGGATTCGAGACCATTGATGACTTTGAAGAGGCCCTGAAAGAGCCGTATTCAACTCAGCCCCGTCACAAGAATTACGGAGAGGATGAAAAGACCGCTGTTGCGGAATATATCGTTAATAATTCAGAGAACGATTGGCCCGTTGACTGTGCTAACTATGACTTTGATAAGACCCTTGAGGGTGCAATTATAGTTTGCTGGTCATGGCAGACCCATGTCGGCTACGCTCGTAAGTGTGAGGCTCTCCGCTATGGTTATAGCGACGATACGGAATCACTCCTAACCAAGGAGGACCGCTGCTACAGTACCCAGTGTGATGTTGTGATGACAGCCGATGAGGTTGACGCTTGTGCTGATCTTGCAGAAGCTCTCATGGATAAACTCCATGACAGTTCCTGGAAGTGGACCAACCCTGAATTCGTTGATTCATTAATCAATGACTTAGCTTAATGCTCACCATCTACCAGTACAGAGAGGATTTCTATACGTCCGATGGCCTCGTCCGGTTCCTGGATAAGCTCCGCCGCGCCGGTGTAGAGATAACCTACTACCAGCCTCTGCGCATAGCCTCCCCCACCCCTGACAGCCGCAAGCGTCTGGATCTCTCCCAACTCTGTACTTTGGCAGACCGTTACAATGAGATATACAATGACATGCTCCTCGTGCATCTGGACTACACACACAGCACCGTTGCTCATGATCAGGACACCGAGGAGATATTTATCAAATCAATCATAGTTAAGCAATGAAACCAAACAATAACTCAGGCTGCGCCTACTGCATCTTTGGCCTATTCATGACAGTAGCCTACATAGCAATGTCGCTCCTGTTATAACCCCGGTAAAAATTCATTAATTCATCAATTCATTAATTCATCAATTCATTAACCGCGCCAAACCAAGCGCACAAAACAAACCGCAATGAACAAACAATATTATCAGACCTTAGTAGATGACCTGACCTACTACAACTACTGCTATTACGTACTGGCTGCTCCCGCCATAACCGATGCAAAGTTTGACCAGCTCTACGCTGAACTGGAGCGCATGGAAGCCGCCCATCCTGAATGGATCACCCCGGACTCTCCCACCCAGCACGTAGGCTCAGACCTCAAGGCCGGCAGCACCCGCCGCCTGGTCAGCCACCGCACCCCCATGCTCTCCTGCCAGAAGGCACAGGACACCGCCACCGTGCAACGCTGGCTCAACCATACAGAATCCCTCCTGCCCTCCACCTCGCAGTATGACGGCCCCCGTTATATCCTGGAGTGGAAATTGGACGGTCTCTCCTGCAGTCTGGTCTATTATAACGGCCGTCTCATCAGTGCTGCCACCCGTGGTGATGGCCAGCAGGGACAGAGCCTCTTGGATCATGTCGGCTACATATTCAGCATCCCCGCAATCCTGAACGGTTCTGAACGCCTCACGCAAGGCCGCATAGAGGTCCGTGGTGAGATTTTCCTACCCTCCCCTGCACTCACCCTCGTCCAGCGTCCCGAAGGTGGCTCCTACGCCGATTCTCGCACCGCCGCCGCTGCTCTCTGTAATCAGGAGCAGGCCTCCACTCAGTGCTCACTCCTGCAGTTCCGCCCCTGGGAACTCATAGCACCCCAGTTGCTCGGCTCTACAACCCGCAGCAACAGCCTTGACATCCTTGACGCATACGGCTTCCAGCACGTCGATACTCAGACCGCCAACAGTCAGAACCTACTGGCAGTCCTGGCTCGCATGGAGCAGCAGCGCAGCAGCTTGACCTTCCCCGTCGATGGCATTGTCATCAAGATCAATGACCGCGCACAGTCAGATTCTCTGGGCTTCACCGCGCACCACCCCAAGGGCAACATCGCTTATAAGTTCGCGCCCGCCAAGACCCAGACCGTAGTGACCGATATCCGCACCACCGTAGGTGCTACCGGTAAGCAGACCGTAGTCGCCAGCCTGGCCCCCGTTCAGATCATGGGCCGTACGGTCAAGAGCGTCAGCGTAGGCACTCCTGCCTGTGCTTCCAAACTGGGCATAGGCGTAGGTTGCACCGTCGAGGTAGGCCTCTCTAATGATGTCCGCCCCAAGATCTACCGCGTTATAGACCCTGTAAAAAATCAGAGCTTCGAGCCTGTCATCGCCTATGGTTCCACCGCCCCCGGTGCAGAACCTCTCCAGCAGCCGGAGCAAGGCCGCAAGCGCAACATCGCCTCCACACTGCTTGCAGTGCTCGGTACCATCGGTTATATCATCTCTCTGCCCTGCATGGCCGCTCTGTTCATCTTTGGAGTTCCGGTCCTGACAGGAAAGAAATTCTTCTAATCATTCATAAATTCATTAATTCATCAATCAATGAATTCATACATTCATCAATTCATTAACGCATAAATACATCAATCAATATGGAACAGAATCAGCAAGTAACCCCGCACATAATATGGAAACCAACCGCTCGCACAGAGTTTATCCCAGACCTTGCCAGCCACGCCCCCTTCATAGTAACCCAGCAGCAGCAGCGCAGTGACCTCGGCTTTTGCATAATCAGCACCGCCGCCCCCTATCTGGTCTGCAAGATCCACTCATTCCGCACCAGCTTTGAGCCTCGTGAGAATGATGAGGACTACAACCGCCGTAACCGTGAACGCTGTGATCAGGAGGAGCAGGCCCGCATAGAATGGCTCAACCAGCGTTATAATGCCATCCTTAACGGAAAGGAGGCCGATGACATGGGCATCACCGTCCGTGAACTCATTGAGAGCCGTGGTAAAATCTATGACCAGGAGTTTGATGAGCCCCGCATGGTCATCAAGATACCCGGCCTTAATGCCTATCTGGAACTCATGGGTAGTCTCATAGATATACAACCTCAAGACTGGTTCTCAGATAACGGTTATTATAGCATACTCAATAAAATGGCCGTTTGGGCGCAGAACATCTGGGACCGTGCCGACCGCCGAGCCCGCATCTCCAGAACTACCGATTTTCAGCCCTTAAATGATTGGGTAGAAGAGTATGACCCGTCCCTGCGTCCGCTCATGCCTCACAAGATTGGGTTAGGGCTTACCTATGTGGATCCCAGCCGCCGTCCTGACTACGCGCACGTCTTTACACCGCGCTCCGCCAATCAGGACCCCAAGGTAGTTATTCGTCGCCGTCAGCAACAGATAGATGATGCCGGTCAGGGAATCAAACCGGACAACTACGGTAAATGAATTCATTAATTCATAAATTCATCAATTCATTAAAGCATATATGTATGAATTAATGTATGCAAGCATCAATTCAAGCATATATTCATAAATAAATGAAAATTTCATTTTGTAAATATGAAATAATGTCTAACTTTACGCCGCAAACCTAATTCATTATATGAGCAGACTAAAAGAAGTATTGGCATTCGTCAATAACAAGGGTGGGGTAGGTAAGACCACCACCGTCCAGAACGTAGCCGCCGGCCTCCTCCGTCAGGATCCGTCACTCCGTATCCTCTGCATAGACCTGGATCCTCAGTGCAACCTGAGTACACTGCTCGGGTGGCGCACCAAGAGGAAAGCATTCAATGGTTATCAGTATGATATCTACACCTCTCTGCAGGACGGTGATAAGAACTCCCTTCCTGTATATAAGAGCAACACAGAAGGACTGTTTTACGTTCCCGCGTCGCCTCATCTGTCAAGTGTAGAGCCAGACCTCTACCGTCAGATGCAATCCAAGCAGGTCCTCTCCGCTCTCTTTGGCAATCATCTTCACTACATGGATCAAATCTGGTTGACAAAAAATGATCCGGAAGCGGAGCATCTGTACAATGAGGAAATCACATGGATGGAGGACAGCTTTGATTACGTCCTCATAGACTGCGCCCCCGCGTTATCTGAACTCACCTATAACGCGCTTGCTGCTGCCACCGGTGTTATCATACCCGTCCAACTCGGCTCCCTCAGTGTCGATGGCCTTGGCCGGATGACTGAGGCTGTCAACGCAGTCCGGAGTAAACTCAACCCGGACCTCCGCCTCTTAGGCCTCCTTATAGTCATGTCCGATGAGCGCACCAAACTGGCCCGAGAGACCGCACAGTTCCTGCAGGACAACTATGACACCACCCTCTATCGCACGCGCATACGCCAGTGCATTAGAGTAGGGGAGAGCCAGTACCAGTATCAGAGCATCTTTGACTACTCACCAGACTGCACCGCCGCCCGTGACTATGCAGCCTTTGTGACCGAATTAACTTATCAACTAAATACGCAAGACCTATGACCCGCTCTTACAAACGTCCCTCCATCGCTGATAGCCCCGCGCTCCAGCAGCATCGTGAAATGATGGAGAATGCCCAGAACCAAGGCATAGCCGGTCTTGATGGCCAGCCTCAGCCTGGTCCGTCAGATCCCGTCACCCTGCTCCGTGAGCCCGTCTTAAAGCCATCCTCCGGAATCAGAGTATTTTCACAGGCCAATGTCGAGCCTATGAAAAACGTACAGACTCGCATACCTCTGTCCGTCTATCAGAAACTCAATAACCGCAAGTACTTCTGCGGCCAGCATACCTCCATAGGAGACATAGTGTGCATCGCTATCACAGAGTATCTGGAGCGTGTTGAGAATGACGAAAAAGGTTAAAATAATCTCCCTTTTATTTAACCTTTTTCTCTCACATCAAAGGTCCGTTTATGGCAAACAACAGGAAAATTATCGTATCACCGGCCCCAACCGTCGGTATAGTGAAAATTCCAAAACATTTCACCATAAACTCCCTTCTATACAACTGTAAACTACATTTTGCTAAACAATAATCTCCCTTTTATTTAACCTTTTGCCCGCATTCTTTAATAACTATACTTTTAAAATAAACCAATCCTGATATTGGGATTACATATTTATAAGTATATATTACCCAACGCATAACAACTATAATAACAATCAGTTACAACGAAAAAGGTTATACAAAAGGTAGAAAAAAGTGAAATAAAAGGGAGATTATCGTTAACAGAAAGGTAGAATAAAGTAAAATAAAAAGTAATATGGCTCGTACCTCAAAAAAGAACGCCCTGTCCGTCCCGGCCAATCTGACTGAGAACCGTTGGATCAACACCCCATTTGCTTACACTGAGTTCATGGGCGGACTCTCCCTGCTACAGCAGGACATAATGTATAAGGTATCGGACAACATACAGGAGTACCTAAAGAACTACTTTGATGAAGGCCGAGATAAGACCCGTGTCATACCGCGTCCCCTCTTTACAGAGTATGAGAAAAAACACTCCCTTAAACCCATTCGTGTAGTCTTTGCCGATTATGGAGTCAGTGCCAACCACTATGACCAGATAGAGAAAGCTGTTCGTGAAGTCTTACATATCACCGTTCGCGTCCCTATCATCAAGTCTAATGGTGAGCGCGTCCTTAAATGGGTCAATATCTTCACTGAGGGTGAGGCACCCATCACTGAGGGTGGTTACACCTTCCTCCAGAAGGTCAATGACGTAGAGGTGCAGATGAAAACCGTAGCCCGCAGCAAAGGATGGATAGACTTTCATATCAACCCCGATGTTGCCGACTACGTGTTTGACATGAGTAAAGGATACATCAACCATCCCAACTCCATAGCACGCATCTCAACCATGATGCACACCCCGTCACTGTACGGCTTACTCAAAAACCGCTGTGGCCGCAACCTCACCTGCCGCCTCACCGTCAATGAGATAAAAGAGCACCTGGGTCTGGTCAAGTATGACAAAGACCATGAGGTAGAAAGCTACACCTTCCCCAAGTACGCGCATTTTAAAAAGTACGTGCTGTTACGTGTTCAGGATGACCTTATACGCCTGGCTGCTGCTGACCAGATAGACTACACCTTCAATTTCAAGGAGGTGCGCCGTCCCGGTCGTTCCACCGGTGATCCTCTTTACATAGAGTTTGAACTCGTGCGCACCCACCTGGGCGATGTCCGTGATCTCGTCAAGCACCGTCGTTCTGCCAACCAGCAGCTTATCAATACCCTGCTTGAACGTTGTGGAGACCTCCGTCGTGAAGTCATCGAGCCAATCATCACCACTGTTCCTGATGAAGATTTTGCTGATTTCTCTACCTATGTCTATCGTGACGTAAAGGATATCATAGAACACCAGTATCCTGATGACGTAGCCACCTACACCGTTGCCCTCATGCGTAAATGGATAGAAGCCCGTAACCAACGTAAGGCACAGGAGAAACAGCGTCCTCAGCCAGAGCCAGACCTTTTCTCATCGCAGAATGTTCCCGTTGAAACTCGCAACTCTCTTGAGGTCCCTGGCGAGTATGCCGAAGAGTGGCGTATCATACTCAGTCGTTATGACGGATGCCTCAAACCCTATCTTCTCAAAGCCAAACATATAGGATCCTCGCGTAGTTATGTCTGGATAGAGT
>Ga0310786_10003520_pt1 | contig 22716 bp, 10 predicted proteins | sample AusTroGonzalo_MG_FD_203881 | JGI IMG/M metagenome (GOLD analysis project Ga0310786, IMG submission 203881) | Bovine rumen microbial communities from tropical cattle in Woodstock, Queensland, Australia - Gonzalo_03 (v2) (version 2) | ecosystem: Host-associated > Mammals > Digestive system >...
TACAGGCCTCATAGTCGCTGGCATCGCGGTTGACAGAAGCGCGCCAGAGATAGATATCGGCCAAAATGGCGTTGATACCGTCTTGATTCAGATAACCCTTATCGCGCCAGTCACCGTATGTAGAACCTGAGATGGCATATTTTGAAGCCTCCTTCAGGTCTTCGATACACATAGTGAGCACAGCATCGGGATCTGACTGTGGCGCATTGAGGTCGTCACTGCTATTGAGATAGGCAGCCGGTGTCACGGGAATATCATGGAACACCTTCGTCAGGTAGAAATAGCAGAATGCACGCAAAGCTAACACCTGAGCTTTATTGGCATCATAGTCACCACGCGTGTAATCTGGGTCTATGGCTATCACGCTCTCAGCTTTCTCCAAAACCAGGTTACAGTAGTTGATAGCCGAGTAAAAAGGATACCATGAGGTAAAAGCATTCTCAGTCTCAATATTGAACGAATATATCTGTTGCAATGCCGTTCTGTAGGCGGCACTGGAAGGTAGGGTAGAGGTTACGACGAGTTCGTCAGAACGGAAGTCACCCCAAACAATCATATTACGTATGGCAGAAGCGTCGCGCAACTGTGCATAGGCAGTTGATACCACAGCATCCACTTCACTTTTCTTCTGCCAGTAATCTTCATCGACTGTCTTGTTGTCAGGCAGAATCACCGTATCTACACAAGACAACATACCGCAGATGACGCAGATTCCACAGATTATATATTTTACTTTGGTAATCATAATTTTCTAATTTCTAATTATTAATTACTAATTTCTTTAGAAGCCAAAGCTCAGACTGGCTGTGATAGACTTAGACCTTGGTGTGGTAGCACCGTCAGAGGCTGGCGTATAAGTACCGGCAGCAATTTCGGGATCAATACCACTGTACTTTGTCCAACAGAAGAGGTTGTTCATAGTCACGTAGGCAGAGAGCGTATTCAAGCCGTATTTCTTGAGTACCTTCTTAGGTACACTGTAGGAAATCTGCAGGTTGTTGAAACGCAGGAAAGAACCATCCTCCACGAAACGTGAGCTGACCTGATAGTTATAGCCTGTACCATAGAGGGCGCGTGGAATCTGAGTCACGTCACCATCCTTACGCCAGCGGTATGTAACAGATGAGCACTGGTTTTGTGTACCGTACATGCTTTCCAGACCCATACGTGCTGTGTTGATGATCTTGTTGCCCCAACGGAAGTTGAAACGTGACACCATCTTCCAGTTACCATACTGCAGTGTCAGGCTGAAACCACCTTGCATCTTAGGCAGAGAGTTGCCCAAATATTTAATATCAAGTTCGTTGATGGTACCATCGTGGTTGACATCCTGATAGATGGCATCACCACCCTTGAACTCATATTCAGTATCACCATAATAATAGGTTAAGTGCTTGGGAACACCAGTATTGGTCATGATGACCTTACCTTTCTCGTCAGTAGCCACAGGGAAGGTCTTACCTTCTGCAAGCTGCTGATTAATCCAAGCCTCATAGTTCCATTCATATTTCTCGCCACGTGCTGCGGCCTGCTGTTGCAACTGCAACTGTTTGGTGTTGTAGTTAGTCAGGTAGTCGTATGTATATTGGAACACACCCAGGCTTTGGAAACCGTAGATTGAACAAAGCGGGTCGCCTACCACAACACGACTGAGGATAGAGCTGGCACCACGCTTACTATAGCTGGGCTGAGAATTCAGGTTGTCCAGCACGCGCTGATCCATCTCTAACAACTTGTTGACGTTCTGAGCCAGGTTGACGCTGGCAGTGACGGAGAATTTCTTGATCTTGATGAACTTGTTGGCTGTTACAGATAACTCCCAACCCTTGTTTTCCATCTCACCGACATTACCGTAAGAGAGGCCGGTGGAGGTGTTCCATGTAGCAGAAGTAGGAATGGGAATACTCTTCATAATCAGGTCCTTGGTATTCTCCTTATAGAGGTTCAAGTCGACCTCAAACATGTCGTTGAGTAAACCTAAGTTGAAACCGAGGTTCACACCAGTCTTCTTCTGGGGACGGAGGTCGTCGAGTTTCATACCGCTCATTGTGGTATAGTAGCCCGTACCATAGCGGCCAGCACGAGAAGTGTACTGGTTAAAGTAGTTGTCGACAGCTACGCTTGAACTACCCGTAATACCCCATGAACCACGGATGCCGAACATGGACACCACTTTCTTCAATGGGGCGAAGAAAGGCTCCTCGCTGACGTTGTAACGCAAAGAAACAGACGGTGAAATGAACCAGGGGTTCTTGGGACCGAACTTGGAGTTACAGTCGCCGCGGAGCGTGAAGCCTAAGCTATATCGTGATTTATAGGAGAAGTGGGCATTATAGAGGAAGTTCTGCCAAGCTGACTTGGTGGTACCTGGCTGGTTGTCCATGCCTAACAGGTGGGCATCAATCGTTGCCGACTCAATACCGTTTGGAATGGCGTTCTGGCCAATATACTGATAAGTATTCTTTTGTGTACCGGCCTCGTAGCGTGCCAACATAGTTGCTGAGAAGTCCTCGTTCTTGAAAGCAGGTGTATAAACCAACTCCAGACGTGATCCCATCTTAAACTGGTTGGTCTCCGTATTGGTGATGAAATTGTATTCGTCGTCAGTATAGCTGCCGTTAGAAAGACTTCCCGGCATAAAAGTCGGTTTAGAATAAGCATAGATATCGAAATAGACTCGGCCATTGAAAGTCAGACGATGCTGACCATGTTCCGTACCGAGCAATTCGTACTTGATATTGAAGTCCGGCACGATGCTGTAGGTCTTTTCCTTCTGCCAAGAGCTGTTGGCGTAAGCGACGGGGTTACCGATAGCAACGATGTCGGCCAGCTGTTCAGATGTGTAGTTACCATCATCAGGTGTCATACCGCTCATCGTCGGGTTCATCAGGAAGTACTCGCCAGTATTGTTGTTATACTTGTCCATGCGATAGATGCTGGCATTAGGTGCCATAGCCAAAGCCATCGCCAACAGATTGTTATGTGAGCCGCTGCTCTTGCTACTACCGTATGTGTAGTTCTTCAGGTTGTCTGTATAAGTCAACGCGAAGTTGGTAGAGAAGCGGATGCGGTCACTGACGTTGTAGTCCAATACCAGACGTGTGGTCAGACGATCCATGCGCTGCTTGATAATAGTACCAGTTTGGTGGTTGTAGCTGGCTGAAATACGGAACTGCGCTTTTTGTCCACCACCAGTAATATTAAAGGTAGCTTCATGCTGCTCACCAAACTGCTTGATGGCATCCACCCAGTCGGTATTCTTGTTCCAGTTGTTGGCCTCTGCCCAAGACTCTGCAGGGATATAGTTAATCTCGTTGATAGTCGAAGTGGCAGAAGAACTCTGTGTAGGATTGTAGAATTCCTCTTTGAGCATCATGGTGTAGTTGTCACCATTCAGCAAATCATAGCCTTTAGGCATCCATGTGCCCGTGAACTTATAACCTAATGTTACTTTGGGTTTACCGCGGGCACCGCGTTTGGTTGTAATCTGAATAACACCATTGGCACCCTGTGCTCCCCAGATGGCCGTAGCAGCGGCATCCTTCAAGACCGTGATGCTGGCGATATCGTCCACGCTGACTGCGAGCAGTGACGAGAAGGCCTCTTCGTCGGCACTCTCGAGGTCGATATCTGCGGTATTATATTCAAAGATCTTATCATCAACCACAATTAGAGGTTCAGCGCTACCACTCAGCGTCGACACACCACGCAGACGCATCGATGTACCAGCACCCAGGTTACCAGAATTGGCGACGATATCCAGACCGGCAATTTCACCCTGCAGGGCCTCGTCGGCTGAGGTGAATGCCATACCTTCTACCTGTTCCATATTCATGGTCTGCTGAGAAATGGAAATCTCGCGCTTGTCGATGTTCAGACCGCCAGAGTTTGTACGACGACCCTTAACCACCACTTCGGTCAGGGCTGTACCTTCATCTTCCAACTTGATTTTGAAAACAGTCTGGTTACCAATTGTTACAATCTTGGTCTTACTGCCTACGTATGAGAAGACGAGTTTATTCTTCGGGTTCTTAATCTCCATAGAGAAGTTACCCATCATATCAGTCTGTGTGGCATTGACGATACGATTGTTGGCGTCTCGTTCCACCACGTTGGCCATCATAATCGGACCCATGGCATCTTCCACCGTACCTGATATGACCTTTCCTTGTGCCATCATCGTCTGAGCGATAACGGTAAACAGGAGCGTCAATAGGAATTTATATTTCGACATAATATTCAATTCTTAATTCTTAACTCTTAATTCTTAACTCCTAGTACTTTCGGTTGCTATTGAAACAAAGTGGCGTGTCAATACCATGAATGGTCACGAAGGCCGAAGTCTCAATGATTTTGTATCGACCGTATGTGCCGTTATTCTTCTCAGATGTCGTGATGTCACGGGCTATGAGATTAGCCATGTCAGAAGAAGCATTGATCGTCACTGTTGTGTTAGAAGCATCTTTGATATTGAGCTTATTATTGCCACCGGTAACAATCAACGTCTGGGCTATACCAAGAGCGTTTGAACAGAAAGTGGAGAATGCTGGCTCCGGATCTGTCAGACCAGTCTTAGGATCGTAATTCTTGAAATACTTGTCAGCAAAGAGTGAGCTGTTCTGCGTATGGTAGCGTACGAACTTGGTCATCTTGTCCAACTGTTTCTTGACGTAGGCAGAAGCATCGCTCTGGCTGGTGAAACCGTATTCGTCTTTGACGCTTTCCCAGTCATTGACAATAGCCATCACCTTCTTCCAAGTTGGTAAGCCCATATTCTTCTGGGCCTGTACCATAGCCTCGTATGTGGGCGCATAGATGGTGTAGTTATAAGCACTGAGCATACCCCAGTTGTCGTTATCGTCGATAATGCGATAAGCCTTCATCTTGGTATTCTTCTGTGCTTCTTTGTCACTGTCACTGATGATGCCTGCGAAGGTATAGATATCTTCGTTGTTAAACTGCAGGCAGAAGTTCAGGAAGTGGTCATACTCGGGAGCTGCATTGTCATAATCGGCATTCTCGTCGTAGAACTCTGAACGCGACAGCGTCTGCATCACACTTGTGATAGTAGGCTGAATAGGATAGTCGAGACGATAAACGGTACCGTTTTCTATCTTGGCATCAGCGCTGCTGATATCGAAGGTTTCTGTAATGGTAGACCACTGTGAGGGATTGGCCACCTGCAGACCACCGGCAATCTTATTGCCATTGACGACAATGCTTCCACCATGCTTGGTCTTATAGTATTTGTTGCCATAGAGACCATACTGGGCACTACCCTTACCAGTTTCCGTCGAGTCGGCAAGTACGATGGTACAATAGTCTAAGAGGTCCTTAATCTGACTATTAAACATACCCGTCTCAATATTGATGTCTTGAGCACCGGCAGCCTCTACGTATGAGCTGAGCTGGTTGTAGGGACCTCCCTGATAGATATATTTCTTAACCAATACATGGAAAGAGCCGTCCACTTGCGGGTCGAAACGGAAGCGCAGGCCTTTCAATCCATCTTCATCCTTCACTGATGTGGGGTCGATGACGATGAACTGCGTCTCGTTGTCGGTGGGGATAAAGAGACCGTAGCGGGCTTTCATGGAGAGCAGGTAGTAGTACATGTCTGCACCCAGCTTTGAAGCTACACCGGCAGTGGTCTGGTGGTCGTTGAGCATTTCGCCCATGGTACGCATGTCCTTATATACAGATGCAGGACCGAGTACAGAGTTGTACAGTTTCGGTCCGAACAGCTTGTTCATCTTATAGATAACGCCATTGTTACCAATTGTGACATCGTAATTGCCGTCACTCTTTTGGATAATATCATCCCTCGTTACATCCAGGAACTCGAAGGCATCGTTCTGTACGGTCGAGAACGTGCTGGGCACTGTCTTGGTCAGATAGGGCTTCATCACGTTGTTCAGGATGCTGGCAAAAATCGAGGGGTCATTGTTGTAGATGGCATCGAGATGGGCGCTCAAGTTGGCAGGAGTCAACTCAAGACCTGGAACACCTAAGTTCTTGAGAATATAGGCACCCTCCTTGAGGAAATAGTCTTCCACAGCCTGGTCGTTAGGAGCCAGGAAGGCAGCTATCTCTGCTTCGTCATCAACTGGCTGACCTTTCAGTGTGGGATTGTAGTAGTTCCATCCCGGGTCGAAGTCCAGCAGACGGTTGTCGGCTACGGTCATACCACGTATGGGCTGCGACAACTTAGAACGCTGTGAATTCTTGCTCAGATAACGGATGGCGAATACGGTATCTGTACTGCTACCACCTGACGTTTCATTATACTGTTCTGTCAGTGTCATGTCAGCTTCTGGGAAACAGAAGTAGTCCAACAGACGTGAAATATAGCGGGTGTCGCTGCCTGAGCGCAGGATTTCGGCCATGTTGCCAGGATTAACAAGCACCTCATTGAGTTGGTGGATATAACCGTTCTGACATACCACGTCGCCCTTAATCACCTTGCGGTCGAAAACGTAAGCATCTCCGTCAACATAATCCTGACCGGTCAGGATCTTGAAGTCACTGTTCTCTCCAGTCACAGTCATGTTGTTGTTCAGCATGTACTCACCGGTTAAGTGCACCATAGGTGCTACCGTGTTGTCGAATACAGCCAGAATAGAACGACCTTCATTCTGGAAACGTGAGAAATACTTGTTGTTGGCAGGCATATCCTGCAATGTAAATGGTGTTACGGTGTAGGTAAGACGCATGTTCGTGGCGTGTTTCACCAACTGGCCTTGCAACATGTTACCGGCACTGTTCTGCTTGTTTGACAGTGTTCCTACAAGGATGGCATTGTCAATCATGGTTGAGAACAGCAATTCAGCCTTCTGTGAGTGGGTCAACTCATCATAGCTGCTAACACCAAACTTGTTGTTTCCGCCTTTGAAGAATCTTTCAAAGGCCTCATCATTGGCTGGGAAAATCGTTTTACTACCAGTTCTGCTCAGCACATCCGTGTAACCCATGTCATTAATCAACTTACAATACGTATTAAACGTACCTTCCAGTTGTGAGGACTGCTGAAGCTCTTTGTAGATACTCTCGCCAAGCCATGATGGCAATTCTCCCTCCGGCACCAAGTACTCCTTTTTACAGGATACAAGGCTTATGCACAACAGGGATGCATACAAAAAGAGTTTTTTCATAAATAGCTATTTATTAATAATTTGATTTGTTTCAGCCTGCAAAATAACAAAAAATTATTGAATCTTGCAAATTTTTAACTCTCTTTTTTGAGTTTTGAAACAACTTCGTTCGCTTTTGGTCGGTTTTACACCTAAAATAGTCATTTGCGACGATGAGAACCGCTGGAATGTGCGGCATTAAAATGACCGAAAAATAGTCGGTCGCGGTTCACGGCTTGGTTTAAAGGTTGGATGGTGGTCGAAGGCCCGAGGTCGGGATTTTGCCAGGCACAGAGTTGCCAAACCACCTTCCCTTTTTTGTTAATCTCGATAGCTTGCACGGGAGCGTTTAGCGTGTCGATAGGGGTACGCCATTCATTCAACCAGTCGTTGATGATGGTATGACCGTTTTTCAGTCGTACGGCTTTCTGGGGTGACTTGATGTTATAGTCTGCGGTCTTGATTTCGAAGCACACCTTTCCGCTGCGGTCTATTTCGCGCACTATTCCGCGACCTACAAAGAGCAGATGCTCCTGTTTCAATTCCGCTACTGACCATGGGGCAGGGCACTCCCAACGCGTCAGTTCGGTGCCTTGTACGGAATATTCTGCCACATAGTCTTGTCCCATGTGAGCAATTAACAGTGTGCCACGTGTCGATAACCTCGCATTGCGGAACTGTCCGTGGACGCTCTGTGATGCTGGCACCTCAAACTCATGTACCACCTGACAGGTGGGAATCTGCATCACCACAACTTTAGCAGGATGACCGTTCTGAATAAACAATACGTGTTTACGTCCGATGGGCTGGATGGTATGAATCTCTGTGCCTTCCGGTGCGGCATAGCTCCACAGCGTCTGGCCCTGTTGTGTCACCTCGCAGATGCCGTATTGGTGCGCAACAAGCACGTTGCCGTCTGTCATCAGCACAGCATCGCTGATCTCGCCCCGTCCCTGCGGGTTGTTATATTTCCACGTTACTTGTCCGTCCTTGACGATATATATGCGTCGCTGTTTGCCCTCGCCTGCATATAAGAAGTTGTGGCGTGCCAGACTCCTGTCGATGGTTTTCTGCGCCAGATTGCTGGTTTGTGCAAAAGCGTTGTACCCCATCAGCATTAACGCTATCAATAGAAAGGCCCTTTTATTCATTTCGTAAGATTTGTTCAGTTATTCATAGTGTCTGATTCTCACATCGATGCCGTAGTCTTTAAGCTGCGATGGAATACCTTTTACGTCCGTCTGTCCGTAGTGATACGGGAATAGTACCTTGGGCTTAACGGTCTTTGCGGCCTTTATCAGTTGCTCCGTTGTCATCGTATAGGGCTGGTTGCATGGCATAAAGGCGATGTCAATGTTTTTGACATTCTGCATCTCAGGAATGTCCTCTGTATCGCCAGCAATGTAGATGCGCAGTCCGTCAATGGTAAGGATATAGCCGTTGTCGCGACCCTTTGGATGGAACTGGGTACGTCCCTCGGTCGTGTTATAGGCAGGTACAGCCTCAACTGTTATATCATTGACCGATGACCGTTGCCCATTGACCATAATGTTGCCATACCCCAGCATCTCTGCACACCGCTTGTTGGTTATCAACTGCGTCTTTTCACCGGTCAACAGTTTGATAGCCTCTTTGTTGAAGTGGTCACCATGCTCGTGCGTAATGAAGATATAGTCTGCCTTCGGCATCGCACTATAGTTGATGGTCTTGTTGCCAAGCTTCGTCACAGGGTCAATCTCTATTTCCTTTCCGTCGTACTCAATGCGAATGCTGGCGTGAACCAATGCATGGAACTTCACCGTCTTTCCGCTTTTGGTTTTGAACACATCCACTTCATAGGCATCTGTAGCTACTTGAGCACAGGCCATATTCAGACCTAAACTGGCCAAAATACAAGCAATCATCTTTTTCATATTCATTCTATTCATTAAGTTCAGTTCGTGTTGACTAAAAGAGGATGTGCCGAAACACATCCTCTTAATTGATAGAAATATAGGGTGATTCTTACTTCTGAATAGTCTTTTTACCATTCATGATAACAAGACCCTTGTAGTCTTTGCCGACCTTCTGACCTGCAAGGTTGTAGATAGCGTTGTTACCAGCCTTGGCTGTAGCCTTCACAGTCTCGATACCAGAAGGATCATAAGCACCAGCGGTAATACGCTGAATCAACAGGTTGTCGAACCAAGAGCGACGGTCGTTGTTATTGTAGTTGCATGTGAGGACGAACTTTGTGGGAATCGCGTCAAGGGCAACTTCCTGAGAAGTGGTAGAACCATTCACACTGCTAATGGTGCAGTACATGGTCTTCTTGCCATAGTCCATAATGACCTCGAAGTGAGTCTTCTGCAGAGGATTAGCCGTCACTGAGTCTGTAGCATCGGCAGGAGAAGCGTTGGCATAGCTGCCACCCGACTTAGCCCAGATGTAGCTCAGATCAGCATCGCAAGTGTTCGTGGTATTCGTGCCATTATAGAAGTTGTGATATATACCGAAGATATCAACATCCTGGCTCTCCTCGTTCGTATATTTCAGATAGAAGCCGAGAGACTGGCCACTGAGTCCCTGAATGTAGAAGTCGCAGGCTGTCTTCAGGATATTAGTACCCATAGAACCGTTCTCAGTCGGATCGAAGTTTACAGTACCTTCACTCTTACCTACACGCAGATAACCCTTCCACAGCTGTTCGCCGTTAGCCCAGTATCCCTTTTCAGACTCAATAGCCTCTGAAGCAGCTCCATCGGCAAAATTAGTAATTAACATCTCACCTTTTTCGCCAGGAATGATGTGATTGATAAAGTCATCAGCCATCTCAGCATCCTTCTCGAAGTCAATGTCAACCAATGTTGCAATGCAGTCAGCAGGAATTGTTGTTGTGAACAAAGCAACAGCATCGTTCAGTTCATTATTTGCAGCCACGATAGCAGCAGCGTTCTCCTCGCTGTACTCGGCAGCCTTCATCTGAGCCTGAATGCCCTTGGCCTTATTGATAGCAGCTCTCAGAGCATCCTTACCTGTAGCAGAGTCATAGATACGCAGTGCGATAGTTGTCTCAGCATTGGCAATAACTGCCTGCATTGAGTTCAGCGTGTCATTGACAGCCTCAAACAGCTTATTGGCAGCGAGGATGTCGCGAACAGCCTCATTGTAAACCTCAAATACTAAGAGACCAGCCTCAGCCGTCTTGGTACGGTCAGCTCTTACGTAAGCCTCACGGTCGTATGTGGCAATGATGTCATCCTGACTCAAAAGCTCGTATTTAGCAATCTTGGTCTCAACGGTGTCTACGCAAGCCTGCAGCACACCCTTACCCCATGCATATTCAGCATTGGCAATATAACCGGCAGCCTTGGTGAGGTTGTCACGACCAGTGGTAATCTGCTCACGGACGTCAGCCTCGTAAGCCAGCTGTTTCTGGTTGTACTTGTTGTCGTTCTTACCATAGAGAGAAGCATCCTTCACATAAACCACTGAACCATTCTTCAGATTCTTGTAATCTTCCTTACACCATGCCTTGAAGGCAATCTGATAAGTACCACCCTCGGTAATCTGGAAAGGAACAATGAACGGAGTGTAAACGCGAGAGTCCAAACCCTGAACAACAGAGACGAGGGTGTCAGCAACTGCACCGTCAACCACCTTCACGATAGAAGCTACACCGTAGGCAGGATTCCAACCTTCATTAAGCGTCCAAGAGGTAGAAGTAGGATCAGCACGAAGTGCAGCAAGAGACTCGATCGTGAAGACATAGGAACCTGGATCGAAGGTCTTTGACATGAAGACACCCATAGGATTGTCAGGAGCACTGTAGCACCATGAGTTGTTACCGCCAAAGTGACCTAAGTCGGGATATGCACCGCTGTTCCAGAAAGCACGTCCCTCAGGCAGACAGCTCCACTCACCGTAATTGCTGACCTTCTGGGTGTTACCCTCTGTTTCCTTAATACCAAGATAGTTCTGCTGGTCGTTTGACAGATAGTCATCCATGCTTTCATACAGGAACTCGTCGAGAACTTCCTTAGCTGTTGCTGCCAGTTCGTCAAGTTCTGCCTGACTACTCTCATTACCAAGTGCTTCGAGGCCTGCGATAATTTCGGGATAACCATCGAATTTGGTCCATGTCTCAGCCGGCCAGTTGTAAACTTCCTTATAAACCTTCAGCTTATTCAGGACGGCATCACGCTGACGAAGGTCTGCAACCTGAAAAGCGGGTGCAATCTGCAGGTCAGCAATCTCAATGGTAGTAGCCATGGTGGTAAATGAAATGAACCAAGTGCGGGCAGTACCATCACCCTGAATAGCATAATAGAAGGTCTGCCACTCTTCTCCCAATTCCTCGGCAGTGTTGACAACAACCTCATCTGTCGTCTCAGGATAGGTATAGGAACCAGCTGTGTTACCGGCAACCTTTACCAAGTTAGTTGGTGTTGAGTAACCATCACCGGGGATGAAGGTCTGAATGACATCCAGAGGAGCACCCTTCAGCTGGAAGCTGACGATATACGTAGCGCTGGCATCTGTGGGCTCGAACTTAAAGTACATACCCTCACCTTTGTTGTTGTCATCGGTAGGTTCATCCACGCAAGCAACAGAATTGAAACCGTCTTTCAGACCATTGGCAACAGTGTTGAACTTGTCGGCCAAGCTCTTACTGGTACTAATGACTGTCCATCCCGTCATGTCTTGGAATTTGTTGTTTGCATTTAGATTGTCGCCTGTAATCTGGAAGCGTCCCTGAGGAGTGTAGACGAACTGGTCCTTCTCCAGAGCAAAACCAGAAACCGCAACGCACATTGCCATGAAGGCAAAAAGTAAACGTTTCTTCATAATCGTTTGGTTTTAGTAAGTTAAGTTTATTACATTAAAATTATTATGTTTCAGTTATATTTCGTTGCAAAGTTAAGCATTTTCTTTAATACGCACATATATTTTAAGTTTTTTTTGCATCTTGTCATCATCTTGTTACAAGTATATTACAACAAAAATCCCCTGCAGTAACACGCTGCAGGGGAATTATGACGGAGTAAACGGATAATGTTTACTTTTGGATTATTTAATCACAAACTTTTTGCCGTTCTTGATAACAAGACCCTTATAATCCTTACCAACCTTCTGTCCAGCGAGGTTGTAGATGGCATTATCGTTAACCTTGGTAGTAGTCTTTATGCCCTCGATACCCGAGAACGGATCGGTAGGACCGGCAGTAATCTGCTCCAGTTTCAGGTTGTCGAACCAGCAGCGACGACCGTTGTAGTTAGTGTAATTACACTTCACGGAGAACTTCACTGGAACGAGACCGTTGAAGGCAACCTTGTTGGAAGAAATGGTACCGTTGGGTGTGGTAGAAACGAGGTACATGCTCTTCTCACCATAGTCCAGAATAACTTCCATGTGGGTCAAATTGTTGTCAGCGCAAGAACCTGCATCACCTGTAGTGTTACCAACGAAGAAGTTGTTGATGACATTGTTGTTGTTATTGCCGTCGTTAGCATCAAGTGCAAAGTCGTCATAACCAGATGCAAAGGTGCCGTCGTATGGGCTGAAATACAAGCCAGCTACGCGCTCGCTGTTTTCGTCAAGCAGGTCAAAGCCGACATTCTTACCAGTCAGGCGAACAAACCACCAGTCCATAGAAACCTTAAGGATGTTGGTGCCATAGTCCTGGGCAGGAATGGTGGCATCGGCTGTACCATTACCTACGCGCAGCACGCCAGGCAGCAGTTTCTCACCATTGCTGTCGATACCCAGCTCGAAGGGAAGTTGAGCAGCTTCGGATGGTGTTGTCTCTGAGAAAGTGCTGTACGTCATGACAGTATTCGTGCCAGTTGTCTCGTAGAGTTGTTCAGCATTCGGTGTAGCGCCGTTTTCGAAGTCGATGCTGATAATCTCTGTAATGGCAGAAGCAGGAATTGTAGTCTTGAAGGTTGCAATAGCCTCATTCAGTGTCTTGTTGGCAGCAACGACGGCTGCGGCGTTCTCCACGCTATACTGAGCAGCCTTCATCTGTGTTTGAACAGCTTTGGCAGCATCGATGGCAGTTTGCAAATCAGCCTTACCGGTAGCAGCATCGTAAATGCGCTCCTTCAAGGTCGCATTGGCAACGTCGATGACAGTCTGTATTGAGTTCAATGTGTCGTTGACAGCGGTGAACTTCTTATTAGCAGCAATGATGTGCTTCGTAGCCAAGTCATAGACCTCATGCTCTAACAGGCCATTCTCGTTAGTTGGTCCAGCCTGATATACACCTGCATCGTAAGTGGCAATGATGTCATCCTGACTCATAGCCTCATAGGCCTCGATGCGTGGAGCGATGGTGTCCACACATGCCTGCAGGTCGGCCTTGCCCCAGAAGTAATCCTCGCTGGCAATATTGGTTGTTGCAGTGGTCAGGTTTTCGCGACCAGTGGTAATCTGTGTTCGGACGGCGGCCTCATAAGCCAACTCTGCCTGATTATACTTGTTGTCGTTCTTGCCCCAGAATGATGCATCCTTTACGTAAGTCACCGATCCGAGTTTGAAAGACTGATAAGCCTCTTTACAATAGGCCTTAAATCCAAATTCATATTTTCCATCTTCAGCAACCTTTACAGGCACGATAAATGGTGTAAAGTTCACTGGCTCAAGATCTTTAATGACGGCCATGATGGTATCGGCAGCAGTAGGTTCAACGCCTTCAGCAGGTACCTTAATAATATATGCGACACCATAGGCAGGCTTCATGCCATCATCAACATCCCAACTCTGCTTTTTGTTCTCACGGAAGGCAGCGTTAGCCTCGATAGCAAAAACGTATGAGCCTGCTGATAGTTCTTTCTGCATGGTTACACCCATAGGGTTCGTGGGATTTCCATTAGCCCAGGAACTTGTCTGCTGGTAGTGGCCGAGGTCGGGATACGCTCCAACTGACCAGAAGCCGCGATCTACACACGTCCAATCACCGAAAGCTGATGCTTTCTGTATCTTTGTTGTTCCGATACCCAAATAATTCTTTGTGTCTCCAGCCAGATAGTCGTCCATATTAGCTTTCAGGAAATCAGCAATAATTTCTTGGCAAGTAGTCAACAGCTCGTCAAGTTCAGCCTGATTACCCCCATCACCGATAGCCTTCAAAGCTTCAAGGTTCTCGTCATAGCCAAGGTCATCGAGTATAGATTGGTCCCAGCTGTAAACGTTCTTATAGGCTTCCATCTTTTCTATCATGGCATCACGCTGACGGAGGTCTGCAACCTGATAAGCGGGTGCAATCTGCAGGTCGGCAATCTGGGCGGTAGCAGCCATGCCCGTGAACGAAATGAAATAAGTACGGGCTGTACCGTCACCTTGAATGGCATAGTTGAAGGTCTGCCAATCCTCAGTGAGTTCCTCTGCAGTATTGGCAGTCACCACGTCAGTTGTGCCGCCATACACACCATCTGTATTGCCTTGCACCAGCACCAGGTCGGTGGAAAGGGCAACTGTCTTGACACGGGTGGTCTCAGCAAAGGCACCCTTCATCTTAAAACTGACCACATAAGTAGCAGTGGCATCTGAAGGCTCAAATTTGAAATACATGCCCTCACCAGCTGTTGATACCAGACTTTGGGCATACCACATACCGGTGCCTTCTTCTTGTGCGGTGGTAAATATGGCATCTAACATCTGACCTTCCGTAGCAGAGACTACGGTCCAGTCATTCAAATTACTAAAGTCGCTGCTGGCGACATTGTCACCGTAAACCTGGAAGCGTCCCTGAGGAGTATAGACGAACTGGTCCTTCTCAAGTGCAAAACCGGATACGGTAACGCACATTGCCATAAAGGCTAAAAGAATACGTTTTTTCATACGATTTGTTTTAATTTGTTTTGTTTTAAATAGATATAATTTGTTTTGTATGATTTACTTAACCACAACTTTCTTTCCACCACGGATATAGATACCTGCTGGTAACCCCTTGGTGTCAGTAGCTGTTGACAGACGGCGAACCAGACGACCATTCAGGTCGTAGACATTATTGGGGTCAGAATCTGCAAACATACCTCTGATGCCAGTGGTTCCCGTGACCACAATGACACCCTCGCTGATGCGGCTGGTATCCCAGGTATAGCCAGTGGGCAGGTCGAAGGTCGGTGTGCCGCTGAAGGCACCGCTGATAGTCCATAGTTTCAGCTCGTCACCAGCTTTCAATTCGCGATCGGCCACGAGGGTAACCTTGACGGTACCGTTAAATGTCAGGCTGGCAGCAGATATCGTTGAGTTCTTCGAAGCATTTACCAGGAAGTTCACTACACCATCACTGCTTACTGTAACGGCCTTGTTGACAGTGATAGCTCCAGGCGTGGTCTCATTCACTGCTGAACCACAAGGAACAATCTCGCCACCGCTCATCACATTCAGATTGGTAAGTTGCATTTGGCCTACCAGACGGCCAGCGTCCTTCACGATGGTTGTTGAAGTGCCGTTCAGCAGGGCGGCAGGCTTATATTTATAGACGGCTACTGTACCATCCTCAATGGTCAGCACACCGTTCATATTGCCCTCGGTCATCTTCATCTTACCCGTGCCACGCTTGGTCAGAGGAGAGGCGCTGACAGCAATAGTGCTACCATAGTCGTCAGTACGTGCTGTGGTAATACCCACCTCTGTCGTCAGTTCGAAGTCTTCGTCGCAGTCCACAATCCATGTTCCACTGCCTACAAGTGCGCCCTTGCCACCGAACTTCTTCACGCGAATGCTCTTACCCTGATTGTCCAGTCGTGCTTTCTCGTTGACGTTGACGGTTGCTTTCGGCATACCATTGGTATTGCCTAACAGGAATGTCGGGTCGTAGCTCTTCTTGTTCTGGCGGTTATTCTTGCCGATATTAATCGTACCCTCGAAGGCACTCCAGTTGCCGTTGAAGTAGGCACGTACACCACCCGTATAGACATTGAATGTACCTGCACCCGTCAATGCACCTGTATAGGTAGAACGGAATCCGCTATAGAATGTACCCGTCTTACCTTCTGGAACGATGAAGGCTGTGCTGTTAGATACGTTAGTACCCTCGTCGTTAGCAGCCCAGACAGTGCCACCCTGGAACTCCACGATTTTTGGCAGTGTCTCTATATGCGATGCGTTGTAGTTGCTGGTCACTGTACCAGCCTTAACGATAAGTTTCGAGAAGTTATTAGTCTGGGTGCCAATCTCCATAGAGCCTGCACCCGTCTTGTTGACGGTAGCTCCACTGCCTTTGATGGCCTTGTTGAAGATGACACTCTTGCCAGAGGGTACCTCCACCGTTGTCTCGCCACTGACGTTCAGCGTCTGGTCGGTAATGATGGTACCGTTGGTAACGAGCGTAGTACCGTCATTTAGTGTGATGGGCGATGATACGCCACCTAATGACCCCCAATCCTGACCAGAGTTGTTGGCCAGCATGGCTACCGTTACCTTACCACCGTTGATGATTGTAGAGCCTATATGGTTCCAGTTGTTGAAAGTAACGCTGGCGTTGCCGTTCTTGGTGATGCTGCCACCACCTATGATGCTGTCGCCAGAGAGTGTATAATTCTTAGTGTTGTTGTTGAAAGTCACCGACTTAGGACTGACAGAACCGCTGATGACGACATTCGTTGAAGCAGCGTTATCGTCGAACACCACATCGTCGCCAGAAGCCATATAGCTGGACTCGCCTTCATAAATGAAGTTCTCTGTGACGGCCTGCTGCCATGTGCTGTTATCGCTTGTTCCGTTCCATGTTACCTGTCCGGCCTCACGCATCGTTTCAATCACAAGCTGTAGCTTACCGTCCTGATAGTTTAGCGATGCCTTGACATTATCGCTAATACCCTCGATAATCAGGTCGGCTACATTGCCTGTAACAGCAGTAATGGCGCCCAGTTCGTAAGTGCCGCTCTCCAATGTGCCGCTATAGTTGATTTGCAGTACTGGATTCTTATAGCGTGGACCGAAATTCTTCCATACGTCGTCGGTCTTGGCTTCGATAGCCAGGCTGTTGGCGTTGACCTGATCAAACTGACCGTTGCTACCATCGATGACGATGCGTGAGCCAAAGCCTAATGTCAGTGTTGATGCCGTGATGCTGCCCACCTGATTCTTACCACCAGGATAGATGGTGGCGTTGTAGTCAGCTTTCAGACCACCCAGGAACTGTCCGCCGTTAGAAATCAGTGCCGTGTGGCGGTTCAGCCAAACGGGGCTGGTCTCCATGGTTCCGTCGAACACGAGCGTACCCTGCCAGATATTGGTCTCGCCGGTATGCTTCTCTGTCACTTTGGGCAATATAAGCGTACCTTCACCCTGTTTGATGAGACGGGTAGCACCGCTAAAGGCACCGCCAGTCAGAGTGGTGGTATAGCTTACAATAGTCTGCTCGGGCTGTTTAGGTGTTGAGGCTACCGCCTGCTGGGCACCGCTACCCTTCACCCATGCGGGTGCATTCACGGTTAATATATAAGGTGAGGCACCTTCAGCCACGCTGATAGTCTTATCTTCATAACCCGATACCAGCAGATGGTCGTTAGTGGTCTGGATAGTGCTTGTCACCTCAGTACGTCCCTCCAGTGTGATGGCGGGAGGCTCCTTGGTGATACCCTCTAATTCACCGACGAAGAAGCTGGTGTGAGGAGGCTGGTTGTAGCCTACCGGCTGCCATGTCATGCCGTTGCGGTAGAGATGATCATACCATAGCGACGTGATACCGTATGGCGATGGATAGCTGGTGGTCTGGATAACGAGTTTGTTGTCGGTACGCGTCACAATCTCTTCGCGCCAGTCACCTAAGATGTCACCCAAGAAGCAGGGATTGTTCTTCGACGAGTTGTTCAGGTTGCCCTGTCCCATCCAGCAACGGCCATTGGCATAGCTGCGATCCGTACCCACTTCATTCTGCCCCGGGGCCTTATAGACGCAGGGAGCACGCTCCACACCTGGCGAATCCATGAATTCATCAAGCAGGTCACCGTCCCAATAGACACGCATGTTCACATAGTCGTCGCCAAAGCTGCCCAGATCGGCAATGGCCTTGTCAGCCACCAAACTGATAGCGCCGCCCGAGATACCGACAGCACCAGGATGACTGCCATAGAAATTGCCTGCCATGCAGCGGCCATTGTCGCTACCGCCACCAGTGGTGTAGCGCAGGCTCTGCGTGGTAGCATCAGTATAGGCCACACCAGGTACGGTTGCACCCTCTAAGCAGACAAACTGCTCCAATCCCCAACGATAGGGGTCGAGGTCGCCACAGTGCTGGGCATCACCATGACCGAAACCAGTGGTGGCGAGTCCGTAGCCTGTATCGTCAATTATCATGGAGCCGAAGATAATCTCGTCGCGACCATCCATATCGACATCACCGATGGCGAAGTTATGGAAACCGTTGCCAAACCATGGCGACTTGGAATCGTAGCAGTTCCAGCGCCACAGTTGGGACAACTCATGGGTTTCCTTGTTCACACTCAAAGCACAGAATTTATGACGGGTGTAGCAGCCACGTCCTAAGAATATTGCGGGGTTGCGACCGTCCAGATAGGGTGCGCCAAAGTAATGCTTTGTGGCACGGTGACCCGTATCGTTCGAACCCCATACCGTAGCGTAGTCGCTTTCGCCAGATTCGAAACGAGGCAGGGGGTAGGCTGCTGGGGTCCAGTTCTCGGAACCGTCCCAGCCGTATGGCTCGCCAGTCGTACCATTAATATATAAGAGGTATTCGGCACCCTGCTTGGTATATTCGTCGCGTGGTGCATAGTAATCCATATTGCCAATCTTGATGGTCTTGCCCGTAGCGGTATGGATAATCATATTGTCGGCACCGCGCATCAGGCCCTCGGCCTTACCGTCTTGATCCCAGTCGTAGAGAATGATGTCGAACTGCTCGTCAGGACCAGCCATCAGGTTTGGTCCCATATCAATCCACCACAGACGTGTACCGTCCATCTTGTAGCATTCGTGCAGGTTAAAATCGGTCTTATTGGTAGCCTCGCGCAGGTTGCCGCTGTCGTTGCGGCGCTTCACCACGAACTCCATCTGACCGTCGCCGTCAACATCTGCCACGGCACAGTCGTTCAGCGTGTAACCAGTGACGGTCGCACCATTACGGTTGACCACGTTCAGCACGGGAATCTCCCAATACTGGTGGTCCCATGGCTTGCACTCGGCAGCTTGTGCGGTCTGCTCTATGCCCTTCACCACAGGAACAACCTTATAGGTGCTGGTCTTCGAGCCGCCGTTGTCCTGATAGTTCGACACCGTCAGGTTTTCAGCCACCTTCGTTCCGTCACGATAGACGTTATACTTCGTGTCATAATACTCTGTAGGCAGAATACGCCAACTGACGAAGATGCCCGTGCCAGACATACCATAGCGGTCGTCCTGTCCGGTTTTGTCGCCTTGTGGAATGGCAATCAAACCACGTGTTAACTTATCGGTGACGCGCTGTGCCAGAACATTTACAGATGTCAGACCCATCATAAGGGCCAATAATAACAACTTCTTCATAATTCTTCTTTGTTTTAGTATAACTGGCTGCAAAGATACGAATAAGTGAGCGAAAATGCAAATATATTTGTAATTTTCCGAGCGAAAGTATCTATATTAGAATTGCCAATCCCACCATTCGTATTCGGGAGCCAATGCATTGCCACCATCACCACCGGTATTGTCCAATGTACTGTTGAATCCATCGACTGATCCTGCCAACAGTGTCTGCTGGTGCTTTAACTCTATGACATCCATTGTTGGGCTCATATATATCTTTTTCATATCTTTTTCCTCCTTTATTATTTGATGATTACCTTTTTTCCATTCACAATGTATAAGCCTTTCGTCGGATTAGCTACCTTACGGCCCTGCAGGTCATAATAACCATTAACCCTGAACCCTGAACCCTGAACCGTATTGATGCCTGTCGTATTGTCGTCAGCAAATACCACATCCATCACAGGAGCTAAAGACGATGCACCACTATTGATCTTCAAGAAAGCTTTGCCTGCAGCGATGCTACCGCTGGTGACTTTCTTGAACTGAGCCTTATCGTTGTTCTTAACCAACATATAAAGGTCGTAACCATCATAAGCATTATAGGCTGTGGCTTCAGTTGCAGAACCAAGCATGTGCCCCTTATCGGTGGAAGAACTTGCTGTCGTAGGAATATAATATGTGTCAGCAGTACCCTTTAACACTACACCGGTATTGGCAGGAACGTTATTTACAGGCGTGAGCGTCACCGTGCTTCCAGTACATGTTGCTGTATAAGCCGTCAGACTTGTGCTCAGTGTCGAGAAGTCCAATGGATATGCTGTATAGAGCGTGGCCCAACCAACATTGGTGATTGGGACGGGGACATCTGCCCTGCGAATAATGATGTAGTCAATATCTGCTGATCTATTTGGACCACCACTTGTTGTATATCCTGAGAGATAAAGAGACGTAGAATTTGCAAGAGTGAAGTCCCTTGTCTGTACGCCCGTAGTGTTTATATAACAGATTCTACTATCGTCACTATTCGTTTTATCGTTTCGTAACACAATATTTCTATTTGCATTACTTACTATACGCCCCTCCAACTGGTAGTTCCCTGCTCCTAAAGTTGCTAATGTAGCATATTTCTTGGTATCTATTGCGCCATATTTTCCACCAGAATAACTACCTATTGAAGAAGCCTCAGAGTTTTCCATAGTTTCTACTTCTCCAAAATACACTATGGAGGCATCTTCCGTATAAGTAATAGACTTAGTTTCATCCTCTGTACCCATAGTATAGGTCTGAGTAGCAAAGTTTGTCACAGTTCCATCATTCAGCACATAGTATTTTCCGTCTTTTGTAACAACTTTTGGAAGTCCTGTCACACTATACTGTGCACCTTCCCCAGCACCTCCTGTTGCCAGTTCTGATAGAATATTATCAGAATCATCTACAGCATTGACTGTATATGTATGGGGAACTTTCAGGACAATGTTATCAATATAAAGGATATCGTTATCTTTCGTATTACTTTGTAGTAGGATTCCACCCAATGCATTGTTGGAGGTATACTCCATTTCATAATAAACAGATGATACACCATCTGGGGTTGTTAAAGTATATCGCACATAGGATCCATCGCTGGCAACCTTAACTGTATAGAAATCGGCTATACCACTTGGGGCAGCCGTTGACTGGGTATAGTTTGTTAATTGTTGCTTTTTGGTAGTGTTATCACAGACCTGTAATGTCGGAGTCAAAGCACTTGCTTCATCATTAAAGCGGAACTGATAGTGCGAAGCATCACCAGTAGAATGATCGGTAACAAATTTTACTTGTACCTTACTACCTGTTGATGCTGCAGTTTTTGCAAACCACTTAAAAGTCAACTCATATTTTGTATAAGTAGCAGAAAATAATAATGAACGATTATAAGTACCACTTTTACCACCATTTGTAAGATACATATAATGATTACCACCATCTTCTTGTATCAGCCCTATTGTTGCACCAGATTCACTCCATCCCCAGGGTTTGGAACCAGATTCAAAATCATTGCTGTAAACCGTGACAAAACCAGTTGTAACAGGCTCTGTAGCCCACGCACTCGTCCCCATGCACAGCATTGCTGCGACGATGATTGTTTTAAAAAGTAGTTTTCTTTTCATTTGTTTATTGATTTAGAATGTTAGTATTATTTCTTATTATGAATTATCGTTGTTATTCCAGTCGTCGATAAAGCGATCGTACGGATTGTCGTTAGCAGAGAGATTGGCCAGACACTGTACGTAGAGCATGATGCAGTAGCATATCATGACGTTCTTCTGCTTTTGAGCATACAGTCTGTTCTTTTGTTCCTGGCTTTGAATCTGATCCTCTTCTGACAGGCCCGTTCTTAGGTCGTCAATCAGCCGAAGCACCTTTTGGTTGACGATATGCGCGTTCTCGGCATACCGAAGGAAGGGGTGCGTCATGCTGGGTGTAAAGTTGAACATTTGTTTCATTCTTAGTTTTTTCGATTTGTTTTTCGATTTGTTTTCGTTTGCAAGGACGGTGCAAGTTGAATGCAATTGAGCTCGCTCGAATTGCTGAGACGCAGCCCGTTCTCGCATTTTTTTCGAATGCAAAGGTACGGCGTTTTAGCAAAAACAGGGGAATCCCACCGTTCTTTAAATCGGGCAATAGATGCCGAATTGCAGGACATTTCGTACAAAATGGGACTTTTCGTCCCCTTTTGCGCCTCTTTTAAAGAAATGCAACCCCTTTTTTCGTAAGATTAGTGAAATTCGTGTTCAGAGAAACTAAAAAGCGGCGTGTCCTCACGGATGCGCCGCCTACGAATAAACTAAACTTACTACTAACTTTTATGAATCAACTATTTACAAACTATTACATAATATGATGTTGGTTATCATTCTACTCGTCGATGTTTCAATTGCCATCGGGCTTTGTCAGGTTGCTGCCTGCCGACATGTGCCACACAAACTGATCGGGGTTATCGGGCTGTGACGGGTTGAAGTTCTGCCAGTCGGCACGCAAGTGCTGTGCTAATGGAGACTTTATCTGCTGCAGACCAGTAACGACCAGTTTGGCAACTTCCCAGGCACCGAAGGGATTGAAGTGGGTATTGTCTTCCAATACACGATTC
>Ga0310786_10003521_pt1 | contig 22714 bp, 14 predicted proteins | sample AusTroGonzalo_MG_FD_203881 | JGI IMG/M metagenome (GOLD analysis project Ga0310786, IMG submission 203881) | Bovine rumen microbial communities from tropical cattle in Woodstock, Queensland, Australia - Gonzalo_03 (v2) (version 2) | ecosystem: Host-associated > Mammals > Digestive system >...
TGACGATTTCTTCCCAGAAGGGATGCCCATTTTCATCATGGGAAAGGATCGATTTTACGACCTGTTTTGTCTCCATTTGCACTATACCTGCCTTTTGTATAGTGTCAACTTTTTTCAGTATAAGACACTCTGACCTTAAGAACCTGAAATTTAGAGACAGGAAGAATACGGCAATGATTTAATGTAATCTTCCATGAATTGCCAGTTGGGTTCGTATTTGCTATTGGCTTTTTTTACGGCGGGGAGTTTTAGTAGGATTTCCTTTGTATCAGCAACCCTACATTGACGGCCATAAGTCCATCTGAAATTTTCATTAAAATCAATTACTGTAGCAATAAAAAAGCCCACATACTTATTCATATGAATATTATTTTGCAGAATGTTCACATCGCTTGTTGCACAAAATGCAATTGGTTGATAGAAAGCTTTGCATTTGACTTTTTCTGTTGTAAGAACATTGCCTTTAAATTCTGGTTTAAGATCGATTCTTGCTCCCATTCCGTTATTTTCAGCTGTTGCACTAAGATACGGCGTATTTCCTGTTGAAAACTCAGATGGATAATGATATTTAGGGAAAGTAGGACTTTCGTGTTGTGGATAAGTCGATAGCCTAAATGGTCGAAATTTTCGATTTATAACGGCTCATGTTTAAAATTTCAAACACTTGGGGCTACTTCAACACCAAAGTGCTACATCGCCATTTTTTTGCATATCTATCTGAACAGGAAGACTCCTTGGACGCAATTTTGGAATTGTGGTCCCGGCTCTGTGGCCGGGAAGACTGAATGTGCTTTGCGGACAAGTCGGCTGCAATCAGGGGGCCTTCCCCCTTTACAGAGAAAAATTTTACTAACCACTAGCCACCAAGCACTAACCAGTTTCCTATATTTTCTCTCGCAAAAATTTTAACAAGGACATTATTATGGCAAAGATTGCTATTCTCGGTTATGGTAACCTCGGTCGCGGCGTGGAATGCGCTGTGAAGCAGGCTCTGGATATGGAACTCGTCGCTGTTTTCACTCGTCGTGACCCCTCTACGGTCAAGATCCAGACGGCTGGTGTTCCGGTGTTGAACGTTTCTGAAATGGAAGCTTGGAAGGACAAGGTCGATTTGCTTATCATCTGCGGTGGCTCCGCTACGGATTTGCCGGTGCTTACCCCGAAGTACGCTTCTATGTTCAACGTGATTGACTCTTTCGACACGCACGCCAAGATTCCGCAGCACTTCGCTGCTGTTGACGCTGCCGCCAAGGCTGCTGGCAAGATTGCCATGATTTCCGTCGGTTGGGATCCGGGCATGTTCAGCTTGAACCGCGTTTATGCTCAGTCCATCCTCCCGGAAGGCAAGGATTACACGTTCTGGGGCAAGGGCGTTTCTCAGGGCCACAGCGACGCTGTCCGCCGCATCAAGGGCGTGAAGAATGCCAAGCAGTACACCTGCCCGGTCGAAGCCGCTCTCGAAGCTGTCCGTAGCGGTTCCATGCCGGAACTCACCACCCGTCAGAAGCACACCCGTCTCGTTTACGTTGTTGCAGAAGAAGGCGCAGACAAGGCTTACATCGAAAACGCCATCAAGACGATGCCGAACTACTTCGATGAATACGACACCACGGTCAACTTCATCAGCGAAGAAGAATTCAACAAGAACCACAGCGGCCTTGCTCACGGTGGTTTCGTTATCCGTACTGGCAAGACTGGCATGAATAACGAACACACGCACGTGATCGAATACAGCCTCAAGCTCGATTCCAATCCGGAATTCACGACGAGCGTTCTTGTGGCTTATGCCCGTGCAGCGCTGCGCATGAAGGCTAACGATGGCAAGACCGGTTGCTTCACTGTGCTCGATGTGCCGCCTGCATACCTCAGCACTTTGAGCGACGACGATCTCCGCGCACATTGTCTGTAATTTAGGTGTTAGGTTACAGGTCTTAGGTTTTAGGAAAATAATGGCGGCTTTGCCGCTTGTGTTTCTGAAATGAAAAATTGCCTCGGGTAAAACCGGGGCTTTTTTGTTTATAATGTGGCGAGTGATTTCCGCTTATCCCTGCATTGTTGTATATTTCTTTTTGAGGTTTATATGGGCAAGCTAATTGATGTCAGGGGCGATTTTTCAAGTGTCGTAAATTTTGCAATGCAGCAGAACGGTTTTCCGCTGATTCGGGCGTTGCAGATTACCAATAAGACTACGGAAACTCTTGAAAATGTTACGGTAGAGGTTTTTGCAAAACCGGAATTTTCATCTCCAGCGAAATACTCGATGGATTCTCTTGAGCCCAAAGAATCTATGGACCTTGTTTCGCCTGAATTGCGTTCGTTGCTTTCGCATGGGCAGGACTTGCATTTGGATCCCAATTTTTTCATGGGCATTACGGAGCGGTTTGCGGGGCTTCTTGAAGTTGTGGTCTCTGTGAACGGTGTCGAGGACGACCGTTTTGTACAAGATATTAATTTGCTTGCTTACAACGAATGGGCAGGCGAAACTGTGTTCCCGGAATTGCTTGCCGCTTATATCACTCCGAATCATCTGCTGGTGGGGCAGGTGTTGCGTCGAGCTTCAGAAAAAATGGAAGCGTGGACGGGTGACGGTTCGTTATGCGGTTATCAAAGGAAGAATGAGAATCATGTCTTGAAGCAGATGGCCGCTATTTTTGCCGCACTGGAAGAACGTGATATTCATTATTCCATGCCTCCGCAGGGCTTTGAAATTGCGGGCCAGAAAATTCGCACTTGCGATGAAATTGTCGAGCAGAAACTAGGAACTTGTCTGGACCTTGCGATTCTTTACGCTTCGTGCTTGGAACAGGCGGGACTCAATCCGATTGTCGTTTTGATGAAAGGGCATGCGTTTACGGGGTGCTGGCTTGTGGATGAGACGTTCCCGAGTGCGGTTCAGGACGATCCGAGCCTTTTGTCGAAGCGGTTCAGCGATGATGTTGGCGAAATATCTGTTGTAGAATGTACTTTATTTGCAAATGGTACTCAGATTGATTTTAACAAAGCAGTCAATACCGCAAAAAATCATCTTTTGAACGATAGCGATTTCCAGTTCTTTGTCGATGTCAAGCAGGCTCGCCTTGGAAATTCTATTCGCCCGATTCCGCAAAGGAAGTATGATGCGGAAGGCCGTCTTGAAAAACTGCCGGAATCGGAAGATCAAGATAAGACGACGTGGAGCGCTCCTGAAGAAATTGATATTGCCGAAAAAGATGAAAGCGAAGGCCCTGTAAAGCATAGCAAGCAGCGGATTTGGCAGAACAAGCTCTTGAACATGACGCTTCGAAATTCTCTTTTGAATTTCAGGCCGACGGGCAAGTCCATCCAGTTGATTTGCAATGATTTGGGAACGCTGGAAGATGCGCTTGCCGCCAAGGAAGAGTTCAAAATTGTCGAGTTCTTCGATGGCCGCAAAAAAGAAATTGAAGACAACTTTATTTCTATTGCAAAAGATGCGGATGTCGATAGCCTCTTGAACCATGAATTTCAGAATAAACGCCTCCGCACGTTCATGGGGCAAAAAGAGACCGAAGATAAAATCTTGGCGTTGTACCGTGCCGCAAGGGTGAGCCTCGAAGAAAACGGCTCGAATACGCTTTATCTTGCCCTCGGATTTTTGAAATGGTACGAAACGGATTTGAGCGAACGTGCTTTGTATGCTCCGCTTGTTCTCTTGCCGCTCGAAATTGTGCGAAAGTCGGCCCGTCAAGGATTCGTCATTCGCGAGAGGGACGAAGAACCGCAATTTAATATTACGTTGCTTGAGAAACTGCGTGGTGAATATAATCTTGTCATTAATGGTCTGGACCCGCTTCCTTTAGATCAGAGCGGCCTGGATATCAAGAAAATTTTTGCGACGGTCCGTCATGCCGTAAAGAACAAAAAACGCTGGGATGTCGTCGATTACGCATTTATCGGGCAATTCTCGTTCTCGCAGTATATCATGTGGAACGATATCGGTCAGCGTAGCGATGAACTTTCGAAGAATAAGATCGTCAAGGGGCTTATTGATGGTGTGCTGCCCGAAGCTTTGCCGGAACTTGTTGAGGCAGAAACTTTAGATGAATCGTTCAAGCCTTCGGATTTGGCGATTCCGTTGAGTGCGGATTCTTCGCAGATGGCGGCGATTTGCTCTGCGGCGAAAGGTTGCAGTTTTGTGCTGCATGGGCCTCCGGGAACGGGAAAATCGCAGACGATCACGAACATGATTGCAAATGCCTTGTTCCATGGAAAGTCGGTGCTGTTTATCGCTGAAAAAATGGCAGCGCTTTCTGTTGTTCAAAACCGCCTTGAAAAACAGGGGCTAGGCGCGTTCTGCTTGGAACTCCATTCCAACAAGGCGAATAAATCTGCGGTGATGGCTCAGCTTGAATCTGCATTGGAGTTCGGCAAACGCAGGGAACCCGAAGAGTATAAGGCCGAGGCGGAATCGCTCCACAAAATGCGAGTGCACTTGAACGACTTTATGGACAAAATTCATAAGGTCCATACATCGGGCTATTCGCTTTATGATGTTATTTGTATTTTCGAAGAACATCCTGAGTTTACGGGTTCTATTTCGGTTGATGGCGGCATTGTAAATGGGGCGAATGCGGATACGTTGAAGGAATGGTTCGCTGCTTGCGATAGGTTCAAGGTCATGGCTGGGCTTTGCGGCAACATTTCGAAGCATCCGCTTTTGGATTGGAAGTGCTGCCAGTATTCCGAAACGGAACGTGGAAAACTGTCGGAACTGTTGAATCAATTGGATGATTGCGATGTTCATCTTTCGGAAATTCTTTCGGAATTGCATCAAAAGTTTGTTCATTTAAATGTGAATTCACGGGAAAAGGCCGAATCGCTTGCCTCTTTGATTGATAATCTTGGGAATATTGATACTATTCCAGAATCGCTATTCTTTAAGGATAATGGCGACTTTGGAAACGTCCTTTCGGAAACGTGCAAGAATGGGCGGCGTAGAAACGAACTTCAAGAAAAAATTGATAGCGAATTTGAACCTGAAATTTACGATATCGATGCCGTTTCTTTGCGGGGCGAATGGAAAGAAGTATCGGTTAAATGGTTTATCCCGAAATTCTTCGGCCAGCGTAAAATTTCTTCGGCGCTTAGACGGTTTGCCAAAAATCCGCAAGTTGATAAGGAACGCGTAGGCGAAATTCTAGACAACTTAGTCGAATTTAAACGCACCACGAAAGTGATAGACGAATCCGCTTTGAAGCTTTCGAATGCTTATGGAAACTTCTGGAAATCGTACAAGAGCGACTGGAATCTTCTTGAAACGCAATACCAGTTGGGAACGACGCTGTATGGGCTGATGTGCCGCCTGTACGATGAAGAAGGTGATGCTCGTGATGTTTGTAAATCTCTTGCGGACTTGAAAAATTTCCGTGAAAAAAATTGCAAGATCCTTGCTGATTTCAAACGCACCTTTGGCGAAATGCAGAATCTTTGGAGTTCTATTTCGAACATCACGAAGATGGAATGTGATATTGCCTTTGGTAACGATTGGACTCGCTGTCTTTTGGATAAAGTGAGACTGTGGAAATCGAATCTCCATTGTTGGCGCGACTGGTGCAATTACAACGCCTGCAAGAAAACCCTTGAAGATTACGGCTTGGGATGTGTGCCCCGTGCTGTTGAAAAAGAAAGTGTTTCTGTAGCCGATGTCACGACTGCGTTTAGGACAAATGTGGCTTATCGCTTAGTTGTCCGCTATATCGAAGAAGATGCAGAATTGGGCAACACCAACGCCAGTTTGATTGAACATGAAATCAAGCGATACAAGGCTTCTAGCGAAAAGTTCGCCGAGCTCACCCGCAAGGAACTTATTGCGAAACTTTCGGCGAATATTCCTTCTTCTGCGATGGTGGCGGCTTCTTCGGAAATTGGCATTTTGAAGAAATGCATTGCGAGCAAGTGCAAAGGAAAATCCATTCGCCAGCTGTTCGATTCTATCCCGAATTTGCTGCGTAGGCTTACGCCGTGCATGCTGATGAGCCCGATTTCTGTAGCCCAGTATATCGACCCGAAATTCCCCAAATTCGATTTGGTCATTTTTGACGAAGCTTCTCAGCTGCCGACATGCGAAGCGGTTGGAGCGATTGCGCGTGGCGAAAATCTCGTTGTCGTGGGCGACCCGAAGCAAATGCCTCCGACGAGTTTCTTCAAGAAGGGCTATACCGACGAGGATAATCTCGATAAGGAAGATTTGGAAAGCATTCTGGACGATTGCCTCGCTATATCCATGCCCGAAATGCACTTGCTTTGGCATTACCGCTCGAAGGACGAAAGCCTCATCGCTTTCAGCAATTACAAGTATTACGACCATAAGCTGTTTACGTTCCCCTCGCCGAGCGATATTGAAGGCAGCGTAAAGTTCATCCCGGTCAAGGGGACGTATGACAGAAGCAAGACCCGACAGAATGTTGCCGAAGCGAAGCTGATTGTAGAAGAAATTGTCAAGCGTTTGAAGAACCCGTCTGAACGTAAAAAGAGCATCGGTGTCGTGACGTTCAGCGTCGTGCAGCAGAACCTCATTGATGACATGCTTGAAGCCGAATTTGCCAGAAATCCGAAATTGGAAGAATGGTCGAAATCGTCGGGTGAAGAAATCTTTATCAAGAATCTGGAAAGCGTGCAGGGTGACGAACGCGATGTGATTATTTTCTCTGTCGGTTATGGCCCCGACCAGAACGGAAATGTGTCGCTGAATTTCGGGCCTATCAACAATGTGGGTGGCTGGCGACGCTTGAATGTGGCGGTTTCCCGTTCGCGTTATGAAATGCTAGTTTATTCGACGTTGCAGCCGGAACAGATTGACTTGAATCGTACTTCGTCCGAAGGCGTTGCTGGCCTTAAGGCGTTCTTGGCGTATGCAAAACATGGCAAGAGTTCGCTTGCGGTTTCGCATGTCGCGGGGGCGGCCTCGTCAAAGGACTACTTCAAAATTTCGATTGCGAACGAATTGCAAAAACTCGGGTACCGCGTTGAGCAAGATGTCGGCTGTTCCAAGTATAAAATGGATCTGGCGGTCGTTCATCCCGAAAACGAAAAGAAGTTTATTTTGGGAATCCTTTGCGATGGGGCGAATTATCGAAAAGCCCGGACGGCAAAGGATAGAAACGTTTTGCAACAAAGTGTCCTTGAAATGCTTGGGTGGAATGTTGTCCGTTTATGGTCATTTGAATGGTTCATGAACAGGGAACACCGCGACCGCATTGTGCAAGAAATAAAGCTGAAAATAGACAGTCTTGTTGAAAAAGAAAAGCAGCCGGTCGAATTGAATGAAGCCGAAGTGGAAACGGTAGCCCGCCCGGAAGAGCCTGAGTTGCCGGTAAGCGAAGAAGTAGGAAAGCCTGCGGACGATGCTGATGGGCTGAAAACGTTCCAGTCGATGTTCAAGCCTTATGAACTCGCAGATGTAAAACATCCACCGAAGGGCAGCGACATTTACGACATGGCGTGTACGGAACTTCTGAAAAATCAAATCCAGAAAATTGTGATGACGGAATCGCCTGTTTCTGCGGCAGTGCTCGATGCTCGTTTATCGGATTTGTGGAATGCGAAACGCACTCAGAAATTTGTGAACCGTATTCATGGCGTTTGCAAGAATCTGCATTTCGTCGAAAAACAGGAAAACGGCAAGACGTTCTTCTGGAATGCGGATAGCAGTGCTCCTGTCGAATTCAGGGTGTCGTCGGATGGCTTTAAACGCAACATGGACGACATTTCGATGCAAGAAATTGCGTTTGCCGTCAAGGTGATTGTCGATAGCCAAATGAGCATGGAACTTGAAGAAATGGAACGCTTGATGGCGAAAGTGGCTGGCTTTACAAAATGCACTTCGCAAATGAAAGACGTTATTGACAGGGCTATCGACTGGGCGACTCGCATGAATTTAGTCGCAAAAGAAGGCGAGCGGATTGCTGCGAAATAGGTGTGATTAGACGAAAGAACGTGCCTACGGCACTATAGACGATAGACGAAAGAATAAAATGGTTGGGCTATGCCCAACCTTTGCGTCTCGGCAATAGCCATACAAGTATGGCTGCTGCACTTTCGTTTAAAACTTAATCGTGTATTGCGTTCTTGAGGCTTTCGATTAAGCGGGCGAAGCTCGGGTCGGTTTCCATCTCTTTCTTCACGCTCTTGATGGCGTGAACGACGGTGGAGTGGTCCTTGCCGCCAAAACGGGAACCGATGCTCTGCAAGCTGATGGGGGAGAGTTCGCGCATGAGGAACATGGCGACTTGGCGAGCCTTCGAGATTTCCTTTGTGCCGCGGCCCGGTTCGATGAGCTTGGTCTCTGGAACTTCGTAGTGCTGCGATACGGCATGGAGCACTGCGTCGAGGCTTACGCGGCGGCGGAGCGTCGGGGCGATTTCGGTGACGACTTTCTGTGCGATGTTCATGTCGATGTCGTGGCTCATGAGGCTCGACTGGAGCGTGAGCTTGATAATGGCGCTTTCGAGGCAACGAACGTTGCTTGCAATATTTTCAGCAAGGTAACGAATGACTTCGTCGCTGATTTCGAGGTGGCGTTCTTCGGCCTTCTTGTGGAGGATGGCTTCGCGCGTTTCGACGTCAGGCGGCTGGATATCGACGGTAAGGCCCCACGAGAAGCGGCTCACGAGGCGGTCGGAGAGGTTCTTGACTTCGGCAGCGGGAGCATCGGAGGTGAGCACGATTTGCTTGCCTGCTTGATGGAGCGCGTTGAATATCAAGAAAAATTCGTTTTGCGTTTCGTACTTGCCCGTCCAGTTCTGGATGTCGTCAATCAAAAGAATATCCACTTCGTTGCGGTAGAAGTCGGACATTTCGGTGATGCGTTTTTCTTGCAAGCACTTCATGTACTGCTGCGAAAAGTCTTCGGACGTGAGGTAAATCACACGCTTGGTCGGATCTTCTTCGAGGATGTAGTTGCCGATGGACTGGAGCAAATGCGTCTTACCGAGACCCGAGGAACCGTAAATAAATAGCGGGTTGTATTGCGTGCCGTCCGGGTTCCTTGCGACTGCGAGAGCTGCGTTGAACGCGAGCTGCGCCTTGTCGCCGGGGACGAAATTTTCGAATCGGAAACTGCCCGAAAGCGGCACGCTGGGTTTGATAAATTCACGGAAGGAATTTTCCGAAGTTCTTGTCTGCGGTTGGAAAACATCTTGCGGTTGAAAGTCGAACTCAATCGGGGAGTCCTCATGCGAAACGTCCTTCCATGCGAGGCGGATGAGGTCTTTATATGCGGAATAAACTTTGACATCGAGACCGGGAGGCACGGCAATCGTTGCGTGTCCTGGGGTCTGGCTTACGAGCTTGGTCTGTGCAAAATATGTCTTGAATACCGTATCCGACAGCATTCCATGGAGGTAGTTCAAGCATCTTTCCCATTCAACCTGCATTCTTCAATCCTCATCCGAACTGGTTCAAAATCTATCAACAACTTGGGTAAAAAATTTAGCTAATTCAGCGGACTTGTTGATAGTATTTTCTGAAATTAAGAGAAAAAAAATATTCGACTGAATGTAAATGAATTTTAACACTTGTTTTATGCCTTTAAAAAATGCCGTAATCCTTAAAAAAATTGCAATTTTTCTATTATTTGCAACAATGAATCTGAATATTTTACTGGAATACTTGTTTTGGGTGCCTGTGCTTTTTTGGGTGGGGCTCCATTTTTGGTTTCGGAATGTCTCGTATGTCGTTTTTATGAAAAGAATGGTCAATCGGGGCGAAAAATGGGCCTACGTTTCGGAGGGCTTCGTCAAGCATCCGGCGCGGGTGAAGTTGTTGCGCCTATGTGATGTCCTTTTTTCGCTTGTGGTTTCGCTCTTGTCGTCAATTGTCGTTGTGTGGTTCTTTATTTTGAATGGGCTTGACGAATATGCGGATTTGGGTTTCTTGTCGGTTATCCTGTTTTTAGTGTTGGCGTATTTGATGGTGCGTCGCACGGAATTGAAGCTCACGGATTTGTTCCAGTCGGCGTTCTACTTGGAGTACCGTTGGGTTAGCTATGATATAAACAGCAAAGGGATTGTGATGTCGGAGGAAAATGTAAGGGATAGAGCTGGGTTAAGCTATGCCCGCAAGCTTTGCAATGCCGAAAAGCATGGTCGTTTTTGGCGGTACGTCAAAGCGATGGCGAAGTCCAAAAAAGTCCCCCCGGAAATGTATGAGGTGTATTGATTAGGTGTGAGGTCGCTTCGCTTTGAGGTATGAGCGGTGAGGTTGACAGTAAGAAGTTGACAGTAGGAATTGTCATCCTGAGCGAAGGGTATCGCCCGGAGTCGAAGGATCCTGTGAAATAGAAACGTGGTAGATATGTCGAATCGATTTGAATCTTATGGCGTGGGCGAGAATGTCCTCGAAGGCAAGGCGGCATGGAAGTATGCCGAAGATATCTTGCAGTTGGTGTCTCGCACGTTCGCTTTGAACATCCAAGTTTTGCGTGGCAAGTTGCACCGCAGTATTTTACTCGCGTACCTCTATTTACGCATTGCCGATACGGTCGAAGACGACCCGGACATGAAGGCGAGCGAGAAGGATCGCGTGCTTGCGTTGTTTGCCGATGTGTTCAAGACGGGCGAACTCGAAACGTCGAAGATTCGTGTGTTCGTGGATGCGTTGCCTAAGTCTTGGCTCGGTTCTGAAGACCCGAATAAGGAACTTTGCGTCAAGTCCGAAGTCGTTGTTCCGCTTTTGAAATCGCTCCCGAAGACGTATCAGCAGCCGGTGTGCGATGTGGTGATTGAAATGTGCGGTGGCATGGCGAAGTTTGCGCTCCGTCAGGAAGCTGCGCTTTCGGCGGGTTGGTTCACGCTGGAATCGGTCGATGAATTGGACGAATACTGCTACTATGTGGCGGGCATTGTCGGTAAGCTTTTGACGAGGCTTTTCTCGGCAGATACGTGCTTGATTAGCAAGGAACGCGAAGCGGAACTTTCGAAGCTCGACGTGAGTTTTGGACTTGCGTTGCAGGTGACGAACATCGTGAAAGATTGCGTCGAGGATTCGGGCCGTCGCGTGTGCTTTATTCCCGAAGAAATTTGCCGCCGTCACGGATTTGCGCATTCGAGCGATTTGTTCAAGGATGGTGCGGATCCTCAAAAATGCGGAGCCGTGCTTTCGGAACTGGTTGAAAAGGCGTGGAAGCATTTGGACGATTCGATTGCCTACACGAAGCTCATTCCGAACATCAAGATGCGAACGAGGCTGTTCTGCCTTTGGCCGCTCTTTATGGCGGCGGAGAATTTGCGTCTGATCGGCGATGGCGTCTCGGTGTTTATTTCGGACAAAAAGGTGAAGATTACTCGCGATACGGTGAAGCGAATCGTGAAGGAAACGTCGATGCATTTTTATTCGGACAAATGGATTGATAAAGCGTATGGGGTGCTTAGACGAAAGGTGAAAGGTGGTTAGTAACGTGTCATCCTGAGCAAAGGGTTGCGAGGTCGCACCTTCGGTGCTTTGAGGTATGAGCAATGAGCGTGGGTGTATGTCATCCTGGAACGTAACGTAGTGGAGTGATAGGATCCAGTGAATTTATAAAAGGAATTTTATGGAAAACAAGATGAAGTTTTATAACAAGTGGCCGTTTCATGTGGCGGTGATTATTTTTAGCATTGTTTCTGACCAGTTGACGAAGTTGTGGGCGTTGTCGCGTTTTACCGATGAAGCCGGGAACATGACGTACGAGAAAATTCCGGTCATTGGCGAGCTTGTGCGGTTCCAGTTGGTGTTCAACAAGGGGGCGGCATTCAGTAGTCGCCCGCAGGATTTGATGCCGTTCTTGCCGCCGTGGCTTTTCTTTTTGCTGATTTCGATTGTGGCTGCGGTTGCCCTTGCATGGTTTTACAAGTCGATTGACAAGCGTGATTACTTGAGCCGTTTGGGCGTGGTGATGATTCTCGGTGGTGCTGTCGGAAACTTCATTGACCGCATGCGTATGCAGATGGTGGTCGATTTTATCGACTGCGATTTCCCCGATTTTATTATGACGCGATTCCCGACATTCAACGTGGCCGATTCGTTCGTGACGGTCGGTGTCGCCCTCGTGATTCTGTCGCCCGTATTTTTGAAAAAATTACACAAGCAAATTAAGGAAGAAAAGGACGCGGAGAAGAAAGCGAAAGAAAACAGCGTAGAAGAATGACACGGTAAGACTTTACTGGATCCTTCACGGCATTCAGGATGACGAAGCCACCAAAAATAACCTAACCACCAACTACTAATACCTCACTCCTCAAAGTGCCGAAGGCACGACCTCATAGCTCAGAACCTCATATGAATTACATCGTAAACGAAGAAAAAAATGGTGAGCGCCTCGACAAGTTCCTTGCGGGCGTTATGGAAAATGTTTCCCGCACGGACGTGCAAAAGTTGATTGACGCGGGCGAAGTCAAGGTGGGCGGTAGCAAGGTCTCCAAGAACTTCCGCGTCGAGACGGGCATGACGGTTGTCGTCGAGAAGATGATAGAAAAGGAGTCTTCGACGCTAGAACCTGAGGATATTCCGCTCGATATTGTTTACGAAGACGAAGATATCGTGGTGATTAACAAACCGCGCAATTTGGTCGTTCATCCGGGTAGCGGCGTGAGCAAGGGAACGCTTGCGGCTGCGCTTTTGCATCACTTTAAAGAAAATCTTTCGACGATCAATGGTCCGCTCCGTCCGGGTATTGTCCACCGTTTGGATAAAGATACGCCGGGCTTGATGGTGGTGGCAAAGAACGATGCGGCACACAGACATTTGGCGCACCAGCTCGAAACTAGAACACTTCACCGCACTTATAATGCGCTTGTGTGGGGCTGCCCGCGTGACCTCGAAGGAACGATTGACGCTCCGATTGGCCGTAATCCCAAGAACCGCCTCAAGATGGCGGTGGTGAAGGATGGCAAGCCGAGCCGCACGCATTACACGGCAAAGCAGTTCTTTGCAATCGCAACGCTTTTGGAACTTCAGTTGGAATCGGGACGCACTCACCAGATTCGTGTCCATACGCGCTATACGGGACACCCGGTTGTGGGCGATCCGCTTTACGATGGTCGCGAAGAAAGCTTGAATCGCGTGCCGCCGCTGATGAAGCCGGTCGCTGAAAAGGTTCTCGAAATCGCTCCAGCGCAGCTTTTGCAGGCCGTGAAAATCGAACTCATCCATCCGCGTACAAAGAAAAAGTTGACGTTCAAGGTTCCGATGGAAGAACCTTTTGCGAACGTGCTGAAGCTCTTGAAGAAGGAATGCCCTGCATCGGCGCCTGTTTATGACGAGGATACAGGCTTCCGCGACTTTGACGCACAAATTCGCTTTGAAGAAGACGATGAAGATTTTGACGAATACGATGAACCGCTTGCAATTTCTCCTGAAGAAGCGGCTCCCGTAAAGGTTCGCAAGACCCGTGCCGAACGCCTTGCCGAAAAGGCCCAGACCGCCGCGAAGCGCCGTGCCGTAGCTGCCGAACGCAAGCTCATCAAGCAGATGAAGGCCGCTCGCCGCAAGGGAATTGCCCCCGAAGATTTCGTGGAACCAGGATACGAACCCACAATCGATCCGGAGTTGCTGGGGTAGTGGTTAGTAAACAGTGGCTAGTAAACAGGATTGCTATGAAGAATGTTTTATTTCAAGAGTCATCCTTCCTACCGTCTACTTCCTACTGTCTACTTGTTCCTAACCACCAACCACTAATCACTAACCACTAATGACTATTGACCAATAACTAATAACCAATGACTAATTCTTACTTCTTTATCGGTGTTGCTGGCGTGGGCATGAGTGCCATCGCGCAGTATTTGGTAGGCAAGGGCGTTGCTGTTAGCGGTAGCGACCGTCAGTTTGGCGAGTTCCTTAGCGGGAATGCCGAGAAGCCGCTGGTCATGAGTCAGCTTGAAGAATGCGGGATCCAGTGCTTTGCGCAGGACGGTTCCGGCGTTGTCGAAGGCTTGACTGCTGTGGTGGTGAGCACCGCGATTGAAGATACGAATCCGGATTTGAAGCGTGCGAAGGAACTCGGCGTCCCTGTGATGCACCGCAGCGAAATGCTCGCGAAGATTTCGAAGGAAGCGCGCACGATTGCAATCAGCGGCACAAGCGGAAAATCGACGGTGACCGCGATGGTTTATCACATCCTCGAATACGCTGGACTCCAGCCGTCTGTGATGACGGGGGCAGGTCTTGTGAACTTGCAGGCGCAAGGCAAGATTGGCAATGCCGTGAGCGGCAAGGGTGAATGGCTTGTTGCCGAAGTCGATGAAAGCGATGGAACGCTTGTCCGTTATGAACCGGAAATCGGCGTCATTCTGAACATTGATAAAGACCATAAAGAAATCTCTGAACTCGAACAAATTTTCTTGAAGTTCAGCCAGAACGTTTTGAGTGCGGGCCATATCTTGATTGTGAATGATGCACATCCGCTGGCGAAGAAGTTCAGCGCCGGTCGTGAATTTGACTTTGGCTATGAAAGTTATGTGAGCGTTCAGGGTATTGACTTTAGGTCGGTCGGGACTCACATCCAGTTCCGCGTTCGCCATGAAAATGAACTCGTGAAGTTTGAAATTCCGCTGCCGGGCAAGCACAACATGGAAAATGCCTTGGCTGCAACAGCAGCCGCGCTCCGCACGGGCGTTTCGCTCCATACATGTGCCGATGCGCTTGCGTCATTCCCGGGCGTTTTCCGCCGGCACCAGATTCTCGGAACGTTCAACGGCGTAACGCTCGTTGATGACTTTGCTCACAATCCGGCAAAGATTGCCGCGAGTATCAAGAGCGCCCAGGACTTTACCGAAGGCCGCGTGATTGCTTGGTTCCAGCCGCATGGCTTTGGACCGACGCGATTCTTGCGCAAGGACTTGGTTGATTTTATCGCCAAGACGCTCCGTCCGATGGATGCCGATTTTGACCGCCAAAACGACGTGATGTTCTTCAGCGAAATCTATTACGCTGGCGGAACGGTAACGCGTGACATTAGCGCAGGCGACCTCGCGGACGACTTGATTCTCAGAGGCTGCGAAGCGGTTTACATCGAGAACCGCGACGAATGTGCTAAGAAGATGCTCGAGTACGCCGAACCGGGCGACACGATTTTGCTGATGGGCGCTAGAGACCCGAGTTTGCAGGAGTTTGCATTTTCTGTAAAGCGACTTTTAGAAAATCGATAAGCGCCCATCAGGCCGTGAACCCAAAGCGACTCGTATTAACGAGTCGTGTTGGCGAGAGTACAAGCCCAACAAAGGTTTCCGCAAGCAATAGGCTTGCGCGGTCTTGTTCTGGTGCACGTGATCCGAGCTTGCAGGACTTCGCGTTCTCCATGAAGAAACTTTTGGAAGAGCGTTAACTATTAGCTTGTAAATTTTAAAACATTACTTTCCTATAATCTGAATTCGTTCGTCATGCATCTTCATGGCTTGTCTATCGAGGCTTCGCTTCTCCAGAATGACATCTTCCTGAAACCTGCCCCCTGAAACCTAAAACCTGTCCCCTTATTCCTCGACAATCATTTTATACGGTATTAGCCGGACTCCAACGGGGTTCATCATGGAACTGCCTGTGATGTTCGTGGGGAGTTCTAGCCCGAATCCTTTTGCTTTGAGGCGTTCTTCCTTGATTCCTTTGAATAACAGAAATTCGTAGATTAATGTTGCACGTGCGTTTGAAAGTTCCTGCGGCTCGTCGGTTTCTTTTTCCTTGACGCTACATTGGATTTCAATGGCTATGTTTTTGTGGTGTCGCATGACAGAAACGATATCGCTCAATGCGGTGTAGGAGGAATTGAGCGGCTTTTCTGAGCCTTTGTGGAACTGGATTCTTCTTGCGATTTTATCCAAATTCTGCCTATCGCGAATGGGGCAGCCGCTCTTATCGACTTGCGTTTTTTCAATTGTATAGGGGCAGTTGTCCAAGTAATCGTAAATGCCATCATGGTCAGAATCTATCGGGCATCCGATGGAATCGACTGGAGCGTCTTGGTGCGTCTTGGGGCATTTGTCGTCATCGTCGAAAACTCCGTCCTTGTCAGTGTCTATGCGGCAACCGACGCTATTGACGATGGCTCCCTTGGGCGTGTTCTGGCACAAGTCCATAAAGTCGGGAACTCCGTCTTCATCGGAATCGACCGGGCAACCTTCTTTGTTGATGGCTTCATCGGGCTTGCTGTTCGGGCATTTGTCCAATTCGTTCGGAACGCCATCCTTGTCGTTGTCTAAAAAGCAACCGTATTCATCGACTTGAAGCCCTGCGGGGGTATTCGGGCACGTATCCTTAATGTCTGGGATTCCGTCTTTGTCTTCATCGATGAGGCATCCGTTGTCGTCAACTTTAGCATTGGCGGGAGTTCCAGGACATTTGTCTATACCGTCGTGAATGCCGTCGCCGTCTTCGTCGTGAATACATCCAAATTCATCAACGGGGTCGTTTAGCCTTGTACCGGGACATTTGTCCAAATGGTTCGGGATGCCGTCGCCATCCAAGTCTTCTGGGCAACCTGTGGGATCCACCAAAACGGCGGGCTCGGTGTTGGGGCATTTATCTACGTCGTCCGCAATGCCGTCGCCATCGGAATCGACGGTGCAACCGCGTCTATCTACTTTGTATGCTAAATTGGACTGCGGGCACAAGTCCCACTTGTCATCGACTCCGTCGCCATCGCTATCGGATCTGCTGAGGTCGAACGATCTGCTGAGTTTGATGGAAGCGGCGATTGAAGGACTACCGGCGACCGTGTAACTGTATTCATGTCCTTTGTTCTTTACGGTTATCGGGTGACCGCGACCGACCTTGCGTTTTCTGAAAAGATCCATGCCCAAGTCGGCGTTTATCGCAAGCGTTGTTCGCTTCGGGAGCCTTATTTTCAGGCCCGGCGAAAACCGCAACTGGTCGTTCAGGAATCCGCGCCACACATCTCTTTTGCGGATGCTTGTTTCGCCCGAAGTTTCCAAGACAAGTGAAATCCATTCGTAGGCGAACATGTTAAGCCCTGTTCCCCAAACGAAGATGTTTTCTTCGTTTTCAAATGTCCTGAGGTAACCGGCGTAGTTGTTCCAGCTCACGTATTTGTTGATGTTGATGGTCAAATAGAGGAGGCCGGCAAGGGCGAAGTCTGATGCGGAGTAGGGGTTGCTCGCGTTTTCCTTGTGTATGTACCAGAGGTGTCTCGGACGTAATCCTTTTTCGTTCGTGCCCGTGGGGATGAAGAATTCCAGTGCCGCCGATGTGACGACTTTGTCGAAAATTTTTTGATTGGGAGGGGCTACCTTGACCATGAGTCCGAGGTCGCCAAAGCCAAGTCCTTTAAGTTTTGTCTTGCCCGCATCGCCGTCGTAGTGAAAGTTCAGGTTCAACCCGACTTCGAAGTTGTCGAAAATCCCGTAACCGACGTAGCCGAGCATGGAGTTCGAGGGGGAATTTTTGGATAATTCTACGTTGTTGCCGTTTTCGTCAATGAGAAAGCCTTCCAAGCTTGCTGATTCTTTGCTGCTCGTCAACTCGAAACCGCCCAAGATGAATAGTTCCCCATGGGTCAGTGTACGTGCACTGGGTACGTGAATTCCACCCTTGTTGGCGGAAAAACCGGACTGCGCGAATGCAAAAACGGCGCAAAAGAGGATTGTCAGCAGAATTTTTATCATTTTTTTTAGAATTTAGACATTTTTTTGGAATATCTGTTTGCATTTCCAAATTTATGTATATATTTCAGTTCCGAAGTGAGAAACAGGAACTCCGCAAACAAATTGCCAGAATGGCATAGAAAGTCGCAAAGGGCGTACAAGGTGAACAGGGTGATCATCATCCTGCAAATTGTCGCTGCACTTGTGATGTGTGGGGTAATCCTGTACGGAATGAACAAATTGATGTAAAAATTGGAGGTACGCCTATATGAGCAGAACTTTCTATTGTGGTCGTCGTCCTAAGAATGACGCATTTGATGATACGCCGGATCCAACCTACTTGGGTGAAGAAGATGATTTGCTGAAAGAAGAAGAAGAACTGCCGGAAGAAGAAGTTGACGAAGAAGTTGATTTTGACAAGCCGTCCTTTGGCCGTAACCCCATTTGGTCTGACTACGGCGAGGATATGGATTTCGACCAGTGATATGGTCGCATAAATTACTTGGACTTGGCCTCGCTTTTATCGTATTGACGCTTTCCGCCTGTGCTTCGAAACAGGCGAAAGTGGTTGCGTCGCCACAAGGGAAACCGATTCAGCCCGAAAAGGTTGTTATTGACGTACCCCAAGTAAATCCCGGAAAAGAAATTGTCGGGGATTCCTCAAGGCCATCTTGGGTGTATTACCAGTATGGTCTTCAGGCGATTGACAATAACGAATGGGCGGTTTCCAAGCATTATCTCGAAGAATCCCTTCGCTTGCTGGTGACCGAAAAGTATGATTCTACAAAGAGCCGCCTTACTCGCGCCGAGGACTCCATCTACAAGATGCAGATGCCGCTCCGCATTGTGCAGGCTTTGGAAGATGTCTATCCGAACTTGCCGGGGGAGGGGGCCGATTCGACCTCTGCGGATAGCGTTTCCATCGAAGGCGTGGATGCTTACGACGAGAATGTGGCGGATAGCGCCTCTATTCGCGTCATCGAGAATTTTTTGGATACGGTGGATGCCGGTCGTTTCTCGCTCCCGATTCGGTTCAACGAGCGCGTCATGCAAGAGATATATTACATGACGACTTCGGCGCGTGCTTTTATTACACGTTCGCTTTCGCGCAAGACCGCTTACGATTCCTTGATTTATACAAAGCTAGCCCAGCATGGCATGCCACGAGACCTTATCTATTTGGCTTTGGTGGAATCTGGCTTTAACGTCAAGGCTTACAGCCGTGCAAAGGCGGCTGGCATGTGGCAGTTTATCCCGGAAACGGGTATCCGCTATGGGTTGGAAGTCGATTTCTGGGTGGATATGCGCCGCAATCCTGAACTTGCGACCGAAGCCGCTTTGACGTACCTCTCGCAGCTTCACGATGAATTCGGTGACTGGCTTTTGTCGATGGCGGCGTACAACTGCGGTGAAGGACGAATTCGCCGCTTGATACGCGAAAAGCATGCGGACCCTACGTGGGGAGACCGTCCGGTTTCTTATTGGGACTTGCAGCTCCCGCAAGAGACGATGCATTACGTGCCGCGAATCCTTGCCGCGATGGTCATCGGGCATTTCCCGGATCAGTACGATGTGTCTATCACAAAGCGTCAATTGCCGCCGTATGATACCGTTACGGTCTATGATTCTTTTTCGATGGATGAAATTTCAAAATTCTTGAAGGTCCCCGAAGATACGCTCCGCTCGTTGAATATGGAATTGACCATGTGGTGTACTCCGCCCAACAGGGATGCTTATATGCTCCGCTTGCCGTACGGTACGCGTGCCGCTTTTGTGCAGAACTATGACCGCATGGAAAAGAACGGATTTTCTAGCTGGAAACAGCACAAGGTGCGCAAAGGGGAGTCTATCGGGAGTATCGCCCAGCAGTACGGTGTCCGTGCCGCCGAAATCCAGCGTGCAAATGATATGAGGAAAAACGCAAGGCTCAAAGTGGGCCGCACGCTCCTTATTCCGATAAAGGTCGCTCCACGCCGCTCTACTGGTAAAAAGCCGAGCAAAGTCCGCACATACGTTGTTCAGCTTGGGGATAACTTGGCCTCTATTTCTCGCCGCTTTGGCATTTCGCAGGAATCGCTACGAGTTTGGAACCATATTGAAGCATGGTCCAACGTGAAAAATGGCGATACGATTTACGTTTCTAAGCCAGACCTCAAGCCGAGCAGTTTTGTCCAGCAGCGCGTTGCCTTAAAGAAGGGCGAAAAATATGTTGTTCAGGCGGGGGATACCTACGCTGAAATTGCAAAGAAGTACAAAGTACCCGTGTTCCTCTTGCTTCAGGCGAACAATGGTTTTACTAGACGCTTGATGGTTGGCGATTCACTGTCTATTCCGGCTTACGTCCGTCCGCCGCGCAAGATGTCCGGTGCCGTTGACGATGGAAATCCGATTGTAGAACCGCCCAAGGTGTATGATTCTGACGATTCCAAGAAATCTTCGAAAAAATCTGCGAGTTCGTCGGGTTCGTCCAAGGGTTCCAAGAACACGACTATTATTTATATCGTGGCCTCAGGTGACAACCTCTATGCGATTGCAAAGAAATTCGATACTTCGGTAAGTGCCATTCGTGAAATGAATGAAATGGGCAGTTCTTCGAGCATCAAGGTGGGGCAAAAACTCAAGATTCCGGGTTCCGGTGCTCCGGCTCCAAGTGCGCCCAAGGTCGAAGAAGTGACGCATGTCGTCAAGAAGGGCGAAGGGCTTTGGGATATTTCCCGTCAGTACGGCGTGACCATCGAGGATATCGTCAAGTGGAACGGGCTTAAGGACACGAAAATCAAGGTGAACGAAAAACTCAAAATCAAGACGACGAAAAAGAAGAAGTGAGCCTTGGGCTATGAGGTATGAGTGGTGAGGAGTGAGCGTAAATCCCTTTATTTTGATAAAAAGTGTAAATTCGTGTTTGCTTTTGTATAAATTGAAAAAAATTTGTTTAATTTTAGACGTGAAAATCAAAAATCTCATTGGAGTAAAATATGAATAAGAAAATCTTGGCTCTTTGTGCTGCCGGTCTCCTTTTCTCGTTGACTGGTTGCGAAGAAACCATGGACCCGAACGATCCGCAGTCTGTCCGCAGATATTTGACGAAAAAGCAGATTGGCTTTACGCCGAATCAGTTTGTTTCTTATGCCGTCAATAGCGATACCGCCAAGATGACGCTTTTCCTCCAGGCTTCTTTTGAAATCGACCAGCCGGCAGACAACGGCAACAACGCTGTGGCCATCGCTGCCAACAAGGGAAACATGATGGTGCTCGATTACTTGTTCGCTCATGGTGCCAAGGCCAATGTCCAGAACGGTAACGGTGAAGCTGTTATTGAAAACGCTGTCAGCATGGGCAACGCTCAGGTTGTGAGCCGCATTTTGGAACAGCTCAAGAAAGAAGGCGTTAACGCTCAGAACTTGGGTACGGCTGTGCTTATCGCTGCAAAGACCGGCAAGGCTGACATGCTTGAATTGCTTGCCAATGCTGGTGCACCGCTCGAAGCTCGCGGTCCGGATGGCTACCTCCCGATTCATTGGGCTGTAAAGAACGGCAACTTCGATGCCATGATGTTCCTCATCAACAAGGGTGTCGATGTGAACGCCAAGTGCGGTCAGGGCTATTCTGTGCTTGACTGGGCGACCAACGAAGGCTATCCGCGTCTCATCAAGGCTTTGAAGAAGGCTGGCGCCAAGAACACCAAGCAGTACTTCAAGGATTCGAAGGGCTAATCCAACTCTTGCAAGAGTTTATCGAAAGACGGGCTTGAACGCCCGCCTTTTTTGCATTTTGGGGTGCTTGCGGACGTGATTTCGCGTTTTTGCCATTTTTTACGTGATAAAATGCCAAAATTTTGATTTAGTCACGTAAAATTTTGTGCAAAGTAAGTAAATTTCTATGTAAAGTAAGTGGTTTTGAAGCGAAAAATGCATTTTGGTCATGTTTTTAAGGCTAATATTGGCCTGATTTTGAAATTTTTGGGAAAAAATGGATGGAAAAATGGCCTGAAAGGGTGAAACTTTACGTACAACGTTATAATTTTACGTGAATAACTTGCGAAAAATCGTTTTACTCACGTAAATTTCGGACTTTTTTCATTTTTGCTATTTTTACGCTCTTAAAAGTTCGGCTTCTTGGAACAACGTTTCTACAAATTTTTTTGTGATTTTCTATCTTTCTTAGAAAGATAAACAGGAGTTTTTATGTCTATTCAAGTGATGGTTAATGGCATTCCGGGAAGCATGGGTCGCATCGTGGCCGAAACTTGCGTTGCCCGCGGTTTGGAACTTGTCCCGTATTCTTTGACGGGTGAAATTATCGTGGAAAACGAAGCCGAAGTCGCTGGCAAGACTATCCAGCTTTTGAAGCCGAGCAACCGCGAAGCCCGCATTGGCGAAGTGATCGCGAAGTACCCGAACATGATTTGCATTGACTACACGCATCCGAGTGCCGTGAACGACAACGCCGCATTCTACGTGAACCACAAGATTCCGTTCGTGATGGGCACGACGGGCGGCGACCGCGAAGCGCTGGCGAAGCTCGTTGCCGACGCAAACCATCCGAGCGTCATTGCCCCGAACATGGCTAAGCAGATTGTCGCCTTCCAGATGATGATCGAGTTCCTCGCGAAGGAATTCCCGACGGCGTTCAACGGCTACAAGCTCTCCGTGGTCGAAAGCCACCAGAAGACCAAGGCCGACACGAGCGGTACTGCAAAGGCCGTGGTGGGCGACTTCCAGAAGATGGGCTTTGATTTCTCCGTCGATGACATCGAGAAGGTCCGTAACGAGAAGGAACAGATGGAACGCATGCACGTGCCCGAGGAATACCTCGGCGGTCACGCCTTCCACACCTACAGCCTCGACAGCGAAGACGGCACGGTGCATTTCGAATTCCAGCACAACGTTTGCGGACGTAAGATTTACGCCGAAGGTACGGTCGATGCCGTGAACTTCCTCGCATGCCACATCGCAAACGGCACGGCGAAACCCTTCACCATGATGGACGTCCTCCGCTCTGGAAAAATGCGTTAGCAGCTCGCACTTCGTGCTTTGAGCTATGAGCACGCACCTGCGGTGCTTTGAGCGATGAGAAAACTCAAAGTGAGCGGAGCGAACGTGCTCAAAGCGAGGTTACGAGCGACCTCA
>Ga0310786_10003522_pt1 | contig 22708 bp, 29 predicted proteins | sample AusTroGonzalo_MG_FD_203881 | JGI IMG/M metagenome (GOLD analysis project Ga0310786, IMG submission 203881) | Bovine rumen microbial communities from tropical cattle in Woodstock, Queensland, Australia - Gonzalo_03 (v2) (version 2) | ecosystem: Host-associated > Mammals > Digestive system >...
GACGATATGGACGACGAACATTCACAATTTTTTGAAATTCTTGAAATTGTTCAGCATTTAATTTTTTTCCACACCAATCATCACGAACAATGATATGGTCTGATACAACAGGTTTGTTATTTGCTGGTTTTAAACTGCCCTCTTTCGTCAAATGTATCATTTTTTTAAGCGTCCCTTACTTTTTGCATACCCGCAAAATAATTTACATAATTCGCTTGGTTTTGATATTGTTTTGCAACAACTGCCGAATTTTGTTTAGTTTCAGTTTTAATTTTTTCTGGTTGTGTTGGTGTCCCCATGAAATTCAAAGTTATCAACAATGCAATCACAAGATCTGCAATATAATATTCTTTGATAAAATCAGATGGTTCAAATGGTCTGTGCCGGTCAACAACCGTCATAATAGCCTCAAAAGACCTCATCGCATCAACGCCCTTTTTTTCCATCTCTTTTTTGCTTCTTCTTAACATTTTTATTCTCCTGTTTTTAAACCGCCCTCTTTCGTCAAATGTATTGACATATTAATATCCCCTTGTTTTTTGCAACGCAACGTAGTAATTCGCATAATTTGCCTGTGCACGCTTCGCCACAGCAGATTCAATATTTTGTTTTTTGGATTCAACTGGTTTTTCAGATTGTGCCATTCCACCAACAAAGTTCAATGTTATCAACAATGTGATGATTAAATCAGGAATAAAATGTTGTTTTTTAGAATCAGATGATCTGTATGGACGTCGTTTATTTAAAATACGACAAATTTCATTAAAACTTTCTTTTGTCTGGTTTATCTGGTTTATATGTTCTTGTTTTTCGTCTGACATTTTATGCTCCTTTTTTACACACAAAAATTATACATTTTTATGCTAAAAAAGTCAAGAATTTTCGGGCTTTCCAAGGATTTTTTTCACGGGTCCAAACGTTTTTCGATAATGTTCATTTACGCCATATTTTTCGATTGCACACAGATGTTGTTTTGTTGGATAACCTGCATTTTTATCCCACGCATATTGTGGAAACTGTATTGCCAATTCATGCATAATTTTATCACGGGTCACCTTTGCAATAATAGATGCGGCGGCAATCGACAAAGATTTTGCGTCCCCTTTGACCACCGACATACCCTTTATTTTATCAGGAACACGATTACCATCAACCAAACAATATTCAGGCGTCACACCCAATTTTTCCGCTGCACGTCGCATCGCCATCATCGATGCCCATAATATATTTAATTCGTCAATTTCGGCGGCACTGCATTGGGCAACAGACCAAACGATATCGGGATTATGTGTTATCCAATCGTATGCGATTTCACGTTGTTTTTCACTCATTTGTTTTGAATCAGAAATCATTGGCATATTATCAAAATCATGTTTAAGAAAAATCACAGCGCCCGCGACCACAGGGCCACAAAGAGGTCCCCGTCCTGCTTCATCAAGGCCTGCAATTATTTTATACCCACAATTTTTTTCGATTTCAAAATCAGGAATACTGCGCATCATTCCCACCACAAATTACAAATCAACATCACCTATAAACATCTGGCTTTGCACATATTCATCTTCGCTGTTGTAATACGGCCAATGTCCATTTGCTAATTCTTTTAACGCAGTCAAAGGTTGATCCAACCGCGCACGATATAACCACAAATTAGACATCACGCGTTTAACATAATTACGTGTTTCATACGCAGGAAAACTTTCGATATAAAGCAACGGGTCACTCGTTGAAAAACTTTTTTCAAATTTAACAAGATTCCCCATACCTGCATTATACGCTATTAACATTTTAATGATATTATTTTGAATCATTTGATGTGAAAGCAAATCAACAATATATTGTTGTCCCAAAAACATATTGTGTTCGGGTTTGGACATATCTATCTCTGAAAATTTCACAGAATTTTTACGCGCAACACGTTTTGCGGTGCTGGGCATAATTTGCATCAAACCGTTTGCGCCCGCATTTGATTTTGCAGTCGTTTTAAATCCGCTTTCTTGTTTGGTAATCGCTAATAACAAAGCCCTATCAATGGACCACCCCCCCATTGGTTCCCAATCAGGCAACGGATATTGTGCAGAATAAATAATATCATCATTGATTTCCAAAACACCCCTGTCCCGCATAACGCTTGACACTTGAATAGAAACACGTGGCAAACCATACATCGAAGACAACGCATTAACCGCATGCAACATTTTATCTGACGATTTGGGTGTAATAAGATATTTTAAATATTCTTCGGCACGGTCTTTGCGTCCAACCTGTAACAGCGCCAACGCTTTGCGGCCATATTTGTTTTTACGCAATTCAAGAACATCTTCGTCTGAACATTCTTGATCAAAAAATTCATACGCAGGTGTATCATCCAACATGGCACTGGCCAACGCACCATAAAACGACATAGGATGCGCAGCGGCGATTTTCAAATACTTTTTTTTGCTTTTTGAATCATCAGCAAAATCAGCAGCACGCGCGGCCCAAAAAGCGGCTTCTGTCTTCCGCGCATTATTTATTTGATTTAAATCTAAAATCTTGCTGAAATATTTTTTGCTTTCTTTGTATTTTTGTTCTTTGAAATAAAGCAACCCCATCGACCACAAACCATATTCTGAATCAGCATCCGACGCAACAAACCCCCACTTTTTTGCCAATTCATATTCGCCGTTTGTATAATAAAGGAACGATAACCGTCCCGCCAAACGACCATAATCAGCCTCTGACAATTTGGTTTTAAATTCTTTGTTTTCTAATATATTGCGTGCTGTTTTTGAACTGCCAGAACGAATTGCTTTTTTGAATTTGTTTATACTTGTCGTGATTTTATCATTATAAGTTTTCGCAGTCCATGTCTCAGATTGCGCGGTTTCTAGATAATCTTTTCCCGAAATAATGTGTGGCACAGATGGTTTACGAACACTTGCTTTTTTTATCGTTGCAATTTTAGACAAACGTTCCGCACCTGGCATATCATAATATTTTTCCATCCATGCTTGTAATTCTGCACCTTTGGTATGATAAGTTTTTGAAACATATCGTTGATATAAAACTTCATTCATCAAAAATTTATCAGCCAATTTGCTTTCTAATTTTTTTGCAGCATCTATTTTTTCTTTGTCTTGCAAATTAAATATTTGAACATAAATTTGTGCATCATTATCAGATAAAATATCAACGGACTCTATCGCCCACGCCGACAGCGATATAAAACAAGCAAACAAAAAAGTCAAAATCTCTCTCATCTTGTTTTAAAACAGTGATGTTTTTGGTAATTCACATACAATCGCATCTTCGTCTGCTTCTGGTATTTGACTTATTATCTTTTTGAAATCTGAAACCTTTGAAAATTTTCTATAAACCGATACAAATCTGATAAATGCAATCGGATCCAAATTTAACAAAGAATCAGACACCATTTGCCCGACCATGGCACTGGTCACCGTATCATCAGCGGTTTCCGTTTCCAAACGTCGTTGAATAGAAGCAACAAGGCGATCAATTTGTTCATCACGGACATCACGATTACGACATGCCAATTTTATACTACGAAACAGTTTATCGCGATCAAATGGTTCTGTTTTTCCATTGTTTTTAAGAACCATCAAATCACGCATTTGAATACGTTCAACCGTGGTAAATTTAGCACCACATTGATTGCAAACACGTCTGCGCCGGATAACCGCATCGCCGATATCTGGGCGCGAATCTGCAACCCTGCTGTCAGTAGAATTACAATATGGACATCTCATAGTTTTTTTATGATAGAAACAAATAATCGCATTGTAAAGCAGAATTTAAAATAACAAAAAAATTGCTTTTTTATAAAAATCAAGTGTTTTTTTCATAAACCGATTCGCAGACTGCTTTTTTCTTGGCCGAAAAAATGGTAAAATATATTGAAATACTGGGGGGAGAATTCAACATACATGGAAAAATACCTTAACCAAATTTTATGTGGTGATTGTATTGAAATTATGAAAAACATTCCAGACGCATCTGTGGATGCGGTGTTTGCCGATTCCCCGTACAATTTACAATTGGGCGAAAAAACACTTTACAGACCCGAAGATCAAACCGCCGCACGTGCGGTGCGTGATAAATGGGACGCCTTTGAATCCCAGGCAGATTACGATGAATTTACACGTCAATGGGTACGTGAATGTAAACGCGTATTAAAGCCAGATGGCGCAATGTGGGTTATCGGATCTTATCATAATATATTTCGCATTGGTGCAATTTTACAAGATATGGGTTTTTGGATTTTAAATGACATAGTTTGGGTAAAAACAAATCCAATGCCTAATTTCCGCGGAACTCGTTTTACAAATGCCCATGAAACTTTGATTTGGGCAACACCAACAAAAACTGGGAAATATACATTTAATTATGAAACAATGAAAAAATTAAATGGTGGCAAACAAATGCGCTCTGATTGGGAATTAAATATATGCTTGGGCGAAGAACGCATCAAGGGCGACGATGGCAAAAGTTTGCATAACACCCAAAAACCTATGGATTTATTGCGACGGGTTATTTTGTCTTCTACAAAACCAGGTGACATAATATTGGATCCGTTTTTGGGATCTGGAACAACCGCCGCCGCGGCAAAAGAATTGGGACGTCAATTCATAGGCATCGACCGCGAAGAAAATTATATCAATGCCGCGCGTAAACGTATTGATGCGGTTCAACCAATCGATTTATCAGGCATAGAAGTATCCGCCCCGAAACGCGAAGCAATCAAAATTGCTTTCCATGAATTGATTGATTCAGGATTATTATATGTCGGTCAAACATTGGTTGGCCCACGTGGGGATCGCGTAATGATTACACACGACGGGCAATTGACGCATACTTTGTATGGCAAAGCATCCATTCACGTTATGGCGGCGCGCATCCAACACAGCGTCAGTTTTAATGGCTGGGATTATTGGTCGGCTGAAAAACAAGATGGTGGATTAATCGCAATTGATGAATTAAGAAAATATTTGCGTGATATAAAACAAAATATGAAAAAGGCCGCTTAAAAACAACACCACTTGCCAAAACACAAAACAGCCCGTATGGGTATTTTTTTTATAAAAAAAGAAATGCCATTTAACGGCATTTCTTTTTCAATAGTTTGTATCCAAAGATTGCTTATTTTATACCGTAAAAATCTGCAACATCTTTGTCCATCAAACACATAGATCCAACATACGAACATGCAAATGGAACCACTTCGCGTTTATCATTGTGTTTGTATATAATCGATGCAACCTGACAATCTTCGGAATTTCCTTGGAATTCAGAACACGCAACACCCCAAGAATTCTTATCAGTCACAGGCGTATTTGCCAACACAGTATCCGGCAAATTCAAACCATATCTGACGTACCATGTTCTTAAACTGTCCACCGTATGCGATTTGCCAAACGCCACAGAGCCCAAGCCTTTTTCAACTTCGCATTTAATATTATCGCGTTCAATCAATGCAGTGATACCCGTGGCCAAACCACCAACACCAACACCGATCGCACCACCGACCAACATACCTTTACCTACGCTTGTCGGATTTTTACCATCATCTTTAACTTTTATAGCATCTAATAAACTTTGTAATCTTCCCATTTCATATTTAATTTGCCAATAACTTACGCATTCTTCACCAAACGGATTACACACAGGATTCGCACCATCGTTACGGCTGAAACCTTTTAACAAAGAATGGAACGTGCATTGTTGAAGGAATTGATTAACAACACTATCATTGACACTGCCTTCTTCACCACAAATCACACTGTCAAATTTCAAATCACTACCATCAACCAACATTGTTGCACTGGTAAGAGTTATATTGTTTTTTGCAGCAAATGCCTCGACAGTTTTAACAAAATTACTGTTATCGATATTATTAACACATGCGTCAATCGCAAATTCATAATTTTTAAGCGTCTTATAGAATTCCATAATAACCTGGCATTGTGCCCGATTTAATTTGTAATAATCAACACCGTCCATAATTTCCTTTGTTCCTTTGACAACTGTTTCCGGATTCGCCTCAGTCCCATCATCGTTGAAAACAACTTCTATTTTTCTATCATCCGTATAATAATTTGCCAAAACTTTTTCTAAATTATGTTTCGCGATATTTCTGCCCAATTCGCCACGGAAATCAGAATCTTTACATGGATCTTTGTTTTCTTTGTTCTGTTTGTGTTTTGCAATAATACCACCGGTTGCGGCCCCAACCACGGCACCACCACCAATACCAACGACCGCAGCCGTTGCAGTATCATTTAACAATGAAAATCCAAATAAATTTTTACCACACGAAAATGTTTCGCCAGTGTTCACCCATGCTTCTGCATCTTTGCCATTACCGGCGGCACCAAACAACCATTCATTGGAAATTTTTTTGCTTTTGTTATACGCAACAACACGTACTGAACAATCCGCATTCACAGCGTCCCAACGTCCACCAATACGTGCACATGTACGCACCGCCTGGTATGGAGTCAACCCAGTTTTACGCAACACAAAATTGTAATAACTTGGTTGTAAAATTCTGGCTCTGAAATCAATCCAAACAGCCTTGGTATTTCTGTATACATTTTTGCAATCTTTACGCACAGTCAAACATCTGTCAACAACGTGCTGACAAATTCTTACCCCGCCGTTTAAAATACTATGGAAATAATCGTCGTTATACAATCCCATCAAACCATTTTCAACATTTGTGTTCACACAAGATTGTAAATCACCCATACATCTTTCAATGGTGTATTCAGTATTAACCTCACCCCCGTCGGCACACTGTGACGGTGTTGGTTGTGGCGGCGTTGGTTGTGGAACAAAATTATTAACCGGATCTTGAATCGCAGTAACCGCAGGATTTCCAATCACATTCATCGTCACAATTGGAATCGACGGCATACGTGCAGCCGTCGCACCCGTTGACATCGCACCGCCACGGCTATGCCCGTTTTCCGCCGCATTAACGGCACAACAAAACGCACACATCCCAATAAAAAACACAGATTTAACAAAAAAATTATTCATTTTCATGGTATTTTCTCTCACTTTATCTTTATCGAATTATACCACATAGCACGACAAAAAAAAAGTTTTTTTTAACAAAACAATCGATAAAAAAAGAATTACATAAAAGATTGACAAATTATTTTTATTGTCTATAATACAGATATGAAAAAGATAACAGATTTTTTAAAATCAATGACTTTGGTCATAAAATGGACCATTGGGTATTTCTTTGTTTTATGGCTGATTTTAAAGTTTTTATTTAATTTTGACATTTTTGTATTAAGCAATTGGTGGAAATTTTCGCATGCTACTTTTCACGGTTTCCCGGGCATTGCATTTTGCATAATTGTATATGCTGCGATACCAATTTATATTGCATCAGCGATTATCACATATCGTAAAAATATTGTATTAGTCCAAATAAAAACACCTGAAAAAATAAAGAATCAAATTGATAAAACAAAACAATTATTTATAAAACCCGAAACAAAAACTGTGGAATCCCCCGCCCCCGATGAACAAGACCCAACCACCACACCCGCTTTTGAATATCCAAAAGATATGCCACATGAATTATATATTCCATATTTGCGTGCAAAACAAAATCGTCCATTGGTTGAATCAATGTCATCGTTTGGAAAAATAGAAACACCACAACCAACACGACAAATTGAAGAAAATAATGCAGAACCCGAATCGTTTCCAATACCAACAGATTTTGATTTGGGCGATGACATAGACGACCAAAATGATTATAATTTTTCAAATAATGAAATTCCAACATTCAAAGACATAGATTTTGATATTCCAACCACACCATCAAACACAAAAAAACAAAGCGGCGCTGAAAAATATTTTATTGATAAAAATATAGAATACGAAACCTACAAAGAATTCATCGCAACCGAAAAATACGTGATATACGATCATAATGACGGCGATTTTTGGGTGATGGACGATGAAAAATGGTTTGCATCAAAACGCCAAATCAATTCCCCAATACCCGAATTGATAGATTTGGCACACCAAAACGGATTGATACCGGTATTATATCTTGAATCACAAAACATTATGGATTTACCAGGCACCACAGAACACCTTGAAAACATGGGTGTCCGCGTAGTGACCAGTTTGGATGAATTAGAATAATTTTATCATAAAAAACCGCCCATTCCGGGCGGTTTGTTTTACTTTTTTGGGTTGAAGTTAGTTACACACTGCATCATGTTCACCATCTGATTCACAAATTTTACCTGTATCTTTATCTATATATGATAATTGAAGAACAGATTCTGAAGGATGACCAGTATCCCATACTCGACACCCTGTATTAGAACATCCCCAACAGCATTTATTATATTTTGTACACTTGTAAGATATATAGGTTATAACGCATTTGTTTGATTCTTTCTGGTATGTAGTTTTCTGTTCATCTTTTTCCTTTTTACCACAAGCATTAAAGTCATCACGTGGCCATGCTTTTGCATCACAAATCTTTTTATTTATTTCATCAAAATCTGCATCTGCCGCTTCAATTCTGTCGGTAAAATAATTCAACATTTCTTGATACATATCTGCTGGTGTTGTTTCAAAACCTAAAACTTTTTCTCTGTATCTTGTACGAACTTCATGCACAATAATATTTGCTATGGCCATACGTGTGGCCTTCGTAAGATTTGTGAAACGCCCCGTTTCAGCCCCAATTTGTTCGACTACGTTTTCATCAACATTCGCTCTCTTGGCTTCCTTGGTTCCACGTGTGCTTTTGCTGCTGATACCACTCAAGGTTCTGCCCTTCATACAATTTTCAACCGTTCTATCGGCTTCTAATTGTCCAATAATACCATTATATTTCGCGGACATTTCTTTTACTAAAGCAGCAATATCTCCATCATAACCGTCATAGTCGCTACTGTTGGGATTACCCTTATAAGCATTTTCATAATCTGCTTTTTTGACATAAAAATACGTTCCTATTTTCTTTGCTTCATCTGCTTCACCATTCTCATCAAACTCAATATAATCTACACCAAGTTTCCCGCGAATCAAGGCCTTTAAGTTAAATATATTGCGAAGATGATTGTTTTCGTCTTTTATTGATAAACCTTTACTCTTTGCATATTCGTCTACCAGATTGTAAATTTTATGTTCCGTTTCATCGTAATATGCCTTTGCTAATGTTTTTTCTATTGTGCTAAATTTTAAATCAAGCATCGGACACATCGCAGCGACATCGTCTTCATCAGCGGAGGCAGCATCCGTACCACAAACACGACTAAAAGCGGCATCAACAGCATTTTGACAAGCGGTGGCGAATTTGTTATCGATATTAAGTGCCAACCCTTGCGCAATTTGAGCGATGTATTCACGTACTGCTTCTGCACCATCGGTCCGTTCTCTGTTTTGACAAGATAATAATTTAGCGGTTGGGCAAAGATCAACAATGGAATCAGAATCAAGACCAATACACCCCGAATAATCTTCACCGCAACGATCTTCAGATAACAAACATTCTTTTACGTCCTGGGTACATTTGTCGACTTTTAACGCGGCCAATTTAGCCATAACATATGAACGCACAGACCCCATAGTGGTATCTCTGCCACTTGTTGCATCACCATCACCGCAACGTTGGTATTCTAATTTGCAATAATTATCAATACTGTTAGGATCGGATAAGCAAGCATCGAAATTATCAGTTCCATCACCCCACTGAGAACCACAAGATTTTTGGACACAATTAACAACTGTGGAAATACAATTCATACGATTATTTGATGCCGCATTATATTCCGCCGTATAAACAACCGGTGCCAAATCTTTTAAAACTTGCTGCCATACTTCGCCTTTTTTGTTGGCGTTTATACATTGTTTTGTGACGAATTCGCACATTACTTTTTTGGTATTCAATATATCATACGTCGCAGAACTGATTGTGACGGTTGTTGAACCCGTTTTAATAGCGGTCGTCGCAACACCTTTCTTGGAATTCTTTTGGTTATACAAAGTATCCAATATCGCGGTATCGGCAACGCACCCACTGTAATCATCACCGCATTCGCCCGTTGTTTGCATACACAATTTGAATTGAGTGACACATTGACCAAAATCATATTTATTTTCATTTTGGTATGCTTCCAATGCCGCATCACGCAACGCCTTTTGTGCGGTTTGTAATTTTTCAGCACTGGCACTGCGTTGTTGTTTCAAACTGTTTTCATACGCGGTACAATCTGATCTAATTTTTTGTGCATACGCCAATTGTAAAAATGAAGATGACGCAGAACATTCAGCTGGAATTTGCTTCACACATAATCCGATGGCCGCGGTCTGCAACGCATCACCTGTTTTACTTGAAAAATCATCAGATCCTGGTTGCAATAAATTATCCGCCGCGAACACATCGTCATCATCATCTTCAGCAAATAAACTATTATTTTTCCACGCGTTTAAATCTAATTTACGCGCCTTTGTTTGATTTGATACACCTGTCCCAGAACTGCTTTTAACCCCAATGACATTGTCCGCCGCAGCCTTGGCACGTGCCATAATTTCATCAGCACTTTCGCCCATCTGCAAACGTTCAACACCTTCCGTTGCCATGGCCAAACTTTGTTCATCCAATTTCATGATTTCTTCAAGAACCAAATCCAATTCTTTGTTTCTATCACTGCACTGACAACGTCCACCCGACGTGTTATCCAACATACAGAACGTATCCATACAACCGTTGAATGCATCTTGGCATTCTTTGCTTACCGTTGTATTTTCTGTGGCCTTGGCCACCTTGGTTCCCATATTGATTACTTTCTGTGTTGCACCCGCACGCGCCGCCATTGTTTTCTTTGTTGTCGCCGCACGCGCGCCATTGGTCGCCGTTGTCTTTGTATTCGTGGTCGTCTTTATACTTGTTTGCGTTGTTTTTCCTGCAACAGGTGCCGCCGCACGCGCCGCTGCGGGTTTCTTTGCCGCACGCGCACCAGACGCGCCCAAAGTCGTCGTCGTCGTGGGTTGACTGGTTCCACCCGTCCTTTTATTACGCGCCACCGGTCCCGCTGCAAACGCAGACATATCGGCCGCACAAAGCGAAACAAAAATCGAAGCAATCAATAATTTACGCATAAAAAATCTCCTATACCTTTTGTACAATTTTATCATACCCGGCCATTTTGCGCAAGCATATTTTATCGAATTTTTCACAAAAAAACCGTCCAAATCGGACGGTAAAAAATTTAACAAATTTTTTTGATTATTTACCAGTGGCACGACGTTTAACAGCAACCGTCTTTTTCGCCGCACTAGCCTTTGGCGCAGCCGCTTTCTTTTCAGCCGCAACCTTGGTCACACGTGGCGCAGTTGTTTTTTTGGTTTCTGTTTCTTTTGCAACTGGTTCAGTTGTTTCGGTGGCAACTGTTTTTGGTGCCACTTTCTTTGCATTTTCGTCGCGATCAACCAATTCGATTATTGCCATTGGCGCCGCATCGCCATAACGGAAACCCGCCTTTAAAACACGAGTATAACCGCCTGGACGTTTAGCATAACGTGGGCCCAACACTGTGAATAATTTTTTCACTGTCGCAGCGGACGAATTGCCCAATTCAGATGCAGTCAAACGACGATTTGCAACCGTATCAACTTTTGCACGGGTAATCAATTTTTCGACCACACCGCGTAAATCTTTTGCCTTTGGCAAAGTTGTTTTAATTTGTTCTTTTTCAATCAAGTTTTTTGCCAAACCAATAAACATGGCTTTTCTAGCATTTGTGTCGCGATTGAATGTACGACCTGCTATTCTATGTCTCATTGATTACTCCTTTTTGTTTCTGCCCCGGTTTCCCGGGGATTTATTGAGACACTATGACCTAAGACTTTCGTCCCAGAATCACAGATTTTTATTTATATGGATCTTCATATTTTTTGGACAATTCCGCAATATTTTCAGGTGGCCATCCTGGAACTTCCATTCCAAGTGACAATCCCATTGCTTCCAATTGAACTTTGATTTCGTTCAAAGATTTACGTCCAAAATTCGGTGTTTTTAACATGTCGTTTTCTGTCTTTTGCACCAATTCACCCAACCAATTGATTTTATCGTTTTTAAGGCAATTTGTTGCACGAACAGACAATTCTAATTCATCAACATGTTTCAATAATTTCGGATCAAACGGTAATACATCTTTTGCTTTTTCTTCGTCAGAAATAGCATTTGTTTGTGTTGGATCTTCAAAGTTGATAAACACTGTCAATTGATCTGTCAAAATACGCGCTGCATATGCAATCGCATCTTCTGGTGTAACAGAACCGTTTGTTTTAACAGTCAATTCCAATTTATCATAATCTGTGCTTTGACCAACACGTGTCTGAGATACGTTTGATGCAACATTTAAAATTGGAGAATAAATCGAATCGACAGGTATTGTTCCCAATGGCAAATCCGTTGCATTTACAGATGCTGGAACATAACCACGACCAGATGCCAAAGTGATTTCCATATCAAAACTGGCACCCGCATCCAAAGTGCAAATTTCTGCATCTTTGTTCATGACTTCAACGCCACCAGATGTTTCAATCATCCCAGCGGTCACAACTGCTGGACCTTTAACCTTCAAAGTTGCTTTGTGTTGACCTTCGGTTAATGCTTTGAAATAAACACCTTTTAAATTTAAAATGATGTCTGTCACATCTTCACGAACCCCAGCTAAACTGCTGAATTCATGTTGAACACCATCAATTTTAACATATATTGGTGCACATCCTTGCAATGAAGACAACAAAACACGACGCAATGCCGTCCCCAACGTCAAACCAAAACCTTTTTCCAAAGGTTCCGCAACCAATGTCGCAATATTAGGATTATTTTCATCGACTTTGATATTTAATTTTTTTGGCTTAATCAAAGTCATCCAATTTTTTTCAATCATTTTTAAACTCCATGGCTTAGTTTATCATTTTCACCATACGGTAATTCACGCTTTCGCGCGTGCGGGTATTTTAAAACAAAAATTTAGTGAAGTCAATTATTATTATTACTGCGACGGGCAACTTTGATTACCAAAATCCACCATCGAAGATGTCACAGGCAACCCAATTACAGAACCATCATTTGGCCATGAAAAATTATATCCATTGTATGTGACGTTTTTCACGGTTTTTTCAGTACACGCATATGATGTCTTTGCACCTTCACCGCTGGTCGTACATGGCCCATTACACGATTCACACATACCCTCTTCATAAACAAATATAGATGTTGAACACGTTCCACCACCTTTTGCGCCACCCTTTAATTGTCCACTTTTTAGTTGTCTATTTGTTTGTTGTCCAGATGTTTGTTGGTCGCCTGTTTGTTGGCTGCCCATTTCTATAGAACAGCCATGATTATTATTATAATATTGAACACTATGTTTTTGACATGCCAATCCGCCATTTGACCATGTTCCCTGTTTGCAAACAAATAAGTTCTCTAAGGTGCAACAATACCCCACTGGGCAATTTTTACATACTTCCATGCCCGTTTCGTCCGCATATGTACCTTCCGCACAAGATGAACATGTCGCAGAACCTGTGTTATCCGCATATGTTCCCTTCGGACATTTGGTACAGGATGTTGCATTGTTTGTCCCTTCCTTATAATACCCAACGGGGCATTGAACGCACCCACAATCGCCACCCACATATTCGCCAGCGCCACATGTAATATCTTCACAATCTGCAAAACCGGCACCACAACTAATGACGATTGAAAACATACCAAACAAACATGTTCTAATAAATTTGGTCAAAACAAATCCTTTCCATTTATGTACTAGTCTAAAAAAAATAACAACAACCGGTCAAGTTATTTTTACATAAAAAACAAAAAACCGCCCAAACGGGCGGTAAAAATATTAAACACGACGAACTTTTTTTGGACGGCACCCATTGTGTGGAATACGCGTCGTGTCGGTAATAGATTGAACAATCAATCCTGCATTTGCCAAACCACGCACGGCAGATTCACGACCTTGGCCAATACCGCGCATTAAAACATCAACCGTTTTCATGCCCATTTCTGCAACTTTTTTACCAACTGCATCAGCAACAACCGTTGCGGCATATGGCGTTGATTTTTTTGCGCCTTTGAAATTATTAGCACCAGCGGTCGCCCATGTTAACACTGCACCGCTTTGGTCTGTAATTGTTATACGTGTATTATTATTTGTAGCAACCACATGAGCAATACCATGTGATACTTTCTTTACAACTTTCTTTTTTGATTTTGTAACTGCCATTTGTGTTTATCCTTATTTAGATGTCTTCAATTAACTATAGTGTTAATCTCTACCCAATTAAATTTTATTTACCCTTAGTTGCAGACCCAGCAACAACAACACGTTTACCCTTACGAGTACGTGCATTAGTTTGTGTGCGTTGTCCACGAACCGGTAAACGATTACGGTGACGAATACCACGATACGTTTTCAAATCTTGTAAACGTTTGATATTCATAGCGACTTCACGACGAACGTCACCTTCTACTTTGAAGTTTTGTTCAATATAATTTGAAATTTTGATAACATCCTCGTCCGTTAAATCTTTTGCGCGCAGACCGTCTTTTAATTTCAAAGCAGAACAAATCTGAGCGGATCTAGCCGGCCCAATACCATGAATGTATTGCAACGCAATTTCAATGCGTTTTTCACTTGGAATGTTAACACCTGCTATACGTGCCATCTTTTATTTTCCTTTTTTTGTTATTTCATTTGGGTGTTTCCACCCATACCCACATTCAAAATCCACACGTTTTTTGAATGTTTATGATTTTTGAAATGGTTTTTATTGTATTACACACCAAAACAAAAATCAAATCTCGTTTTTGCCGTCCGCTTTAATTACGGAAACGACCTTTCTTTTGTGCTTTGTTTACAACACCAGTGTATTTCTTTTCAACCAAATAAGATTGTATTTGATTCATAGTATCCAACACAACCCCAGCAACGATTAAAACACTGGTTCCACCAATCATCAACGGCATTCCCGCACGGGTATTCAAGATAATCGGTAAAACACAAACCACAATCAAATAAACCACACCTATGGCTGTCACGCGCGAAACAACATCATCAAGATAATGCATAGTCTGTTCGCCTGGACGGACCCCAGGTATATATCCGCCCATATTTTTCAAATTCGTACTGGTTTCTTCTGAATTAAACACAACCGCAGTTTGAAAGTATGCAAAGAACGCAATCAATACCGTGTACATAATCATATAAGACCATGTTCCGTACGTGAAAAATCCTAAAATATTTTGCACCACTAAATTTTCGCTTTGTACAAAACGTTGTATAAACGCAGGCAACATCATAATACTTGCCGCAAACACAGGCCCCATAACACCAGACATGTTAACCTTGATTGGCAAATAAGAAACATTTGTATTCATAACACCGTTTGACATCGCTTGACGTGGATATAAAATTTGAAGTCTGCGTTGTGCCTGTTCCATGAATGCAATCAATGCAACAATACCAACAACAAAAACCACAACCATAGCAATCATCGCAGGCGACATTTGTCCGACACCCGCCAATGAAAATAATTTTGCAATTCCCCCAGGAATTTCAGCAACAATCCCTGCAAAAATCAGTAACGAAGCCCCCTGCCCCACACCACGCGCTGTAATTTGTTCGGCCAACCACATAACAAACACCGTTCCACCAACCAGCGCAATAATTGCGGACAATTCAAACGCCGCACCAGGGTTTGCAACTGCGGATATTCCATTTACCGGTGCCATTGATTCCAAGCCACGAACAACAGCCCATCCCTGAACAACCGCCAACAATACCGCCAAATAACGCGTGTATTGGTTGATTTTAACACGACCAGATTCACCTTCTTTGCGCAAATCAGTCAAAGATTTGCTGGTCGCGCTTAACAATTGAATAACGATTGATGCAGAAATGTATGGGAAAATATTCAAAGCCAACACCGACATACGTGACAACGATCCACCAGAAAACATATCAAACATTCCCATCATACCGTTATCACCATTGAACAGATGTAAAACCGCACTGGCATTCACACCTGGTAACGGAATGAAAGAACCAATACGATAAACAATCAACGCACCCAATGTAAACAGAATACGTTTTTGCAAATCTGACAAATTCTTAAAAATATTTCTAAAAAGTATCATCGGTTTTGAACTTTATTTTATATGCGTGCACCCGTGAAATAAATCCACAGATGCACACGTTAAATTATTTAGATTGAATTGTACCACCAGCTTTTACAATTGCTGCTTCTGCTGTCTTTGACCATTTGGTCGCAACAATATTCACAGCCGTTTTAATTTCGCCTTTGGCCAAAACTTTCAATCCATCCATTTTGCGATTGATAATTTTTGCATCGAACAAAGTATCAACATTGATCTCTTTTTCGGCATCAATTTTGCCAGATGCAATAAATTTTTCAATGTCACCCAAATTGATTGTTGCATATTCTTTTGCAAATGGGTTATTAAAACCAAATTTTGGGAAACGACGCATAATCGGCATTTGACCACCTTGGAACGTAGCCTGTTTACGAGAACCAGCGCGGGCTTTTTGTCCTTTGGTTCCACGACCAGCAGTTTTACCATAACCAGATGCCATACCACGACCAACGCGTTTAATACCTTTGCGAGCACCAAAATTATCCATCAATGCATTTAATTTCATTTCTTTTTCCTCTTATTCCTATGACTATCATATAGTCTGTTACGCACATAATACAAGATTACGTACTCGGTTTATTTTAAATTATTTTGCTTCTTCACTTGCTGGTTCTAATTTTTTACCATCACGTCCAGCAATAATTTCAGCAACAGATTTACCACGACGCGCCGCCACTGTTTTCGGAGAATTCATTCTTTCGAACGCCAAAAACGCAGCACGAATCATGTTGTTTGGATTGTTTGAACCTTGGGATTTCACAACAACGTCTTGAACCCCTAAACATTCAAACACAGCACGCAACGCACCACCCGCAATGATACCAGTACCAGGAACAGCACTGCGAACGACCAATTTGCTGGCGCCATATTTTGCAGATGTATCATGGTGCAATGTGCGACCTTCTTTTAATGGAACGCGCAACATTTTTGCTTTTGCTGCTTTAGTTGCTTTCTGAACAGCAGCTTGGACTTCCAATGCTTTACCTTTGCCAAATCCAACCATACCTGATTTATCACCAACAACAACCAATGCAGAGAAAGACATATTGCGTCCGCCCTTCACTGTTTTAGAAACGCGGTTGATAGAAACTAATTTATCTACCAAATTATCTGTCTGTAATTTTTTATCATCAAAACGTGCCATTGTATTGCTCCATCTAATTAAATTTTCATTCCGTTTGCGCGCATAGAATCGCCCAAAGCTTTCACACGACCATGATACAAATAACGACCACGATCAAAATAACAGTTGTCTTTGATACCTGCTTTGGCTGCACGTTCAGCAAACACTTTGCCAACCATTTCCGCCCCAGCGATATTCCAACCTTTGCCTTTGAAATCTTTTTCTTTTGAAGATGCAGAACACAAAGTGCATCCCTTTACATCATCAATAGCTTGGATTTCAATATGACGATCCGAACGGAACACAGACAAACGAATCTTGCCTGGGTTCTTTCTTTTCAACGCACCGCGATTTGCCAATGTACGTCTTTCTTCAGAAGATAAATGTTTTAACATTTTATTTTTCCTTATTTTATCAATTCCCGTAACAGCGGAAATTATTTTAATTATTTCTTTTTGCCTTCTTTGCGACGGACATGTTCGTCTTTATAGAAGATACCTTTTCCTTTATAAGGATCAGCCTTGCGGATTTTATGAACTTTATCAGCAAATTGACCCAATAAATTTTTATCGATACCAGAAATCGTAAATTCTGTCGGTGATTCACCCATAGTGACTGTCAAGCCTGCTGGTATTTCCATAACAACATCATGAGAAAAACCAACAACCAACGTAAATTGATTTCCTTTTACCGATGCTCTGTAACCAACACCGTTCATGCGCATAGCCTTTGAAAAGCCTTCCGTGACACCTTTGACCGCAGATTTAATATTACGAGTCATTGTGCCCCACATAGCGCGTGAAGTTTTATCTTCGGCATCTTTTGGTGTTACAACAACATGACCATCTTCTACTTTTACATCAACCAAACCGGCGTTTTTTGTATCCAAAGATATTTTCAATTCACCCTTTGGTCCCTTTACTACTATGGCACTATCAGTCATTTCAACCGATACACCACTTTTAATTTCTACTGGATATTTTCCTGCACGAGACATAACAAATTCCTTTGATTAAATAACTTTGCATAACACTTCGCCGCCGACATTCATCAAACGCGCTTTGTGATCCGTCATAACACCATTTGGTGTAGATACAATCGCTATACCCAAACCGTTCAATACACGTGGCATCTTGGCACAGCCAGAATACACACGGCGCCCTGGTTTAGAAACTGTTGTAATATCTTGGATTGCACCATTACCGTTAACATATTTTAATTCAACAACCAAATTCGTGCGCTTTTCATCAATTTGTTCTTGGCGGAAATCAGTTATAAAACCTTCTTCTTTCAAAACCGCCAACACAGCAGCACGCAATTTGCTGTTTGGAATGGTTACATATTCTTTACCTGCATTTTGACCATTACGGATGCGGGTAATCATATCTCCGATTGGATGTGATAATGACATATTTTACTCCTTAGTAATTTGCAAGATAAACTTGCGCTTGGGCTGCATTGTCCACAGCTTGCATTTTTGTTAAACGATTACCAACTGGATTTGCGAACCCCTGGTAATTTCCCTTCAGATGCTTGGGTGCGTAATTGTTGACGGCACAAACCAAACATTCTTGAATATCCACGTGCACGACCCGTCACAGAACAGCGATTATGCAAACGTGTTGGGTTTGCATTACGTGGTAATTTTGCCAATTTTTTCATGGCATCCATACGTTCTTCTGGGGTTGCATTAACAGACATTTTCGCTTTTATTGTTTCGCGTTTTTTTGCATATTTCGCGACCAATACTTCACGTCTTTTTTGTTTATTTATCAACGCTAATTTAGCCATTTTTCTTTCCTTATATTATTTCAAAACCAATGGCAAGCCGATTTTTGTCAGCAACGCACGGGCTTCATCATCTGTTTTTGCTGTTGTAACAATGACAATATCCATACCACGAATAGCATCAATCTTGTCAACAGAAATTTCTGGGAATATCAAATGTTCTTTGATACCGAACGCATAATTTCCACGACCATCAAATTTAGATTTAGACAATCCACGGAAATCTTTTACACGTGGCAAAGCCACTGTAATCAATTTATCCAAGAAATCATACATTCTTTTTCCACGCAAAGTCACTTTTGCGCCAATCGCTTGACCTTCACGTAAACGATATGTAGCAATAGATTTCTTTGCATGTGTGATTATACATTTTTGCGCTGCAATAGCTGTCAAATCAGTTGCAGCAGAATCCAATTTCTTTTTATCAGACACAGCTTCCCCAACGCCCATGTTCAAAACGATTTTGGACAATTTTGGAACTGCGAATTTATTTGTATACCCGAATTCTTTTACCAATTCAGGAACGATATCTTTTTCATAAATATCACGCAATCTGCTTTGCATTTTATGCCCTTTCGGTTATCGATTCCGTAACAGCGGAATCATTTTGTTTTAAATTTGTGTTCCAGACTTTCTTGCGATACGAACTTTTTTATCGCCATCCATTTTGTAACCTGCACGTGTTGCTTTTTTTGTTTTTGGATCAATCAACGCAACATTAGATACATGGATAGGAGCTTCGCGATCAACAATGTGACCTGGTTGTTCTTGTGTTGGTTTAATATGCCATTTGTGACGGTTAACACCTTCAACAACGACACGGGATTCTTCTGGACGTGCCTGTAATACTTTACCTTTGACGCCTTTGTATTTTCCCGAAATAACTACGACTTCGTCGCCTTTCTTAATTTTCATTTTTTCAACCCTTTGTTTTGTCAAAAGTATTATATTACTTCTGGTGCCAAAGACACGATTTTTTGAACATCATATTTACGACGAACTTCACGTGCGATTGGTCCAAAAATACGTGTTCCAATTGGTTCAAAATTGTTTTTGTTAATCAAAACAACCGCATTATCATCAAAACGAATGATCGATCCGTCTGGACGTTTTACTGGGAATTTTGTTCTTACGATAATAGCACGTTGAACAGTTCCCTTTTGAACCTTGCCACGTGGAATGGCATCTTTAATAGCGACAACAATTTTATCGCCAACTGTTGCATAACGACGATGAGAACCGCCCAAAACTTTGATACACATTGCTTTACGTGCACCAGAGTTATCTGCAACATTCATAACTGTTTCATTTTGTATCATAACTTTTTCCTCAAATCCTGCATCCAAGGCAATCCCTTGGTGCTTTGTTACCGGGTTTCGACTGCTTTGAATTTATAAAAGATTCAAAACCTCAAAAAACCCACCAAAATATTAGTCAACATTAACAGAAGTGTCTTTGCTGACCCCAACACGACCCTTTACGACCCAAGTTTTTGTCTTGGATATAGGACGATGTTCTTCAATAGCAACGATTTCACCAACCTTGTATTCGTTGTTTTCATCGTGTGCCTTGTATTTTTTGTTCTGCTTCACGAACTTACCATACAACGGATGACGGAAACGACGTTCGACTTCTACGACGACAGTTTTGTCATTTGCTGTACTTTTCACAGTTCCTTGCAGTATACGTCTTGGCATAACTTTTGTCCTTATTTTTTTGTTTTCGACCCATGATTTTACACTAAAAAAATCAAAAGTCAAAGTTTTAGTTATTTATCCGCATTCAACTTGGTTTTTACACGTGCAATTTCACGGCGAGTTTTACGCAAAACATGAGTTTTTGGCAATTGACCCGCAGCCAATTGAAAACGTTGATTCATTTGTTCTTTCTTCAAATCAACCAATTTGCTTTGCAAAGCTTCTTTTGTCAAAGCATCTTTTTCGGCTGTTTTTTTCATTTTCTTTTCTGCCATATCTTTAACCTTTTTTGCACTTGTATAATTAGTTTACTTTGCGTTCTACAATTTTCGTTTTCACAGGCAATTTTGCAGCAGCCAACGCAAACGCTTCATATGCAACTTCTGGTTTTACACCGTCTAATTCAAACATGATGCGTCCTGGCTTAACACGGCAAATCCAGTATTCAACTGCACCTTTACCTTTACCCATACGAACACCACCTGGCTTTGTAGTCACAGGAACATCTGGGAAAATACGAATCCATAATTTACCCATACGTTTCATATGACGTGTAATAGCACGACGAGCGGCTTCTATTTGACGCGCTGTCACACGTTCTGGTGACATCGCTCTTAATCCAAACGAACCAAACGCCAATTCACTTCCACCTTTGGCGACACCGTGAATACGACCTTTGTGCTGTTTGCGAAATTTTGTTTTATTTGGCATTAACATGATTAAAACCTTTGATTTTAATTATTTGCTTTTTTCTTTTCGCTGCTGCCGGCATATTCAGTCGGACGCGCCATTTCAGACGCCAGCTTTTCTTTGTTTACAACATCACCAGTGTAAATCCAAACTTTTACACCAATAACACCGTATGTCGTCTTTGCTTGGATTGCAGCATAATCAATATCCGCACGTAATGTATGCAAAGGTATACGACCTTCACGGATTTGTTCGCTACGCGCAATTTCAGCACCATTTAAACGACCTGAACACATAATTTTAACACCTTGTGCCCCCGCCTTCAAAGCATTTTGAACTGCTTTTTTCATAGCACGTTTAAATGAAACACGACCTTCAATTTGCTGTGCAATATTTTGTGCAACCAATTGTGCATTTAAATCTGGACGACGAACTTCGTAAATGTTTACGACCACTTGATCGTTTTTAACCAGTTTTTTGATATCGTTACGCAACGCTTCGATATCTGCACCGTTTTTACCAATAATCATACCTGGACGTGAAGTGTGTATAGTGACAACAACTTTCTTTGCAAAACGTTCAATAACGACTTTGGCTAAACCTGCTTTCTTTAATTTCTTTTCAACGAATTTACGGATTTTGATATCTTCTGCCAATAATGCAGCATAATCTTTTTTACCCGCAATCCAACGGGAATCCGTAATTTTATTTATAAATTCGCGTAATGAAATTGGTGATACTTTCTGTCCCATTTTTCTTTACCTCATTTTTATTTTGTTTCTTTCTTACTTTGTTTACTTGCAGGAGCTGCACCAGATTCCAAAACAATTGTCAAATTAGAAAAAGGTTTCAAAATCGGACGAGCACTTCCACGAGGCCCCGGCATGATGCGTTTCATTGTCAACGCTTTTCCACACCAGATTTCTTTGATGAACAAAGTATCTACCGGTAAATTTTTATTGTGTTCTGCATTAGCAACCGCAGACAACAAAGTTTTTAAAACTTCATCAGAAACACGTTTCTTTGAAAATTTCAAAACATCAACGGCACGGTCAACCGGCAAGCCGCGAACCATATCACAAACCAGATTTAATTTCTGGTGGCTGATGCGAATCATTTTATTGAACGCACGAACCTGATTGTCTTTTATTCCATATCTTGTCATGATTTTACCCTACCCTTATT
>Ga0310786_10003523_pt1 | contig 22708 bp, 14 predicted proteins | sample AusTroGonzalo_MG_FD_203881 | JGI IMG/M metagenome (GOLD analysis project Ga0310786, IMG submission 203881) | Bovine rumen microbial communities from tropical cattle in Woodstock, Queensland, Australia - Gonzalo_03 (v2) (version 2) | ecosystem: Host-associated > Mammals > Digestive system >...
GTCCTTCCTCTTCTTTTTTATTTCTAAGAAAGTCCCATTTGTTATAATAAGAAAGAGGATAATACTGTAAAAAATCACCTTTCGTATCGTAACTATCTCTAATCTTCAAAATAATTGTTTCTAACAAAGACGAACCTTTATCTGGTAATTTGTATAATGTGTCTCCGCATTCCGCAATTTCCTCAATCGATTTACTCGAAATCAGCTCATTTAAGTTGATAGGGATATCAGAGTATTCGAAATTAATAAAGAACTGAAAGATGGCATCTAAACTTCCTTTGTCTAAAACTGTTTTATAGTATGAAGCCAATGTAGAGTCATACTCCTCTTTTTCGAGAACATCTTTTAAAGTTCTGACTAATCCATCATTGTATTTCTTATCAAGAATCTTTTTTTCACATATATCAAATAGATACTGTTTAAGTATAGTTCTTAACTCTTCAAAACATTCCTTAGTAATAAACCTATTAGTTTTGATGATTGAATCAATCTTCTTATATCTACAAATGTCCACACTCCATCCTTTATTAATTTGATCTAGAGTTGCTTTAAGACATTGCAAAAGAGCTTCTACAAGATGTGGTATAACTAAAGATTTAATCTCAGGCTTAATACGATAATAATTGTCTGTTTCACATTTAGCAAACGACTCAAACTCGCGCTTAATATCTTTGTTAATTTTTTCTACGTATTCTTTTATGTCATCACTTCTGAATGACTTCTCAATTACATTTTTCTGCCTATCATCAAGATAATCAGTACAATATCTTAACATGTGTTTTTTTTCTAATCTTGTTTTATTATCTATATTTAACATAAAAGTTTGAATGCCTTCGGTAATTTGCTTTTTTACTTCTTCTTCAAGTGAGTCTTTAATATCATCTGGGCAATAATTGAGCAGACGAAGGAATTTGTTTTTCCTTTCTTTGGTATCGATAGACCCTCTACGGGTATATGTTTTTGTCTCTTCATCATAAAAGGTTTGAAAGGCCTTCTTTTCTCCAATAATAATTTGCAATTTCTTGGTCCGATGTTCTGCACAAACCTCCTTAGGTATTATAAAATCGTCATTTAGTTTTCCTGCAAGCGACAATAAAATTTCATGAGGTGCAAGAAATTGTAAGGAAGCGTGTTTTAAAACTATCTTTTGCACAGTTAGCTTATCTATGAGATCAAACATACATTTAATCGTATTCTCCATGCAACTTCCAAGAATACTCTTTCTCTCCCCCCACTATCGAGAAAAAAGTATCTAAGGCATAGAGCAAGGCTTCACTTCCATTATCTTTATATATAGCAATGCACTTTTCAATTAGTTCATATCTTTTAATTCCTGATAGTGAGAAAATACTGATGTCATACCTGATATCACTAAGACCGCCAGGAATAGTATTTCGATTTTTTTTCTCCCAATGAATCGTATTGTGATATAAAATATTGTCTATAGCAAGATGAGAGTGAATATCTTTCTTATATTGACATATATTTATTGCTTTTAATCTATTGTTTACATATGCAGGACGGAATACTACAAGTTGATTGAATACTACTTTTTCATCAAATGAGTCCTTGTCAATATAGAAATCTTGATACCTTTCCGTAAATTTTCCAGATGTATTCATCTTCCAATTATTGGAAGACAAATATCCAAAAGCCTGACTATCTTTATAGAATTTAACATATCCTACAAACAATTGATCTCCAAAAATATAATCAATATTACCTTCTGTATTAATAATGTTGCTCATACTATTTCTTGTAAATATTCAGATAATCATTCATATTACCCGCCACCAGTTTCTCCACGAACTCATAGTCAGGGTAGATTTGCATCACAATCTCTTGATCATTGTTTTAATAAATAACAACAACTGACAAATTGTTTCTTTCTTGTCCAAAAATCCATGCAGAATCTGTAGATATCGTCTCGCCATTCCTAAAACGATTGTTTGCATCAACACAAAGAAAATAGCCTCTATCAGGTGCCTTTAGCAAATTTATAGTTTTACTTTTGTAGATAATCATTTTATTTAAAAAATCTAAGCTATCATCTATCACATCTGTATGTGTCGCATTATCATCAAAATAAATTGGATCTTCAAAATCAAGAAGAACCTCGTTCTCAAATATGTCGTTTAAATCATCTGGTTCAAAATTAATAGCTGATAATATAAACTCATCATAAGATGATCCATAATAAATGGGACCACTAACTATGTCATTAATACTGTCATCCCCAACCGACACCTTATCGCTGTACTTTGTTCTTTTTCGTAAATCTTGTATGGATTTGTCTATTCTTACCGCTTTTTCCAATATTTGAGATATTTCTTCAGCTAACTCTTGATTATCTGGGCATAACTCATAAATTAGTTCATTAAAACTCAACTTTTCACCTTCCCTTTTTTCGAATCTATAGTGTAAGGCTTTTGCTTTGACGATAGATACAATAGTTTGCAATCTGTCGGAAAACATATAATAGTCTGGAGCGGCCGTTGCTCCCCATGACTCAAAAATTGCATTGTAAATTTCTCTTCCCTTATATTCAAAAATTGGATAATAAGGAAGTGTATAAACCCTTAATGCGCTGAATATATTCATACTAATATCTTTTTCTTATTTGGAAAACCTATAATCTGAATGTAATAGGAACAGTATACTTAACTCTCACTGGTTCTTTGGGAGTCATTGCAGGAAACCAACGTGGCATTATTCTAATAACTCGAAGAGCTTCCTCATCAAGCAATGGGTGAACAGGTTGCTTTACTTGAATTGATGATATGCTACCATCCTCTTCCACAACAAATTCTACAAGTACTCTACCTTCAATTTTCTGCTTTACACATTCTTCTGGATAAGATACGTTTTTTGAGAGGTATTCTATAAGAGAATTTGCTCCTCCTGGGAAAACTGGCATTTGTGAAATCATAGTTTCTATTTCTTTTTTGTCAAACAATTCACCATGACTTTCACCATAGTCTTCTCCTTTGACCCGATATACTCCAATTGTTGGCCTGTCTTGCTTGTTGTCTTTTTCAGGAATCTTTCCGAAAGTTAATAGAGCATATTTCCAAGTTCTTACATTTTCTCCTTTTAAAACACCAGGATTAAATTTGGGCAATGAATAAACAAACCGTTTTCCTTCATATGCCAAGTTTTCATCTCCTTGTGGGTAGGTGAAATTGACACGACAATCCCCGATGGCACCGCTGGGCAACACAAGATAGTCAACCCTTACTTGACCGTTTAAATTCTTGTCTGCTTGTTCTTGGAACTCATTTTGCAGCTGTTCCAAACTTTTGTCACCTGTAATTGTAGGTTCAATATCTACTACGGTATAACGAGGAAATAGCTCGGATGTTTGAGCAAACAATCCAATTTTGGTGAAAAGTGCTATAAACACAAGAAACAAACTCTTTTTCATATGATTACTATTATTTATGTAAATACATAAAAATTTTTAACTCTGTCAATTTGAATATGCTACAAAAACATTCTCGTTTGTATACTCAATATGATATTCTCTGATCTTTATTTTATTTTGATCTATCACTGCTAGATTGGCTTGGTCAGCTGATTTAATAATTTCTTCATTTAGTTCCGCTGTGAATAGCGCAATAGTACCGTCTGCTGCAGCTATAACATATTTCATAGCATCTTTCACACTTTCCTTTCTACTTTCAAATGAACATTCTCCATGAAACGCCACAAAAGCAGAATATGTCATTTCTGGCCCAATCCAACACTTTTCTTCATAATACTCTACAATGTCAACTTTCTTAAAGAAAGCTGCATCATTCAATAGCACCTCGAACAAAGGTTTACTACCGTATGGAATTTCAATGGTTCTCAATTCTCTACAACAAGAGAGAGCCCCTTCATCAATATATCTTATATTATCATGTAGTCTCAATACAGTAAGACTATTATACATATAATCTGAATAACACCAACCATCATTCTCATCAGGCACATAATGGATAGCTATATCTTGTCGACCAAATGCGTTGCATCTTATTTCAACACAAGTTTCAGACACTTCATATCTTTCAAGTTTTAGTTCTGCAGGGAAAGCTATTAAGCGCCTCATGTCCTCTGAATAAAAAACTCCATCAGAGTCAATATACACATTTCCTTCAATAATAGAATCTGGGCTGTAAAACCTTTCAAATGCTTTCTTTTTCCCTTTAGGAACCGAGATAATAGCAGTATTGGGTAATAGCAGTTTTGAGTTTGGTAATGGAATATGCGGAACATGCACGACATGAGTAGGAAACCATACAATTCTAGAATCATAAATATCCATATCTATAAAGTCGAAGCAATAATCACAACAGATTCTCTTTAAATTTGGATGTAAATAGACTTCTGATGGAATTGGCGAGGGGAAATAAATTAAACTAGAATAATCAGATGTATATAATCCTTGTTTGTACCATGCATAATTGGGACTTTTACATTCGACTTTATAATGACCAGGCAAAGCACCTCCTCCAATAGTTTTGACGGAAGAAGGGATGACTATTTTTTTTAAATAGTCTGGCTCATACCATTCATCACTATTCCGAACAAAAGCACCACCGCAAATAAATTCCGTACCTTTAGGAATGACATATTCTTCACCAAACAACCAATCAATAGTTCCAAGGAGTATCTTTCTATCCTTACTATACTTTACCCCATTATCGTCAGTCCATATGTCAGAATTACTAATTCCATTTAGCTTTTCGCCTATTCTTTCTTGATTTTTGGGTTTTGCCAGATATAACAATCTTGAAGATGTATTAGACAGATCTTCGTTTATTAAAGCTATATTAAAAATGCTAATGAGCATATTTAACTCACAATCATAAGAAGGATAAAGTTCTTTTAATAGCTCGCATTTACTTATGTCTCTATAATCATCTTCTGAAAAAAGAAGTCTATCTGCCGAACCATATTCTCTCAAGAATGAAGGTTGTAAAGCAATAGCTTTCAGAGATAAAAGTATGGTTGCAACGGAAAAATCATCAATATGTTCGTTGAAATGATCTGCCGTTCTTAAAGGATGGCGAAAGTTTGGACTACCTAACTCACGTGCTTTCTGCCCCTTCATAGCTGGCACATACATCCCATCATAATCTACCAATGTCAAAGATCCATCATTTTTCACGATGATATTGTCCGGTTTTAAGTCACCGTGGGCGAATGGTTGAGGAAGTAGCCACATCGATAAGCGACTAAACTGATAAGCTATCAAAGACAATTCATATTCATCATCAATGTTATCACGTATGTATCTATCTAATGTACGTCCTTCTACCCAATCCATCAAAAGAATTGGAAATTCTGTTTCTGTCGAGTTACTGCTATCTACAAATAGTTCTTTATCCAAATACTTGATTGAAGTTAGAAAGGAAGATGAAACATATTCCAGTTCCTCTGTTATTTGTCGGTATGCCTCTGCACGTCCTTCTTGATCTTTAAGAAAACATTTTATAGCATAGAGCTTTCCAGAATTTGCATCCTCCATTTTGAAAACAACTGCAAAATTGCCACTTGACATTATAGGCTGACCACTTCCGTCTAATATTGGACGAAGATAATTTAGCTTGTCAAAATTGTCTTCTGGCATCATGACAGCTTCTATATATTCGGATATAAGCGGATAATTCATATGAAAACCAAAATTAAACGGTGCAAAGATACATAAAACATCTTATTAAGAAATAATAAATCATCCCACAAGCCTTGCGGAAATCGTTTTTTTATAGACCTTAATTGCATCCTGCATTATGTCATAATGGTCAAATGCTAAATGAGGCAAATCTGACAATGGCCACCATTTTGCCATGGCAGCATCATCCAGACCTTCGACAACTACTGGTGCATCAACAATTGCGAGGTAAGCAACTGTGACAGTCCTTCCTCTTGGATCACGGTCAACCTTAGAATAGGCTCCTATCTGTTGTATATTTAATACCCGAAGTCCAGTTTCTTCTTCTAACTCCCTGATGGCGCATTGCTCAGTTGTTTCGTCCATATTCATGAAACCGCCAGGGAAAGCCCATCCACCCTTAAAAGGTTCGTCACCTCTTTGGATAAGCAGTACCTTTGGTTCATCTCCTCTTGTTATTACGATGCTGTCAGCCGTCACTGCAGGTCTGGGGTATTTGTATGTATATGCCATTCTTAAAAATGAAACTATTTAAAAATGAAATGAATAATTACGAGTATAATAAATGCGGCAATAGTTAGCCAACGGTTGATGCTTATTGATTTTGCAGTTTCTTCTTTAGATTGAACGATTGCTGATAATATAGATTCTTTTGAAGACTGCAGATTGGAATTTAGTTGATTTGCAACCGTTTTAATATCATAACACAGCGCTTTTACTTGGGATAGTTCTGAGTTCAAGTTGTCAGCTTTTCCTTGTAGTGATTCAATCTCAGCACTCAAACCCTGATTCAATGACCCAATCCTTTCAATAATGCTTTGAGCATTATTATTGATTACCCCAGGAATCTCAGAAACAGTTTGCTTAATATCATTCAAAACTGCATCCTGACCTTCCTGAGATTCTTTCAAATCTTTTGAGATTTGAGATAATCCCTCTTTAATGGATTGAATCTCTGTTGTAGCTGTTTTTATTTCATCACGCAATTTGTTAAGTTCCTGTACACGCTCCGTAAGAATTGCATTTTGATTTTCAAACTTTTCAACAGTACTTTCAGACTTACTTTTAAAATCGTTTATGGATTTTTCCACACTAGAATTGAAAGTAGTAATAATAGTTTTACAGGAAGAACTAATTTGAGACACAGCACGCTCATATTCTTCTGAAAGAGCTACTCCTCTTGAACTCAAATCATCTTCCCATGATTTAAGACCAATGCATAGTTTCTTTACTGAAGACACATAATCCCCAACTACTTTCTGAAGCTCAGTACTTGCCTTAACAGTACTTTCTACTTGTTCTCTTGCAGTATTTATACTCTGCAAGTCTTTCTCTAATTGCATTAGAGCTTGGTTAATCCTATCTTCCATATTATTCTATGTATTTGTTTTTTATATTTGACAATTCATCTTGGTGTATCTCCACAATTGCTGCATTTTTCAGCAATTCGCCATTGTTTGCAAAATAGGCAGCCACATAGGGATTACTATTGAATTTCTTAAATATGTCCTCCCAAAAGACTTTTCGGTCGATTCGGTGACAAAAATCTTTCATACCATCAATGTAATAATTCTCTAATTCACGTTGCAAAATAATATTGTTGTTAGTACCAAGGAACATCAGGCAGAAAGCACCCAACAAATCTATTTCAGGGATGCTGTCTGTAATTGACCTTCTAATCAGGCGCACGGCACCATAAAGATGCTTTGCATTATCAATTTGAGTAGACCCTGCCTCAGAATGATTAGAAATCCATTGGTTATCTACAACCTGCATATATTTGAATAGATTGTCCACTGATGATTTCTTTCCTTCATCTGTGTCTGTAATGAGCGAATAATCATCTCCTTTAACAGTCTTATAATCCCTTCTTGCATATTTTGAATTGAAGTAGAAGTACAAATCGTCTTTGAGAGCTTCATTGACTTTTTTCCAATCTTCTTTCTCAGCAGCGCCTCGAACACAAAAAGCGAACATGTCATCAATAGCTCGTTTCCTTTTGACTGCAATCTTGTCGTATATGAAATGAGTTAGATAGCCAAGACATTTGTGTATCTCATTATCTCCTTTATACGTTGGTACTTCTTTTATAAGTTCACCAGCTCTTTCTTCGGAATAATAACGTCTAAGATATCGTTCAAGTGCATTATAATAATCACCTGCTTTCTTTTTCTTTGATACGATTCTAAACAATTTATTGTTATAGTCCTGAGTAAAGTCATCTATCAGTTCAATGCAACACATTCGATAAATAGCTTTGGCTATATCAGCATATTCCGCCTTAGTATATGAAATGTACGATATGACGACTTCACCAACTTTTACCGATTGTAATGTGGTGAGGAATCCGGCAATAGAACTTGTCATACTATTGTTTTCCTCACCTACAGAGACTTCCATTTTACGCTTGCTCAACAACTGATACATACATTGTTTCTCAACAAGTTCCCCTTTGAAATTGTTGTTGTAGAAGAACATGACAGTATCGTAATCAGCATTTAAAAACTCATAGTTTTCATTTGTGAGGAAATCGTATTTCTTTTTAAATGTTTCCAAATGTTCATAATGACTCCATCTGTCTTCAGTAGGAACTTTGGCCAATTTACAGTCATCATAATACTCGCATTTCTGATTACATATGATTCTATATTCCTCGCTGTCCTTTGGCTTGTCACAGTTCGAACATCCATAAGAACAGCAATTTTTTTCGAAACGCTTGCAAGAATCACCACATTGCTTGCATTTTAGTTTCACAAGATCACTTGTCTCGTCACATATTTCAAAATCTTCTACAGGAATCCCTTTCTTGACAGAAAGTTCTTCAATGTCATTGGCATCAAACCATTTGTCCCTATTAGCTTTATAATGTGGTGAATCTGGCTTTACTCTTGCTATTTGGTATTTGGACAACATGATTACAGACAAGGCCATACGCTGGTCTCGGCCTGCTCGTCCGGCTTCCTGCACGAAACTTTCAAGAGAACTTGAATAGTTCAGATTAATGGTGTATCGGACATTAGGTTTATCAATACCCATACCGAAAGCCTTTGTGGCTATCATCAATGGAATCTTATTGTCTCGGAACAATTCGAGATTTGCAAACGAATCTTCTTCGCGCTTGTTATCCTTTTGCTTATTATTTCTTTCGTCTTCTTCATCATCATTACTACCCACAAAAGTTCCTATTTGTGTATTGGGATGCTTTTCTTCAATGTCAGATTGATTAGTAAAGACAGCAACGCCGGTATTATCTTTGTGGGGACAGAATACGATACCCCCATAATCATAATCTTCCTTTGAAATCAAAAAATCATCGGGGATATCTGTCTGTAAAGGCTGTGTCTTCCTACCGTCTGCTCTTGGGCCGGTAGTATATCCATCTATGATAGTTTTAATCGATTCTGCCGTTAACAATTCCCCCAGATATGTAGGCATTTGCGATATAAGAGAATCTAGATGTGCTTTCTTCGCATCGAAAATAGCCCATTTGTCCAGTTTGATAGAGCCATCATTTTTTTTCTGAGTGAACTCTATAGGAACGGGTTCTATTTTATATTGTATTTCCAATCTGTTCGTGTCCCCCTCTCTTACTATGGTTTCTGCATCAAGTGGGAATGCACCATTGCCAGATAATTCTCGCTCCACATCGGCCAACACGTCAAAAGATGCTGTAGCAGTTAATCCGAATAGTGGTATGTGACTTCTCAATTCATCTTCTTCATCTGGTTTTGGAAGGACATATTTATATAAATTCCTTCCTAGGTGCAGATATGAAAAACGGAAATCATGTCCCCATTCAGACACACAGTGTACTTCATCTATCACACCGTATGAAAAATAGACACCTGTTTCTTGCATATTCTTCAAACGCTCTCTAAAGTCTAGGATAGACAGTCTCTCTGGCGACATGAACATAAATAGCAATTCTGATTGTTCCAATTGCTTCGACCTACGTTCACGTTCTTCAATCCTATATTTAGCTATAGCACTATAACCTAATTTCTTTATAGGCTCAGGCACCTCTATAGATGAATTAATGTATGAGCAGCAGTCTATGCCAGCCCCTATCAGACCGTCATATTGGTCTTTCATCAAAGATCTCAGCGGGTCTATAACCAGAGTGACACCAGGTTGCAGCATAGCAGCAATCTGGTAAGTAAGAGATTTACCACCGCCAGTTGGTAACAAACCAATTACCGACTTGTTTTGTAAAGCGCGATTGAGAATAGGCGTTTGTCCAGGACGGAAATTCTGTTTACGGAATAAGAATTGGAGGAAATAACGCAAATGATCCACATTTTCCTCTACATCATCATAGCGTCCTTGTGAATTGGGAAATGCTATCGGTTTGTATGTAATTCGACTGGAAGTGTATATTTGTCTCTCATTCCTATGATAATGAGCCGATCGAACATTAAAATAACAATTGTTCTTACACTTATATTCGCTGAAATTAATCTTTTCTAATCCATTACGGCGTAATACAGAAAAATCAATGACCATGTCATATATGGTGTTTGAATTATATTCATCCACCAACACCTTATTCTTAAGATGTAAGGGTGATTGGGCAAATTCCTTAGAGCTGACAATTGTAAGTTCAACTTCAGGAAATTTCAGGTCTGAATAGTCTGCACTCAGCTGTGTAATATGATTAAACATCTGTCTTAGTTCTTCAAAAGCTAGTGCCGCACAAGGGACATCATGCTCTTTCACTAATACTTTCCAACTATTTGAAGTGACATCTAATTTCTCGGTCATCAGAGCCTCCAAAATAGTTTTTTCTAGACGAGCAACTGCAATAGGCGAAAGTGCGAGTTGTAAAGTTCTAACCCATTCGTCATTAAACTTCTTATCAAATACTTGCTGGCAGCTCTGAATATATTTGCTTTCTAAGTAGGAATATTGACTGTATGGCTTGGCAATTTCTGTTTCATTCAATCTAATGCAATGCCAATGAGCATCAGCAAGAACTTTATCTCGTTGGTGATCAGATAACTGTTGAGCTGCATTTGAATGATACTTCTCACCATCTAATTCAACTACCCATCCATGTAATTCTGTGCCATTATTATCTTTGGTGCCATATGGGAATTCAACTGAGAAGTCAACACGTTGTGAATGATGCTTATTATTGTTGCTGATTGATGCAAGAGATCTTTGCGGCTTAAGGAGTTGACGTAGAATCGGAGCCGCCTTTTCGGTAATATATGTTTTTTCCAACTCACTGTCTAGTACGGCAAAGTTGTAATTGTCTGGCGTGACATCCCACCTTGGGTCAATAAGATGCATAGCCAAAAACAAGTCCTCATATTTGAGTCCATCAATATGATAATTGATTCCACCTAAATTGTCTTTCTGCAAGATGTTCCCCAAATCTTTAAAAGCCTCTTCAATAAATGGGCTCGCCTTTGTGGGTAATCCTCTTGTTACAATATTATTTAGAACAGCTAAAATAGGATGTACGTCCTCATATATGCTGGCACCGATATCAAATGGCGTTTGTACCTCAAACTCCGACAGATTCCTGTATAATCCTTGTAATTGCTCTTTGTCAACATTGAGAAATGCCTGGCGAACAGAATCTAATTGATATGCAGCATGGAACTGCTTGGGTTGATAATAGTCCACAAAGATCAATTCACATTCATCACCATTAACTCTGAAAACACGGTTCTTTGCAGTATAATTATATCTCCTTATGAGCTTTCCTTCTTTGTCGTATTCTTGTTTTGAATGCAGATTTGAAAAAATTGAATCGGCCTCACTGAAGTAATTCCAGAACAAATCAATTCGGTCATTCCCATAATTTAATGGCCCCCAACAAAAGAAATAATGTTGCCCTTGGAGATTATTCTTTATCTTATTTGCCAGTTGAAGTAGATCAATAGATGGAATATCAAGAATATTTGAAAAAAGATGTAGTGTAATTGGTTGTGTTGAACCAATTTCTTCTGTTGTAACATCATCAAGATATTTGTTGACTATAATCGACTTCGTTTCATCTCTCAAAAAGGCATCAACATGATGTTTTGCCCTTCGTAGAGCGATCGGGGATGGCTCTATTAAGATGACTTTTTGTATTAGATTAGGGCTAATACCTGTTTTTTTGAAATAGTCAATCAAACAGGCTGTTGCCAACCCTTGGCCACATCCCCAGTCGATTATTTGAATATCTGAGCTTCGGAATGTATTAATATTGATTTTATCAAGTACCTCATTGATTTTTGCTTGATGCATATTTCCGTAAGCAGCAATATAAGCACAGCACTGCTCCTCTGTGGTTAACACTGCTCTACCATGATCAAGCCCAGGGTAAGTCCATGGACATAAATAATACCTTTGTGGCAAGAATCTTTTGTTTAGCTCAATTATTGAGTCAAACGTATAATTCTTAATCTTAAGCAATTCTTCATAATATGTCATGTCATTTCCCTGTTATAGTTTCTGAAAATCTATTCTCTTGATGGCGTTTCCAATTCTGTAATGCCAACTGTTTGGTAGTATTGGCATAACAGTATTCACAAAGATGAGGACAAGTATTATATTCACCAATGTCCTTTGATGCCATACACTCACAGAATTGACGCTGACCAGGATCCTTTTTGTGAGTACTGATAAAATAATGATTGTGAGGAAGGATTATCGCGCCTTCTGGAAGTTCCGACTCACCGAACAAGTCTGGAACAGGAACGTCTTTAATCTTCACTTTCATGAAATCCATAAGGTCATTATCATCCCACGCTAAACGGGTAATTAAATCACCATCAATGCATCGATTATGCTGTATATGATATTTATCTATATTTATCTCTTCGCCACATGTCGCAAGTTGGAAGTTCCAGCCACGTTCTTGATTCATGGTTGAAAGCCTTTCTGCGAAATCTTCCATCTGTTCAGTATCCCATTCATGATACGGAATGCCATTTACCTCTAGATTATGCTTTACCTTCTTATACATGGCTATGTCTGCATAACTGAATACGAGCTTTTCTGTGCTATCTTTCAGTTGGTCACCGATATACTGTACTTTCCTAAGCAAATCATCTACAGATATATCATCCGTCAGTATCATAGGGTCAAACCGCCAGATGACTGCGCCCTTGCCTAGCTGCTCAACAAGCGACTTGAATGTTTCTATGCGTGTAGCAAGAGAAGGTACTTTTTCCAGTTTCTCTCGCTCATAGTCATTCAAAGTGTATTGAATGTAGCATTTGATGTTACGCTCTTTGAGAATATGCAGATATGGCAACAACGGGCGTGGATTCTTTGACCAGAACACGATAAAGCGTGTGTTCTCATAGGAAACATACGACTTCACTCCATTGAACGGATTCGTCCATGCGGAATATCCTTTCTCCAAACGATGGAAGAACCAATCTGCATAGAATGCCGGAATATCGGTACTTCTACTTGCAGAAACAATCAATGGAGCTTGCATCGAAACAATGCTTCCATCCTCAATTGGTCGATTTATTTTGGTCCATGTTGCCATTTTTGAATCGTATATTAATTTGGAACAAACACAAAGATTATTGAAAACGTATAGTTGAAAGTTGACACTCAAATACAAGAGGTGGTTCTGATTGGTTATCTAAGTTCTTGAACCCGCTGTTATCCACTTCGTCAATCGGGTATTGCAAGATGAAATTGATACAGCGCTCGTTGTCTTCATCTACTAAAAGATAAAAAGTTTCTATTCCTATGTTTTTTTGTAAGAACATCATCATTCTAGGAAATGCAGTTCGCATAAAACCTTGTCCTTCGAACGGACCGAAGACAAAGAAATCAAGAGTCCATTCGTTAAGCCCCATAGACGACTTGTTGAATGCAGGTGTATTGACAAAAATCATACCTACAAGTATACCTTTCGTGTATATGCCATAAGTAAATTGAAGTCCAGCAGTTGTTCTAAGCATTGTAATTTTGGAAAATTTCTCAATACTTTCTGTTGTACTAAAATCCAAAGTAGGTAGGAATTTTTTAATATTTGCAGAAGTGCTAAAGAGTGTCGGCACAGTTTTGAGTATAATCTCATTAGATATAAAATCAGGAGCAATTGGCTCCAAATAGATTCCGCTCCTACCACAAACGATTGGATCTAAATCGTCAATGGAATAATAATTGTTATCTCCTGCCGATCCTATAGCATTGAGAAATGATTTTGGGTCAAACATATTATACAAATTATATCATTCATTACTATCAAATTCAATCATTCCATCCTGTAGCTCTTCTTCATCTACAGTATTGTCTTTCAGTGGAACAAGGTCAAATTCTAACTGCGACTTGGGTATTCCTGTTTCAGCAAACAGCAACCCCAAGACATAACAGATTGATTTAGCACTGGCAGATGACCATACATAACAATTCTCAGCAATCTTCGAGTGCTTTTTAAAGTCATAGTTATGGAACCAACTGTCCTTGGCACATAGATATGCTACAGCGGACGGTTTTTCAGCATATACCAGTTTACATACTTCAACCAACATTTCTTTCCAAGAGTCAACTACATGCTTCTCGCCTTTGTATATGTAGGCTTGGATATGACGGTTCGTAACCTCGATGTCATCATCATCAAAGGAAATCACGTCTGACTCTTTTTCAAGTGGAACATATGACGTAGCAATCATTGGCCATAGGTACAGGAAATTGGTCATCAACTGATTACAGCGATTCTTGATTTCCTCTTCTGTCCACTGTTCAATGGTCTTCAAATAGTTGCTCAGCTTAAATGTGGAATCCTTGAAACCATATATCCTATTGCCCTTCCTGTCTGTATATCCATTCTTCTTTTCTTGGAAAGAATGGTTGCCATAGTTTGAATTATATCCTGTCAGCGTAAGGTTGGCGAATGTATGTAGATACTCCTCATGAATCCGCTCATACTCGCTTCCTAATTCCTCTTTCCATATGGTATTCAGGCTCTGAGGCATAATGTGTTCGAAGGAATAGGTTCCATCCTTTATCTTCTTTACAATGGTGTCGTTAGTCTCCTTGTTATCCAAGTTCTCCATTCTTTCGAACAGGAAACAACGATAATCCAACGGAATACGGTATATCTGTCTCTTGGGGAAACTGTCTTTCAGCTCCGTATCTGATGGGAACTTTGCAGTACCTTGCTTGCGCAATAGGATATACCTAAGCAGCTCATCATAGCTGGCAGTAAGAACCACATTTCTTCTTTCGTGCTGTCTTACGACACGAAGAATATCACTATGCAGAAGGGCAAAAGATTTAGCCATTACATTGGCTGGATAACCGCAGATAATACGCCTTGCCCAATAATTCTCAATGATGTCCAGGACCTTGTAAATGGTATCTTCGTTCAACTTATTTTCCTGAGCGTAGTCAAGAAAAGCCATATAGAATGGCATGCATACCATTGAGCCAATGTAACTCAATTGTTTGAACTTTCTGTTTGTCTGTTCTGAATATCCCTCACCTTTAGAGGCATGACGATAGAATACAGAGTATTTCAGCATATCATTCAAGAGGTCTTCTCTTGGTGTATTGCTCTCCTCATCATAACGCTTGAAGTCGAAATAGAGTTCTGCAATACTACTAATAGTTTTATTCTTCACGGTCAGATAGTCACGAATAAACATCGTTGGATCATGGTCAGTATTCGCTTCTATCTTACTCCAATACTTTCGGTAGTAATCTTCCTGTTCTTCTGCGGTCAACGACATCAGCAGGTAATTTCTCACCTTGTCTGCCTCTTCAAGATCCTTACCACATGAGTTCAGACTTTCAAAAATCAACTGAGGATTGTCGTTTCCGTCAAGACGAATGTCTATAACAGTCAGGCGTTCGATAGCTTCAATTAATTCTTCGAAAGTCATAGACGATGTTTTTATCAGAGTACAGAACAACTGGAAGTTCTCTGTCACCCCAGATTCAGCATGCATACTAGTCTCTGAAGCATCATCGGAAAATAGTGCATCATAGGCTTTGATGTCATTATCGATAGGACGCAGTTTTATCTTGCGGTCACATTTCCGATATTTGGCCAACAGGTATTTATTTCTTTGGTCTGTGATATACTCTTCGCCCATATCACACTTCATTGTTCCATCCTTAACGCATCTGATGGCAGCAAGGATAAGCAAGGAAATCGTTGTGATACGCTGCTGCCCATCGATTATCAACAGGTCATCTTCATGGTCGGATGCCTTGACTGTAACAATACTACCAAAGAAATGGCTGTAGATGTTGTTCTTGTGAATCTTTTCCAGGTCAGAAAACAGTCGTTCACAATGTTTGCGCTGCCATGCATAATTACGCTGGTACAGTGGAATCAAGAACAAAGTCTTGTCTCCACTGAAGTATTCATTTAGTTTAGTAGCATATTTCATAACATTCAATATTATTGATCACTTATTTCTGGTTCTGCAGCCATACCATATTTTTGCATCGAGATTTCTGTAGCCTTGGGATTTGCAGCCGCTCTTACCATCGGGGTGTAGTCTTCTATTATGTGTCGCCAATCATTTTGACTCATTCCAGGATAGCGTTCACCAAACACTTTCATCACCTCAACTTGTAATTCGCCATCACTGATGGTATTATCCATATGCAACCTGTCAAATACAAGGTTTCGGACATCTCTGTCATCTTCAACATGATAAAGTTTACGAAGTTCCAATACCATCATGCTTGTCGTATCACTCACCATTCGAACTATCAGATTGCGGAAGTTTGCCTTGAAACCCTCATTTTGCTGGTATTCTCTATATAGAGACATGTCACCAGAACGCTTTTTGCGAATGATACCATCGATAATCTTCCCCATCAGTTTATCAACAGACTCTTGATCTGGATTTCCCACTATTAGCTCCTGATAGTCCTTGTCTTCTGTCACTGCTTTAGAGATACTGAGTAGTTTTGCCTTTTGGTCTTCTGGAGATGCATCCCATCCTCTAAACCAGCGTTCATTGAATTCCTCCAATATCACATCTAATGGTGATTTTGGTTCTTCTTCATTATCACCAGCATTAACCATTACTGGTTTGTTGGGGTCAACAGCAGTTTCACCGGCATCCAGCCCGATGGTCTCGTTTAATGCTGTGCGACGCAATCCGTATGTATTCAAATCAACATAGTCCAGCAAGTCTTTGATTTCTTCACCCTTGCTGTCAACGTGCAGCTCAGGTATAAGGTAGCGTAGATACCAGAACAACTTTTCCCAGTCTGCCACCTCATAATCCAGTATGGCAGCGACACGACTATAAACCCTGACAAACTGCTTACATTTCATCTTGAAGTCAGCCTTACCATTGTCAGCCCATTCTATTTCTTTGTCGAATCGCTCTACAGCTGCATCTAGAATAGGTGCCCACTCGCCTGCTTCAGCTCCATGAATATATAGTTCTACAAAATCGTTCACCTCATCCATATCAAAGATGCCCATCTGTAGCATGGCAGTTTTCAGTTGGTGCAGCACATTCACGTCTGTAGCACCAGACAAAGTTGTCATCGTGAAGAATGGGTCGAAAGCCTCCTTCATGCTATCTGTACTATTATAGAAATCCATAATGAACAAGTCCTCGCTCAGTTTGTTCAATTCAGGAGCAGCCCTGTTCAGACGTGACAAAGCCTGTACAGCCAACACGCCATCCAGAGGCTTGTCTATATACATAGCACAGAGTTTAGGCTGGTCAAAACCTGTCAGGTATTTATTAGCCACCACAAGGATACGGTTTTCGTCCTTCTCGAATTCTTCTGCCGTCTTTGTTTCTGGGAATCCGTTGATGCCTGCTTCTGTAAAGTCCACACCTTTTATGGTCTTGGTACCAGAGAAAGCTATTAGGATGCCATAAGGCAGCTTTCGTTCTTTGGCAATGGCTTGCAACTCGTTGTAGTAACTGATAGCGCATTCTATGTCCTTCGTTACTACCATTGCCTTAGCCTGACCTTTCAACTTATGGTTTCTATAGATTTTGGCATCGAAATGATCCAGCATCACTTCAGCCTTTGCCTTGATGGTCTTAGGATCTCGCTCCACAAGTCGGCGCAACATCTTTTGGGCTTTCTCATTGTTGTATTGCGGATTTTCCTCAATACTCTTGGTCAGTTCATAATAGCTCCTATAAGTAGTATAGTTTGTCAGAACATTCAAGATGAATCCCTCTTCAATGGCCTGCTTCATGCTATACAGGTGGAAAGGATAGAACTTGCCATCCGTATGTTGGGTGCCAAAACGTTCCAGCGTCTCTTTCTTTGGTGTGGCAGTGAAGGCAAAGTAACTGCAGTTAGAACTCATCTTTCTATCCTTCATCAACTTCATGATGAGATCGTCTGTTTCTTCTACTTCGTCTTCATTTCTTTGCACAGCCTTGTTCACGCTATCTGCTGCTATACCGCTTTGACTGCTATGTGCCTCGTCGATGATGATGGCAAAATTATGGTCGCTCACATCGCTAATGGCATTACACATATAGGGGAATTTCTGAATCGTCGTAATAATGATACGTTTCCCCTGCTCAATGGCTTGCTTCAGTCCTGTTTTATTGGGATTACTGCCTGAGTCAGCACAGTCTGCATGAGCTACAATTTTGTCGCTCTGACCAAAGGCCTTAATGTTGTCTGTTATCTGCTTGTCAAGCAATTTGCGGTCAGTTACCACGATGACGCTGTTAAATAGTGCTTCATCCAAAGCCTTGGCCCTAATAGCATCCATCGATTGCGGACAGGTCTTGATCAATTTGAAAGCCAACCACGTCAGCGAGTTCGACTTGCCTGAGCCTGCCGAATGCTCTATCAAGTAAGTCTTGCCTACACCTATTCGAGCTGTATCATCTTCCAGCTTGGTCACCACATCCAACTGGTGATAACGAGGAAATATCAGCTTCTTGGCATTCTTCATGATGTGGGGAACCTTTTTCTGTGTCTTTGCCTCACCATAATCGAACAGCACGTAGTTCATAATAATATCTGCTACTGTGTCTTTCTGCAGTACGTGTTCCCACAGGTAGGAAGTCTTGTATCCATTAGGATTGACTGGATTACCAGCACCTTGACCTAATGGCAATCCCTTATTGAAGGGCATGAAATATGTCTTGTCCAATGCCAGTCGAGTGGTAAAAAACACATCGTTCTTATCCAAAGTAAAATGAGCAAGGCAACGGCCATAACTGAGTAGTGTATCCTTGGGGTCACGCATTTTGCTCTTGTACTGCTTCTGTCCGTCGTACTTGGCTGTTTGATGCGTCCAAGGATTCTTCAGTTCAAAGGTGAACAATGGGATGCCGTTCACGTAGAGCACCATATCCAGCTCCTCTCCGGGATGTGACAGGGAGAAAGTCTGCTGACGTGTCAGCGAGAATTGGTTCTGACGGTATTTCTGCTTAGAAATTTCGCTGTCAGCAGCTGATGGCTTTGGGAAAAACAGTTTCAGCTTAATGTTGTCAATATCCAGACCTTCACGCAACACCTTAATCACGCCAAAGGTCTCTATCTCCTTCGAAAGCAGTCTTGGCAGTTCCGTGTGCAGATCCTTCCCTTTATGCTCTTTCAGCACATCGCCCTGTGTCAATTCCAAAAATGACCAGAGTCTACGCAAGTCTAAGGCAAGTTTCTTGTCCATATCCTTGGGCTTCCCCCAATAGTATTGACCGGCTCCTGGCTGTTGAGCCGCCACATCCGTCAGCCTAGCTTCCTCGCGCTCTTCTTTTGTAGAACCTACGAGTGCTTTTTCAATTTGCCACTCGAAGGCCTGTTCATTTGTCTTGCTCTGTATCATATTTTAGCATATTAATGATTACAAATCTTTAAATCTATCAGATGAATTCACATAACTTGCAACACCATAACCAATAAGTAATCCAAACATAATAGTCAGGAATGCATTATTAGGTTTGGGGTCTACTAGCAGATATGTTAATACGGTACACCCTATGACTATAAAAATCATTGCACCACATCCAATATTGTGACCATCAGTTCTTGCCATAATCTTTTTTCTTTTCTTTCATCTTTTGTTTTTACAATCCTGCATCTATGTTTAGCAGATTGATATTCAAATTGAAATGAGAACTTATCTTTGACAGTATTTCCTTCTTCTCTTCTTCGGGAATCTTCAGTTCGTCGATTTCATCCTCCAAATCACTTAAAAAAGACCTATATTCTTCAATATTACACTCATCAAACCAATTACCATCCTTGGTACTTGTTATAACTTCCCTATCTATTAGTAAGTTAATGATGTTTGAAGTAGCTTTAGGACATGCCCTATATACATCATCATCCATGAATACTTGTCCGTAGTGATCTATCGCAAACTGCAGAACATCCATAATGCGCTCAATATTTCTCAGATTCATTTTCATACCACTTTCACTTTACCTGTTACTACATCATTGATAATTATCTGCCTGCGTTCTTGGAGGAGGGATATTTTATGTTTACATCCGCCAATTACTGTATTAATTTTCCCTATTTCTACATCAAGATAGTTTATTATATCTCTCTGCACATTAATAGATGGTAGCGGAATCAGTAAATTGGCATATTTTTCTGCACCAATATTTGGTATGGTAGCTTGAATAAAGATGCCATTCTTCCAATTATCATATACACCAGACTTAGTATAATAAATGAGGTATTTGGGTAGGAGCCTTTCATTCAATGAGGCTTTAATAAGATAACCTGCAAAACAGGCTTTAATATCTTCGTCAAATAAATATGTTTTACCTGCAGTTGCTCCACTTCGAGCGAAAAGGACGTCTCCTCTCGACAACAAATATGGATCCGCTTTTGTCTTTGTAAGAGATTTGAACGTATCGGGACGCAAATTCCCATCTTCATCAATATCTGTTATTCTAATATATCTTGGCCATGAGGGATCATCACTTTCAGCACTTTCGTTAGCACCATACATTAAAGCTTTTTTTAGGAGATATTTTAGTTTGAATAAATACCATGATTGGTTAATATCACCAATCCAATCCACTCCACTGGGTTTCATTTTGACGTTATAATCAAGGCCTTTGGTGACAGCATTATTGATAATGATTTTCTTGCGTTCATTCAGCAAGTCTATCATCTTCTGTTGCTGGGCAATAGCTTCATCTATTTTTGAGGTTGCTTCATCGAGGTATTCAACCATTCGGCTTTGTTCCTCAATAGGTGGCAACAATGTTAGAACCTCACCAAAATTGTCAGTGTACATTCTCCATCTTGATGGAACTATACCTGTGGAATGACGAGCAAAATCAGCAAGGTACAACGGTGTGCGATAAAGATAATGTAAATATCGTGGATTCTGAACATCTATCAACTTGTATACACAATATGCAGGGCTTACAATACCTTTATATTTTGATACACCAAGCCCGCCTAACCATGCAAGCATTATGTTTATTACAAGATCTTCTTGCTGAACAATCTTGTAACCTTTTAGCGATTCACTTCTTGAATCAGATTGGGCTTCTCTCACGCCATCGTATTGAGACACAGACAACAACTGCTCTGAACCATATTCTGAACGACTATCTGTTTCTTTCCACAGATATTTGGTTCGACGTATTTCCCAATGACTCGGAATCTCCCCAAGCCATTTTATACCACTGTCTTTATATGAGTCGTATCGTTTCATATGGCTTAGAGAATATTAAAAAGTAACTGAATGAAACCCTGACTTTGGGAATCAAGAGCACGGATGTCGCATTCATTCTCTTCGAGGGTGCGTAAGGGCGTAGGCTTGTAGAAATACTTATTGAACGAGATTTCGCAACCTATCTTTGTCTGTGGCAAATTAATCCATGCGTCATCCACATGAGGACGCACCTCATGCAGAAAAAATTCATAGATATCTTCTTTTACAGGAATCTTTTCAGTATCACGCAGGTCGCCGTCAGGTTCGTACTCCAAATAAGTTCCTTTTGCAGTATGCAAATATCCATAATCGGAGAATAGAGCATTGTCTATTCCATAGACTTCTGTTAGAACAGTTAAGTCATTTGTATTGGCTCTGTGCTCTTTCTTAATGACCGGAGCTGCCTCTGGGTCTATCTCGCTCATGGCTCGAGCAATAGTCTTCAGTTGAGCTGCTGTTGCCTCTAACTTTTTCTCCTTATTCGCCTTTGCTATCTTATCGGCAAAAACGTTGTAGTCCATATAGACATCGGTACCTACGGCTTTCAACAGGCTTTGCGCCGTCTGCATTAAGTTGCGACGTGCTTTCCACTCCTTTGTACTAATGAGTTTCTGGAGTTTCTTGTCCGTCAACTTTATCTCGTTGTCATTTAGATATTCTTTAATGGTAGGGATCTCCTCGTCAAGTCCCACGAACACCCGTTCGCGATAGGTTTCATAGAGCCACTTCGACAAATCCTTCTCCTTGGCATCATAAAGTAGTTCGTCAATCTTCAAGGCGTTAAACTGGCAGCGCAGGCGCAATGGACGCTCTATCGTTACGCTGTAGTAGCGGAAATCATCACCATCAAAAATCTTCGAGCAGACCTTCTCTCCCTCTATTTCCTTGAAGTCCACATATGTCTTCAGAATTAAGTCTTGATAGTCTGGAGTGATGGTGCAGTTACGCGATCCTTGATTCTTACGCAGTTTTTCAAAGGCTTGTGAAGCATCGATTAGCTGTACTTTTCCCTGACGTTCTGCAGGCTTCTTATTCGTAAGAATCCAAATATATGTAGTGATGCCTGTATTATAAAAGATATTGTTGGGCAACTGGATAATAGCATCTACCAAGTCGTGCTCTATCACATAGCGGCGAATATTACTTTCGCCACTACCAGCATCGCCAGTAAATAAACTGCTCCCATTGTGAATGGATGCAATACGCGAACCTTGTGGCTGTTGTTCGAGTGGTTTCATTTTGTCTACCATCTCCAGCATAAATAGTAACTGGCCATCACTAGTACGAGGGGTACAGTCTAGAACTTCCGATTCCCCAGCATAGTTCGTCAGAGTTAACTCAAAACGGCTGACGAGCAACTGCTTTTCGTGGTAAATCTTATCTTTGTCAGTCTTCCACGACTTGCCGTAGGGAGGATTGGTAATCTGATAGCCAAAAGTCTGTCCTTGGAAGAA
>Ga0310786_10003524_pt1 | contig 22705 bp, 10 predicted proteins | sample AusTroGonzalo_MG_FD_203881 | JGI IMG/M metagenome (GOLD analysis project Ga0310786, IMG submission 203881) | Bovine rumen microbial communities from tropical cattle in Woodstock, Queensland, Australia - Gonzalo_03 (v2) (version 2) | ecosystem: Host-associated > Mammals > Digestive system >...
ATGAAGAACGTCGGCGTATGTGAGCGCCCGGTTCGACCATACCGAGCCGTTGCCGACGAGGACGTGACCATTGGTCGGATACGCCTGGCTAGACACATCTTCTAGCTGATACAGATATGTAGCTCCCTCGCCGCTTCCAGGATTGGCGCCACCGGCGCTGATCCAGTTGTCCGAGTAAAACGGCAGACGGGAGTGGAGGACGGGAACGGTTGAACCGCCTATGGTCATGTTCAGCACCTCAAGATGCGCCGTCAAGGATGCTGTCTCAGCCGGGCTGAAGGTAAGCGGGCCGGAGACATTCCCGCCAGACCAGGTGTTACCCCAGAGCGAAACGGTCTTGAGGAGCGGGTATATATTGGCTCCAAGGTTATTCTGCAACGGCGTAAGGCCAGTCACGGAATCAGTGGAGCCCAGATATGCAAGGGAAGAGGGGTCGGGCAGTGTCGGCTTGTTCCGTATATACATCGGAGACGAGGGGTCGGTCACAAGCCAGTCGCTCTGGTAGGTGACGCCTCCCCCGCCGTGCCCCGGAGTCACGGAGTAACCCGAAAGGTTCTCAAGATGCGTTCTCAGTCCCTTAGCCGACATACTACACTAAAAGGTTTTGCGCGTTCTGCAGGCAGACTGCCATATGGTTTGTGTCGCCCCTTGCCCCGAAAGCCTTTGAAGCTGCGAGCCATTCAAGCGCTGGCTCCAGGGCCGTGGGTACGACTACGGTTGTGTTTGTTTCGGGTGTGACCGATGCGGGCTTTGCAATGTAGGAAGCCTCCACGTTTGCGGCTACGGCAGTGGTGGCGGTATATGGTACGGAATAGCACTCTATCTGCCGTGAGGAAGTGCCGCTCCACAGTCCGCTGGACATCACTCCGACAGGCTTCGCCACGCCCGCACGGAGATGCTTGTTGTACTGGCGCTTGCCCTCGGTGGACTGCTTGGGATATATCTCGGATATAGGTCGGTGGAAGTAGTCGCAGCTGATTTCGGCGATACGGAGAAAACCGTCGGGTACTTTCACGCGAATCATCTTGCGCTGGTCATCTGCCGGAATCGTGGTGATTTCGATATCCCCTGCTGCGAAAGCCGTGGTCGGGAGCCTCCAGTACGGGGCGGTGGCGTAAATCTCCATCATCGCCTCGTCCAAGACGCCCTTGATAAGCATGTATAACGGATTGCCGTCGGCTCCGTCTATGGTTACGGAATAATCGTTGGACGCTGTAATCTCGTCCATACGCAAGGCAACGGCAACTATGAGATCATCCCGAGTCATTCGTTATAGGTTTTGTTCGTGGTTAAAGAAAAAGGCCCTGCGGGTGGCTATAGACCACAGACCGCAGAGCCGTTCTTCCGTGCTTATGCGCCGTAGGTCTTTACGTCGGTGCTGTTGTATGTCCAGCCGTTCTCGGAGCGGTCATAGGAGACCGTCTCGCCATAGCCGGCAGCGTTGTAGGAGATGCAGATGCCCTCGCCCTCGCCGTCACCCTTGTAGGTTACGAGGTAGAGGTGTTTCTGCTTGCCGGTCACCTTTATAACCTTGTCGCCGACCTCAAGGGCGTCGAGCTGCTCCTTGGTCATTTTGGTGATGTCCGACACGAAGATGGCTGCACCTTCAGCGAAGGTGATTTTTCCGTCTTTGTTGAAAGTAGGCATGATGTTGATGTTTAAGAGTTTTATTTCTTCTGGATTTGGAAGTCGTAGCCGAGCTTTGCAGCCGCGGCCTTGCACTGCATGTAGTTCATCTCGTTAAGGCCCTCTATGCCCAGTTCCTCAAGTGCGTTCTTCATCTCAACGAGGTTGCGGAAACGCCTGATGTCCTTAACGTCGGTAAGGGGTTTCACTTCCGGCTCGGGGGCCTTCTCAATCTTCTTGGGGGCTGGGGCGGCATCGTTGCCGGTGTCCTCCACCGATTCGATGTAGAAGTCCCGGTTGAAGCTGCTGGTGCCCTCCAGGAGATTCTGAATCTCCTCGTTGGACGTGGAATACTTGGATGTGGAGTCCGTCTGGACGCCTCCCCGGAAAGCGACCTCCAGCAGAGTGTTGTCCTTTCCCGTGAACTGGAAGGTAAGCCGTTTCAGTTCGAATGTGCGGTAAGTTTTCTTCGGCATATCGTGTCTTGTTATGAAAAAGGGGCGGCGGCACAAACACACCACCGCCCTTCTTTCCTTATACTTTCTCGCCTGTTAGAGAGGCATGACGCGACGGTGGCAAGGCAGGTTCTCCAGGAAGATGGAGTAGGTCTCGTGGATACGGACTGCGTTGTCAACACGGCGCTGGCCGGTCTTGTTGAGGTCGAGGTTGATGGTCTGCAGAGGCTCCATGATGTACTTCTTCACGTAGTTCGGGTCGATGACCATACCGCACTTGGAGAAGTAGCCCTGGAACAGAGAGCCCATAGGCTTGACGAGGAGTTCGCCGAAAGGAGTCTCAATCTTGTAGACGCGCAGACCGAGTACCATCTCGGTGCTCTTGGCTTCGAGCTGCTTGGCGTAGGAAGGAACGTCGGCAATCTTGAGGAGGAGGTCGTTACCGGCGAAGAAGAGGCGGCGGTCAGCACCGTTGTTGCCCTCGAAGATGTCCTTGCCGAAAGCATTCCACTTCTGGTCGGTCATGGACGCGGAGAAGTCGATGTTGGTCTGGCGATCCATCTGCCACCATGCGCCGGTGGAGAGGTGCACCAGCTCGCCCTTGTCGTTCTTGGTGAGGCCGCCGACCTGGAAGAGGTTGGAATACTCCATACCGCGCTTGAAGTCCCACAGGGTCTGCTCCTTGTACACGGAGAAGTCCATTGCGACCTTCTTCTTGAGAAGGCTGTGGATGACGGACTCCTCGACCTGGGTCATGTGCACCTGGTTGTAGTACTTGCGGCTGGAAGGCTGCAGTGCGTAGCCCTCTACGGAAGCCTCAAGCTCGGAGACTGCGGGGGAAATGCGGGCAAGGATGTAGCCAGCGGTGATTGCGGGGAGGGCGGCATTCTGGTTGATGGTGCCGTTTGCTGCCAGATAGTTGATGCCACGCACGGAAAGGGTGTTGCCGGACACGGACTGGACGATTGCGGAAACGGGGATGGAGCCGTTCATCATGACTCCGGTATCATCGCCGTTGCCGTTGGTGGTATGGACGACGAAGGTATCGCCGGGCTTCCACATCTCGCCGTTCTCCACGGTGACGGAGGTTGCGCCAGCGGATACGTTGGAGGCTACCTCGTCGCGGACTTCACGGGTTCCGATTTCCCAGCCGCCAGCTTCCCAGCTCTCGCTCTTGACGTTGTTGCCGATGCTGCGGGTGAAGGTGTCGAAAGGAGTGTCCTGGGGACGGATTTTCACAATCTGGGTGTCAAGGTCTTCTTCAAGATAACCAGACTCTACCGTACCGATGCCAGGCTCGGCGGTGTCGTCGGGATTCTTGGAAACTACGGTGGTGCCGGTAGGCTCACCTGCTTGGGTCTCGGTCACCTCGGTAGAACCGGGGCCGACAATGTATCTCTTGAACGGATACAAGTCGAAATTCATTTTCATACTCTGAGAATTTTAAGTCGTTTGTTTGTTAGAACTTTTTCTTGGGAAGATCGTCGAAGATGCTAGGGCGCTTTCTGGGTTTCTCCGGTGCGGGTGCGCTGCCTCCTGCGGGGGTGGGCACTCCGTCTCCGGCAACGGCTGCGGACTTCTTTACGCGGGCGGCCTCGATAGCCTGGTTCTTGCCTTCTATCTCCCCGGTCTCCGCTGCCTCTGCCACGGCCTCGTCGAAGGTCATGGCCTTGTAGAGTTTCTCCAGCGTCTGCAGGGAGAGCTTGAGCTCGCCCATGTCGTTGTAAAGGTTGTTCACGAAGTCTATGAACTCCTTCTTGGCGGCTGCGTCGAAGGCTTTCTTCTCGGCGAACTTGTCGATGTTGTCATAGGCTTCCTTCTCGTTCTGGCGTTTGCGCTCGCCACGTTCACGGAATGCCTGGCCCATCTTCCTGCGCTCGTCGGAGGACTTCTGGTAGTACTCGTAGTCCTCGTCCCCTTCCTTGGCAACAAGGTCTTCGGGGTCGAAGAATTTGGCAACTGCGGCACGGAAAGGAGTGCCGTTCACAATCATTTCGGAAATAACGGCGGCAGCGTCCTTGTCGGAGTCGAGGATGTCCTGAATTGCCTTGTCGTTGGCCTCGTGGGTCTTTATCCTCTCCTCGTCCTCGGCGAAGCCACGCTCGGTAAGGTCATCCCATTCCTGCTCGGACTTCGGCTCTACGTCGGAGTATCTGCCGCGCAGCCTTTCCCTGTACTTCGGCATCGCCGGAGCGGGGGCTGCTGCTGTGGTTACATTTTCGGACATATCGTTGATACAATTTTTCGGTGTGAAAGTATAAGTATTCCATAACAAAGTTTTCACGAATCGTGAATTTCTGCTGAAAAATGATTATCTTTGTACATATCTGTCTTTTACCGATGAAGAAAAAGGGTAAGGCTCGGACATACGCCTACGAGAAGAACTGTGAGATGCTTGCATTCTACTATGCGATATTCAGCAACAGAATACGCAGAGGGCTGAATGCGGCCAACGCCCGGAAAGAAGCATGCGACGCCGTGGAGCTGCGGTATAACATAAGCAAAGGGCGGCTGCTGAACATCATATCAGAGCAGAATTATTCTCAATCAGTGAATATCGGCCTGTTCCGCGACAGGGTGCTGACCCTCATAGTAGACCTCAAGTGCGCGAACAACGAAATGGACGATGCGAAGGAGAAGAACAACAAACTCATCGCCTTGCTTAAAGAGTGCATTGAAGATGAAGGATAGGCACGACATAAGGGCAATGCTGCGTCTGGACAAGGAGAGGCGCAACAAGTATTTCCGAGTCTACGACCCCATCCGCGGGGACGCACTCGGAGAGGTGGTGCCACGCTCGTCGCTTACAATCGCGGGGCAGGAGTACAACGTGCCTTCCGAAATGCTCCAGGATGATTTCGTCAAGGCGTTCTACAAGTACAAGGGGGCAGGCGGACTGCTGAAAGCCACGGGGCAGTACGACAACGAGGAGAACAGACGGGCCGTGGAGGAGAACCTTTTCCGGCTCCGGCTCAAATACGACTTCGAGTTCTGCGCGGCATCCACCATCACAATCCAGGACAAGGAAACGAAAAGGCCCATACCGCTGATACTCAACGAGGGCCAGCGCATCCTTATCGGAGAATATGAACGGCAGCGCCTTGCAGGATTGCCTATCCGTGTGCTGCTTGTCAAGGCACGTCAGTGGGGAGGCTCCACGGCGACTCAGTGCTACATGTACTGGCTGCAGCGTTATTGGTTCGAGAACTGGCACTCCTGTATCGTGGCCCTCGACCAGACGCAGGCGGTGAACATCCGCACGATGTACAAGAACCTCATCGCCAAACTCCCCCGCTGGAGCGACCCCGTATCGTTCAAGCGCTTCGAAGGTACGGAACTCATACGAATCATACCCGAGAGAGGATGCCGCGTGCAGATAGGCTCCGCGCAAAGGCCGGACGCATTGCGCTCCTTCGACTTCTCCCTGGTGCACATGTCCGAGGTCGGCCTGTGGAAAGACACGCAGGAGGCAAAGGGAGACGACGTTGCAATGGCGCTTTACTCCACCGTGCCCGATGTGCCCGGGACGATGATAGTTATGGAATCCACCGCAAAGGGCGTCGGCAATTATTTCCACCGTCAGTACCTCGCTGCCGTGGACAACAAGAAGTCCGGCACAAACGGCATACGTCCCGTGTTCGTGTCGTGGTGTGTTGATGCACGCTACACGAAGAAATACCTCAAGCGCTACCGCAGCACTGAGGAATTCCTGCAAACCTGGACGGAATACAACTGGTGGCAATGGGAGCAGGGAGCGACGCTCGACGGCATCTACTGGTACAACAACTTCAAGAAAGCGCACCATTGGACGGACTTCCAGATGAAGTCCGAGTATCCCACAACCGCGGAGGAGGCGTTCCAGACCAAGAGCGGGCGCTACTTTACCGATGACCTGCTCGCGTGGCTGCACAAATACGTCCGAGCCCCCAAGTTCACGGGGGACATACGCGGCGATGCGACCATCGGGGAGAAGGTAATGGATAACGTCAAACTCTACCCCAACGACTCCCTGCAGTCCGAGGTGCTGAAGATATGGATATACCCCGAAGACAATGCGCCCCAGGGCAAGACCGTCAAGAACCGCTTCATCGTGACTGTGGACGTGGGCGGACGCGGCTACCGCGCAGACTGGTCTGTCATATCCGTCTTTGACCGCATCTCAATGGCGGGAGAGTTCGGAGCGCTTGAACGTGCCGCATTGTGGCGGGGCCACGTCGACCCAGACCTTCTCGCGTACAAGGCTGCGCAGATCGCACACTTCTACAAAGACGCGCTGCTTGTGATAGAGTCAAACACCTACGACACCAAGAACAAGAAGTCCGACGATGCTGCCGTATCGGAAGGAGACCATACCTACACCGTGCTCGACACCCTTGGCGGCATCTACGAAAACCTCTACCGCAGGCGCACCGCGCCGGACAACGCCCGGGACAAGGAGACGCGGCATATCGGCTGGCACATGAACAAGCAGACAAAGTACCAGGCGTATGATGACTACACCGTGCGTCTGCGCGAAGGAGACTATATGGAGTATTCCCAGGATGCGGCTGACGAGGCGATGTGGTTGATGAATGCGCCCGGCGGCAAGATAGAGGCTATGGAAGGAACGCACGATGATATCCAGGATACCACCGCAGTCGGCTGCTACATAGCTTTTGGCAGCATGGAGGCGGTAAAAATAATAGAGGACGCCCCTCGCAGGGTATCCTCCATCAAGCACAAGAACACCGGTGGTGAGTCCACCTTCTAGGTAAGGTTGCTCGCCACGCTCTTCTTCTTGAGCTGGAACAGGCGCTGCTTGAGCTTGAACAGCTCGGCGACGAACCTGTCCGAACAGACCTTGAAGAACTCCGGATGGAGTACGGTGGAATAGAACTCCTTGAGAACACCCTGCTTGAGTGCGTTGTAGAGGCTTGCGTCCACCATTGTGATGACGTTGGCGTTGTAAGCGTCGTTGTCGAGCAGGTAGAACTCAACGTAGTCGCCCGCCGTCAAGGTCACGTTGTTTCCGGCGATGTCCTTTCCCTTGACCCCGGCGGTCTCCGCTACGGAATCGTCGAATGCGGGGATAACTCCGCTGGTAATCTTGGTCATGGCCTCGTAGATGTCCGGGAGGGCTGCACGGATGCACACCGTCACCAGGTCTTTCTCGTCATCGCTGATGGCGTAGTCGTCGGTCAGGGAGTTGCCCTCCTTGGTGGCAAGGTTCTTCGCCATGAAGTTGGACATAAGGGACACATCGTTGAAGAGAGTATCCCTGTCGTAGAGGAACACGATTTTCGCGGGGTCGGTTCCTGCAGCTGCAATTTTTGCGTACATAATTCGATTGTTTATATTGTTAACGATTATAATGGTCTTCCCGGCCTTTCGATGGGGAATCTTCTGAAATGGATTATCTGCCGTATCTGCATCCTCTCAGCCTCGCTGCCGAGGTCGGTGCCGTGGCCGTACCATTTCTCAAGCACGCGCAGCACCAAGAACTCCAGGCAGTGCGAGGTCAGCGAAGGCAGCAGTTCCGACTCGTGGTTGTCGGTCATAGGCATCATATACACCGTGGTAAGGAAATTGGTGTGTATGTCCTTCGAGCTGGTGATGGTGCCGCCGACCCTTGTGGTGCGCCTTGCAAGCAGCACGGACAGTTCCGCGAGCGCGGCGCGGTAATACCTCTCGAAAAACGCGCGGTCATCGTCGGTAATGACGTTCCCGTCGCCCTTGGGGTTGTTCTCGGCACGCTGGTACGATGCCATCAGCGACTCGTCGGTGACGCGCTTGAACACCTCCTCCTCGTTAATCGTGATGTACCAGACATTCGTTATTCTTCTGTCGATCTCCATATCTCGTAGTTTTTATCGTTGTGCAAATTCCGCGGTTGCCGCAAGCCTTGCGGGATCCATCGCCGGCAAGGACTGCTGAATACCTGCAAGCTGCTGCTGGCTCACGCCCTGGCCGTTCTGGATTTGCTGCATGGCCTGCTGGAGCTTGTCAAGAAGGTCATTCCCAAACGGCACTCCCATTGAAGCATACTGCTGGATGGTGGCGCCTCCGTTCAGCAGAAGGTTGGAAATGAGCTGTTCGTGGATGAGGCGCACCACGGCTGCATCCATACCCTTGCGTATCTGGTTGTTGAGCTTGTACTTGCGCACCTCTGCGGCGTTGTAGTGCCTTGCCTCCTCGCTTGCGCCCTCCACTCCGGAGGAATAGCCGTCGCCCGAATACTGCTGCGTTATCTGAATCAGCTTGTAATCCCTCTGCTCCAGGAACCACGCATAGCTCTCCGCATAGTCGAGCACGTTCAGCAACGCCTGATTCACCTGCTGATTGTACATCGCCGCAGGAGTACCCGCAGGGGCTTGCTTGCCCTGCATGGGGCCCTGCACACCGGAGATGTCCATCATCATCTTCATCATAAGGTTGACCATCTCGAACTGGCCGATATTCACCTGATGCCCCGCAAGCTGCTGGGGAACCTGGGCGCCGTCCTTGAGTTTCAACTTTATGACTCCGCGGTACTTTGTCCACTCCTCTGCAATGTCCTCCAGCTCCATGTCATCGGGGATGGTGGACTCGTCCACTATAAGCACGCCCTGCTGAGCCGCCGCCATTGCGAAATCCAAGTTGATGAGCATGCGGTTGACCATGCGCTGCGGGTCGATAAGGCAGTAGGTCAGACCGTACACCTGCCCCTGGAACAGAGGCCGGAACAAGGTGACGTAGCAATGGCCGTTGTGCTGATAAGGGCACTCGTCCTGCCAGAGAACGTGGCCCCACGGGGAAATGTGGTAGTATATCCAACGGCGCAGATATTTCTTCTCATACACTATCTTGAGTCCGTTGGAAGTGTCTTCGTAGTCCAGGCCCATCTGTGTCGCCAGTTTCTTGCGCTGTACAATCTCGGCCTCCACCTCGGCTTCCTTGTCCGGGAAATCACGCAGCGAGAAGGTCTCCCACGATGCGTCCGCATAATCGTGCACCGTCAAGTCCCAGCCGCCTTCAAGACGGCAGATGCGTATCACGCGGCAATTGCCGTCAGTCGGCGCTCCGAGGAAACTCTTGGCTGCAGGATTGGCCTCCACGAAAGAGTTGTACATTACCGGCACCACAATGCTGTCGTGGTAATAGATGTCCTCGATGGCGTTCTCCTGGGCCTTGTTGTGGGCATACATGCTCTTTACCTCGTCCAGCGGCAGGTCTATGAAGTCGCCGCAGAAATGCACGTCCTTCCCGGCAATATCCGCTGCGTCCGGATTCTGGAAATAGCGGTGGTAGTCTATGGCGCTGAAGAAAGGCGTAGGCTCCCGAAGCTCGCGGTTGAAGGAATAGCCGGTGATGTAGATGGCGCATCCGGTATTGAGGAAGGACTCATATTCCTTGGCATCCCTCTCGGCAGAGTCATTGTAGCGCAGCACGTCGTTCAGCTTGACGCTCATCTGGTCTGCTGCGGCCTGCCCTCCCTCGTCGGAAGAATACACAACGGACTTGTACGGAGCGGAGCGGAACTCGCCCACCACGCGACGGATGATGGGGCCGATGAGGTTGTACTTGAGCGCTGGACGGCCCTGGCTCTTGATGTAGTCCTCCTCGGTCATGCGCTTGGAGCAGCCGAACCTGTCCTTTATCTCAACCATGTCGCCCCACTGCTTGCCCTTGTAGTAGTCGGCGCTGCGGTCTGCCTGCTTACGGAAGGAATAGAACGAATTGTTGCACCGGCCAGCATAAGTGAGGAGGTCGAGCGACTCCTTGGTAATCTTGAACTCGTCGCCCGTGAGCTGGGACATGCCGTCCACGCCCGTCTTTGTCTTCGGCTTCCGTGAGCGGCTCGCCCTCTGTCTCAGGGTGGCTATGTCGTTTTCTGTAACTCTTTTCATATACTTATACCAATTACTTTACCAAATCTTTCACCCCGCCGTAAACTTTTTCCGAAAGCGAGGGCCTGGGCTCATAGGGGATGCCGTTCTGCAACCTGCGCTGGACGTGGTGGTATTCCTCCTCCATGAGCTTGTCCACGAGGTCTGCCTGGGCGCTGTAGTATTTGTGCCATGCGTCCTCCACCTCCAGCTTCGCCTCGGCTTTTGCGGACTTCTCATCCTCGGTCTTGTCCGGCAGGGAGGCCCAGCGCTCCTTAGCATCCTGCCACTCTTTCTTGAGTGCGTTCACGCCCTTGTGCTTCACCTCCTTGGACTTGTACTTCTGCCCGGCGTTCTTGCCACGGAGATGAACCTTCTCGACATATTCGTTGTTCATTCCGTCGCGGTACATCTTGCCGAGGATATAGTCTTCGCCCTCAAGGATTATCTGCACCCTCGCCTCTCTCGGCAAATCGTCCGGGTGTTCGTAGGCCATAGCCGCGGTGATGTCTTTCGTGCCTGCGGCCATGTTCAGGTTCTTTACCACCTTCTCGGAGAGGTTGCCGTATTCGTGGAGCGCGTTGGAGACAAACGAGTTGCTGCGGTCTTGGTCGATATGACCCGTGAATCCGCTGATGAACGGAATGTCATCGTAACGGAACGGACGGTCTGGATCGCTCTTGCTGATGCCCGTCCAAATCTTCGACACATCCTCCGCAGCGCGGTAGAAACCGCCTCCGTAGTTCCTGAGAGCGTCACGGACTACACCGGGGGCGATGTCCCAGCCGATATTCTTCGCCATCCACTGACAGGCGTCCACGATTGCCTTGGGAGTGCTTGCGTATGCGCCCTGCGACTTTGGCACCGTATTGCTGAAAGGATTCTCCTTCCAAAGCGGGCGGCCAGTGTAGTCGCGGTTGGTTGCCCAGTCAACGAAGAACATCGTCGCATCGGGAGCCACGGTACGCAGCAGAGCGTCGCCGATATTCTTGTTGGATGCGGAGTAGCCTTCCACGGGATTGACGGGGAGTATGCTTGCAGCGGTATTGATAGCGTCAAGACCGATTTCGAATCCGTCCCTTGCAGCGACCTTGCCGTACATAAGCGAGGCCGCTATGTCTCCGAGTCCGTAGAACGAGCGGAGTTCCACCGGCAGAGGAATGGCGAGATACCAGCTCCCCGTGCCGAGAACTATATTGTTGCGCCTTACCCACTCGGGCAGATTCCAATACCAGTCATGCTTGTCATCATCGTCTCCGTCGCCGAGACCGGATGCAAGCCCCGCGAGCGCTGCGTTGATGATAGGGGTAAGCACTCCCATCACGGCGAATGCTCCGGTGGCTACGGACATCGTTACCGGCTTGGTCTTGAACAGGCGGAGGAAGTTGTCGAAGCCCTGCACGCCTGCATTGTAGAAGTAGTGCGTCGCTCCGAGGTATGCCGCTACCGCGCCCCAGACACCTTCGCCGGACTGCATTCCCTTGCGGTTGAAGTTCACGGAGATTTCCTTGGCGTCGGATGCCGAGCGCTGACCGCTGCGGCGCATGTCGCGCGAGGTCTGGTATGCCGTGAATCGGGTAAGGAGTTCAAATGCCTCGTTGAGCGTCTTGACCGCCTGGGCATAGTGGCCGAGGATGGGAATCTGCACGGGGCCGACTTCCTTGCCCGCCCTGCGCATCGAGCGCTCCAGGGACTTCTTTATCTGGTCTACGGAGTTGATGATGGTGTAACCGGTCTGACCGCCGTCACGCATAAAGTCCATGAACAGGCGCTCCTTCTTCGTGGGATTGGCCTTCTGCTGGAGCTTGCCGCTCTCCCACTGCGCCATCATACGCACCATAGGGAAGGCAAAAGCACCATAGCCGAAGTTGTTCCACCAGTTCTTCTTGTACTGACTGCGATACGCACGGTCCTCCTTTACGGAGATGGCCATGCGGCTGTAGATGGTATCACGAAGAAGGTTCCTTGCGGTAAAGTCCAGCGAGTAGGTGGTAAAGAGATTGGAGAGCGCACGCGAAGCCTTGCGTATGAGCTTCATATTCTGCGCACGTCCGACTCCCGTTACCGCCTTGACGATGGCGGGGTTGCCGTTTACCCAAATCATCTTCTCGATGCCGCCCACTTTCAAGCGGATGAGGTGCTCGTTGCGGTTCCCCTTGTTGGCAATGATCTTGTCAAGTGCAAGTCCGTTGCGGCCAATCTTTGCAAGGGGCTCTCCCTTGGTGCCGTTTGGCTGGATGTTGTCGCGCAAGGCACGCATACGCTGCTCGAACTCCTCAAGGGTCTCGTTGGGCATCGGCTCGGCAAGAGTCCACGTTCCGTCGGCGGGATTCTTGACGTACCATGCGTCGCGCTGGCTGAGAAGGCTGTTCTCCCCTGCGCTCAACAGGAAACGGTAGAGGGCCTGCTTCGCCCAGTTGTCGTTGCCCTGGACGATTTCGGTCTCCGCAATGTTGAGTATGTTGGCGAGGGGGTTGTCAGCCTCCGTCCAACGTCCGTTCATCTTCTTCACCACCACGGAGTTGCTCTTGGGATGGACGAGGTTGGAATAGCTGTACTCCTCCTCAGCCGTTCCTTCGCTGAATCCGCGGAGAGGCAGGTAGTATTCCCACATACGCGGCTGGCTGGATGTGCCGTGGAGCCTTTCGTACTCCTCGCGCGTAAGCAGGCCGTACTTGTATGCGTGCTCCAGGTTATAGTCGGTGCAACTGCGTATGCGGTTCCAGAGTTCGTCAAGCTCCGCATCGTTGCCCACTTCGACCTTGAAGGAGTCAATCATCGCCTGCGCATCGGCCTCAGCCTCGCGCCACTCGCTTGCAGGACGGCCCATGAGAGACGTGATACCAGACCAGTCTCTCTTGCGCGATTCATAGAGCAGCCCTATCTTCATCTTCTGCTCCGGAGTCGTGGCCTGGGCCAAGGCGCTTTGCTTGGCAAGCTCTATCTCTTCGTTCTTGTATGCGTTGCGCTCAAGGCCGGAGACTGCATAGAGGTAGTCAAGTATGCGCTCATAGGCTTCCTGCCTGTCATCCTTGCTCGACTTGCCGTTAAGCAGAGTCCCCTGAATCTTGCGCACCTGCTCAAGCATCGGCTTGAAATGGAAGAGCTCGAACTCATGTGCCTGCGTCTCCGCACGGCTGCTGGCGAGGTTGTGGCGGGTGAGGTAGTCCTCGTTCTCCTCCACCTTCGCCTTTCCGGTCTCCTCCATTATCTTCTCCATTCCGATCTTCACGGGGAGGTCGGCGTTCTGGTGTTCCATGATGGCTGCGTTGCGGAAATCCTTCATCGCGGCATCGTAGGTGGCGGCTGCAGAGTCAGCGTCGCGGTAAAGCGGCTCGTCGTCGAACTCGCTTACCTCGCTGGCCTCGTTCACCTGAGTCTCGCGCTTGAGAAGGATGTCCTTGGCCTTGCCCTCTATGGTGTTGAGCCAGTTCGGGTTCTTGAGGTTCTCATAGGACGCACGGAGTATATACTGCAGCTCGCGGTCAGTGAGGATGAAATGCTCGTTGCCGAACAGCTTGCGGATTACGTTGGAGAAGATTTCCCGGATGCGCTGCCAGACGGAGGTTTTGAAGTCCGCCTTTTCCGCAAGGTGCGAGAGATATTCCTCCACGGCACGCACGTTGTCCGCATTGGGATGGCGGGCAATGTAGGCGTTCACCCACTGCCTGCCCTTTGCATCCAGGGATGCGTATATGCGCACCATAGCGTCACGGAACTGGTCTCCAAAGAGCCTGCGCAGTCCGAGGTGTCCTACGGATTCGTGCAGCACGGTGGCCATTGCATCGCGCTCGTCTGCCACGTTGTCCATGCAGACAGAGACCTCTCCGTTCTGGTAGTAGCCCTTGTCATTCTTGTGGCCCTTCGGCATCTGCTCGCGGCTGATGCGGTGGATGGGGATGTTGTACTCAAAGGCCATATCGTCGAGCATTTTCTCAACGGCCTTGAGCTCGGCCTCCGTGATACGATGATTGATAGCCTCGCTGGGAGTGAACTCCTCTCCGCTTTCCCTTTCGTAATCGTACTGTACAGGTTCCTGCTCGGGATGTGCAGCGTTGTATTCATCAATGACTCTGCGAGCCTCTGCATCGGAGATTATCCTGTTAGCCTTAAACGAGCCCGCCACATACCATCCGACCTTATCTGCCTGAGCTGCTTTCGCATTGGCATTGGTGGACTTCATGTAGAAGCCATCGGTAGGGATATGCGTAGGAATATCGTTGTCGGGATTTGACTGAGCCTCTGCATTGTAATCCACGTCGGCAGAAACTTCGCCTTCCACCCATACGAACTTGTCATCACGAAGGTTCTTCTTCGGGCCCTTGCCAATCTGCCTCATCGTAGGCAGTGAGCCTGCATGCCAGCCGGGACGCATCGCGTAGGTGGAGACGCTCCCGCTGCCGTTAATGCCGATATTCCAATACCTGCGGCTCTCTCCCTCATAACGCCTTTGGCCGCTCCCGGTGTCTTCAATATACACCCAGCGCAGACCATTGGCAGTTGCATCGTTGACCGCCGCCGTGGAAGGATACTTGGTCTTCTTCTCTCCGTGCTGAACCTGATAGTCTTCCAGGGAAGTATAGCTGCCGTCTTTAGGATTGACAAGAAATACTCCGGAAGGCATCTTCTTTAGGAAATCAAGCGTGGGGCTTTCAGCATCATACCAGCGGCCAAGCACTATGGGAGAAGACGAGTCGATGAACAGAGGATAGAGTTTGCCATCTTCGCCAAGACGCATCAACTTGTAGACTTTTACGGTCTTCTTGGGGTTATCCTTCTGGCGCTGACGTGCACTATCAGGGTCTTCACGGAACGCGGGCACTTCTTCCACGGGAGAAGTCACGGAGCCATTACTCCTGGTGTCGGTTGCGCCAAGGTCGGCCTCTCGAATAAAACCTCCGTTGCGGTCTATATTGAAGATGAAGTCGGAAACACGGCCACGGAAGCGGTCAAAAAGAGCCTTGTCGAAGTTGTTGAGCATTCCGTCAAGAGCCTCATCCAAGAGCGCCCATGCGGTTGTCTGCTCTGCGCCGTCCATTTCCGAACCGGATACGCGGATGCCGCGATTTGAACGAATCACCCACATGCGGCGGTTCATCAGCTTCTCCTTAGTCTCGTTGTTAGCCATCTCTGCGAGGAGTTCTTTCTCGTTCTCAATGGCATACTGACCAGTGAAAGGACGCACGTCTTGCGGGGCGCCCTTCGTAATCTGTTCGTAGACATCACAGGCGAGCTTGGCCGCATCAAACAAAGCGTCCGACATACCCATCGCATTGGTATTATACCCAGCAATGGCATACACGGTTACTGAGTGAATGAACTCGTGCAGAAGTGTCTGGGCCCGTTTCTCATCGCTCAAGCCGTTCCAGCGGTTTTTGTTAACCTTCAGCGTGTTGTCCACATTGTTATAACCGCCGAGAACATCACGATCCATCGCCTCCGCTCCAATGACAAGACCGATTTTCTCCCCTACGCCTGCGACCTTATCGTACATGTCCTGACGCTTATCATCGCCGTGGTTTGCGGCTTCGAATTTCGCCCGGAGTTCGCCGTAGCTATTCAGCGAATCAATATCTGCCGCGCTGATGTCAGGTCGCAAGCCACTGGCTACGCGCTGAATCTGCGCCTCGGAAAGACCGAAACCGGCACGGATGAGCTTCATATACTGGCGATACATCTCACGGAACGCATCAACGCTCTCCTGGGATGCTGTATTCTCAATATACGTTCTTGCTCGCAGCTCGGCATCGGTGAGCCCGACAACCTCTTTGAGCCATTGATAGGCTTGAATAAGGTAGTTGTTCTGGGAGACTCTCTCGAAGTCGGAATAAGTCAGTCGGAACCACTTGCCCGTCCAGTAGGAATACTTATCGTTCAGCGCGTCCAGACGATAACGGCTCTCCCTCATTCCTGCCGGGAAGCGCTCGGTCATACGGAATGTAATCCTGGCGTTAGGCTTATCCTCATCGTCAACTACTATCTCGCGGAAAAGCTTGTTCTTGCGAAGTTCCGTAAGAACGGACTTCATCTTCTTGATGGCAATAGCTTGCTTGTCGATGATTCGCTCGGGTATCTGCAGGGGTTCCAGGAGTCCGGGCAGGTCATCCTTGTTCGCAAGCGACCAATCGTGAGTCTCGGGCGCCTTTGCCTGCGAGCGCATTGACGGCTTTGTCACCTTGTCGATTATCACGATTCGTGAAGTCCCCTCCGCACCGGCATCAATGGCGGGATTACCGACAATGATAGTAGAGCGCAGTAATGCCCCGTCACCTTCCAGCTTTCTAAGCGACGCAGCCACTGCGTTGGCATCGTTAGGGACAACGGCTATAAGGCGGCCACCTTCCGAGAGATGGGTGAAGCCTTTCTCCATGGTCTCTATCTGGCTCATTCCGGGGTCTGTGTTACCATTCAGAATGACGACATCGGCCTTGTTGATAGGGTTGAGTTCAGTGAACGAGCCCTCTCGCAGCTTGAAATCATCGCTAGCGGAAGTGACAAGGAGGTCTGCCTGGAGCGCTATGTCCTGCTCAAGCGCGGAGACACCCACGCCCTTCGGCATATATCGTGCAATACTGCCTCGCCCCGCGAATGGAACGAGAGCCTGCTCACCGGACTGCATCTTGCCCCAAGTGGACATAACGTAGCCGATAGGCTCGGGGATTGATTTATCTCCCGACTTGATACCCTTTCTCTGGGCCACGCCATAATCGTGCTTGGCTTTTGCCATGCCCTTGAGAGTATTTCCTCGCTTATCCATCTCTACGCCGCCGATTCCCTGGCCCGCAATGGGCACGTTACCGGAATTTTCGTAGAATCCCGTCATAATGGAATCCTTCAAGCCGCGCCCTCGGAATCCATGTGCAAGATTTTCCGTAGTCTCCGCTTTGGCATTGAAACTCATTGCGAAGGTTATCGCCTCTATATCAAGACCGAGGCGGGGGTATTCGAATACAGCGTTGCTCAGGTTGCCCCAACGGAAGATTCGGCCTTCTGCCTGTATGAACCTAATAGGAGAATTAGGCAGTGCAGTCTGAATCATCACGCGGGGATACTTGCCGGTGGTGTCATGCAAGGAGAGGCCCGCTCCACCAGATGCGGTGGTCACGCAGATAATCTTAACCTTGCTGTTGTCGTCGTTGAAGGAGTCCCTTGCGCGAGTCTTCTCCGGATCGGTCTTCTCTCCGTTGTATGTCGCTACGGATTCGGCTTCAAGTTGAGGGCGTTTGGGAGCTCTAGGTAGATTGGCCTGGAGTTCCTCTTGAGACATAGTAGGATGAGCACGCTCATACGCATCGCATTCTTTGCCCCACTTCTCCAGCTTCTTATTGTACTCGTCCATCTTCTTCGCGTACCTCGCGCGATCCGCGTCTGTCGCGTAGAAATCAATAACCTGCTCCTGCACGGGCCTATAGTCAAGCCCCGCCTCCCATTTAAGGATGTCGGCGAACTGCCTGCGGAACTCCATGATAGCCATGATGGGAGGGTTCTCTTGCCCCATAGCAAGGTCAAGGATAGTAGCGAAAGGAGGGCCTACTGGCGGCATCTTGTCACTTGCCTTGGACTCGTGCATACGGTCATGGAAGATTACAATCTTGCGACCCGCGTCAAGATGCTCCTGAAGCCGGTCACGCAGAGCAGAAATCTTCATCGTTTCGAAGAGCTGCGTAGTCCAGGTGTAGTTCTTGAATAACGAAAGAGCCGTTCCGCTCAGAGCGTTAAAACGGGGGTCTTTCATAATGGACTGCCACGCCTGGTTAAAGCGTGCGGCCATTATGTTGCCACTCACGTCCGGGAAGTCACGGCTGTTGTCGTAACCATTCTCCAGTTCGCGGAAGGAGACGGTCTCAAGCTCGTCAAGAAGATGGTCGCCGAAAGCAATCTCCCTCTCCTCCATCGGCTCGTCACCGCGGAACCAGTCTGTCATAAAGGCAGACTTGCGTGATTCCTCATCAGTAATTTCGGTGCCGTCGGACTTAAACACTTTGGGGTATTGATAGATGTACCCTTCTGCGTACTTGAGGTTTTCGATGGTATTGAAGGGTGTTGCGGATAGAAGAAGCACCTTTGTCTTCTTGGCCGCTTCCTTCGCCTGTTCCTCAAACGTCGGTTTCAGTGCATTTATCTGGGTGTTGAGCTGCTTGATTTCGGCCTCAATTTCCACCAGGCGGTCACTTATTTCAAACTGCCTCGACGCCTTGGTGGTCGGTTTCTTCGACTCAGCGTTGAGGGCTTTCTGCTCATCCTCCAACTCAATACGCCTACGACCGGGAATGGTGTTAGCCACAAGCCTCTCAGTAGCCGACTCTACGTTCTTGTTTGTAATCATCTTATGGGCTTCATAGGCAAGCGTATCTTCGCCCTTCTGCCCCTCGATGATGTTGTGACACTCATCGTACACTACGAGGTCGAAAGTGTCTTCGTAAAGAGCCTTGTTTTCGCGGAAGTTCTGGTACGATGTCACAACTACGCCTTCTCCTTTGTCTTTCGTGTTGGCGAGTTTGCGCATCTTAATGCCCATGGCATTTCCTTTCTCCACCCACTCAGTTGTCATTGAGGCTGGAGCGACTAAAAGGATACGCCCCTTCCCCTGGTCAACGAAACGCTTGATTGTTCCAAGGCCAGTGTAGGTCTTACCAGTTCCTGTACCGTTGGTAATCAGCATTCCCTTGCCGTATGCGTGGTCGTAATCGTTGTGCGACGGGTCGAAGAACTGGCGCTCAATCATCACTACATCATCCCACTGACCGGGAGTCAGCTGCGGGAGTGCTTCTGCGATGTTGTTTCTATTGGCAGCCTTAAATGGAATCTTCTTCTCGTTTGCCAGCTTCTGCCTTTCGGCACGTTCCTTTATAGTGGACTTGCCTTCCTCACGGAGTTCGGTATCGCGGATATCGGAAGCGTGCTCCTCGAGGGTGAGGCGTTTGCCGTCGATTTTCATCTTGGTATTCCACACTTCCCCAATGAATGCGTCAAGCGAGCTCTCGTCGTAATTAAGGCCCTTCATTACCGCATCCCCGAACTTACCCTTGAACCAGCGGGCAAAATCATTGAAAGTGGTAAGACCCTCACTCTTTGCATGCGCGTAACCGAGCTTGGCAGAGGTGAAGATAATCTTGCCGGCCAACTCCATCTGTTTCGGAGTCAGCCCCTCAAAAGACAATGATACGGTAGGTTTCTTGGGGCGCTTGGAAGATAGAGCGCCCTCTTTCTTCTGCTCAGGCTCTGTTGAATAGGAAACGGAATCGAGCCCGTTAATGTCGCGGTCTATGGAGAGGTTTGTCTCCCCAAACTGCTTGAGAAGGTCTTCTAGTTCTCCACCGAGAGCTTCGATGTCTGTGGAGCCTGCTGCCGTTTCCTCTCGGCCCGAGATTCCTCCAGAGATTTGTCCACCCTGTTCAGCAGGGCCTGGAACTCCTCGTCCGACATCGGTTCGTCCGGGTCTTCCACTTGCAAGAGTTCCGGCTCCGGTTTCAGTTTCCCGCTGAGCAGGTTCTCCAGGGACTCGCGGAGCTTCGCTTTGTCCACCACCGACATCATTTGATCGTCCGCTGACGCCAATGCTATTGCGTCCCCGATTGTCATTACTTCCGGTATCCTGTACATCAGGCTGTCGTTGGACTCCCGTAGTTTCTGCAGCGCCTCCTTCTCCAGCAGGTACGCCCCCATTCTCAGGGCTAGGAACCCGCTCGGCAGCTCCTTCTTGTGAGCGTCCGCCCAATCCGCCAGCTTCGCTTCCACTTCGTTCTGCGCCCACCCCGGTAGACTGAACCACTGGGCCATCCAGCTGTGTTCCGTTGGCATCTTCGCCAGCAGGTTGAGTTGTTGTGCGTTGAGGTCTAACATATTCTTTAACTAAATTGTAAGCAGATTTGTTTGCAAATGATTTATCTCCATTGATGTAGTCAACTGCCGCATCAATAACATCTTCATCGGGATAACCAGAATTGCGGATTTCCTCCTCCGTAAGCTCCTGGTTGGCCGGAGCAGCTGGGGTAGATTCCGCTGCGGGTGCCTCCTTTACTTCTCCGCTTTCACTATTCCCATTTCTACCAGAAGCTCGTCCACGAGTTCCTGTGCTCCCGGTTGATGTAGAACTGCCGCCCTCAGTGCGTCCTTCGCCTCCTGGTCTCCCTTGAGTGCCAGTGTTATCTCCGCTTGCAGGTACTTCTTGTACCTCTCCTTTTCGTCCATTGCCATTGTTTTCTATAGGTTGTTCTTCCTTTGCGGGAAGGATTCCAAGTTTTCTGTAAGCATCTTCGCGGCTAAGCCCCTCCGGTTCCGGATTCTCCATCGTCGGAGTCGCGTTCATTACGTCTATAAGCGAGTCGAAGAAGGAGTCGAGCCCCTTTATCGTCTTCGAGCCTTTGAATAGCGCCGCTAGTCCTCTTGCCGCCAGATTAGGATGGAGCTCGCCTACGGTCTTGTCGGAGCCCATCGAGCCCTGATTCATCCAGTCGGCGATGGCCGCCATTGCGCTTTCGACATTCTTTGCGGATGCAAAGGCAGGGTCTGCCTCAAAGTCAAAGTAATAAGCAATCGCCTCCTGAATGTCGGGAACAACCCCGTCAAGGAGAGACAGCTTATATGCGCTCTTCTGAAGTGCTAATTTAACATTATTTGGCAAACTTTCAAAGACTTTCTCGATAATTGGCGGCGCATTGAGGAACAATGGGGCCTTGCTCAAATCACGGAATGCTTTGATAGTAGCCTCGGTAAGCTTTTTCTCTCCCTTCCGGGTGGTGTCGGTGGCGTTCTCGAACTCGGTCTGGTTGATGATTTTGTTACGGAAGAGATACGACAGGGCCAATGCGCCGTTGTTCTCCACATAATCACTGAACGTCAAGTCCTCTCCCGGCTCGCCAGCGAAGAGATAGCCCAGGAACTCACCGAGTTTGTTATTGCTGTTTAACTTTTTCGCAAGGCCCTTTGCGCTGAACGTCTGATCGCCGCCGGACTCCATGTCAGACTGGGTGTATTGGCCCAGTTTCTCTGCCGTAGCATCGTCAACGTCAAGCACACGCACAAGGATAGGATTCTGCAACTGCTCCACCTGCTCGCGGGTAAGACCGAAATCTTCCGCGTTATCCGCAAGCCAAGCCTTGTATCCTTCGGCTTGTCCTTGTATGTATGCCCGACGAAGGGCTTCGCCGCGCCCGTTACCCTGGATAACCTCGCCCCTTGTGTTCACTATCGGCGCACCGCTATAAGCATTCGCACCCGTGGTGATTAACTCGGGACGGAGATTGTTTGCCATCACTTGAATCTTGGATGCGCTATCTGCGCCCGTGCGGTCTTTCGGCTGCCACTTCTGTGCAAAGAAATGCAGCGGGTTCTCCTGGTTGTTGATATGGGAAGGGACGATACGGTCTTTCTCGATGAGTCCGTACTTGCCCATTACCACACCATTCTCCTGGTCGGTAAAAGAAATCCCGGTGTCCTTCCCTTCTGCTATAATGGCGTCGGGGGCAGACCTGTCGATACGCTGGCCGTTCTGCATTATGTAGCCGCGTTTCTGCGCAGCATCTGGAGTATCGTTCACGATGTCGGGGGCCTCTCCCTCCACTTCCGTCTCGGCTGCTTCCGCGGCCTGGGCAGTCGGCGCGGTAGCCGGTCTCTGCTCCTGCTTGGGCGAGAGAGCAAAAATGAGTGCCTCTACGTTCTTGCGGCGGTTCTGCCAAGCCTTTAACTCCTTGTTGAGCTTAGCCTCGTCATTGGGAGTGGCTTTCTCAATCTTCGCGTTGAGGGCCTTTATCTTCTCTCCCGCTTGCTGATACCACCTCTGTGCGGACTTGCGCGGGTCTGGATAGGTCTCCGCAATCTCCGCGAGGATGGTAGGCAGATAATTGGCAAACTCCTCTGCAGATGCGTCAAGGGTTGCATCCCAGTCGGTCTCACCGGTCTTCTTGTCCTTTGGCAAAGGTGTGGCAGCAACCTCCGGCTCGGGTGCGTGTTCTGGCGCGGATTCGGGGGGCATTGCCGCAGGAGCTTCGGGCTGCGTAGGGTCGAAGCCCGTCTTGTTGCGGAACTCGTCAAGCTCCATTACCTGAATCATCTCGTCCGGATCATCCTGGAAAGAGAACTGCGCGTTCTCTCCGTCCATTCCGATAAAGGTAATCGGCCTTCCGTCAATGGCAAGGCTTCCTTCCGGAGCGGCTGCGGGCTGAGGTGCGGCCTCCGCTGGCTGGGCGGTGGAGATAGTGCCGTCATCGTTGGTGGCGAGCATTGAAGCAAGACTGGCCGCGGGCAGTTCGAGATTCTGTCCTCCGGGGCTCACAAGACCCGCTGCGAGGGCGATTCCCTTCAACGCCTCCTTGTCGCCAGTGATGACGACATCCTGGCCGTTATTCGTGATGCGCTCTATCTGAACCGGCTCATAAGCACCGTCGCCGTGCACGAACACGGTCTGCCCGACCATATTCGGTATGGCTTCCGTGCGCTGGCGCAACTGCTCAGCCTCGTCCTCCGCTGCGGTCACTTCGGCCTTCGCCTGTTCTTGCGCATTGTAGATTCCGTCTATGAACTCGTTAAGCGACTGCTTTATCGTCAAGCCGGGAACGACCTGGCCGTTCTCCATGCCATAAATCTTGTCCCTGCTGATAAGTCCAGCGTCGCCATTCTGCGCCCTGTACGGGACAAGGCCCTTGCCGTCAGGAACGTCGGAAAGTATGTACGCCCATGTAGGCTTGCCGTCGCGCCCCAAAGTAAGGCCGTATTCGACAAAACGCTCGCCGGTCATTCCGTCCTCGTAGTAGAACGCCCCGCCAAGGTTCTTTTCCATCC
>Ga0310786_10003525_pt1 | contig 22704 bp, 19 predicted proteins | sample AusTroGonzalo_MG_FD_203881 | JGI IMG/M metagenome (GOLD analysis project Ga0310786, IMG submission 203881) | Bovine rumen microbial communities from tropical cattle in Woodstock, Queensland, Australia - Gonzalo_03 (v2) (version 2) | ecosystem: Host-associated > Mammals > Digestive system >...
ATTGGTGTAAAAATGATTATGAATCAGGACCTGTTGGCAAACTATTGCCTAACGGATTCGGTTTATATGATATGTTTGGGTTGGTTGAAGAACAAGTTCTGCTTGAAAAACATAATTATTCAAGAGACGATTATAATGTCTTTTATTGCGTTCAGCGTAAAGAGGAAAAAAAGAGAGAGCCTTTTGAATGCATAAATAATTGCCCAGCATGTTTAAAAGGAGGAATCAGTCGTTCAGACTTGGAAAGAATCGATTACAGCTATATTTCGAATAATTATGTTCCTAAATTCGCAGGCGGTTTCCGCCTAATCCGCAATATTGGCAACAACGCCAAATGGGAAGGACGCGTGTCTGAATCTAATTAAATCTTTTGCATAAAACAAAAAAATGAGACCGGCTGGCCTCATTTTTTATTTGCTCAAAGTGACGAAGTCGCGAGTTTTGTCGCAAAGCACGCGTTAGCGGGCGACCTCACATCTCTTAATTCGTGAATCCGGCAAAGATATTGTTGCTCAGGAACGGCAAGAATCCGAGAACGATCACGGCTGCACTCAGCAAAATGATGACTTCGCGCTGGCGCTTTGTGAGGCGGAGCGGAGTGAGGTGACCATCGGGTTCATCGACCCAGGCGGCCTTGATGAGCTGCAAGTAGTAGAAGAGTGCAATGACGTTGTTCAAAACAGCGAATGCGACGAGTGCATAATGGCCTGTGGATGCACCGCTGAAGAACAGGTGGAACTTGCCGAAGAAACCGGCGAGAGGCGGGATGCCTGCCAAGCTGAACATTGAAATGGCAAGGGCAATGGCAAGGCTCGGGTTCTGCTTAGAAAGTCCACGGAGCGACTGGAACGTTTCTTCGCGGTGGTGCCCGATAATGCCGAAAACGAAGAACGCGAGGTAGTTCGAAACGGCATAGACAAAGAGGTAATAGATGATTGCTGTCTTTGCGGTTGTTGCAGGACCGAGCAAAGCCACCATGATGTAACCGGCCTGAGCGATGGAACTGTAAGCCATGAAACGGCGGAGGCGGCTCTGCTTTAATGCACCGAGGTTTCCGACAAAGAGCGTGACGCCAGCGAGGAGGGCGATGAGCGGTGCGATCTTGTCTTGAATCGGAGCGAGCGGTCCGTAAACGAGCACGACGAGGAACGCAATGGCGGTTGCCTTTGAGGTCACGGAAAGCACTGCGGTTACTGGAGTCGGGGCGCCTTCGTAAACGTCTGGAGCCCAAGTGTAGAACGGGAACAGCGTGAGCTTGAATCCGATTCCGCAGAACAGGAACAGCACGGAAACCCACAAGAGCGGGCTAGAACCGCTTGCAACGGCGGCCTGGATCTCGTTGAAGTGGAGGCTCCCTGCAAAACCGTAGAGGTAGCTAAAGCCGAACAGTTCAAATGCCGTTGCGACAGAACCCATCAAGATATACTTGGTGGCGGCTTCGGAACCGTATTGGTCGCGTTTGTTCCAAGCGGCGAGGGCGTACATCGGGATAGTTGCGATTTCCAAACCGAGGAAGAATGTGAGCAAGTCGCAGGCGCTCACGACTACGAATCCGCCGAAGGTTGCAAAAGCGATGGCGCCGATGAATTCGGCAATCTGGTGCATTTGCGGTTTTTTGTCGGCACCGTGTTCGAAGTAGTCTTTGGAAAGCCACATGCCAAGCAGGGCGCTCACTAAGAGCACTTCGCGCATGAGCACGCCAAAGTCATCGACTTTCCAGTTGCAGATAAATAATCTTCCGCTGCCGCTTGCGAGCGGGATGAAATTCAGCAAGAGGAAAATGGCGATAAAGCCAAAGTTGGCAAGGCGCCAAGGCACCTTGGATTGTGTTGTCACGAAAAGGCGTATCCCAATCACGACGAACGGGAACAACAGCAACAGCACATCTGGAATAATGAAGTTAGGAATGTTAAACATAGGCAGTTAATAGTTCCAAGTTTCTAGTTTCTACAGTGTCATTCTGAGCGTAGTCGAAGGATCCAGTTAAGGTATATTGTTGATTTTTTCAAAAATCGGAGCTATGCTCTGGTCCAGAAGTTCCGAAATCCAGCCGGGGCAAACACCGATGAACAACAAGCAGGCAACGAGAACGACAATGACCAATTTTTCGCGGAAGCATCCATCGGTGAGACCTTCGTACTTTTGCGGGAGCGGGCCGTGAAGCATGCGGTTTGCCGTTTGCAGAATGTAGACGGCGGTCGTCGTGATGGAGAGAATGGCAAGAATCGTCACGATGCGAGTGAGCGTGGAATCTTGCTGGAAGGCTCCGATAAAGATGGTGCTTTCGGCAATGAATCCGCTAAAGCCCGGGAGACCGAGGCCTGCAAAACCGGCAAGCACAAAGCCTACGCCAAGGAACGGCATCTTGCGCATGATACCGCCCATTTCCGTGATATCGCGGGTGTGGGTGCGTTCGTAGATCATGCCGATGGTGGCGAAGAAGAGTCCCGTCAAGAAACCGTGAGAAATCATCTGGAGGCTAGCGCCGCGAAGTCCAATCGGCGTGAGGGCTGCAAGTCCGAGGAAGATGAGGCCCAAGTGGCTGATGGAACTGTAAGCGGTGATGTACTTGAGGTCCTTGTGGCGGATGGCGATGAACGGCCCGAGTACCACGTTGAAAATCAGGAGGGCGACAACGTAGGGGAGCCAAATTTTTGCGGCTTCGGGCATGAGGAACATGGCCACACGCAAGCATCCATAAGCACCCATCTTCATCATCACGCCGGCAGCGAGCATCGAAACAGCGGTCGGTGCAGCGGAGTGACCGTCCGGGCTCCAGAAGTGGAACGGGAACAGCGAACTCGAAACGGCAAAGCCCATGAACATGAGCGGGAATGCCCACATCTGGAAATCCATCGGGAGAGTCGTCTTTGCGATTTCAATGAGGTTCCAGCTATTGGCGCCGCTTTCGAAGAAAAGTCCGAAGAGCGTTGCCAAAATCATCGAAGAACCGAACGCGAGCGTCAAGGTGAGCTTTTTACCACCGTAGTCGCGTTTGCCGCTACCGTAGCAGGCAATCATGAGGTACATGCAAAGCGCTTCCATTTCGTAGAATACGAAGAAAAGCACCAAGTCAAAGCTCATGTACACGCCGTAAACGCTAGTCGCGAGGAGCTGGATAAGTGCAAAGAAAATCTTCTGGTTCCCTTTGATGTTGAGGCTTACGAGCACGCCGGCCCAAACGATGAATGCCGTGAGTGTCACCAACAGCATGTTGAGGCCATCGGCACCGACGATGTAGTGGGCGTTGAACATCGAAAGCCACGGGATGTCCGTGAAGAAACGCAATGCGAGAGGCGCTGCCGCCGGGTCGGTCGGAGTTCCCGAGAGGGCATAGACGGCGTAGGTGAGGTAGCATGCGATTGCAAGAACAATCGTTGCCGAAGTCACATGGATTGTGCGGAGCGTCTTGGCGTATGTTGCAGGAATCAAGACGCAGGCGAGAACGGTTAAGAGGGGGATGACCCAAATAGAGTTAAAAAGTATTGTATTCATGGGTAACGCCTACAGGGGAAGCTGGCCGAAGAATCGCCAAAGGAGAACGCCAACAATCAAAGAGCCCAGATAGAACGGCAAGTAACCGGCCTGAGCCAAACGGACCAAATCACCGAGCTTATGGACAAACCAAACTGTGAAAGCGAGGAGTCCTTCAATCACGTAATCGTTGAATGCTCGTGCCACGCGGGCGATGCCACCAAAGATGAACTGGCGGACAACGGCATAGTACATTTCATCAAAGTAGAACTTGTGGTAAATGACTTTATAAATGCCGCTGCGGTTTGTTTCGTCGAGAGCGCGCTGGACTTTTGCCCACGGGCTTGCGTAAAGCAACCAAGCAATGATGAGAGCTACGACTGCAATGGCTACGGCTACATACGGAATCCATTCGGCATGGTCAAGCCTCATGAGCTGCGGCACATGCAATTGGCCCGGCACAAAGAACTTTTCGAAAATTCCCTTGCCGAGGATACCACTCAAGAGAGCCGGAATCGCAAGGATGACAATCGGGAGTGTCATGGCGAAATCTTCATGAACATGCCCAGCCTTGACGCCTTCGTGACGCGGAGTGCCGTGGAAAGCGAGGAAGAACAGACGGAACATGTAGAACGTCGTGAGACCGCTAGTAAGGAGGGCGAGGCCGAATACAACGTAATGGTGGCCCTGGAATGCGGCGAGGATGATTTCGTCCTTCGAGAAAAATCCGGAGAACGGTGGAATGCCCGAAATCGCGAGAATCGAAATGAGCGTGCAAATGTAGGTGAGCTTCATCTTCTTGCCGAGACCGCCCATCGCATCGAGATCGTTTGTGCCGACTTGATGGATGAGGCTACCGGCGATAAGGAACAAGCTGCACTTGAAGAAGGCATGCGTAAAGATGTGGAATGTCGAAGCGGTCCAACCGGTAACGGCGACGACTTGTCCAATCTTGCAAGCGCCAAGCGCAAACATCATGTAACCGAGCTGCGAAAGCGTGGAGTAGGCGAGGATGCGCTTGATGTCCTTTTGCGTGCAAGCGATGACGGCAGCAAAGACCATCGTGAATGCACCGACCCACATGATGAGCGTGAGGGCGTTATCGCAAATGGCAAAGAACGGGAACAGGCGAGCGACCAAGTAAACACCGGCGACCACCATCGTTGCGCTGTGGATGATCGAGCTCACGGGTGTCGGACCTTCCATCGCGTTCGGGAGCCAGATATGCATCGGGAACATGGCGGACTTGCCCCAGCCACCGGTAAAGATGAGGATGGAGCCCAGGACCAATGCTTCGGCTTTAGAAACGCTTACAAGGCCAAGGTTGATGAAAGACTTTTGGAAATCAATCAAGCTAAGCGAATTGAGTGTCGAGAAGTCGAAGCTTCCAACGACATAGCTCACAAGCACAATGCCGAGCAAGAAGAAGCTATCGGCAAAGCGGGTGAGGATGAATGCCTGCTTGGAAGCGCTTACGGCACTTGGCTTATGGTACCAGAATCCGATGAGCAAGTAGCTTGAAACGCCCACGAGTTCCCAGAAGATGAACATCTGGAAAAGGTTCGTGGCGACGACAAGCCCGAGCATGCTGAAGCTGAACAGCGAAAGCAGTGCAAAGAAACGACCTGCGGCACGGTCTTCGCGCATGTAGCCGATGCTGTAGATGTTCACCATGAAGCTGATGAATGTGACGACCACGAGCATCATCACAGAGAGCGGGTCGATGAGCATGCCGATTCTTGCAATCAAGTCACCCATGAACGGGATGAACGTATGGTCAAACAGCGTTGCTTTTTGCGGTGCCAGATCGGAACTGAAGTAGTTGAACGCGATGATCCCTGCGGCGGCAAAAGCAAGACCGTTACACAGGACTGCGAAACATGCAGCTGCCTTCGCGCACTTGTTGCCGAGGAAGAGCCCGTTCACGACGAACGAGAGGAGCGGAAGTAAAAGAATCAAATAGCCGAGAGTGATATCATTAATCATGGAGGTCCCTCAACTGGTCGACGTCAAGACTCTTGTGGCGGCGATACATGGTCACGATAATCGCAAGGGCGATTGCCATTTCGCAAGCCGTCACGGCAATGACGAAAATACTGAACAAAGCACCTGCTGTCGCATCGTGTGCGGTAAAGTAGGCGAAACTGATAAAGTTGATGTTCGCTGCATTTAGCATGAGTTCAATCGAGATGAGCATGCCAATGAGATGGCGGCGGCGCATCAGGCCCCAAACGCCAATCCCGAACAGCAAAAAGGCGAGAATCAAGCAATTCAAAAGGTTCATTTGCTAGCCTCCTCTTCGGCGTCTTCCTTGGTGCGGCGGGCGATGGTGATAGCGCAAATGAGCGTCATGAGCAAAAGAACGCTCACGATTTCGAACGGGATGATAAATCCGTTCGGGTCATTGCCGAGCAAGCGCAAAGCGAAGTTTTGGAGTGAAGAATAATCGGCGGGCGAGTTCACGAGGCCGCTTGCCAAATCCGGAGTCGGCAAGATGCACTTGATCATCACGAACACGAATGATAATGAAAGCAAAAATGCGATAAAGACTCGCGGAATCTTTGTCGTAAATGCATCTTCGCCCAAGTGGCTCGTGAGGAGAATCGTAAACACCACGAAAATCACGACGCCGCCCACGTAAACCATCACCTGCGCAAGCGCGATGAATTCGGCGTGCATGAGCATGTAAAGAATGGCGGTTGCAACAAAGCTAAAGATAAGGAACACGGCACTCTGCAAAATATTCTTGACGGCAACGCAGCAAACGGCGGTCAACAATATCACGAGTGCGACGACATAGAACGCAATGTCCATGCCTCCCAATGGGAATGATAACGGTAAATCCGGGAACATTAACCTTGTCCCTCCTTCTTATTTAAAATCATTTCGAGATCGTTCGGGTCGGTCGTTGCGACTTCGAATGCAGGGCTCATCTGGATGGCTCCAAACGGGCAGGCTTCAACGCAGAGGCCGCATTGGGTGCAGCTTGCAAAATGATAAACATAGCGTCCGAGAACTTTTTTGCCGGCAATGTTTTTTGTCGCAAGCACGTTGATGGAGGCGTTTGGGCAGGCGCGTTCGCACATGCCGCAAGCGGTGCAGTGATTGTTCCCTTCTTCGTCTTCGATCATTTCGAGGCGACCGCGGAAGCGTTCGTGCATCTTGAGCGTCTTACGGTTTTCGGGATACTGTTCCGTTACGATGCGCTTGGGATTGAAAAAATACTTGAGAGTTACGGACAGACCGCAAATAAGACTCCACGGGCCTGTGATGCAACGCTTCAAGTAGCGTTTAATGTATTGTAATGTTGAAATCTTTTTTTGCATAATTAATTAGCCTATTGGTCAATAGTCATTGGTCATTAGAGGCCAATTGCAATGAATGCGGCTCCTGCGATTAGCAGAACCAAGTTCACCGGTAATAAGAATTTCCATTCAAAATCCATGAGCTGGTCTACACGCGGGCGCACAAACGTCCAGCGGACCATCATATAGCACCAGACCATAAAGTAAATCTTAGCGAAGAACCACACAACGCCAGGAACCATCTTGAGCACGTTGTCCACGGCGTCAATGCCGATGCACGGCGGGAAAAATCCACCGAGGAAGCATGTCGTAGCGAGTGCCGAGTTCGTGATGAGAGCGATGTATTCAGCGAGGTAGAACATGGCAAACGGAGTGCCATTGTATTCCGTATGGTAACCGCCCGTGAGTTCCTGTTCCGCTTCGGCAATGTCGAACGGAGCGCGGTTCATTTCGGCGGTAGAGGAAATAAAGAACAAGATGAACGCGATGAATCCGAGAACTGGAATCTTGAAAATCCACCAGTCAAAAATCGTTCCTTCCTGGCCCATCGTGATGCTCATGAGGTTTGTAGAACCCGAAATCATGACGACGAACAAAAGAATCATCGCAAACGAGATCTCGTAGCTGATCATTTGGGCGCCGCTGCGGAGTGCGCCGAGCAAGGAATATTTGTTGTTACTGCTCCAGCCACCGAGCAAAATGCCAAGCACGCCAAAGCCGTTCACGGCGATAATTAAGGGAATGCCCATCGAAACGTCGGCCACGACGAGGTTCTTGTCGAACGGGATCAAGGCGCAAACGATGAACGGGGCAATGAGCACGATAAGCGGTGCCAAATAGAACATGAGCTTGTCGGCTCCGCTCGGTGCATAGACTTCCTTGAAGAGCATTTTGATCACGTCTGCAATCGTCTGGATGGTACCATGCCAACCGAGTCGCATTGGGCCCAAACGGCATTGCACGTGGGCGCAAACCTTGCGTTCCATGTAAATGAGGATCGGGGCCGAACCGATGTTCACGATGCAGACCGCGATAATGCAAATCACGGCGTTAATGAGGAAGGCGATGACGCTGTTGAGCGCGTCGGATTGGATGCTTGCGGGCAGATATTCTGCAACGCGCGGTACCAAGTCACGGACAAAGTCACCGATTGGATGAGTTACTGAAGGTACAAACATAAACTACCTGTCAATTTCTGGAATCACGGGGTCAAGGGTTGCCATGATGGTCACGAGGTCCGAAATCTTGTGGCCCTGAACCATCTTGTTGAGCGCTGCAATGTGCGGGAAAGATGGACCGCGTGTGTGAATGCGGTACGGCTTTTCACCGGTTGTTGCGGCAACTACGTAAGTGGCATAAAGTCCCTTGGCGGTTTCGATTTCGCTGTAGTAGCGGCCCACGGGGAGGCGCACCGGCTTTTCCTTACTGCGCCACGGACCTTCCGGGAACTTTTCGACGCACTGGCGCAGAATCTTGAGCGATTGATGGATTTCTGCAATGCGGATTTGGTAGCGGTCGTAGCAGTCGCCGTTATGGAACACGGGGACGTCAAAGTCGAACTGGTCGTAAATGCTGTACGGGTTTGCACGGCGCACGTCGAAATTCACGCCGCTAGCGCGGAGCACTGGGCCTGAGCAACCGTAAGCAATAGCATCTTCTTTTGAAAGTACGCCAATGCCGATGCTACGTTCGAGCACGATGATGTTTTTCGAAAGGAATCTTTCGTAGTCCTTCATCGTATCTTCCATGTGGTCGAGGAATGCTTTCACACGCGGAATAAATGTGTCGGGCACGTCATAGCGGCTTCCACCCGGTCTAAAGAAGTTCGTCGTGAGGCGGGAGCCTGTAACTTCTTCGAGCATGTCGTGGATCATTTCACGTTCTTTAAAGCCGAACAGCAAGCATGTTTGGCCGCCAAGGTCACCGCCGAAGCAACCGTAGAACACCAAGTGCGATGCGATTCGTCCAAGTTCCTGGAGCATCACGCGGATGTATTCGCCACGGAGCGGAACGCCCACGTTCATGCCTTTTTCAAGAGCAATGACAACGCCCAAGTTGTTCTGGATAGCGGTCAAATAGTCCTGACGGTCGGACATCGCGATGTACTGCAAGTAACTCATCGATTCCGCTTGCTTTTCCATACCGCGGTGGATATAGCCAAAGTGCGGGACAAGTTCTACGATGGTTTCACCATCCATGCGGAGCGTGAGACGCAATGCACCGTGTGTACTCGGGTGCTGTGGACCCATGTTGATAAAAAATTCTTCAGTATTCGATTTGCGTTCGAGGCGAAATCCCGGAGGTAACTGATGACTCATATAGGCCTCCTGATCATTTCCGGGTGAGTAAAATCTTTACGGAGCGGGAACCCGACAAAATCCTTATCGAGGAATATGTGGCGCAGGTCGGGATGACCTTCAAAGTTGATGCCGAACATTTCGTACACTTCGCGTTCCTTGACTTCAGCGCCGGGGTAGAGGTGCGTAATTGTCGGGACACTTGCCAAAAGCGATGTCGGGCGCTTTTCTTCTTCGACAGAGAAGTCTTTCTTGAGTTGCACACAAAGGAAAAGCTTGTGCCCGATGTCGAGACTCCTGAGCATCGTGACCATGTCAAAGTGATCGTCGTAGTCAATAGCGGTCACGTCAATCAAGTAATCCATCTTGAATTCAGGATCGTTCTTGACAAATTCAACAACGTTCAAGTAGTCTTCTTTTTCGAGCATGACTTCGAGCGGGCAGTCGGCAGGCATCTTGGCAACGAGATCTTCTGGAGTATCTTCGCCGCGAGTATGCACTGTCACGCTCGGGAACTTGGCACGGAGCTTTGCAAATAATTCTTGCTGTGTAAGGCCCAAGCGCTTGAACGGCACGCGTTCCACTTCCGGGAAATCCGGTTTCTTGACGCGGATCGGCTTGAAGGCGCTCTTGTAATCCGGATTTTCTTCCTTGAACTTGGCGCGGGCTTCGGCCATTTCCTCGTCTTTCATTTCTTCGAGGGCGGCCCAAGTCTTTGCGGCTTCGCGGTAACGGTCCATCGTCGAAACGTCTTTAGGATCTCCTTCATGCCACGGATTGCGGCAAGTTTCCTTCAAGATTTTTTCGCGGAGCGTCAAAAGTCCGTGGAACAAAGCTTCGGGGCGCGGCGGGCAACCGGGTACGAACACATCGACCGGGATCAAATTCTGTGCACCACGAACAACGGAATAGTTGTCGTAGATGAACGGGCCACCGCTAATCGTGCAAGCGCCCATGGCAATCACGTATTTCGGACCTGGAATCTGTTCCCAAAGCATCTGGATGGCCGGTGCCATGCGGCGGGTAATTGTGCCAGCCAAAATAAACAAGTCCGCCTGTCGCGGGGACGAGCGGAACACTTCAGAGCCAAAACGGGCAATGTCGTAACGTGCCATGGAACTGGACATCATTTCGATAGCGCAGCAACTTGTGCCATACGTCAGAGGCCAAATAGAATTTGCACGAGCCCAGTTGACTACGTAGTCAATCGCGTTGACTACATATTTTCCACCGGGAATCGGGTCTAAAATTTTTGGAGCGAAATTAATTATTCCCATTTGAGAATTCCTTTCTTCCAGGCGTAAGCGAGACCGGAAACGAGAATAGCAATAAAGATGACGAGGTCAATAATGACGATTGATGGCGGGAGCGCCGTGTGGCCTGCCATGATTTCCTTGAAGTTCATCATGACGGGGAAGAGGAACAGCGCTTCGATGTCAAAGACGAGGAATAGCAACGCGAACAGGTAGTAACCCACCTTGAATTGGATTCGGGCGTTGCCGATGGTTTCCATACCGCATTCGTACGGAGCCATCTTGTTTTTTGTCTTTTTGGTGCGGTACCCGAGCACAAGCCCGGTGACGGTCGCCGCTGCTGCGATGAACGCACCCAAGAAAAGGAAGATTGATAAGATTATATATTCAGACATATTTGATAGTTATTGGTCAATGATCGTTAGTCAATAGTGGTTAGTGGCTTTGAGGTCGGTTGCTTACGCAACCTTTGAGACGTGAGGGCGACACTCCGTGCCTCTGAGCATGGAATAATCGCGCCAATGGCGCCAAATATTTTACCCAAAGCGAGCTTGCGAGCGACCTCATACCTCATTGCTCATACCTCATTAATAGAAATTCTGCAAGTCCTGAACGGTTCCGAATAGCGTGTTTGCAATTTGGAAACGGTCCAAAACGTGTTTTAACAAGTCCTTAAATTCGTCAATGGTTCCCGCATTCATTGTGTTCAACTTCTCTTGAATATCACTCACGAAACCATAAACCACTGGGCTCGATTTCATGCCTTGCATTTCCCCGCTCCATTGCTGCAACACCTTATCTGTATCGATTCTTGCAATAACGTAACGAGTTGTCGAAAGTAGTTCTTGCAAAAAGTGCACAAGGAAAATTTCTTCTTGCAAAATACCCCAACGTTTGTCCTTGGAGTAAAGCGAAGAATTTTCCGCTTTGCCGTAGAAAATGGCAGCCTGTGCGTATTCGAGACATGTCATCAAGAGTCGTTCGTAACGCTTGATGTCTTTGCTCAAATGCTGATACCAGGCATTGTTCTCTTCGGGCGTGGAGTCCTTTGCTTCGGCGATTTCGTTCGGGAAGAGCGCTCGGAAAGCGTAATAGACTTCTTCGTAATAGCGGTTCCTCATGCGGCAGTTAAACGCACGATTTTTTTGTGTGTAGTCGCAATGATGCAGGGATGATATCATGCTTTTTCAACCCCTCTGACGCCTTCGACTTGCCTAATCTTGGTCACGATGGCATCGACCTGGTCTTTGCGGAAAGCCTTGAATTCCATGCGGATGCGCCCTGTGTATTGGGCGCTTGCAATGCTCAAGCGGTCCAAAGCCAAGTTCTCGTCTTTCAAGACCATCAAAATGCTGAGAGGCAAGTTCTTTCGGTTGTCTGTTTCAATCGTGAGATGCGTTGTAAAAGGCTTTGTAACGTCTGCGCTCCAGTCGACCGGGATGTGTTGGCTTTCTGGGAAATCCTTGAGGCACGGGCAATCGCTCTTGTGCACTTCGATACCGATTTGCGGACGCATGACACCGACAATTCTATCGCCGGGAACAGGGCCGCAGCAACTGGAGAAATGGATGAGGAGGCTTGTTTCTTGCCCAATCATCAATGGCATTTCGTCGAAATCGACACCATTTTTGTCTTTGCCGAATTTCGGGTAGAATCGGAGTGTTGCCGTTTCTTTGTTTATATCGTTTCCGCCGTTCAAGAAACGGTGGATGTCCTGGAGTGGAAGTTCGCCTTGACCCAGTTGTTCGAAAAATTCGTTGAGACTCGTCTTGCCAAAGTGCTTGAGGATATCCTCGTCCTTGGGACGTTTGTCTTTTTCAATTTTCAAAAGACGAAGTTCGCGAGTCCAAATTTCCTTACCGAGGCTGCGCGATTGGTTGATGATGCTTGTCTTCATCCACTTGCGGAGTTCCTGCTTGGCCTTGATGGTTTTCACCATGTTGAGCCATTCTGGGCTCGGTTCCTGGTTTGGACTCTTTAGAATCTGGATTGTGGCGCCGTGCGGTACAGGTTCATCGAGACTTACAACCTTGTCGTTAATGCGTGCGCCAATGCAGTGGAGGCCAAGTTCCGAGTGGACGGCGAATGCAAAGTCCAAAACGATGGCGCCTTCCGGAAGCTCGATGGAGGCACCTTTCGGTGTAAACACAGTCATGCCTTCGGGCTTCAAGTCCACTTTCAAGAAGTCGAGGTATTCCTTGGAGTCCGAAATTTCGGATTGCAACTTTACCATGTGGTCGAGCCAGGCGAGTTCTTCGCCTTCGTGCTGCGTTTCCATCTTGTATGCCCAGTGGGCGGCAAATCCTTTTTCGGCAGTTAAGTCCATGTCCTTTGTGCGTATTTGGACTTCGACCATCTTGTTTTCGGGGCCGATGACTGTCGTGTGGATACTCTGGTAAAGGTTTGGTTTCGGGGTCGCGATGTAATCTTTGAAGCGGCTCTGTAAGGGCGTCCAAAGGTTGTGTACGTAACCGAGTGCAAGGTAACATTCCGGGATTGTTTCTACGATAATGCGGATGGCAAAAATATCGAAGATGTCTTCGAACCCGCAGCCACGCGCTAGCATCTTGTTGTAGATGCTGTAGATGTTCTTGGTGCGGCCCTGGATGGTACAGTCGAAATCTTCGAGCGCCATCTTGATTTGCAGAGGTCCAATCACGGATTGCACGTAGTTCTCGCGCTTTTCCTTATTCTCGATAAGGGCATCGACGAGCTTTTGGTATTCGTCCGGGTTTACGTACTTGAAACTCAAGTCTTCGAGTTCTGTCTTGAGCTTGTATAGACCGAACCTGTGCGTGAGTGGAACGTAAATATCGAGTGTTTCTTGGGCGATAATTTTTCTTTTTTCGGGCTTCATGTATCGCATGGTTCGCATGTTGTGGATGCGGTCTGCGATTTTAATCATGATGACGCGCGGGTCTTTTGCCATTGCCGTAATGAGTTTACGGTATGTACTTGCCTTTTGCGCTGTCTTGCTCGCTTCTTGTACGGCGGTAATTTTTGTTACCGCGTCGACCATGAAAGCCGTGTCTTCGCCAAAAAGTTCAGAAATTTCGTTAAGGGTATGCGGGGTGTCTTCCACCACGTCGTGCAATAAGCCTGCTAGTACCGTTGCCTGGTCTTGCTTCAAGTCCGCAAGAATCTTGGCCACTTCATAAGGGTGTTCTGTGTAGGGCATGCCGCTTTTGCGGTATTGACCATCATGGGCATCGGCGATAAAGGCTATAGCTTTTCTAAGAATTCCTTCGTCTAGCTTCGGATTCTTTTTAAGGAGCACACTTACAATGTGCTCTTGATTCGTTGTAAAATTAGCCTGATCCATCATTCTCAATTTATCTAATATTTTGAAACTTATGTGGCCTTTTCTTCGTAAATATGCCAAAAATAAGACGAAAAACGCATTGCAGAAGATTTTTGTTCTGCTTTTTGTGTGTAAAATACTATTAACAAATGCAAGTTGTTTTGGGTGTTGTAACAATTACAACAAAAAAAATATTACAGCGGTCTTTTTCTTTTTTAAATAGATTAGCTTATGGACAACAATTTTGCCGAATTCACGGCTGTTGTTGGGGTTGGTATACAATGCATAAATACACACATCTAGTGCCAGCGGCAGTAGTTGCCTTTGGCTTGTGGGCGTGCGGTGATGACAGTGTGTCTTCTTCCGCGCAATGTTTAACACCAGAATGCTTTGCAAACGCTTTATCGTCTTCCGGGATGGTTCCAGAAGATGGTTTGAGCTCTAGTGCAATCGATGGCCTTGATGCCAGTTCGAGTTCGATTGCATCTTTGGAATCGTCAAGTCAAGGCGACATCGGTCCAATTTCTGCTGGAAATGAAAGTTCTTCGAGCGGTGAAGTTGGCCCGGTTGTTGGCTCTTCGGGTTCTGCACCGCTCAGCAGCGCTGGACCGGAAGCGACGAGTTCAAGCAGCCATCGCCATCGCTCCAGCAGTTCTGTCGTTGCGCCTCCGAACGTGTCGAGTTCCAGTGCTGAAAAGCCGACCGTATCGAGCAGTAGCGAAGCTCCGAGACCGGTGGCAAGCGACTTTGTGGAAGACCACCGCAGTGAATGCCAGATCGGTAACATTCCATCGAGCGTGAACAACGCAAAACTGCCGGACCCGTTTATGGGTCTTGATGGCAAGCGTATTTCTTCGAAGGCTGATTGGAAATGCCGTCGCGAAGAAATCGGCGCCATGTACGAAAAGCTCATGTTCGGTACAAAGCCGCGTAACCCGGAAAAGGTTGAAGGCAGCTATTCCGGCGGAAAGCTCACCATCAAGGTGACCGACAAGGGCAAATCCGGTTCGTTCTCCGTGAAAATCAGCAACGCGGGTACGAAGGATAAGCCGAAGCCGGCCATGATCGGTTTTGGCGGTGGCATGATGGGCGGTTGCGGAAGCCTCGGCAACGCGACGAACGGTCTTGATATCGCTCAGATTACGTTTAACCCGGATGACGTCGCCCCGGAAAGCGGTGGCGGCATGTTCTTCCAGCTTTATAACCAGGGTCAGGGCACCATCATTGCATGGGCTTGGGGAGTGAGCCGCATTATCGACGCTCTCGAAAAGACTCCGGAAGCGGGTATCGACGTGAAGCACCTCGCCATGACAGGTTGCTCTCGCTGGGGCAAGGGTACTCTTGCCGTGGGTGCATTCGATGAACGTATCGCACTTACGATTCCGCAGGAATCTGGTTCCGGTGGCGCATCGCTCTGGCGCGTGGGCGCTCAGGTCAACAAGCAGAAGGGCAAGCAGTTTGTGCAGGGCCTTGCTAGTGCCGGTACCGAAGGCAAGTGGATGATTTCTAGCTTCAAGAACTACGATGGCAAGGAAAATACGCTCCCGTTCGACCAGCACATGTTGGTGGCTATGGTGGCTCCGCGTGCGCTCCTCATCTTGGACAATGCTGGCCAGGAATGGTTGGGTGAAGTTCCGTCGAACTATTGCGGACAAGCTTCTAAGGAAGTTTATGACGCTCTCGGTGCAACGGAAAATTACACCTACAGCCAGGAAGGCGGTCACGGTCACTGCCAGCTTCCGAACGGGCAGTTTGACGAAGTCAAGGACTTTATGAATAAGTTCTTGCTCGGCAAGGATGCCAAGACGGGTAAGATTGATTATACCAAGAATACTCAGACGATTAGCTTCAAGAAGTCCGAATGGATTGATTGGGAAACGCCGAATTTGAATTAGTTGTTAGTCATTAGTTATTGGTTGTTTTTTTAAACGACTACTGATTATTGACCAATGACCAGTCCTTATTGAAAAAGAAAGGCCTCGCAATTGCGAGGCTTTTTCTGTATAAACTGATTTCTGTCTACTTTCGACTTCTTACGGTCTACTAATTTATAGACTGTCTTGGAACTTGTGGAATTTGTCCAAGAGTTCTGCGTAAGTCTTGGTGGCTTCGAGTTGCGGGAACTGGGCAACGATAGAATCCGGTGCGCAGAAGAAGCAGCCCTTGTCGGCCTGCTTGAGCATGCCCGTGTCGTTGAACGAGTCGCCCGAGGCGAACACCTTGAAGTTGAGTTCTTGCAAATGCTTTACGACCTTCGTTTTCTGGTCGCTCATGCGCAAGTGGTAACCCTTGATCATGTCGTTTTCGACCACGAGGTTGTGGCAGAAGATGGTCGGGAAGCCGAGATTCTTCATGATGGGGTAGGCAAATTCCTGGAACGTATCCGAGAGAATAATCACTTGAGCTTCGTCGCGGAGGGTGTCCATAAAGTCGCGAGCGCCATCGAGCAAGCCGAGGTTTGCAATGACGTTCTGGATGTCAGAGAGCTTGATGTTTTCGCGTTCGAGAATCTTGATGCGGCCCTTCATGAGCACATCGTAGTCGGGAATGTCGCGAGTGGTAAGGCGGAGGTCCTTAATGCCCGTCTTTTCGGCGACGGCAATCCAGATTTCTGGCGCAAGAACGCCTTCCAGGTCAAGAGTGACAACACATTGTTTGGTAAACATGATTTTAGGTTATAGGTTTTAGGTGATAGGGGTGTGAGATATGAGGTCGTGCTAAAGCACTTTGAGGTCGCTTCGCTTTGAGTGGTGGCGTTGTCATCCCGGACTAGTTCCGGGATCTTCTTACGCGGTTCCCGTTGCGCTGCTGACCGCTTACGGCTTCTTTCTCTCGTCTATAAGTTCCTGCAAATCCGTGGGTGTAATCGTGTAGTTTGTACGGCAGAAGTCGCAGACTACGTTTAAATCCTTATTTTCACTGCTGAGTTCCTGCAAGTCTTTGAGCGGGAGTGTGGCAAGTGTAGCCAGCATGCGGTCCTTGCTGCAGGGGCAGAATGGCTTCGGATCGATTTCGCGCACGACCTCAATGTCGTAGGGGCCACGGAGCTGGTCCAAAAGTTCGTCGAGGTCAAAACCCTTGTCAGCTTTGTACATGTCGCAGAACTTCGGAAGGTTTTGCACGATAACTTCGATCAGGTTGATGTCTTTTTCTTCAAGGTCCGGGAATGCTTCGATGTAGAAGCCGGCGGCGTAGTCGAGAACGCTTGGGTCTTGTGCATTGAATCGCGCTTCGATACCTACGGCTGAACGGATCTGTTCAGACTGGAGCAGGTACATGGCGAGGTTCTGGCCCATAGAAACAGAAGGCGCTTCAATAATGCTTTCGTGGACGCGCTTGCCGAGTTCGTTCAGTTTAACGACGCTCACGTGCTGCGGTACAAGGGCTGGTTCGTTTGCTCCGATGGCTTGGAGTTCTGATTGCGGAATCATGGCGCGGACAAGACCCATTGGCGTGGAATCTGTCTGGATCTTGGTAATTTCACCGCCAAAAGAGGTCGTGTAAGAAACGGTTCCTGCAAATTTGAGGCCTGCGCTAAGGAATATACTTGCAATAGAGTTTTCGGCAAGCAGTTTGAGGGCAAAACCTTTTGCATTGTGGTGGCGACCTATCTCGTTCATGGTCGCGGTCAAATCGACTACAATAAGGCGGAAGGGAGTCTTTTTACCCGTCGCGCGGATGATTCGGTCTTTGAAATTCATGGCCCAAATATAGAATTTTCTCGTGGAACAGCAGCATGAGGGGCCCGCAACCGTGATATTTTCAAATACTAAATGTGGAATAATTAAGGGGTGGAGGTGTGTGGTCGATGTTTATGGCGTTTTTTTGAATAACTTTATGCAGTCTTTTGTGCTGATAAATTGCAGAAGAAAAATAAAAATGCTATAATAAATAAGTAAAATTGGAGGTTTTATGCAGATTCTCGTTTTGCTGGCAGATGGTTTTGAAGAAACGGAATTCGTGGTTCCCGTAGATTTATGGCGTCGTGCTGGCTTCAAGGTTACTGTTGCGTCTGTTTCAGATGCGGATGTTGTGGATGGAGGTCATGGAATCAAGGTTCAGGCTGATGTAGCCCTGAGCAAACTTGAACCCACTGATTTTGACGCGGTGTTTTTACCGGGTGGCGTTGTAGGAGTACAGAACCTCAAGGCGAGCGCGGCTGTTGAAAATACGATTTGCAGTCTCAATGACGACAATAAGTGGGTTCTTGCCATCTGTGCCGCCCCGACAGTCCTCAGCAAAGCTCGAATTCTTGTGGATAGAAAGGCCACATGTTACCCAGGATGTGAAACGGATCTTGTTTGTCGTGAATTTTCAGAGGAACGTGTTGTAGTTGATGGAAACATCATTACAAGCCGCGGTGCGGGTACGGCAGAAGAATTTGCTCTAAAGTGCATTGCCGTGATTGGAAGTTCTGAACTTTCACAGCAAATTCAACAACAAATTGTTGCCCGCTAAGTTATTAGTATTATAGCTGTATTTTGGCGGAAATGCGCGAATTCCCATAAATATAGGCTTTGGACTCTGTTTTATTTTTGGATATCCCTGCATCTTTGCAGGGATATTTTTTTATAAATGGTTAATATTTTGTTTATTTGTTGAGAAGTTTATCAGTGTGTAAGAACAATGTTTGTATGTGATAATATTTTTTTGTTAAAAAAAGGGGTTACTTGACACTTTGTTATGTAAAAAATGCTATATATAAAGTACTCCATATACACCAATAAGGGTCGGAAACTAAAATTTCCGGCCCTTTCCTTTTTTTTGAAAAAAGTCAACAGTTTTGGAAGAGACCTGGGAAGGTGGATTTCTGACTGAAAATCGGACTGGAACTGAAAGTTCCGGTCCGATTTGCTGAAAATAACCAATAAATGCAAAAAAAAGCGCGTTGTGCCGGCTTGGACAACGCGCTTCCTTAAATTTTCGTCGATCTAGGGCTTTTGGTCTATGGTCGCTAATGACCGTTAGCCTACGCTGTGTTCCAATTTTAAAGTCAACAGTTGGCGGGCCTCAGTGGCGAATTCGCCGGGCAGTTCCTTAAACACGTCTTTACAGAATCCACCCACCATAGCTTGTATGGCATCTTCGCGTTTGATACCGCGACTTTCGAAGTAGAACAACTGATCTTCGCTGATGCGGCTGGTCGTTGCTTCGTGCTCGGTCTGGGCACTTGCGTTTGCGACGGTGATGTAGGGGAACGTGTGGGCGGCGCTCTTGGTACCGACGAGCATGCTGTCGCACTGGGTGTAGTTGCGGGCGCCTGTAGCGGATTTGCGGATGCTGACTTCGCCACGGTAGGCATTGCTCGAATAGTCCGCGCTGATGCCCTTCGAAATGATCGTGCTCTTGGTGTTCTTGCCAATGTGGATCATCTTCGTACCGGTGTCGGCCTGCATGTGGCCGTTCGTGAGGGCGACGCTGTAAAATTCGCCCACAGAATTGTCGCCCTGCAAAATGCAGCTCGGGTACTTCCACGTGATGGCGGAACCCGTTTCGACCTGCGTCCAGCTGATGCGGCTGTTCTTGCCGGCGCACTTGCCGCGCTTGGTGACGAAGTTGTACACGCCGCCTGCGCCGGTTTCGCGGTCGCCGGCGTACCAGTTCTGCACGGTCGAATACTTGATGCTCGCGTTATTCTTGGCCACGAGTTCCACGATGGCGCTGTGGAGCTGCTTGCTCGAGAATTCCGGAGCGGTGCAGCCTTCGAGGTAGCTTACGCTTGCGTCGTCATCGGCGATAATCAATGTGCGTTCGAACTGGCCTGCTTCCTTGTTGTTGATGCGGAAGTAGGTGGAAAGGTCCATCGGGCACTTGACTCCAGGCGGAATATAGACGAAGCTTCCGTCGCCAAAGACCGCGCTGTTGAGGGCCGCAAAGTAGTTGTCGCCAGCCGGGACCACGCTACCGAGATACTCTTCGATGAGTTCGGGGTATTCCTTGATGGCATCGCTGATGGAGCAGAAGATGATGCCCATTTCCATGAGCTTCTTCTTGTGGCTCGTGTAAATACTGACGGAATCGAAAACGGCGTCCACGGCTACGTTGGCAAGGCGCTTCTGTTCGTCGAGCGGGATGCCGAGCTTTTCGAAGGTGGCCAAAAGTTCTGGGTCCACATCTTCGATCTTTTCGTGGCTCTTCTTGGTTTTCGGAGCGGAGTAATAAACGATGTCCTGCAAATCGACGGGATTAAAGTGGAGCTCGCCCCAGTTGGGCTGTTCCATCGTCTTGAGCTTTTCGTAGGCTTTCAGGCGAAAATCGAGCATGAACTGCGGTTCGCCGCGAAGCGCTGACGCCCTGCGGATGATATCCTCGTTAAGACCTTTTTCGAAGGCTTCGTTTTCAATATCAGTGACAAATCCGTATTTATAGTTTTCGCTCATCTTATACCCGTTTTTACGAGCGCAAATATAGCTTAAGGCGAGAGTCGCGACAATCAATCGCTAGATTGAATTGTCATGACCGAGCCGTGCTATATGCACTCTTCAGGAGTGCAAAGATAGTAAAATGTAGGAGTGACTCAAAATGGAAAGTCCCCATTTCTGGTTAAACCTATAACCGTGGTAGGTTTTGTTTTGCTGTCATCCTAGCGTCATTGTCATCGGATTTATTCCGAGATCACCATATTCCCTTAGCATCGTCATCCTGAACGCGAAGCGTGAAGGATCCAGTGACAGAACTTATTGCCTTTGTCATCCCGGACACTGTTCCGGGATCACCTTCTTGTCATAGATGTTCGTGCATGACTCGGCGACTCAGCCATGTCAGTCAGCGAGCTGTCTGATGCGGCATTCGTCTTGTTTGTCATTCCCGGCTCCGACCGGGAATCTCCCTATTTTTTGGAAAACTCTTGCGTTTTTGCAGAAGTTTTTTTATTTGCATATCGTTTATTATATTTTGTAATATGAATAAATTTGTTCTTTATACTTTTTTTTGTAGTGAGGCGATTATGCGAATTTTATTTTGTTTATGTGTAATATTTTTATGCAGTTGCTGCTTTTTAGGGTCTCAACGTACTTACGCGTTGAAATATTCTGAAGGAAAAATTGATCCCGCCTCAAAAAAATCAACGTTTAATGTGGCAGAAGATTACCGTGGGGCAGTGGGATTTATTGTGCCATTTTTCCCATTTTGGCTTTTTTTGACCGATTCCGTTGAATTTTTGCTTTTTGACAGGAATGAAGAAGATTGCCCGACAATAACACATGGAAATGATACGTTGACTTTCCGCTATTACTATGAAAAATCTGTTTATGATAGACCTCACGATGAAGGGCAAGTTTATGAGTATCGCCAATGCCGTTATACCGCTCTAAAATCGTGGTCTAATGAACCTTTAAAGGCTGTATATCCTGATGGAACAATCGATACATTATATGTGGAACAGAAATCGAAATTTGTCTATTTGCCGTTTTTCCCTTTGTTGGAAGATTTCTCGGATTTGGAATAAATTAAATTTGCTGGAAAAGTCGGGGTCGCCTTTCTTGTCATGCCCGACTCCGATCGGGCATCTCCCTACTTTTTAGAAATCACTTCCACAGTCAACTTGTTAAACGCTATCTTCCCGCCTTCGCGGAGTTCGAGTGCGGCCCTGAATGTCGTGTCGTTCTTCTTGAACGGTTCAAGAATCGGCGTGGACTTGTTTTTCAAAAGCGTTTCGACTTCTTCGTCGGTAAAGTCGCGCTGGAAGAATGTCTTGGGAATGCCGTAATTGCAGGCGGGGTTCATGCAAACGTAGGCGGCGAGCGTCTTGGTGGTTTCGCCATTGGCGCCTTGCGTGGTGATGCCGCTTCTAAAGCGGAGCTGGTCGCCGCAGCAAGGGCAGGGAAGGTCGCGGTGTACAAATTCAAAGCTTGTACGGCCGTCGGCGCCGAGTTTCACGTAGGCATCGAATTCAGTTCCCTTCTTGCTCTTGAAGCCGGTCAAAAGTTCGGTCTTACCGTCGGTAAGGAGAGCCTTGATGTCAGCAACGCGGAGCTTTTTACCCGCCATGGATTTGAACAAGGTAAAGTTGCAGGCGGGGCAGAAAATGGCGTTCTTGTTTTCTTCGAGTTTTTTCTTGCAAAGTGGGCAGTTGAACTTGGTTTCGGTGCCGTGGAAATGCCCGTCGTTCTCGAATGCAAATGTCGCCTTGAAATCTTTGTCCCAGACAATCTTGGCGCTGAATTGCGTGCCTTTCTTGGTCAAGAATCCGCTGATGATTTCTGTCGTGCCGTTGTTGAAAAGTTCCGCGATTTCTTCGTCGGTCATGATGTGGCCTGCGATGGTCTTGTAAAAGACAAAATCGCAAGTCGGAGCGGTATCTGGCGTGAGCGTCGGGTCGCCGTTTTCGTTGTTCGAAGTCGTGACGTCGCTCCCTTCGCAGACAAGGCGGTTGCCGGAATCGAGCAATGTTTTGCCGCATTTCGGGCACTTGTATGCGGTCGGAATTTTTGCGCGGGCGTCGTCGGAAAATTCAAAACCGATGTTGCCGTCTTCGCCCAAGGTGAGCGTGGCGCTGAATGTCGTTCCTTTTTTGCTCTTGAAACCGCTGAGCAAATCGGATTTGCCGTTTTTGAGGAGTGTCGCCATTTCGGCGTGGCTCAAGGTGCGGCCTGCAATGGTGTGACCTGCCTTGAATCCGCATTCGGCGTTCTTGCAAACATAACCCCACGGCGCAATTTCGAGCGGGCTAGAGCATTTGGGGCAGGGAATGGCTTCGGTGACGGTTTCGCGTTCGAACTGGCTTCCGTATTTTTGACGCAAATGTTCGAAGAGTTCCTTGACGTAATTCACGATGCCGTCGCGGAATTCGATAGGCGTGAGCTTGCCTTTTTCGACTTGCGAAAGTTTGAATTCCCATTCGCCAGTCATTTCGGGCGACTTGACTTTTTCGTCCATGAGCGCGATGACTTCGCGGCCGCGGACGGTACTGACAAGGTAATTCTTTTGCGCTTCGATGAACCCGCGTTTTTTGAGCATTTCGATGATGCCTGCTTGCGTGGCTGGCGTGCCGAGACCGCGTTCTTTCATGGCTTCGGCAAGTTCTTCGTTTTCGATTTGCTTGCCCGCCGTTTTCATTGCGGCAAGGAGCGTGG
>Ga0310786_10003526_pt1 | contig 22689 bp, 18 predicted proteins | sample AusTroGonzalo_MG_FD_203881 | JGI IMG/M metagenome (GOLD analysis project Ga0310786, IMG submission 203881) | Bovine rumen microbial communities from tropical cattle in Woodstock, Queensland, Australia - Gonzalo_03 (v2) (version 2) | ecosystem: Host-associated > Mammals > Digestive system >...
AAGATAACAGACCGTGAAGTGGTACTCGTACAGCTCAATGACCTCTACTATAACATGGGACGTGTCCGTAACTATTTGAATGAAGGCAATACAGATCTCGCTCCAGCGGCTCATCGTGTACTTGGACAGTTTAAGGAGACTTACTATAACAAAATGATAAGAACCAACCTTAGATATGAGGATTGGAAAAAATACACAAAAGTGTTGGATGTGGAGACGAAGGGCGAAAGTTTTATTGTTTTGAAGAGTGGTTGGGCAGAGCGAATAGTGGGGATGCTGAAAGAGATGATCGTGCATTCTTATGTGGGATACCTTTTTGTTCGATTCTTATATCGTGAGATTTTTTTGCGTTTCTTTTTTTTAATAATATACGAGAAGTAAATGGAATTATCTGTCATAGTTCCCGTCTATAACGTGGAGAAATATCTTTCCCGTTGTCTTAACTCGCTTCTTCGTCAAGGTATGGAGACTGGTGAGTGGGAAGTTATTTGTGTGAACGATGGCTCGCATGATAACAGTGCAGCCATCCTTGCTGAGTACGAACAGAAATATCCTGATATATTCAAGGTCGTCACGCAGGAAAACAAGGGAGCGGGTGAGGCACGGAATGTGGGGACGGCTATGGCACGAGGCGAGTTCGTGACATATCTCGACAGTGATGACTATCTAGTGGATGGCGCATATCGCTATCTGCTTGACCATTTCTGTGACGATGGTGAAAGAGACGGGGGGAAGGTAAAATTGGATGTCTTGCATTATAATTATCGTTATGTTTATACCGATGGTAAGACTCTCTACGATCCTGATGCCAAGCCGGATGGCAAAATTTCTATCGAAGGCGATGGCGTTGATGTACATAATCAATATAAATTGTCTTATGTATGGTCTAAATTCTATAGACGTGCTTTTCTTGAGGAGCATCACATTCAATCGGGAATAACTATTTGTCATGACCAAATGTTCAACTTCAATGTCTTTCGTCAACACCCCTATACTCGCGTCGTTACTAGTAGTGTTGTTCGCTATGAGAACAGTAATGGCACTTCTATCCAAAAAACAACCGATAGGGAAGTGGTGTTTGTGCAACTTAAGGATCTCTACAATAATATGGAAAATATTCGTCGCTATGTAGACGACAATGCACAGCTTGCTCCAGCGGCTCATCGCATACTCGCACAGTTTACGGAGATTTACTATAACAAAATGATAAGAACCAACCTTAGATATGCGGATTGGGAAAAATACACAAAAGTGTTGGATGTGCAGGAGATGGGTGAAAGTTTTATTGTGTTAAAGAATGGTTGGGTAGCGAGAGCTTTGGGGGTGTTGAAAGAGATGGCATTTCATTCCTATATAGAATACCTTTTTGTCCGATTTATATATCGTGAGATTTTTGTACGTTTCTTCTTTGAGAAAATATACAACAAGAGGTGACTATGAAATTATCAGTTATAGTCCCCGTCTATAAAGTGGCGAAAATTTCACTTATTTAATTGTACGTTTGCAAAAAATATATAATAACTATGGATAGAATTTATTTGTGCCTTGCCCACATGAGCGGCAAGGAACAAAAGTACATTCAAGAAGCGTTTGACACCAATTGGGTGGTACCTCTTGGACCTAATGTGAATGCATTTGAAGATGATTTGGCGGTGTTCGTCAATCGAAAAAATGGTACATCTTTGTCAAAACAAGTGGTGGCATTGAGTGCAGGGACCGCGGCGATTCATTTGGGACTGATTATGTTAGGCGTTGGCAAGGGCGATGAGGTGATTTGCCAATCATTTACATTTGCTGCTTCTGCCAATCCCGTGGTCTATCAAGGTGCTACGCCTGTCTTTGTGGATAGCGAACAGGACACATATAATATGGATCCGCAATTGCTGGAAGAGGCGATTAAGGACCGAATTGCCAAAACGGGAAAGAAGCCGAAGGTCATTATTCCCGTATATCTGTATGGTATGCCTGCAAGAATTGATGAAATTATGGAGATCGCTCATCGCTATGAGATTCCAGTGTTGGAAGATGCTGCAGAGGGTTTTGGCTCTCGTTATAAGGGACAGGTGTGCGGTACTTTTGGTGAATATGGTGTGATGTCATTCAATGGCAATAAAATGATTACCACTAGTGGAGGTGGTGCGTTAATCTGTCCAAATGAAGAGACGAAGAAGCGTGTGATGTTCTATGCTACGCAGGCTCGTGAACCTTATCCATATTATCAACATGAAAAGATAGGGTATAACTATCGTATGTCCAATATTTGTGCAGGTATCGGAAGAGGGCAAATGATGGTGGCTGATGAACATGTCAAGCATCATCAATGGGTGCATCAACAATACGTGGAGAGATTAAGCGGAATTGATGGGATTGTCGTACATAGTGCACCAACAAATGATATGGAACCAAATTATTGGCTTTCAACCATTCGATTTGAGGATGATAAGCACACGATTGATTGCGAATTGTTGCCATTGATAGAAAAACTGAGTGCTTCCAATATTGAAACTCGACCTCTGTGGAAACCAATGCATCTCCAACCTGTGTATCGGGATGCTCCAGCATACACGAATGGCGTGAGTGAACGTTTGTTCTTATGTGGCTTATGTCTGCCGAGTGGTCCATATGTTGGAGAAAAAGAGATAGATTATATAACGAAGAATATTGTTGCCAATTTATAATAATACAAGGATAAGGGAAATGAAAAGACTCTATTTGTTAATTATGTTGTTGGCTTTTGTTATGCTTGGATATGCTCAACAGCAAAAATGGAAGGCTCCAAAAAGACCGAAACGCCCGAAATGGGAAGCGCCCAAGCAAATGGCACCAGAAGTGATTGATGTGTGGAGACCTTATAATATTTCAGACAACTGGTTTCTGGATTTCTATGGAGGTATGAGTTTTTCATTGGCAGAAAACATGTCTGGACATAACTTGGGCGATCTGTGTTGCCCTATGTTTGATTTTGGTTTTGGAAAGCAGTTTTCCAATGTATGGAGCACTCGATTAACTTTAGGTTACAAGAAGCAAAAAGGATGGGCCAGTAAGCAAGCAATGGAGGCCAGTACTTTGTTGGGGGATGGCGACTATAACTATCAAGTTTTGGTGCTTTATCTGGATGAGATGATGAGTTTGACAAATATTTTTTGTTCGTACAATGAAATGCGCAAGTTGAATGTGCAACTGTTTGTGGGTGGAGGATTTAATTATTCCTGGCATTTTGATGACAAGGTGGATCGGTGGGAGAGATATGGATATCCTGTAGATGGCACAGATCATATCAACTGGGCGGCAAGAGCCGGTTTGCAATTGTTGTGGAAAGTGAGTGAAACTGCGGATTTGTCATTGCAAGGTTCGTATAATATCGTGAATGATAATTTCAATGGCGTGAAGCATGTGAATCGTTTTGCGCTTGATGCCTATACGGATGTGGTATTGGGTGTACGCTTACATTTGGCAGATCACTATGGAGATAGCCGATATTATAAGGTTCGTCGGTGGGAGGCCACATCATTACGAACAACAGAAAGTAAGGTGGCTGATTTGCTGGAAAACGAAAGAAACAAAGAGTATGAGGCGAGAGAGGCAGCAGAGGTGGTCGCTTTGGGAGAATTGATGAAGACGCATATTGCATTTTATGTGGATAGGAGTTTTGTCAATGATTATCAGATGGAGAATATTCGTATTGTGGCTGATTTCTTGAAGAAACATCCTGATGTGAATCTGATTGTAAGAGGATATTGCGGAGCTTCAACTAAGAGTGAGTCTCCTGATATGCATTTGGCGGAAAGGCGAGTAGCTTCAGTAAAGAAAGCACTCGTTAAGTATTACAATGTGGATCCTTCTCGTTTTGAGACTTGGTATAATGAAGAAGCCCAAGCTCCATTCCCAATGAAAGGAGAATGGATTGATGGTGTCGTTTTTGAGATGATAGGCAAGTAGAGCGTAAATAAAGTGACTGTGGTGACATTTGGAATGACAAAATGAGGAAAAAGAGGGCGATGTTGAACAAAAACTTCCTCTCTTCATATTTTGTGTATTTTTTTTTATAACTTTGCAGCGTTTTTGGCATCAGTGTAATGGACAATCGCAATAAAAGCATTTTTCAACAGTTTTCCAGTTGGTATTTTTCAAGAGAGGCTTTTCCCTTTTGGGTGGTGAGTTTCTTGGATATGCTGTTGATTTTTGTATCAATGATATTGATGTACTCATTGGTGTATGGTCCTGCGAAATTAGTGGGGAATGGATCACTTGTGCTCAATGCGCTCATCATAGACTTGATTTTCTATGGTATAGGTATGCGTATATTCCACACTTATACCGATGTGTCCAAGATATTAGCGTTTAAGGATCTTGTTCGTACAGCGTTGGCCACGTTTGTCGGCTCTGTTTTATGTGCGACATTACGATGGGCAATTGATATGCTGCCATTCACGGCCCAAATCCCTTACCGTGTTTTCTTTTTGACGTTCTTATGCTCAACGGCTGCGCTTTGGTTATGGAGAATTGTCGCGAAAAACTTGGCAGATATTGTGCGTGATAATGTCCGTGAGGAGGTGGAATTGTTGCCTCGACAAGAGATAGAGGTCAATATGGAGAAGATTGGTGATCTGCTCCGTGGACAAGTCGTTGTAGTGACGGGTGCTGCTGGAAGTATTGGAAGTGAAATGGTTCGCCAAATTGCCAGTTACAATCCTTCCAAGTTGATTTTAGTTGACCAAGCGGAAACACCGATGCATGATTTGATGTTGGAGGTGCGTGACAAATGGAGTGATCTTGACGCGATGTTTATTGTTTCTTCTATCACAGACCAATACCGCATGGAGGCATTATTTAGACAATATACTCCTGCTTATGTTTTTCATGCTGCAGCGTATAAGCATGTGCCGATGATGGAAGAGAATCCGTGTGTGAGTATTCAAAATAATGTGGTAGGAACTCGTATCATGGCAGATTTGGCGGTTAAATATCATGTGAGGAAATTCGTGATGATTTCGACTGATAAGGCTGTCAATCCAACGAATGTGATGGGGTGTTCTAAGCGTTTATGTGAGATTTATGTTCAAAGTTTGAATGCTTATTTGTTGAAGTCGTCAGGTGATGCATTGGCTAAGACACAATTTGTCACTACTAGATTCGGAAATGTTTTAGGATCAAATGGTTCTGTTATTCCACGATTTAAGAAACAAATTGAGGCTGGCGGTCCAGTTACGGTGACACATCCTGATATTATTCGCTTTTTCATGTTGATACCAGAAGCATGTGCATTGGTGTTGGAAGCAGGAACAATGGGAAATGGAGGTGAGGTGTTTGTCTTTGACATGGGACAACCTGTTAAAATTGCGGACTTGGCGAAGAAACTGATACAGAATAGTGGTCGTCGTAATGTGAAGATTGAATATACAGGATTACGTGATGGCGAAAAATTGTATGAGGAAGTTCTTTTCAAAGGAGAGGAAGAAGTCCCTACGGTGCATCCTAAGATTCATGTAGCGAAGGTTCGACAATATGAGTATGAGGATGTGTGTAAGCAATTTGATGAATTGGAGGCTTTGTCCAGGAACTCGGATGATATGAGTGTGGTACGAAAGATGAAGATGATTGTTCCTGAATTTAGGAGCAACAATTCAAAATATGAAAAAATAGATAAGGAATTGGATATATTAAGAAAAGAGTGAAAACTAATGATTAAAGACATTTATTTGGGCATGGGAAAAAAGATTGTATGTATAATGGCTGCGGTGCTTGTGAGTATAGCAGCATCTGCACAAAACCTAAGGGATTCAACCATTACATTATTTGAAGATCTGAAGGTTCCTTTGGTGGAGAAGAAATACGTGGCAAATACAAATTTTCAGGATAACTGGTTTTTGAGTTTGTATGGTGGTGTAACATCGAACTTTGGTAGTGATGATTCACACTCTGGTTTCTTTCGTCTGATGGGACCTGCTGCTATGTTGGCTGTGGGTAAAGAGATTACTCCAATGAGCGCAGTCCGTTTTCAGATTAACTATACTCGAAATACGGGTGTGACGGATAATCAGTTTGCGTCTGTGAAGGATCATGATGGGAATTTGTGGGATACAGGTTTTGGTGATTTAACCCATAATCGATTCAAATGGAATTCTTATGGTTTGAGTATTGACTATCTGCTGAATTTCACTAATTTGATTTTAGGATTCCGGGAAAATAGAAAGTTCCATCTGCAAGGAGTTGTCGGTATTGGTGGCTCTGTATCGAGAAATTATACAACTGATAAGTATGTAGACGCTATTAAACAGATTACGGGTGATGAGAATTATAATAGCCATGAGAATCAGTTGCATAATAGAGATAAGTATGATAATCGGCAACACTCCCTTATCTGTCTGCGTGGAGGACTTGCAGGTACAATTATGATTGCCAGAAACTGGAATCTACATGCAGAAGCTGTAGCAAGTATTTTGGATAATTCCTTTGATAGTAATCCAACTACGAGCAATATTTGGGATGGTCATGTCGATTATCTGCTTGGCGTCAGCTATCGATTCAACAACAAGGGCGGTATGGCTCCAGGATTCTACTATCCGCGTCATGATATGACAGAGTATATGATAAGAATGAGAGATATAAATGAAATACGTGATAGGACAAAGAGAAGAAGAGAGGAATTGGAAGCAATGACGGATACCATTGATGTAGATGCTCAAGTGATGTACACTTTGATTGCATTTGATGAAAATGATGCGACAATTGACCGTTTGCAGCAAACAAATATATACACGACTGCATATGCCTGGGCAAGAAATTCTCGCAGTATCATTTATATTACGAATAGTACAGGTGTAGATGACAAGTTGTTCCGCAAGCGTGCGGAGGCCATCCGTGATATACTACTTGAGCGTTATGAAATCCCAACCTCGAAAATAGTGGTTGTGGCCAGTGAAAAGGATATAAAACCGATAGGCGATTATATCGAATTGATAGTGAATGATTGATGCTAAATTAAGGTAATATTAATGTTTATTAGGATATGATGATGAAAAAAATATATATAATCTTGACAGCATTGCTTATAAGCTGTGTTGTATATGGTCAAGGGTATCAAGTCGTTGATTCCACCTTTACCCATACAAAATTGGATCAGGATAGTTTGTATTATGACGAAATGGCGTATCTGGATGATTACCATTTCGCTGATAACATCTTCTTGTCTGGTCAAATAGGTCTCAGCCATTCCATGTCTGAGAATACACGTTTTGGTAGATTCTTTGATAATGAGAAGTTGAGTTTCAATATTGGTGTGGGTAAGTGGATATACCCATCATTTGGTGTTAGAATTACTGCAGGTTTACATCCTCAGGTCGGTCGTGCCGAATGGGAAATATCTGATGCATATCCAGAGTATTTCGGAAATTATTCATATAACATGTTCTCTGGTTATCTGGATGGTTTGGTGAATTTGACGAATGTAGTTCTTAAATATAAAGAGGATCGTATTTTCAATCTTGTAGGAATCATTGGCTTGGGATATAATCATACGTTTGGATTCGATAAAGGCAAATGTGCTATGATGAGAAGGGGTGTTAATATTGTTGATGGAAAGCCTGTGCCAGGTACTGATGATGCTCCGGGCGTAGTGCATTATGATGTGAATACTAAGCAGGGCAATTACTTTGCAGCTCATGTGGGTTTGCAAGGGAGTTGGCAGGTAAGTAAAGCATTGGATATTGTGGCAGAAGTGACATTCAATGGTACGGATGATAAGTATAATGGACATGAATATGACCGTGTGTATGATACTTACTTCGATGTACTGATTGGTGCTCAGTACCACTTTAAGGATTGTCATGGACGTCGTCGTTTCCACTATGTGAAGAATTTGAATTCGGCTGTTCTGGAGCGATTGGCAAAGATGAAGGATGATGAAAATGAACGATTGAACGAGGCCAATATGGCGATTCCTGAAATCTTTGAAAAGTTGAAATTCAATGAGGCATTGCAGACAACAGTTTCTTTCTATGTGGACCGCTATTATATTACCGACGCACAGAAAAAGAACGTGAAGAGTGTGGCAACCTTCTTGGCAACTCACCCAGACATCAATTTGATTGTGACGGGGTATGCAGATATTGAAACGGCTTATCCTGCTTATAATCTTCGTTTGTCTCAGAAGCGTGCACAGGCTGTTTATGACATGTTGGTTAATGAATACCATGTGCCAGCCAATCGTTTGCGTATTGATTATAAGGGTGATACCGTTCAGCCATATTCTTCTGTGAACGAATGGAACCGTGCCGTTATTTTCTTCCTTGACAGAGATGGCGGTAAGAGCCAAATTCTTGAATCAGAAACAGAATCAATTATTGAACAAAGAATAACAAATGAATAAGATAATGAGATATATTTTATTAGCATTAGCATTTGTTTCATTTTCGTGCGTGAAAGCACAGGATGAGACGGAGGTGATTGTAGACGAAGCAATTCTTAGTGGTGATGTAATTATTCCTGCTGGCCAGACATCCATTCCAGACTCTGCATATTACAAGAATACCGAGATTACTTCTTTGTCCATTCCTGCATCAGTGGAAAGAATCGGCAACAATGTAGTGGATCATTGTTTCAAACTTGTCTATATCACAGTGGATGCAGAGAATCCAAACTTCAAGTCGGTAGGTGGTGTTTTGTATTCAAAGGATGGTAAGACGTTGATTCTTTGTCCTCCTGGAAAGACTGGGGAATTTACAATCCCTACTCAGGCTACCACAATTGCTCCATATGCATTCCGTACATGCAAGAAGTTATCCTCCATCGTTCTTCCTGATGGTATCACGGAAATTCCTGATGGTGCTTTTATGGGATGCTGGGGATTGGAGAAAGTTAATCTTCCACAAGGTTTGAAACGTATTGGTAAGCATGCTTTTGATGGTACTATTGTCCAGAAGATGAACATGCCTACGACGATGGAGTACATTGATGATGAGGCTTTTATCAACACGAGCTTGGTGGAGGTGAATCTTCGTGTCACACAGCCTTTTGCGTTGGGTGAGGATGTGTTTAGTGAGATTCATGTCACTCGTCTGAATGTTCCTGCAGCGGGTCTTCAGAACTTCAAGAAGGATCCTAAGTGGGGAAAGTTCGGACGTATCACGCCAACGCATAGTTATTGGACAGTGAAGCTTCCATAAGTGAGGCTATATATTATAAAAAAGAAGGAGGGCGACTGACATGATTGTTGGTCGCCCTCTTTCGTTTTGTTATGCTTTCTTGATCACTCGGATGTCTTTCGTTTTTTATGCTTTTTTGATCACCCGGATGTATTGCGGTTCAATATGTGTGCCTAAGGCGCCGAGCATTTCGAAGTTGATGAGGAACATGCGTTTGGCGCGGCCTTTGGCTTTGAGGAGAGTGCCTTCGTAGCCGTCGAAGAGGCCACCGACGATTTTGACGCGGTCACCTTGTCTCAGTTCCACTTCGTCGGGATGGAAATAGGTGATGTCGTTCTTCATCTTGGTGGAGGAATCAATGAAAAGTTCCATTTCTCGGGTGGGAACTTGCAGGATTCTGTATTTGCCGTCCACCTTCTTGTAGCAATAGGTGATGAAGGGGTTGGCACTCTTCAGGGAGTTCAGTCGGCGGAAAGGAGCAAAGACAAAGACCGTGTTGGGGATGAGGGGACGTTCAACAATCACCTTCTTCCCTTGGATGGTCGTGTCGGTGGGAGCCATCGGACAATAGGTGCGTAGCCCTGCCTTTTCCAGGATGGATGTTGCCAACGTCTCCTTCCTGCTGACTTTCAGGGCGAACCATTGCGGCTCTTCGTTCACTGTTGATGTGGATACTTGGGTCTCTGCGAAGCTTTCCATGAATGTGTTTTTGTGAAAACGCTGCAAAGGTAATGATTTTTTCATTGAAAATCTTTATCTTTGCATCACAAACTGAATCCAGCGATGATAAAAATGGACAAATTAACTAACGATGCAGGCCTGCTTAGGGCATTCTTCCTGCTATATTGCTTATTTCTTTCATGGGGCGTTGATGCTCAGGAGTGGAAGAGCATTGATGCTCAAGATTGGAAGGGTCCTTCCGATCTACAGATTCCCGTTTCCCAAGAGGCGAAGCCTTACACCCGATGGTGGTGGTTGGGCAGTGCGGTCGATTCTGTGGGATTGGATTATAACCTGGCAGAGTTCGCCAAGGTGGGCATTGGTGGTGTGGAGATTACGCCGATATATGGGGTGAAGGGGAATGAAGCCAACGACATTCCGTATCTTTCGCCCCGTTGGATGCGTATGCTGAAGTATGTAGAGACGCGCGGGGAAGCGTTAGGCATCGAGACGAATATGGCGACGGGTACGGGTTGGCCGTTCGGAGGTCCGTTGGTGACGAAAGAGGATGCGGCGAAAAAGATGGTCTTCGATGAGCATCAGAATCTCACGGTGGGACTGACGGGGCAGAAGGTGAAGCGGGCGGCTCCTGGGGGAGAGGGTTTTGTGATTGACCATTTCGATCGTGAAGCCGTGGCGCATTACTTGGCACGTTTCGACACCGCTTTTGCCAATCAGCAAGTGCCGTTTCCACATACGATGTTCAATGATTCTTACGAGGTGTATGGAGCGGACTGGACGCCGAGGCTGTACGACGAGTTCCAGCGCCGCCGTGGCTACGACCTTCGTCCTTTTGTATATATATTTAATGAGAAGCTTTCCTCGAACAATGAGAAGTCCTCCCCGAGTGGCGAGAAGGACGCCACGCTCAGTGCGGATGATCGGCGCCGCATCGCCAGCGACTACCGCGAGACGCTCGGCGAACTGCTTCTCGAGAATTTCACCACCCAATGGACGGAGTGGGCGCATCGGCATGGGAGCATCACCCGAAACCAGGCGCATGGCAGTCCTGCCAACCTGCTGGATATCTATGCCGCTGTCGATATACCTGAATGCGAGGGCTTCGGACTCAGCGACTTCGGCATCCGCGGACTTCGCACCGATTCCGGGTTCACCAAGAAGAACGACTCCGACATCTCCATGCTGAAGTATGCCTCCTCCGCAGCCCATATTTCAGGCAAGCCGTTCACGTCCTCCGAGACGTTCACGTGGCTGACCGAGCATTTCCGCACGTCGCTTTCGCAGTGCAAGCCCGACCTCGACCTCATGTTCCTCTCGGGCGTCAACCACGTCTTCTTCCACGGTTCCTGCTATTCGCCCAAGGACGAGCCGTGGCCCGGATGGCGGTTCTACGCCTCGGTGGATATGACGCCCTACAATCCCCAGTGGGACGCCATGCCCGCCTTCTGCCGATACATCCAGCGCTGCCAGTCGTTCCTGCAGTGGGGCGAGCCCGACAATGATTTCCTCGTCTATCTCCCGTTCTACGACATGCTCTACGACCAGAGCAGCACCGTGGCGCTCTTCGACATCCACAGCATGGAGAAGCGGGCGCCCAAGTTCATCCAGACTATCCAGACCATCATCCGCAGCGGGTATGATGTCGATTACATCTCCGACCGCTACCTGCTCACCGATGCCTATCGCCGCTACGACGCCGTTATCATCCCCGACGTCCGCTTCATGCCCGTGGCGACGCTCAACCGCCTCCGAGCCATCGCCGCCGAGGGCAAGCGCGTCATCTTCGTCGGACACTATCCCGAGAGTGTGCCGGGCTACGGACGGCTCTCCACCGAGGCGCAGCAGTTCGACAGCGCTCTGACTGCCCTCAAGGAACGATCTTTGCTTGCCCCCGACTATGCCGAGGCACTCACGATGGCGGGAGGACGCATCGAGGAGATGCGCACCGAGCATCGCCTCTCCTGCATCCGCCGCAGCAATCCCGACGGTCACCACTATTTCATCTCCAACCTCACGCCCGACGATGTCGATGCCTTCGTCACGCTGGGCGTGGACCTTGCCGATGCTGTGTTCTACCATCCCATGACGGGCGAAGTGTCCCGTCCCCAGCTTCGGGATGGTAAGGTGCGCCTCCAGCTCGCCAGTGGCGAGAGCATCATCCTCCGCACGTTCGCCGATGCCGCTTCTCATGCCGAGACTCCCCTGCATCCCTATCGAAACACCGTCCTCCATGAGCAGGAACTCCGCTTCCGTGAACTTGAGCGCGAGGACGATTTCCATCGGGGTTACACAGCCAACTTCACTGCCAAGCCCCTCGACGGTGGTGGGCGCTATATGCTCGACCTTGGCGATGTGCGTGAGTCCGCCCGTGTCGTCCTCAATGGTCAGGAGATCGGCACGTTGTTCGCCGTTCCCTTCCGATGCGACATCACGCCGTTCGTGAAGAAGGGGAAGAATACCTTGCAGGTTTATGTCACCAACCTGCCTGCCAACCGCATTGCACAGATGGACCGCGACGGGGTGGAGTGGAGACACTTCAAGGAAATCAACGTGGTGGACCTGAACTACAAGAACACGCGCTACGACCAGTGGGAACCTGTCCCCTCAGGACTCCTCAGCCCCGTGCGGCTCACCATCTACCGATAGCGGCGCGGCGAAAACGTATGCTCCGAGAGGCTGTCCAACTACTTGGACAACGAAAATGGTCTCGAGTGAAACTTGAAGTCGATTTTGAGGGTCGAAAATGAGTTCGAGTGAGATTTGAGATGATATTCGAGATGAAAATTGAAAAATAAAAGGGGCATCCGGTCGGGTACTCCCTTTTGTGTTAGTTCAGTATATATGTCACCAGCAACGGGATGGTGAGCATGGCGAGGAGGGTGGTGATGAAGGTGACTTCGGTGATGAGGGTGGTGTCCTTGCCGTGGCGCAGGCAGAGGATGGTGCCGTAGGTGGCGACGGGCATGGCGATGACGACGGTGTTGATGCCTACGACGAAGGGGGCGAAGCCGAGGATGGTGAAGAGGTAGTGGATGGCGATGGGGAGGACGGCGAGGCGCAGGAGGGTAGTCATATAAATTGTGCCGTTGCCGAGCATGGAGCGGAGGGGGAGTTGGGACATGGAGGAGCCGATGATGAGCAGGGCGGCGGGCACGGTGATGTTGCCAATCATGGTGAGGGGTTGGCTGATCCATTCGGGGATGCTCTCGATGCGCAGGGCGACGATGAGCATGGTCAGGTAGGCGGAGAGCATGGGGGTGCTCCAGAGGACTTTCTTCTGGAACTTGGGTCCATTGACGGTCTTGCCCGCGATGAGGATGGTGCCGATGGTGAAGACGGCGAAGGTGTTGACGACGTTGAGCACGGCGGCGTAGAACACGGCTTCGCGTCCGAAGATGCTCGCCACGATGGGATAGCCCATGAAGCCGACGTTGCCGAACATGAGGGCGAATCCGATGGCGCCTTCGTCTTCCTTTTTCTTGGTCAGCAGACGGGGCAGCCAGAGCGCCACGCCGGTGAGCAGGATGTAGGTGAGGGCGCTGATGCCGAGCAGGGGCAGGATGTATCGGCGGTCGGGGAGCTCGCCGGTCATGGCGGAGGAGAGGATGAGCGCCGGACAGGTGATGTCGATGACGATTTTGGAGAGACGCTTGTCGAACGTCCCGCCCATGTATTCTATCTTGCCTGCGATGTAGCCTACGACTACGATGGCAAAGAGGGTGAGCATGACTTGGAGCATGAGGAAAGTTGAAAATTGAAAGTTGAAAGTTAGAGGGGAGAGGTTAGAGGTGGGAGGGGTGAGGACCGATGAGCTTTTCCATCCAGACGACGTCGTACCATCGGTCGAACTTGCGGCCGCATTGGTGGAGGTGGGCGACGGTCTGGTAGCCCATGTGGTGGTGGAAGCGGACGCTGTCCTGGGTCAGGTGCTCGTCTTCGGGCTCGATGAAGGCGATGCAGGCGTAGAGGTTGAGGATGCCCTGTTGCTTGAGCGCTGCCTCGAGCGACTCGTGCAACCGTCTGCCGATGCCCTGCCGCTTTGCCTGTCTGTCCACATAGATGGAGGTCTCGACCGACCACTGGTAGGCGGCGCGTCCGTAGAGCTTGTGGGCATAGGCATAGCCCACGACCTTCCCGTCTGCCTCCGCCACTATCCACGGAAACATTGCCTGTATCTCCGCCATGCGCCGTGCCATTTCCTCCACGCTCGGCGCATCGTACTCGAACGAGATGGCTGTCTCCTCCACGTACGGCGCATAGATTGCCTGAATCGCTTTCGCATCTGCCTCGGTGGCGTTCCGGATGATGATGTTTGCCATGATTTCTTGTGTACTTAATATAATAGAGAGAATCAAAAGAGAACCGTGCCATCTGCTCCGATTCCGTCATGCGTGGAGTAGGGTGGCACGGCTATTCTTGATGAGTGTTTATCCGTTATATAATTTTCTTGTAAATGGCTTTGAAATAATCTTTCCAATCCTCATCCTCTTCAATGGTTTCTATCACAAGAGTGGAAGCAGTGAGAGAAAGAACTGTCATATCTTCATCGTCAGGACTCTCAACGGAGATGAGTTTCTTGTCTTTGTCATACGTATACTTCCAGTTACTGTCAAACACCCAATTGCCATCGTTGTATTCATAGGTGGCTCCTGTGTTATCGCTCTTAAATTCAATGCGGACGTAATCAGCAACATCGACCTCGTCCCACTTATCTGTTTTGGGGTTGATGCTGAAGGTCTCTTTATCACCCGTTTCCTTGTCGAGTGCGTAACCTTCAATGGCAGTGATTTCCCAGAGGCCAATAAGGTCACTCTTTTCAGCGACGGGTTCGTAACTTTCGTTGCCACTTTCCTTGCCGCCTTCGTTCTTTTTGTTGTCATCGTCATCCTTGTTGCAAGATACAAACGCAGCACTCATGATTGCCACCATCAGCATGGTGAACATGCTCCAAAGGTAATTCTTTTTGTTCATTGTTTTTTGATTTAAGTGATATGATTAAAAGGTGCTCAAAATGATTTGAACGCCACAAAGGTACGGCTTTGTCTCCGAACAGCCAAATAAATGCGGCAAAAAAACAATAATATTTGTAGATATGCACGGAATGCTGTACCTTTGTGGCAAAATGTAGAAAGATTATGGAATATTCATTGAGAATGAAGAGTTTATTTCTGTTAGCGACGATGTGCGTCCCGTTTTTCGTGAAGTTGCAGGCACAAACCCTGCACTACAATCGTCCGGCAACATACTTTGAGGAAGCGCTCCCCATCGGTAACGGAACGATGGGCGGCATGGTGTATGGCGGTACGGAGCGGGAGCGTATCTCGCTCAACGACATCACGCTGTGGACAGGCGAGCCATGCAACATGAACGTCTATTCGCCCGAGGCGTACAAGACCATCCCCGCCATTCGCGAGGCCTTGAAGAACGGCAACTATCGGGAGGCAGACCGTCTGCAACGGGACGTGCAGGGACACTTCTCGCAGAACTATCAACCGCTGGGCGACCTGACCATCGAGTTCCTGGACACGCTGGAGCAGGTGAGCAACTACCGTCGCTGGCTCGACATCGGCAATGCCACGGCTCACACTGTCTGGTATCGAGGCACGTATCAGTATGCCTTGGAATACTTCGCCACCCATCCCGACTCGGGCATCGTTATCCACCTCACCACCGACAATCCCAAGGGCATCCGCGCCAAGGTGTCGATGGGCAGCCAACTGCCGCACTTGACGACGGCAACCACCGATGGCATGCTGATGGTGGATGGCTATGCGGGCTATGCCTCCCTGCCGAGTTATTACGATGCCAAGGAGAAGTTCGCCTACGACTCCAAGCGTGGCATCCATTTTCGCACGAAGGTGAAGGTGGCTGCATCGGAGGTGGGCTTCGGCGATGAAGTGATTGAGGTGAACGGCGACAAGGAGGTGACCATCTATATCGTCAGTGCTACCTCCTTCAACGGCTACGACAAAGACCCTGTGAAGGAGGGACGGCCTTACAAGCAGATGGCGGATGCGCGACTGGAACGGCTGATGAAGATGCCCTACAATGACCTCCTCAACCGCCACATGAACGACTATAAAAGCATTTACGACCGCGTAAAACTGACGCTGGGCAAAGAGACGGAAGATGCTCGTCCCACCGACGAGATCCTACGCGAATACGTGAATGAAGGCATCTTCAATCCTGCGCTCGAAGCCCTCTACTTCCAGTATGGTCGCTACCTGCTCATCTCCTGCTCACGCACCCCGAACGTCCCTGCCAACCTGCAGGGTCTCTGGAACGAAAGCATCCTGCCGCCTTGGTCGTGTAACTACACGAGCAACATCAACGTGGAGGAGAACTATTGGGCAGCGGAGACGGCTGCCATGCCTGAGATGCACATGTCCTTCCTCAGCTTCATGAAGGAGCTGCAAGGTTCCGGAGAACTCACAGCCAAGGCGTATTACGGCGTGGACAAGGGTTGGTGCCTCGCCCACAACACTGACATCTGGGCGATGACCTGTCCGGTCGGACTCCACACTGGCGACCCCATGTGGGCGAATTGGAACATGGGCGGCGCATGGGTCAGCACCCACATCTGGGAGCACTACACCTTCTCGCTCGACAAGGATTTCCTCAAGGAATATTATCCCGTCCTCAAGGGCGCGGCGGAGTTCTGTCTCGGCTGGCTCATCTCCACCAAGGACATGGGTGTGGAGGGCCCGGAGTATCTCATCACCGCCCCTGCTACCTCGCCTGAGAACTCATTCATCACCGATCAGGGCTACCACGGCCGCACCTGCTATGGAGGCTTTGCCGACATCGCCATGATTCGCGAGTGCCTCACCGATGCCCGCAATGCCGCCACCATCCTCGGACTCGACAAGGATTTCGTGGCTGAGGCCGATGCCGCGCTGGCGAAGCTCCTCCCATATCGAGTCGGCAAGAAGGGCAATCTGCAGGAGTGGTTTTACGACTGGGAAGATGAAGACCCACACCATCGCCACCAGAGCCATCTGTTCGGGGTCTATCCGGGACACAACATCGCCGATGGTCTGAACAGCAAGGATGTCATTTACCGTGCCGCTTCCAAGTCCCTCGAGCTCAAGGGTGACCAGACCACGGGCTGGAGCACAGGCTGGCGCGTCAATCTCTATGCCCGTCTGCACGATGCAAAGAATGCCTATCATATTTATCGCAAGCTCCTCTCCTACGTCAGTCCCGATGGTTACCGAGGTCCCGATGCGCGTCGTGGTGGCGGCACTTATCCCAATCTGCTTGATGCCCATTCGCCCTTCCAGATAGACGGAAATTTCGGCGGATGTGCCGGCGTGGTGGAGATGCTTCTGCAGAGTGAGTATCAGCTCTCTCCCTCGACTGGGAAAGTGGGGAGCGTGTCTATCGAACTCCTTCCTGCTCTTCCCGCCAACTGGAAGGATGGTTCCGTCTCAGGCATCCGTGCCCGTGGCGGCATCACCGTGGATATGATGTGGCGTGACAGCCGCGTCACGGAACTCACTCTCACGGCTCAGCAGGCGCAAAAAATTCAGCTCACCGTGAATGGTGAGCTGAAGCAGTTGAAGTTGAAGAAAGGACGGAACGTCATAAAACTCTCTTGAACTTGTAGATGAACTTCTCCGCTTCCTCGAGGCTGAGGCAGAGCGGTGGCAGGAGTCGGATGACGTTGGTGCCTGAGCAGCCAGTGAAGCAATGCTCTTCCTTGATGAGGCGGGTGCGTGGCTCCTTGTAGGGGATGTCAAGCTCGATGCCAATCATGAGTCCCTCGCCGCGTACATCGACCACGTGTGGCAGGTTGCCGGCAGCCTGCTCAGCCTTGAGTGTGTCGATGAGGTATTTGCCCACCTTGGCAGCATTCTCCACGAGGTGCTCCTGCTCGATAACGTCGAGCACGGCAATGGCACCGGCACAACCGAGATGGTTGCCGCCGAACGTGGTGCCCAGCTGACCATAGACGGGGGTGAATTTGGGTGAAATCAGCACGCCGCCCATGGGGAAGCCGTTGCAGATGCCTTTCGCCACTGTGATCATGTCAGGTTGGACGCCGAGGTGCTGATGGGCGAAGAACTTGCCGCTTCGTCCGTAGCCGCACTGGATTTCGTCGCAGATGAGCACGGTATTGTGGCGGTCGCAGAGGATGCTGAGCTCCTGCAGGAACTCCTTGGTCACCATGCGGATGCCGCCCACGCCCTGAATGCATTCGATGATGACGGCGCACACATCGCCCTTCTCCAGCTCAGTCTTCCAGGGTTGGATGTCGTTGATGGGCAGGTAAGTGACGTGCCCGTTGTCATTGATGGGCGCGATAATCTTGGGGTTGTTGGTCACCTCGACCGCCAACGAGGTGCGTCCGTGGAAGGCTTTCTCCATCGAGAGCATGCGGGTTCTGCCGTTGTAGAAAGATGCCAGCTTCATGGCATTCTCATTGGCTTCGGCGCCCGAGTTGATGAGGAACAGCTGATAGTCCTCATAGCCCGACGCCTTGCCAAGACGGGTCGCCAGTTCCTTCTGGAGTGGATTCTGTACTGAATTGCTGTAAAAGCCCAACTTGTTGAGCTGTTGGGTCATGGCCTCGACATAGTGGGGATGGCAGTGACCGATGCTGATGACTGCATGGCCGCCATAGAGATCCAGATATTCTTGTCCCTGATCGTCCCACACACGGCAACCCTTGCCGTGGTCGATGGCGATGTCGAAAAGTGGATATACGTCAAATAAGTTCATTTCTTTCCAGTTAAAATGCAGATGCTTTGAGATTAAGTCCGGCACGTTCATTCAAGCCGAACATGATGTTCATATTCTGTACTGCCTGACCGACCGCACCCTTCAGGAGGTTGTCAATCATGCTTGTGATCACTACTTTCTTGCCGAAGACCTCCACATGCACCAGACCCTTGTTGGTGTTCACCACCTGCTTGAGGTCGAGCGCCTTGTCGCTGTAGTGGGTGAAGGCAGCATCCTGGTAGTAGTCCTTGTAGAGTGCAACTAAGTCGCTCTCCACCGGACAAGCGTCCAGCGTCACCACCTCCGTGCAGAAGATGCCTCGTGGGAAGTCTCCACGGTAAGGAATGAAATCGACCGTGATGCCCTCAGCCTCGTAGCCTTCATCCAGCGTGTCCACCACATGAGGCGCACCGATAGGCTTCAGCTCGTTGAGCGTCTGGCAGATTTCGTGCAGATGCTGATGCGTGAAGAGCTTATACACTGAGAAGTTGTTGTCTCTCCAAGAGAAGTGCGTCGTCGCGCTGGGCTTCTGACCAGCTCCCGTCGAACCCGTGATGGCATTGACAGCAATGTCCTTGGTCAGCAGTCCTGCCTTCGCAAGAGGAAGCAAGCCCAACTGGATGCAGGTGGCGAAGCAACCGGGGTTCGCCAAGTGCTGGCACTTCGCAATCTCTTCCCTGTGCGTCTCAGGCAAGCCATACACATAATCGTGGTCACCCTTGATGCGGAAGTCCTGCGCCATATCGATGATCTTCACGTTCGCAGGGATGTTGTGCTCCTTCAGAAAGGCCTCGCTCTTGCCGTGTCCGAAGCAGAAGAACACCACATCCACTTGATCGAACGGCATCTCCGACGTGAACGTCAGCTCCGTCTCTCCGATGAGTCCCTCATGCACGTCATACACCTTGTTCCCGGCGTTTGACTCGCTGTTCGCAAAGACGATTTCTGCTTGCGGATGATTGATGAGCAAGCGGATGAGTTCGCCGCCCGTGTAGCCTGCCGCACCTAATATACCTACTTTTACCATGGAATCTTCAATCCTTCAATTTTTCAATCCTCTTCTTATCTCTCTTCGTTTGGATGTGCCAGATAGTAAGCACGGAGTGGGGTGGAAGTAACCTTGATGAAGCCCTTGGCATCTTCGCTTGACCATGCCTTGGCTGTCTCGCCATACTCGCCGAGCTTGTTCTTCACGAGGTCGTTTGGAGAATCCACACCGACGGTCTGGAAGCAGAGCGGACGGAGCTCAAGGGTCACCTCACCTGTCACATTGCGCTGTGAAGAAGTCAGCATGGCTTCGATGTCTGGCATGACGGGCTCGAGGTACTGACTCTCGTGCAGGAACATTCCGTACCAGTTGCTCACCTGATCCTTCCAGTACTGCTGCCACTTTGACAGCGTATATTTCTCCAAGAAACGGTGTGCGCCGATGATCAGCATAGGTGCTGCAGCCTCAAAACCGACACGACCCTTGATGCCGATGATGGTGTCGCCCACGTGGCAGTCACGACCGATGCCGTAAGCGGCTCCAATCTCCTCCACTGCCTGGATGGCCTTGATCTTGTCGTCATATTTCACGCCGTTCACGCTGCACAGTTCGCCCTTCTCAAAGCCCAGCTTCAAGAGCTCAGGACCTTCCTTGGTAGGGTGCTTCAGATAAGCAGACTCGGGCAGACCCTGTGTGGAGTCGAGAATCTCACCACCGCAGATGGAGGTGCCCCAGATGCCCACGTTATAAGAGTACTTCAACTTCGCGAAGTCAGCAGCGAAGCCGTTCTTGTTCAGGTAGTCAATCTCTTCCTGACGGCTCAGATTGCCATCGCGGGTCAGCGTGATGATTTCCACACCTGGAGCCATAACGAGGAATGTCATATCGAAACGAATCTGGTCGTTGCCTGCACCTGTAGAACCATGTGCGATGGCGCTGGCACCAATCTCCTTCGCATAACGTGCAATTGCCAACGCTTGGAAGATGCGCTCAGAACTTACTGAGATGGGGTAGCAGTTGTTGCGCAACACATTGCCGAAGACCATGTACTTGAGTGACTTAGCGTAATACTCCTGTGTCACGTCGAGCGTCACATACTTCGTAGCACCCAACTTGTAGGCGTTCTCCTCGTTCGTCTTGAGCTGTTCTGCTGAGAAACCGCCCGTGTTAGCACATGCTGCATGCACCTCATAACCTTTTTCCTTTGCCAGATACATCACGGTGTAGCTGGTGTCCAATCCGCCGCTGAAGGCAACGACAACCTTTTTCTTTTCTGCCATACAGACCCCCTCCCCGCTCCCCCTATTGAGGGGGAGAGTAGAATGTTTGTGGGGAGGCTTCTACTTATTATTATATTATTTTTATTTCAATTGTTCACTGATTTCGCGATGTAATAACTCCCTCCTTCAACAGGGAGGGGTGGAGTGGGTCTTACATCAGCCCTCTCGTCACCATCTCCTTCATGATTTCCTGGAAGATCTCGATTGGTGTGGGTTCGCCTTTGTGCTGTGCAGGGTCATAGAGCATGCCCGTGCAGATGCAGAACTTGCGTTCCTTCATCTCCAGGATGGGATGGTTCACACATCCTCGGCATCCGCGCCAGAAGGCATCGTCGTCTGTCAACTGGTTGAAGCTGACGGGCACATACCCCAGAGCCGTGTTCATCTTCATCACGGCATCGCCTGAAGTGAGGGAGAAAATCTTGGCATGAGGCCAACGCACACGTGCCAATGTGAAGGTGTGATCTTTGATGCGTTTGGCGATGTTGCGTCCCTGATAGTCGGGATGCACAATCAGTCCCGATGTGGTCACATACGACTTGTTTCCCCACGTCTCGATGTAGCTGAAGCCCACAAATGTGTCGCCCAGTTCCGTCTGTTTGCTGGGGTCGAGTGCCAGTACAGCCTTGCCCTCCTTCATTTTCGTGGCAACATATTCATGGGTGCGTTCCGCAATACCCGTGCCGCGTTTCTTCGCTGCCTCGCGGATGGTGTCCAGCACCAGATCCACATACTTCTCGTGGCTTGCATCTGCCACAATCACCTTGATTCCGTCTTCGTATATCATAATGATTATATAACTTCAATTTTTCAATCTTTCAACGCTTCAATTCTTATAATTGGCTTCCCGGGTACACCGGTACAATTGTTCTTAAATTCGCTTCGAGCGTGTCCTTGTTGAATCCTTCCTCCAATGCCAGGAAGATGGTGTCGTCGCCGGCAATGGTTCCAATGACCTCGTGGAAGTGGGCGTTGTCGATGTCGCTGGCCAATCCGCTGGCATAGCCTGGTCGGCACTTGATGACTGCCAACTGTCCCGAGAACCGCACCGACATGAAGCCGTTCTGGATGGCAGTCCCTGTCTGTCGATGTTCCCTCACCCTGCGGTAATAGGGATTCTCTGGCAACATATAGATGGAGCGTCCCTTCGGTGAAAAGCCCTTCACCACCTTCAGCAGTTTCAGGTCGCGCGACAAAGTGGCCTGCGTCATGTTTACCCCCTGCTTCGAGAGTGCCTGTGCCAATTCATCCTGACTGCCAATCTCTTGCGTCTGGATGATAGCCTTGATGATGTCGAGTCTCGATTGTCTTGCTGTCATTGTCTTCTCTCGGATTTGCATATTTATTCACAAATCGGCTACAAAGTTACGACTTTTCCTGCATACAACAAGCACTTTATGCAGGATTTTTTGCATAAAGTGCATAAAAATAAAGGAATTATTTTCTACAATTCTGTTTCGCCCTCGATGAAGTTGTCCATGAAGAAGTATTCACCATCCCAGACTGCATAGGTGAAGAGGGTAATCCACTCGCCGAGGATGAGGAGACGGGCTTCGCGACTGAGCATGAGGTCGAGCTCGATGTGGCGATGTCCGAAGATGAAGTAATTGACTTCGGGGTGATTCTTGAGATAGTCCTTGGCAAAGATGACGAGCCCTTCCTTGTCTTCGCCCTTGAAAGGTGTCTCGCCATTGTCGGGCGCACTCTCATAGCCTACCAATTTGGTGTCGTTCTTGAAACCATCCTTGGTCATGACGCGTCCCTCTTCATCAGGTACAAGAGCTCGGTTAGGACGTTTCATGCGTGAATGCTTTGCCCAGTTCAGCCCCCAGTTCATGAACCAATGGGGATGAATCCAGCGAGCCATCCGCTG
>Ga0310786_10003527_pt1 | contig 22688 bp, 16 predicted proteins | sample AusTroGonzalo_MG_FD_203881 | JGI IMG/M metagenome (GOLD analysis project Ga0310786, IMG submission 203881) | Bovine rumen microbial communities from tropical cattle in Woodstock, Queensland, Australia - Gonzalo_03 (v2) (version 2) | ecosystem: Host-associated > Mammals > Digestive system >...
TTCACCATGCCTTCAGCCACTTCATCATTCAAACCAAGGTTGAGGATGGTGTCCATCATACCAGGCATAGATGCACGAGCACCAGAACGCACACTCACGAGCAATGGGTTGTTCACATCACCGAACTTGCAGTTCATCAGTCCCTCCACATGAGCAACTGCTGCGTTCACTTCATTCTGAAGCAGTTCCTTGATTTTCTCTTCTCCCACTTCGTAATATTCATTACAGCAATCTGTAGTGATTGTGAAGCCCGGAGGCACTGGCACACCAATGAGGTTCATCTCTGCAAGGTTAGCACCCTTGCCACCGAGAGCCTCGCGCATCTGCGCATTACCTTCTGCTTTTCCGTTGCCGAAGGTGTAAACTCTTTTTTGAGCCATAACTTTTCTTTTTTTTAAGTTATTTAAGGTTATTAATCAATGAAATCTGTTGTCCAATTAAAAGGAAAAACACTTGATCGCGGAAACTTGTTTCCAACGATTTTTGCAAAAGTAATGGATTTTATCCGAAGCAACAAATTTTTTGCCATTTTTTTAATAAAAATAGCGATTATTTGTCTGAAAGCTTACGAATAAAGCCTTTCTTAATCTTCGGAATGCGTGGCCCCTTCTTCATGTTCTCCTGTATCAACTCCTCTGTTTTATTGTACATATTTTTGAATTGTTCAGTGATGAAATTCTGCACTCTGACCTCCACAGTCGGCATTCCTTCTTCGGAAGGTGACACGCACATGAGTCCGTTGTGCACAATCTCCACTTCCACATTCTGATCCGTCTGCATTGGGTCACCATCATAGTGCACCACCCCTGGTCTTGAACGTCGAACGGTAGCTTTCTGGCATTGGAAAGTCTTAATGCGTGAGTTTTGTTCAATTGTACCATTAAACAGCTGAATGGCCATTTGAGGCGCCTCAATAGCAAGGAAAGGTTCAATGATGGTTACGTCCATCAGTCCGTCCCTCACCGAAGCTGAAGGTGCGATATAGGCGTTGTTGCCATATTGGGAAGCATTGGCGAAGGAGATCAGGAATGCCTTGTAAATTTGGTGCACTTCCTCCCCTTCCCTATTGTTAACAATATCCAGATCGTATGTTTCTGGATGATAGTTGAGGCTGCTGTTCAGCACGTTTTCGATGTAGGAAACCGGGCCTCTCTTGCCTGATTCAGCGAAACGCTGTGAGATGAATGCATCGAATCCCACGCCACAGGTACAGAAGAATGGACGCTTGTTCACAATGCCATAATCCATCGGTTGGGTCAATCCCCTATTGATGATTTTGATGGCACTCAAAGGGTCTGTCGGAATACGTAGATGACGGGCTAATCCATTTCCTGAGCCTGAAGGGATGATGGCAAGTGCTGTCTGTGTGTGGATGAGACCCGTCGCCACTTCATTCACAGTGCCGTCACCACCTATCGCACACACAATATCTGCACCCTGCTCTGCTGCCTGTTTCGCCAGCTCTGTCGCATGCCCCACATATTCGGTCTTCATCACTTCATGGTTATACAACGATTTGTCGAGATAGTCCTCTACCAGCTTCAGGACAAAGTTCTTTCCCGACGTTCCCGACACAGGGTTTACGATGAATATGATTTTCTTTTTTTCTGCCATAGATCGAAATAACTTACTCTGTTCTCGGATACCGTTGATATTTCATTATATATAATTAATGTGTATGCAATGTCCACTCATCAAAATGGTACCACTCTCGGAATTGCGCTGCAAAATTACGACTTTTTACGTCAATTTCTCAAAATCAGACAATGTTTTTTGCCTTTCTTTGTTTTTTTTCAGAAAAGATGAGAGTTAAACGGTCTTTTTTTACTACCTTTGCATCGTTTTTGTATTAACAATAGAAAATAATAATAACAAATAGCGTGTCTCTTTCGGTGTCGACGGGGAACATCTTTCATGCGAGATGAAACGTTTCAACCATTGACAGTAAGCCGAAACGCACAATCTAACTATGGGTTTATTACAAGAAAGAATGAGTAAGTATAGAGAGCCGCAGAAGTACATCAATGCGGGTGTCTATCCTTATTTCAGAGAAATTGACAGTCATCAAGACACAGAGGTGATGATGAGTGGGAAGCGGGTTCTTATGTTTGGCTCAAATTCTTATATGGGTCTAACTTATGACAAGCGCATTTGCGAGGCTGCCATTAATGCCATTAAGAAATACGGCACAGGTTGTGCTGGTTCACGTTTCTTGAATGGTACGCTCGACCTTCACATCCAGCTTGAAAAGGAACTTGCAGACTTTGTGGGCAAAGATGAGGCGTTAGTATATTCAACAGGTTTCACTGTTAATTCTGGTGTTGTTTCATGTCTGACGGGAAGAAATGATTACATCATTGGTGATGACCGTGACCACGCATCCATTGTTGATGGACGCCGTCTCTCATTTTCCCAGTTCTTCCACTACAAGCATAACGACATGGAAGACCTTGAACATCAGTTGATGCGATGCAATGCTGATGCGTTGAAGTTGATTGTCATCGATGGTCTCTTCTCAATGGAAGGTGACCTTGCCAAACTCCCCGAAATTATTGAATTGAAGAAGAAGTACAACGCTACCGTGATGGTGGACGAAGCACATGGTCTCGGCGTGTTTGGTAAACAAGGACGTGGTGTTTGCAACCACTTTGGTGTGACAGAGGATGTGGATCTCATCATGGGTACCTTCTCTAAGAGCCTTGCCTCTATCGGTGGTTTTATCGCATCTGATAGCGATACCATCAACTGGCTCCGTCACAACAGCCGCACCTACATTTTCAGTGCGTCTAACACACCTGCAGCAACGGCTGCTGCTCTCGAAGCAATTCACATTCTCAAATCTGAACCTGAGCGTCAGGAAAATCTCTGGAAAACGACCAATTATGCGCTTGAACAGTTCAAGCAAGCAGGCTTTGAGATTGGCGACACAGAGAGTCCTATTATCCCATTATATGTACGCGATGCCTTCAAGACATTCCAAGTTACCAAGATGGCATTCGACAAGGGCGTGTTTGTCAACTCTGTCGTTCCACCAGCATGTGCTCCACAAGATACACTGATTCGTGTGGCACTCATGGCAACCCACACAAAAGAACAGGTTGACCGTTGCGTAGCCATCCTCGTGGACACGTTCAAGGAACTGGGATTGCTAAAATAAGAAAGAAATAAAGTATTACATACATATAGGACGAAGGGAAGCTAACAACTTCCCTTCCCTATTCTCAAACAGAATATCATGCTTACGCTTAAACTCATCACCGAAGAGACCGAACGGGTTATCAAAGGTCTCGAAAAGAAACACTTCCCAGAGGCAAAGGCTGCCATAGAAAAAGCCATTGCCATCGACAAGCAACGTCGTGAAGCACAAACCAAACTGGATGCAATTCTCGCTGAAAGCAAGAAATACGCTGCACAGATTGGTCAGTTGATGAAAGCAGGAAAGAAAGAAGAAGCTGAAGCGGCAAAAGCTGAAGTGGCAAAGCTCAAGGCATCTGCTGCAGAGCTTGAAACAGTAAAGGCAAATGCAGAACAGGAACTGACCGTTCACCTATGCACTATTCCTAACATTCCTTACGATGAAGTGCCCGAGGGTTCTTGTGCAGAAGATAATGTGGTGGTGAAGTCATCCCTCCGCGAATGCAAGCCTGGCGATACGGTAGGCAATTGGGACACCATCCCCAACAATGGCAACGCAAAGCTCCCCCATTGGGAACTTGCAAAAAAATACAACCTCATTGACTTCGACCTCGGTGTGAAAATCACGGGTGCAGGTTTCCCTGTCTATATCGGCAAGGGTGCACAACTCCAGCGTGCCCTCATCAATTTTTTCCTTGCTGAAGCTAACAAGGCTGGTTATACAGAAATCATGCCTCCAACGGTTGTGAATGCTGCTTCAGGTTACGGCACTGGTCAGTTGCCTGACAAGGAAGGTCAGATGTATCATTGCGAAGTGGATGATCTCTACCTCATTCCAACCGCAGAGGTGCCAGTGACCAACATCTACCGTGATGTCATTCTCGACGAGAAAGACCTCCCTATCAAGAATTGCGCATATACACAGTGCTTCCGTCGCGAAGCTGGTTCATACGGAAAAGATGTACGTGGTTTGAATCGTTTGCACGAGTTCTCCAAGATTGAGATTGTGCGCATCGACAAACCCGAGCATTCCAAGGAGAGCCATCAAGAGATGCTTGACCATGTAGAGGGTCTTTTGAAAAAGCTCGAACTCCCCTATCGCATCCTTCGTCTATGTGGTGGTGACCAGAGTTTCACCTCTGCCATCTGCTACGATTTCGAAGTATATAGTGAAGCTCAGGGACGTTGGCTCGAAGTCAGCTCTGTCAGCAACTTCGACACCTATCAGGCCAATCGTCTCAAATGCCGTTATCGCAATGCCGACAAGAAGGTACAGCTTTGCCACACACTTAACGGTTCAGCCCTTGCCCTCCCTCGCATCGTTGCGTCCATCCTCGAAGACAACCAGACACCTGAAGGTATCCGCATTCCAAAGGCACTTGTTCCTTACACAGGCTTTGAGATGATTGATTAAAAAACAGTTATCCCAATAGACAACGTAAATACTATTTGAATATAAAATGTGAGGGGCACTTCCAACGAAGTGCCCCTCCACATTTATCATCATGTATCGTTCTTACGAGAGGAAGCCGAGCAGCACACCTGCAGCGACAGCAGAACCGATGACACCTGCTACATTTGGTCCCATAGCATGCATGAGGAGGTAGTTGTGGGGATCAGCCTTCAAACCTTCATTCTGAGAGATACGTGCAGCCATTGGAACGGCAGACACACCTGCATTACCAATGAGTGGATTGATCTTCTGACTCTTGGGGAGGAAGAGGTTCATAATGTGAACGAAGATGACACCACTGGCAGTTGCCACAACAAATGCACATGCACCGATGATGAAGATGAAAATGGTGTTCCATGTCAAGAATTCAGATGCTTGAGTAGAACAACCCACCGTAAGACCGAGGAGCATCACCACGATATCGTTCAAAGCACTACCTGCAGTCTTGGCAAGACGCGTGGTCTTGGTTGATTCTTTCAGCAAGTTACCAAAGAAGAGCATACCAAGAAGTGGCAGACCTGAAGGAACGATGAAGGTCGTAATCAGCAAGCCAACGATTGGGAAGAGCATCTTCTCAGTCTGGCTGACCTGACGTGCAGGCTTCATCTTGATTTGACGCTGAGCCTTAGTCGTAAGCAACTTCATGATACCAGGTTGAATGACTGGAACAAGTGCCATGTAAGAGTAAGCACACACAGCGATAGCACCCATCAGATTTGGGCTCAACTTACTGGAAAGGAAGATGGCTGTAGGACCGTCTGCACCACCGATGATAGCGATACCTGCCGCCTGATTAGGCTCAAAGCCCAATGCAAGTGCTACCATATAAGCACCGAAAATACCAAACTGGGCAGCTGCACCAATAAGCATGAGCTTTGGATTGGCGATGAGTGCCGAGAAGTCAGTCATGGCACCAATGCCGAGGAACACAAGAGGAGGATACCATCCGAGACGAACACCTTGATAGAAGATGTTAAGTACGGAGTTGTCCTCGTAAAGGCCTATTTCAAGACCAGCATCTTTGAAGGGAATGTTTCCCAAAATGATGCCGAGACCAATCGGAATGAGAAGCAGGGGCTCGAAGTCCTTGGCAATGGCCAACCAAATGAAGAAAGCACCCACAGCAATCATGATGATGTTGGCCCATTCCACATTCGCAAAGCCTGTATAGGTCAAGAAGTCAACGAGTTTTGTTCCGATGAAGTCCATTGTAGAAACACTTTCGAGTAACATCATAGTTGTTTACAGTTTGACGATTTACAATTGACTATTTTGTTACGCGATAGTGACGAGGATGGCACCTTCCATGACGGTATCACCCTTCTGAACTTTCACTTCCTGAATCTTACCGTCACGGTCAGAATCAATGTTATTCTCCATCTTCATGGCTTCGAGCACCACAACGGTCTCACCCTTCTTGACAGCCTGTCCAACAGTAACCTTAATGTCATTGATGGTACCTGGCAGCGGAGCACGAACGGCAGAAACGCCTGATTCGACAGCTTCCTGTGCCTGCTTAGGAGCCTCGATAGTCTTGACGGGAGCGGCAACAGCACGCACCACTGGTTTTGGCTGAGCAACTGGCTTTTCAAGTTCCACGTCGAACTCGATGCCGTTAACCTCAACTTTTGCGATGTTCTCTTCAATGCTATTGATTTTCACATTGTAAGGAGCACCCTTAATCTTATAATTATATTCTTTCATTTTTAGATGTATTTTTAATTTGCAGGATGGATTTGTGGAAGGGTACGGAGTTCGTGACTCTTGTCCGCCCATGTAGTATGAGTTTGATTGATGGTCAAGATACCCGACTCAAGGTCGTGAGTGCCACCGAAGTACTCATGGAGTGCCAAGCCGATGACAGCAGTGTAGGTCTCCATATCGACACCCTTCGTCTCAGTTGTACCTTGCTTGGCCATTTCAACTACCTTGGCAGCTTGCTCATGGATGGCACGGATGGCACGAACACGAGCCAACTTGGCAGCACGATTCATGGCCCAACCAAAGATGTGGAAGAATACAAACAGAAGAACAAGACAAGAGAACACCACGCCCATACACATCAATGTCATAGCGATGCCGTGTGGATCTTTCTCCTTAAATTCCTTAATTTTATCGTTACGATATTCCACATTAGGTCCATTCGGAGTCACCTTGTCTGCTTCAAGCACCTGCCATTCAGCATCGTTGATACGAGCATAGCTTGAACCAGCAGGAAGTGCCTCCACACGAACGGAATCAAGTAAATCAACAGCATTACCATCGAAAAGATAGATGGTGAAAGACTCATTCACAGGAAGCGTGAAGTTAAGGTGGAGTGTACCACGATTTTTCTTGCTATCCGCAAAGAACGTGATGCGTTGCTTGGCAGAAAGTGACGTGCGTGGGTCGCCCGCAGGAATGACAGACATGAGCTTTTCACGCTCAGGTGCTGACATATTCTTGTCGAGCACTGCAGGATTGATGGTCAGGAAACAGTTTCTTATATCGTGTGTTGAATAAGAAGTGTTCTCAATCTCAATCCATGAAGCAGGCTGACCATATTCATCCACATAGCTTGCCTGCTGTTCACATGTCTTAGCAGAATCGCCCTGACAGCATGAAGGAGTGAACACATACACTTCATTCAGTTTGAAGTCATGTGCACCCTGTGCAAAAGCAGCAGAAGAAGCAATGAGGAATGAGATAACTGATAATAACTTTCTCATAATGCTTACAATGGGATATTACCGTGCTTCTTAGCAGGATTAGTAAGTGACTTGTTTGCCAACTGCTCAAGGGCGCGGATGACACGGAAACGAGTGTTACGTGGCTCAATGACGTCATCGATGTAGCCATACTTAGCAGCCTGATAAGGATTAGCAAAGAGCTTAGAGTATTCCTCTTCCTTCTCTGCAATGAATGCCTTAGCATCACCACCCTCTTCTTTAATCTGCTTAGCCTCACGAGCATAAAGTACTGCAGCAGCACCACTAGCACCCATCACAGCAATTTCAGCAGATGGCCATGCGTAGTTGATATCACCACGCAGCTGCTTACAAGACATCACAATGTGAGAACCACCATAAGACTTGCGCAAGGTAACTGTTACCTTGGGCACAGTAGCCTCTCCGTAAGCGTAAAGGAGTTTTGCACCATGCAAGATGACTGCATTGTACTCCTGACCTGTACCTGGCAGGAAGCCTGGTACATCAACAAAGCTGACGATTGGGATGTTAAAGGCATCGCAGAAACGGACGAAACGAGCACCCTTACGAGAAGCGTTGCAGTCGAGCACACCAGCAAACTTAGAAGGCTGGTTAGCAACGATACCTACAGAACGACCGTTGAAGCGTGCGAAACCTACAATGATGTTTTGTGCATAACGTGGCTGCACCTCAAAGAACTCGCCATTATCCACCGTAGCAGCAATGACTTTGTACATATCGTATGCCTGATTAGGATTGTCAGGAATAATTTCGTTGAGCGAATCCTCCAAACGGTCGATAGGGTCTGTGCATTCCACACGTGGAGTCTCCTCTTGATTGTTCTGTGGAATGTAAGAGATGAGCTGCTGAATCATCGCCATTGCTTCTTCTTCCGTAGAAGCAGTGAAATGCGTCACACCTGACTTCGTAGAGTGAACAGAAGCACCACCTAGGCTCTCCTGGTCAACATCCTCACCCGTCACGGTCTTCACCACGGCAGGACCGGTCAAGAACATGAATGATGTATTTTCCATCATCAGCGTGAAGTCTGTCAATGCAGGAGAATATACAGCACCACCAGCACATGGACCGAAGATACCTGAAATCTGAGGAATCACACCTGAAGCCATGATGTTACGCTGGAAAATCTCCGCATAACCAGCCAGTGCATTGATACCTTCCTGAATACGCGCACCACCAGAGTCGTTGATACCAATGACAGGAGCGCCCACCTTCATTGCCATGTCCATAATCTTACAGATCTTCTGGCTCATGGTTTCAGAAAGAGAACCAGCATTGACCGTGAAGTCTTGTGCAAAAATAAAGACGAGGCGTCCGCCGATGGTTCCAGAACCAGTCACGACACCGTCGCCAAGATACTGTTTCTTCTCCATACCGAAGTTGGTGCAACGGTGGAGCTTGAACATATCATATTCTTCAAAACTGCCCTCATCAAGGAGCATGGCAATACGTTCACGTGCAGTGAACTTGCCCTTTGCATGTTGCTTGTCAATAGCCTTCTCGCCACCGCCAAGACGTGCCTTCTGACGGAGTTCAATCAACTCCTGTATTCTTTCTGTTTGCTTGCTCATAATATTATTTCTTCTGTGGTTCACAAAGTTCTGTCAAAACACCTGCTGTTGACTTTGGATGCAGGAAAGCGATATTCATCTGTTCTGCACCTGGACGTGGAGTCTTGTCAATCAGGCGAATTACCTTACCTTCAGCTTCAACAAGTGCCTCAGCCACACCATCTTCAACAGCGAATGCCACGTGATGAACGCCCTTTCCACCCTTCTCCAGCCACTTTGCAACAGCTGATTCGGGAGATGTTGGCTCCAAAAGTTCCAGTTTCACTTCGCCAACTTTCAAGAAGGCTGTCTTTACCTTCTGGTCAGCAACTTCTTCTACTGCATAGCACTTGAGGCCAAGCACATTTTCGAAATAAGGGAGCACTGCATCGATGCTCTCCACACCTATTCCAAGGTGGTCAATTCTCGAAATCTTCATAATTTAATGAATGTTTTTTAGTTATAACTAATATAAAAATATTGAACACAAATAAACGTGACACTATAACACAGTGTCACAAATAGCATACAAATTTACAGCTTTTAAATGGTTTCAAAAAGGCAAAAGTGAAAAAAAACACTTCTACCACTTAAATATTGATATTTCCCTTGAAATAAGCCTCAATTTCGGAAGTCAACATGGCATAATCGCGGTCGTAATCCTTAATGATGAGTCCATGTTCAAGAAGCGTGATGCGAGAACAGATATCAAGTGTGTGGGTTAAATTGTGTGACGAAACAATGATGGTAGCATGATGTTCTTTGCTATATGTTTCGAGCAAATACTTCATCGCCAACTGAGATGTAGGGTCTAGAAAATTGAACGGCTCGTCAAGGATGAGCAGTTGAGGATAGTGCAACATCGCACCAATGATACCCACTTTCTGTTTGTTACCCATCGAAAGGTTTCGAATAAGTGTCTTCTGTCCCAGAATCTCACCATTCATGAAACCATCGAACTGCAATAAACGGTCGCGCAAGACAGCATCAGAGATGTCTGATATTTTGGCAATGAAACGGAAATATTCCTCTGGCGTCAAGTAGTCAATGAGAAAACCTGTATCAACAAAGGCACCCGTGTATGCCTTCCATTCCTCGCTCTTTGACGTGTCGCATGATACAGGTACACCATCCACCACACCATCAATCGTCACACATCCTGTATCAGCATGTAGCAGATCGAGAATGATGCGGAACAAAGTGGTCTTCCCTGCTCCATTATTGCCAACAAGACCTATTGTCTCTCCACTATGAATGGCATAGCGGTCAATGTTGAGCGCCTGTTTCTCGCCGAAGGATTTGGTCAGTTTTTCGATTGTTAAGTTCATCTTGTGTAGTTATTAATAGTTCTTGGGAGCATGCCCCAAAGGCTATCTTGAGTTTCTGAATCCGTCCATATTAGCGTATCGACGTTGCATAAATCGTTCGTATATATTGCGAAGCCACCAGGGATGCAATACCGTTCCTACCAGTCCGATGGAGATCATCGAGATGGCAGCAACATCATCATTGAAACACTCCACTAATGCATACATGACAAACATTGGCAGGAATAAAGCTCCACCTGCCATCAGCATCTGCACCTTAGTATCGCGTCCTGTTTTGGTCAATTTCTCATTCAAGTGAATTGTGATGTCATTATAGACAGCCAACTGAAAGATAAAGGGGAACACCGCTCCTGTTGTGAACAACAGGCATCCCAACGCTGTCAACCATGTGATTTTACCTTCCAAGATGGGCATCAATGTAAAGAGCAAAGGAACAATCAATATTATACACTGGAAATAATATTTGGCTTTCAGCAACGATAGCACCGTTTCCCTGCGCACCATCAAACCATCAATGTAATTTCCCTCTGCACACATCACCGTCGTCAGCGTCATCACACCCAAACAGGTGAAGCAATAAATGCAAATGAACACACGCATAAAAGGAAAATCGTCATAGATGTCGGAAAAGGAGAAAAGACTACAAAGCATCAACATACATAGAGCACCCGTAATGAATTGCTTCCTTACCACCAAATTACGTACTGTCGATTTCAGTTCCAATTTCAGGTATTCTCCAATCACGCCAAGTCCATCCAGAAAAGTCATATTGTGTGTCTTGAACTGCTTCACCACCTCCGTCTTGGCAATCTCCACATAGATGGCAACTTTCTGCAAACGGAAATTGACGATGTACAATGGCACCACCACAATGACAAAGACCAGCCAGCACAACGGATTCCACTGACAAAAGCCTCGCATCAATCGAATCGAACCTTCAAAAAGCCATTGATTGTCTGCATCAAAGAAGATGCCGAAATACGCCAAGGCAGCATACGTGAGCAAAGGAATAATGACAAAGAAGAAATTACGATTCAGCAGGGTACGCCAGAAAAGATACCAATAACTATTCAGTACATACATCAGCCACCAACCGATGATGAAGCCAAGGAAACCTATAATGCCATAGAACTGAGGAATAGCACGCAGACCAAAAGGTACGAAGAAGAACGCCCAAAAGAGGTTGTATGGCTGCAATCCCATACGCAATAGGAAGGTATGCAACAAAAAACCTGTGGGAATGTTGTGGAGTTTGTATTGCTTGATATTCTGAGCAGGCGTCTCTTGCATGGAGAAGCGAGAAAGAAAATCAACAATAAGGAACCAAATCATTCCTCCATCAATCCAATCGAAAGCTTCCAATGCTGAGCCGTCAAAATAGGAATAAGCCGTAAAGCCCAGCATGACCAGATATACAGCCCAAAAGGCGATGAAGATGTAACTCAGAATCTTCATTGCCAGCTTCTTCTCAAACATCGGGTGACGACGTGCCTGCAACCGCTGATGATGAGAAATGAGCTTATATAATAACCTGATCTTTGAAAGCTCCACTTTTCGATTATCTCAAGTCAACGACCTCCGCATTAGGATAGTTCTTCTTGTTAAACTGGAAGGTTGAATCCGTATATTTCTGATTTTTTAGGAATGAGTTGCAACGAATAGTTGTCACAACATCTTTAGAAGATGTCATGGTAATAACAGATGGGTAGCGAGTCGATTTGTTGATGCGCACCACCACTTTCTTGAAAGGACTACCGCTCTTACCTGTTAACACGACCTCATGCTCTTTTGTTGTGCTCTTCCCCATCTTTGCCGTATAACCCTTTTTATAGAAAGACAGGAACGCATACGGATTCATCTTCGCCACAGCATCAGCCGAAGGCGTGGTGACATTCACCTCGTCATTCGTCTTCACATACGTCCACATTGTCTTGCCGTCAAACCATGTAATCGTACCACCCATATTGATGACAAATTTCTGACGTTGCAGTTTAATATAACCTGTTGAAGCCCCACCATCCGCTTCAAACGTGAAACCAATCTTTACATTGCCAGCAGCCCTAAGTGTAGCAGCCGAATTGTCCAAGATTTTTGTAGCGTTCTGTGCACACAATGCCATAGTCACCACAAGCATCATCAATAGCAAAGTTATCTTTTTCATCCTGATTAAAGCAATTTTACAAAATAACAAATTGACAATATCTCATCCCATCATTAACCCAATGTGTTCAGCAATCCCTCCAAAGTTAATGGGTCTTTGATAAGCACCTCACGAGGTTTGGCACCCACCTGTGGTCCGACTACGCCCATACGTTCCAGTTGATCCATAATCTTACCAGCACGGTTGTAACCAATGGAGTAATTACGCTGAATCATTGACGTTGAACCACTCTGATTGTTGACAACAAATTTTGCCACATCACCGAACATAGGATCAAGGTGTCCCTTGTCCATCGGTCCCATAGCAGCACTTTCGCTTTCCGGATCTGCCACCTCTGGCAAATACAATGGATGCAGGAAGGACTGTTGCTTGGCAATGTATGAGCAGATGTCATTGACTTCTGGCGTATCAACAAACGCACACTGCACACGCACAGGTTCAGCACTGCCTAAATACAGCATGTCACCTTTACCGATCAATTGATTGGCACCAGGACGGTCGAGAATCACACGAGAGTCCATCATCGAACTAACCTTGAAAGCAATTCTTGTTGGGAAGTTTGCCTTAATAGCGCCACTGATGATGCTGGCTTGTGGGCGCTGGGTGGCAATAATCATGTGAATACCCACTGCACGAGCCAACTGGGCAATACGACAAATCGGCAATTCCACTTCTTTACCTGCTGTCATGATCAAGTCACCAAATTCATCAACAATCACCACGATATAGGGCATATACTCATGTCCGTGTTCAGGATTCAAGCGACGACTTTTGAACATCTCGTTATACTCTTTGATAGTTCTTGCATGTGCACGTTTCAGCAAGTCATATCGTGTATCCATCAACGCACAGAGCGAGTTGAGGGTTTTCACCACTTTCTGCACATCCGTGATGATACAATCATCTTCCTCCTCCAGACGCGCCAAGAAATGATTCTCAATAGGACTGTAGATGCTGAACTCTACCTTCTTCGGGTCAACCATCACAATTTTCAGTTCCGATGGATGCTTCTTGTAAAGCAAGGAAGTCACGATGGCATTCAGGCCCACCGACTTACCTTGTCCTGTGGCACCAGCCACCAACAAATGGGGCGCTTTCGCCAAGTCAAACATGAACACCTCGTTGCTAATCGTCTTACCAACGGCACAAGGGAGCTCCATCGTGCTCTCCTGATAAATACGACTATTGATAACGCTCTCCATCGACACGATGCACTTCTTCTTGTTCGGCACTTCAATACCGATTGTACCCTTACCTGGAATTGGTGCAATGATACGAATACCTTCTGCAGCCAACGACAAAGCGATATCATCTTCCAAATTACGAATCTTGCTAATGCGTGTACCTTCAGCAGGCACAATTTCATATAGCGTGATGGTCGGTCCAATGGTTGCCTTGATGCTGGCAATCTCCACACCAAACTGCCTCAGCACATGAATGATGCGATCCTTATTGGCATTCTGCTCTATCATATCAATCTGAGGCGTCTGGTCACTGGCCTTTCGCAACAGATTCAACGACGGGTATTTATAGTGTTCCAGATCCAGTTTGGGATCATATGGTGTGTTGATATCCCCACGATCTATCTTTCCACAACCCTTCTCCGTCTCGTTCGCCTCAATATCCATCTCTGTTCCATCCTTGTCCTCTTTTTCAGTCGTCTTCTCAACCTCATCTTTCCCATCATTCTCATCATGCTTATTTATCTCATCATTCACATCCTCCACTGGGAAGTCCACTTCCACTTTTTCATCATTGGTAAACTGTAAATTCTCATCTACTCCATCATTGTCATCAGTTTCTTCTTCATCATAGACATCTTCTTCCTCTTGATTCTTCCTCATCAGACGTGCCCATCTTTTAGGATTTTTCTTCTTCAAGAAATTCAGACGGAAAAGATCGCGAATTACCTCTATGGTCTTCGTGCTCAGATAGACCAAATATAACACAGCCGTGATAACCAGCACGGCCAACAAACCAGGCATTCCAATCACTTGTGTCAGACCTTTCACCACTTGAATACCATGATTACCTCCGAGTTTCACAAAGGAACCTTCAAAATAGGGGAATAAATAGCCGAAAGCTGCTAAAAACACGCTGATCCACAACATCAACACGGTGAATAAGATGAACTTCCTCACCAAGGTGAACTTAAAAATGCGCATCATCCGCATCGCCAAGATAATCAAATAGGGAATCATGATGAACGATGCCAGACCGAACAAATCGTTCAGGAAGAAATATGCAACAATGGCACCCCATGACCCACAGATATTCTTATAGCGCAGTCCGCTATTCAAAGGGTCGGTGTGACTTTCCAACAAACTAAAATCTGATTCTCCCGTGAAAAGGTAAGAAACAAATGCCACCAACATAAAGAGGGCGACAACACCAATCAGCAAGCCAATGCAAAAAGAAAAAGTTTCCCATTTGCCAAAACCGATAAAGAAATCACTCGCTGACAACTTCTCTTTTTGAGCCGCAGCGTATTTGTTGTTCTTCTTGTTTTTTGATTTACCTTTATGATTTGCCATTCGTCACGTCAATGTATTATCAATTAGAAAGTTTTGCAAAGATAACACAAATCACACATAGAACAAAACAAATCATTGAAAAAAGCCAAATTTTTCCTTTTTTACGCCAAGAAAACACGATTTTGGGGTTTACTTGTATTTCTCTAACCCTTTCAACGATTTACCACGATTGAGTTTAAAGTAAACTTCTCGAAGACCTTCAAGCCAAAGAGAAGTGTTGTCTTCATCAAATTTGCGAGACTGCTCAAAAGCGTTGCAAGCTTGGCGATAGAGCTGCGTAATGGCATTCCTCTGCTTGGTGTATGCAGGATTAGACTTAGGCAGATTGAAACTTTCGTATGCCACATGAGCTTGATGGAGATAAATGCTTCCGACAGATGCCCATGCTTCTGCATCATCAGCCTTGATGTCAATACATTGCTGGAAAGACTGAAGGGCATCATCATAACGGTCAAGCAGAACAAGTTCTGTGCCTGCCACATACCAGTAGTCACGCTGTTGCGGATAAAGCGTGGTCATACGCTGCACTTTTTGTAAAGCTTGCTCGTATTGTCCTTTCTCATTGTAGTATTTCACCAAAGTAACATAGAAATATTCAACCTCTGGATAAGCCTCGAATCCCTGTTCCAGCAACTGCACTGCTTGAATGGTGTCCGTCAATGCAGCATACGTTTTAACACCTATCTCCAACATCTGAGGTCTGAAACCATCATCTTTTAGGCTTTCAGACAAATAGGTTATAACACCTGAATAATTACTTGAGGCGTATGCACTCAATACGGAAAGCACTGAAACATCTACGACATCATCAGGATCAGAGAGAAGAGAACCGCCTTTCGAATCCTGAAAGACCTCGGCAGATTTGGTCTGCACATACATATTGAAGAAACGGAAGGCGTCAGCATAAGTTTTCTTCGTATAGTAATACTTACCTGCATTGAGCACATTCTTGCGATATGGCATCAAAGTCTGCCCCACCCCATTCCGAAATTTCTGGACGGCCTTCTTACCTTCAGCCTCTCGTGCCTTCAGGGCCATCTGTTCGACACTGTCACACTGAAGTCCCGTCACATACAATTCGTACATGTAATTGAAGAAACTGACGGTGTCAGGCTTGGCGTTTAAATAGATCTTACGATTCTCCAACCCAATTAAAGCATCTATTGCATCCATTTTATAGCGATACATCTGTGCATCAGCAGCCGCTTCTGGATGTTCACGCATGGCATCAGTAAGCACCTGCCGCGCCTGCGCGAAGTTTTTCTCCTTCATGCAGGTGCGGTAGGCCTTAACGACGCTGCTTCGCTTGTAGGGCTTTTCAGCCCCTAAAATAGGGTTGGCGAACAGCGTGAAAAATAGAATGAATATGGTTATTAATTGAACCATTTCACGTAGCAGAAGTCCTGACGGTGTGGCAGATCTGCATTCTTGGGATACATGCGGTATGCTACCTTAAAGCTGCCAGCCGTTGGAATAACGTGAGTGCCTTCGAAGGTGTAGAGGTTGCCCTCACGCTTGGTTACCTCGAATGGCTCTACCTGACTGATGTGCTCACGACCATCCTCATCACGATAGATAGTGACAAGTTCGAAGCCAATAGCATCGTCAAGTCCTTGTTCATCAATAATATACTTGACATGATACTTCTTACCAGAGAGTACATCACCCTTCAGCATATCCTCTTCTTTCTCGAAAGATACGACGTTAATGCTGTCCCAACGTGAAGCTACAAGTTCCTTCCAAGCAGCAATGTCCTTTGCCTTCTTGTAATTGTCAGCGAAGAGTTCCTTGCGACGTTCTGCCAATGGGCAGTAGAACTTCGTGAAGTAGTCATCGAGCTGACGCTTCATGGTGTAGTGAGGTGCAATCTGTGCAATAGAATTCTTGACAGTCTGAATCCAACCCTCTGAATAGCCCTTTGCGTTACGAGCGTAGTAAAGAGGCAGAATCTCATTCTCAAGCAGTGAGTAGATGGTCGCTGCGTCGAGTTGGTCTTGCTGCTCCTGATTCTGGAAGGTGCGCTTGTCAGTCAGTGCCCATCCTGCACCCTCGCGGTAACCCTCAAGCCACCAGCCATCGAGTACAGAGAGGTTGACAACACCATTCATCAAAGCCTTCTCACCTGATGTACCAGAAGCTTCCAATGGACGTGTAGGCGTATTCATCCAGATATCCACACCAGTGACAAGGCGACGAGCCAGTTTCATATCATAGTTCTCCAGGAAGATAATCTTGCCGAGGAATTCAGGACGACGACTGATTTCGTAAATTTTCTTGATGAGTCCCTGACCAGCACCATCAGCTGGGTGAGCCTTACCTGCAAAAAGGAACTGTACAGGATAGTTAGGATTATTGACAATCTTTGCCAAACGATCCAAATCGCTGAAGAGGAGATGTGCACGCTTGTAAGTGGCGAAACGACGAGCAAAACCGATGGTCAAAGCGTTAGGATTGATCTTCTCCACGATAGACACGATACGAGATGGATCACCCTGATGCTTCAGCCAATCCTCCTTGAATGCCTTCTTGATATATTCAATCAGTTTAGCCTTCAATGCCAGACGTGTATTCCAAATCTCTTGATCTGGCACATTGTAGATAGCCTCCCAAATCTTTTCGTTCGACTGATCTGCAAGGAAGTTCTTGGCAAAGTTCTTGGCATAAACAGCCTTCCACTCAGAAGCGGTCCATGTTGGCATATGTACACCATTAGTCACATAACCTACGTTGTCCAGTTCCTCTGGGAAGTAACCCTTCCAAATGCCATTGAACATGTCCTTAGACACCTTACCATGCAACCAGCTCACACCATTCACCCATGAAGAGGTGTTGCATGCGAAAGTGGACATACAGAAGCGTTCACCCTTATCGTCTGGATTCACACGACCCAAACCCATGAAGTCATCCCAGCTGATGCCAAGCTTCTCTGGGTACTGGCCCATGTACTTACCGAAAAGACCCTCGTCAAAGTAGTCGTGACCAGCTGGCACAGGAGTATGTACAGTATAAAGTGAAGAGGTACGAACCACTTCGAGTGCCTCGTTGAAGCTCAGACCGCTCTGCACATACTCAACCAGACGCTGTACATTAGCCAGAGCTGCATGACCTTCATTACAGTGGATGATGTCTTTCTTGATGCCAAGTTTGTTGAGCAGGAGTATGCCACCAATACCCAACAGTATCTCTTGCTTAAGACGGTTCTCCCAGTCACCGCCATACAATGCGTGTGTGATAGAACGGTCGTACTCAGAGTTCATATCGTTATCTGTGTCAAGCAGATACAACTTCACACGACCTACATTTACGCGCCAAACGAGTGCGTGTACAGTATAGTTGTTGTAAGGAACATCGATGACCACCTGATTACCCTCTGCGTCCAACTCGCGCTCAATAGGCAAGGTTGGGAACACCTGAGCCTCATAGTTTGCCACCTGCTGACCTTCCATTGAAAGTGTCTGAGTGAAGTAACCATAACGATAGAGGAAACCAACAGCACAGAAGTCAATGTTTGAGTCTGAAGCCTCCTTCACATAGTCACCAGCCAAGATGCCAAGACCACCAGAATAAATCTTCAATACATTGTTCAAACCGTACTCCATGCAGAGATATGCCACAGATGGACGCTTTGTGTCAGGCTTCACATCCATGTATGCACGGAATTCCTTATACACATTGTTGATGCGTTCAACAAGTTTCTTGTCTCCCGCAATCTTTTCGAGCTTCTCATAATTCATTCTGCTAAGGAACAGCACAGGGTTCTTCTGAACTTCATGCCAAAGTTTGGTGTCCATATCATTGAAGATATGACCCACTTCGTTATTCCATGCCCACCACAGGTTGTGAGCAATTTCGTTCAGAGGTTCGAGAGTTGCAGGAACTGACGACCTCACGCTGATTTCGCGCCAATTTGGAACATTGGCGTTGCTTGTTTGAATTCTCATAGTTGTATAAATTGGGTTTATAATTTTACATTATTTATAATAAAGACAGACGCTCGTCACGTTTGGCAAGTGCCTTGTCGTATGCTTCGTAATAATACTGAATGAAATGCTTCCAAAGGGCTTTCTCTGCCACCTTCTCGGCATTCTTTCTAGCAGCGTTCACCTGCTTTTTATTCATCTGCGAGAACTTGAGCATCGTGTCGCGAATGCCGTCGCTCACTTCATCAAAGTTGTAGTCAGAACGATGTATCGTCTTCACACCATCCTCAATCTCGCTGTATCTTCCTTTCAGGCTATTAGCCCAAAGACCAAATCCTGCCAAGTCTGTCGTGATGCAAGGCACATGAAACGCGACAGATTCCGTTGGAGTATAGCCCCAAGGCTCATAATATGAAGGGAACACCGTCAGGTCGGTACCAATAAGCATGTCGTAATAGTGCTTGTTGAAGATACCGTCATCGCCATCCAAGTAGCAAGGCACAAAGATAACCTTCACCTTGTCCTCTGGACGGTTATACATGTCGAGCCAGTTCAACTGGCCTAATACCTTGTCACCCTCTGGTTCATGCAACACATGCGTGATGCGTGGGTCGCCAATGGCACCATACTCCACAGGATTGTGCTTCTTGTTGGCCAGCGCCACCTGCAGATCCATACGTGGCTCCTTCATCCAAGCTGGTACCATCACAAATGCCAACACATTTTTCTGCAAACGATTATCCCAACGCAAACGATTCAGCGAGTCGATAAACACGTTGATACCCTTGTTCTGATATTCGTATCGTCCACCTGTTGAAACAATCAAGGTGTCATCATCTAAGTCTGTACCCATCAGCGTGTTAGCAACCCGTAAAAGATGCTTGCGTGCAGCCATTCTCTTCTCATTGAATTTGGTGGCAGGAGAAGGCACAAAGTCGTTCTCAAAACCATTCATCAAGATTTCATCTGCAGGCTTATCCAGCAGTTCTGCACATTCTTTGCCGGTGATTTCACTGACCGTCGTGAAACAATCCACATTCCATGCAGCTTGTTTCTCCACAGAGTGCTTGGCTTCCACGCCCAGTTCCGATGCCATCTGATCACCGTTGTAGGCAAAAAGATAATCGTAAAGAGGCTTATTGTTGCCTGCGATGGAGCGTCCAATCGTGGTAGCATGCGTTGTGAAGATCGTGGCCACCTCTGGCACATACTTCTTCACATAGAGGGCCGCCAAACAAGTCTGCCACTCATGAGCCTGGAATACCACATTATCTTTCTTCGTTAGTTCAAAGAACTTGTAATAGCTCTCCACCACTTTACCAGCAGCCCACGAAAACATCAGGCTCTCATCATAATCACCATAAGAGTTGAGGGAATTGACATTAAAATGCTCCCATGCCCAGCCAAAAATCTCGTTGCGTTGTTCAAAGAAAGGTTTGAAGTCTACCAAAATGGCAATGGGTTCGCCTGGCACCTGCCAACGCCCCACACGAAAAGTCACACCATCATGGGTTTGTGCATATTTCCTCCATTTTGCCAACAGCGTCTTATTTTCCTTGAAAAGCGGATTCTTCTTACCTTCCCAGAAATCGGGACCGATGAAGAATACCTTATCTGTGAGTTTCTCTTGCAGTGTCTTAGCCCTTGTAGATAACACAGTGTAAATGCCACCTACTTTATTGCAAACCTCCCAACTGGATTCAAATATGTACTGAGGTTCTTGTGTCTTCTTTTTAGCCATACTAACAAAGTAAAAATCTTTACCTTAAAACTCTTTCGGGTGCAAAGGTACTGATTTTTTTTTATTTAAGAAATTTTTAGACAAAAAAACATGTATATATCAACTCATTATTGACAACATGTTCTTTCTTTGCTATGATAACATGGCAAGGAACTCGTCTTCGGACACAATGGGTACACCAAGACTTTGAGCTTTTTCCAATTTGGAAGGCCCCATGTTGTCGCCAGCAAGGATGAAGGAGGTCTTCTTGGAGATGCTGCCTACATTCTTGCCTCCATTCTTTTCGATGATGGCTTTGTATTCATCACGTGAATGATGCTGGAACACGCCTGAAATGACAATACTCTTGCCTGCCAGCTTATCGGTTTGTCCTGAGAGTTGCTCCTCGGAGAGTTGCATCTGCACTCCATATCCAGCCAACTTGTCCACAATCTCAGCATTCTTAGGATCCTGGAAGTATTTTACGACGGATTCAGCAATCACCTGCCCTACTCCATCAACTTCCATCAACTGCTCAACCGTCGCATTCCTCAATGCCTCCATCGACTTGAAATGACGGGCAATCAATTTGGCTGTCGTCTCACCCACAAAGCGGATACCGATGGCAAAGACCACACGCTCAAAAGGCACCTGCAAGGTCGATTTCACGCCATCCACCACTTTCTGTGCCGACTTGACACGCGTTCTATTCACACCACAAATATCAGCGACCGTCAACTTGTAAAGGTCTGATACATCATGGATTAAGCCACGCTGGTAATAATCATCCACCGTCTCAGGACCGAGGCTATCTATATTCATGGCCTTACGGGAGATAAAGTGCTCGATACGCCCTTTGATTTGAGGAGGGCATGCACTATCATTAGGACAATAATGGGCTGCTTCACCTTCGAAACGCACCAACTCTGCACCACATTCAGGACAGGTCTTGATGAACTGCACCTTCTGCAAACCTGGCTGTCGCTGGTCTTTATCCACACCCACCACCTTGGGGATGATCTCACCGCCCTTCTCCACATACACCATATCACCTATATGAAGGTCAAGTTCTTCCATCACATCGGCATTGTGGAGTGAAGCACGTTTCACCACCGTACCTGCCAACTGCACAGGATTCATGTTGGCCACAGGGGTCACAGCACCCGTTCTTCCCACTTGATAAGTAACCTCATTCAGGCGCGTGCAAGCTCGTTCTGCTTTGAATTTATAGGCAATCGCCCAACGAGGACTCTTGGCAGTATAGCCTAAATGTCGCTGCTGTCTCAGGGAATTAACCTTCAACACAATGCCATCGGTAGCCACAGGCAAGTTCTTGCGTTCCTTGTCCCAATAGTCAATGAACGATAACACTTCATCGACGGTCTTGCATTTCTTCATGCCTTGCGAAATCTTAAAGCCCCACGAGGCAGCTTTTTGCAAGTTTTCATAATGGTAGCCATCATTGGGAATCTCATCGCCTAATAAATAATAGAGGTACGCATCCAATCCACGCTCAGCCACCACTCTCGAACTCTGCGACTTCAAGGTGCCACTGGCAGCATTTCTCGGATTGGCGAACAGGGGTTCCTCCCGTTTTGCCCTTTCCTCATTCAACTTCTCAAACGAAGTCCAAGGCATCAATATTTCGCCACGAATCTCAAATTCATGAGGATAACCACTGCCCTCCCTCAACTTCAAAGGGATGGAACGAATGGTGCGCACATTCGCCGTCACATCATCCCCCTTCACACCATCTCCACGCGTCACAGCCTGTGTCAGTTCACCATCCACATACGTCAGCGAAATGCTCAACCCGTCATACTTCATCTCTGCACAAATCTCGAAATCTTCACCTTCAAGTCCTTCTTTCACACGATTGTAGAAATCCTTGACTTCCTGTTCGTTATAAGTGTTAGACAATGACAGCATCGGGTACTTGTGCGCCACCGCTTTGAACGACTGGTTCAGGTCACTTCCCACCCTCTGGGTAGGTGAATTCTTATCCGCATATTGTGGATAAAACAATTCCAGATCCTCCAGGTGATGCATCATCTGGTCGAACTCATAATCCGAGATTGTCGGCTGATTCAACACATAATAATTGTAATTATGCTGCTCCAGTTCCCTCCTGAGCTGCTCAATTTCTTCCTTTGGTGTCATGTCCTTCAATATTTCGGGT
>Ga0310786_10003528_pt1 | contig 22683 bp, 19 predicted proteins | sample AusTroGonzalo_MG_FD_203881 | JGI IMG/M metagenome (GOLD analysis project Ga0310786, IMG submission 203881) | Bovine rumen microbial communities from tropical cattle in Woodstock, Queensland, Australia - Gonzalo_03 (v2) (version 2) | ecosystem: Host-associated > Mammals > Digestive system >...
TGTTCTACTGGGAAATAGTCGCTCACGGTGTTTTTCTGTGAAATACGTCCGCGGCGACTGATCGCACCTGCTTCGAAAAGTAAGGTCTCGGTCAAGGTAGTCTTACCTGCACCGTCATTACCTAAAATGGTAATGTTTTTGATTTCGTTAGTCTTATAAACTTTCATGTTTGTAAATATTAAGATTGTATGTTATCTTGTTAGGTTTTTGTTCCGTTTTCGAGTGTGGGTCGGAATTTGGAGCCGCAAGTTACGGAAAAAAACTGAACTGACATTACTTTTTTTCGAATAATGTCAAACTTTTTATAAAAAACGTGTCGGTAGGCGGCAAAATGTAATGAAAAGGAGGGTGAAAAGTGGGTGAAAAGTGTGCAAGCAGTCAGACGAAAAGTGAGGCGATGATGTCGTTGGAAGTATAGATTCCTTTAGGGGTGAGAATCAAGTTCCCATCTGTGTTTTTTAACAATCCTATATTATAATAAGGTGTGGCTGCCTGGACAAGATGGGTGTAATAGTCTGAACCAAACTGCTGCTTGACGGCCTCTAACTGAAGTCCCTTGCTGGTGCGTAGCCGGGTCATCACCATCTCATTGAATTGTTGGTCTGTGGGGAGTACTTCAAGGTCGATGATTGGCTGCTGTTTGTTGATGCCGTTGATATACTGCTGGAGATTGCAGACATTGCTCTGTCGGCTGTTACCATTGTAGGAATGTGCGCCAGCGCCCAGTCCTAGGTAATGGGTGTTGTTCCAGTAGCTGGAGTTGTGGCGTGAGTAGTAATTGGGTTTGGCAAAGTTGGAAATCTCATAGTGTTCGAATCCTGCTTTTTGCATCTGTTCCATGAGTATGCGATACATGTCTCGTGAGCGCTCTTCATCGATTTCCTGGATGTGATGGGAGGTCAGCATCTCATACAGTCGGGTACCTTCTTCATACATGAGTGAATAAGCAGAGAGATGCTGGATGTCAAGTTGTAGAGCTTGACTGATATCATTTCGCCAATCATCGATTGTTTCTCCAGGAAAACCGAACATCAAGTCAATGCTGATGTTGTCATATCCGCTGGATTGAAGCAGTCGGACTGCATTGATGGCTTCTTGTGCAGTATGTCGGCGGTGAATAAACTGTAAAGTGGCATCACAGAAGGTTTGAATGCCGAGACTGATGCGGTTGATGGGTGAATCATGTAACTCTGCGACATAGGCTGGTGTGACATCATCGGGGTTCAGTTCAATGGTGATTTCACAATCGGCAGCAATAGGGTGGTGCTGGACAATGGTGTCGAGTATGCCACGAATCTGTGCAACAGACAATTGTGAAGGTGTCCCTCCTCCAAAATAGATGGAATGAATAGTGTCACCATCTAAATACTTGTCCGTAAGGGCAACTTCCTTACATACAGCATCCACGTATTGAGTGCGCAATGGTAATTGCGTGGTCGAGAAGAAGTCGCAGTAGATGCAGCGGCTTTTGCAAAAGGGGATATGGATGTAGATGGAGGACATGAGGGGACGTGAAGAGTTGACGTGATAACTTAATATTGATATTACGAAATGGTGAACGGGAGAAAAAGAAAAAAACCTGTTGACTAAGTCTCCAGGTTTCAATTCTCTCAATTAGGTGTAAAACCTAAATGCGATTCGTTGTGTAGCTAATTATTCAGCAACAGAATCAACAACTGCAGTATCAGCAACAAGACTGTCAACTACTTCCTCAACTTCGTTTACGATAGAGTCGATTGTGTCTGTAGCGTTAGCCTCTGTGTTACCGTTAACGCAAGATGCGAAAGAAACAGCAACAACTGCAACGAATGCAACTAAAAGCTTCTTCATTTTTTTGTAATTTAAATTGTTAAACAATCATTTGCTTTCTAAAACCGGTGCAAAGTTACGACGTTTTTCAATACGTTGTTATCGCAAACAGCCTTTTTTTTCATTTTTTCCCCGTTTTTTTGCAAAAACGTGTTAAAGATTGCGCGTTTAAGTCAATGAATGGGTAAAAAATAAGGTAATGAAAGGCAAAATGATGTCCTTACGAAGCGAGGCTGATATTGTGGGCAATAGCAAGCTTTCGCAGGTTGATTAGTGCATATCTTGTTCTGCCCAAAGCCGTGTTAATGCTACAGTTGAGCATGACAGCAATGTCCTTGAAACTCATGTCCTGATAGAAGCGCAGATTGATGATTTGCTGCTGGTTGTCGGGCAGCATCTTAATAATCTGTTGCAAGCCACTGAGGTTTTGAGTCTGGATAATCTGGGTTTCGACGTTGTTTTCGTCAGCCAGTTTGATGTCATTGAACAAGTCGATCTCGTTCTCATCGTTCGAGATATTTTTTTCGTTGTTCACTTGACGGAAATAATCGACTAAGATGTTGTGGGTGATACGCATGAGCCATGCGCTGAACTTCTGCTGCTCAGAATATTTGCCGTTTTTGAGCGTAGCAACCACACGCATGAATGTATCCTGGAACAAATCCTCGGCTACATCGTTGTTACGTACGATATAAGAGATATATGAAAAAACTTTACTTTCATAACGATTCAACAAAACGTTGAATGCTTCATGATTGCCTTCTACGTAAAGTCTTACCAATGCTTCGTCGGTAAGGGTTTTCAAATTATTCATTATGCTCTGTTTAGGGTCAGTCTCAACACACGTAGTGGTCAACACTGCATTGACTGACATTGTTAATTAGCGTAATGTTTCTTCGATAGGCAATACTTGTTTTTAGTTCGTAAATTTATGAAAGTTCTCAAAATCGGTTGCAAATTAACACAAGATTTGGCATATATGCAAGAAAAATCAAGAAAAAATGCTGAAATCCTGTTATTTTTAACACATTCGCATTCCGTTTTCGCATTTAAACCCTCGTAAGAAGTCGCTTACAGCCATTTTTTTCTTTCCTGAGAGTTGTAGGTTTTGGATGTTGATATAACCGTCGGATGTCTTAACTTTGAGGTAGGTCTTCCCATCTGTGCAGATGTTACCGATGGTGCCTGCATTGGAGGAAAACTCTTTAGTGGCTTCGTAGATTTTGACCTCAAGAGTTTTGTTGGTAGTCTGCAGTTCTGTCCATGCGGCAGGATAGGGACTGAGACCTCGGATGAAGTCATAGATCTGTTTTGTGTTCTTTTGTTGCCAATCAATGCGACAGGTCTCGCGAAAGATTTTGGGAGCCGGTTTCAATTCTTGGACCGCATTTGTTAGCTCACTTTGTTCAATAGGATGGATGTTGTCTGCCAGAATGTTATCTACGGTTTCTGTGACCAGTTGCCCTCCCAGCATCATGAGTTTGTCGTGGATGATTCCTACGTTGTCGGTGTCTTCTATGGGAATACGTACTTGCTGAATCACCTTTCCTGTGTCGATTTCATGTTTTAGAAAGAAGGTGGTAATACCAGTTTCGGTCTCGCCATTGATGATTGCCCAATTGAGTGGGGCTGCGCCTCGATACTGTGGCAGCAGAGAAGCATGAAGATTGAAGGTCCCCAAGCGTGGCATGTTCCAAACGACTTCAGGCAACATACGGAAGGCTACTACGATTTGCAGATCGGCTTGGAGCGAACGCAGTTCTTCAATGAATGTCTCGTCTTTAAGTTTGACGGGCTGAAGTACCTTTATATTATGTTCTACAGCGTATGCCTTTACAGGGCTGGGTTGCAATATGCTACCATGACGTCCTATCGGCTTGTCGGGCATTGTGATGACACCTACAATGTTATAACCGCCTTCGACAAGGCATCTTAGACTCTCGACAGCAAAATCGGGAGTTCCCATATATACGATTCTTAGTTCTTCTTTCTTCATACACCTTATTTATATAATATAGGGTAATATAGAGTTTTATAGGTTTAAATAGGATTATTCGGCAGAGAAATTCACGAGTACTTCTCGGTACGAATTAAACAATCCTGAGCGGGATACAAAGCCGAGGAACTGATGCTCGTCGTTGACGACAGGCAGGTTCCATGCTTTGGTTTCGTCAAATTTTTCTGTTGCAGTTTTCAGGGTGTCGTTCGTGTTCAAGAGTGCAGGAGGGTCTTTCATGAATGACGTGACTGTGAACTGGTGGTACAGTTCGGGGCGGAAGATATATTTTCGGATGGAGTCGAGTGTGACTACTCCTAAGAATACACCGTTCTGATCGGTTACGGGGAAAATGTTACGATGTGCTTTTGATATGACTGATACCATCTTGCCAAGGTCCATATCCGGGGTAAATGACTTGTAATCCGTTTCAATCTGCGACTCCAGATTGATGATGGTGAGGATGGCCTGATCCTTATCGTGGGTAATCAGTTCTCCTTTTCGGGCCAATCGCATGGCATAAATGCTATGAGGCTCAAAGGTGTTGATAGTGAGATAGGACATCACTGACACGATCATCAGTGGGACAAATAGTCCATAGCCTCCTGTTAACTCAGCAATGAGGAAGATGCCCGTTAGAGGTGCATGCATGACACCAGACATTAATCCTGCCATACCGTATAGGGCACAGTTCTTTGATGAAAGGAATCCGTTGTTGCCTAGCTCCAACCCTAATGCATCATTCCAAAGGTTCGCAAAGATGAAGCCGGCGATACAGCCAAGGAACAACGATGGCGCGAATACTCCTCCACAACCTCCTGCACCATTGGTAGCTGTTGTGGCAAATACTTTCAGCAGCAATACCAATCCCAGATAGAGCAACAGGGTGTTGCTTCCATAGAACAAGGTGTTGTGCATGATGGTATCCGGATGTGCGTTGTTGATCAATTGCGAAATCACATCATAACCTTCACCATACATCGCAGGGAAGAAATAGATGAGAACACCCAAGACAGATGCTCCTACGAGGAATTTCTTCCATGGTTTAGCTAGTTTTCCAAAGATTCCCTCAAACCAATTCATGGATCGGGTGAAATAGAGCGAAACCAGTCCGCAAAGGATGCCGAAGAGGATACACCCTGGGATGATGTCAATGGTGAATGCCTTGTCGAGGTTGAACGAAAACATAGAGTCTGTTCCATATAGGGCATAAGACACACAGACGGAGGTGAGACAGGTGACGAGCAAAGGTAGCAAGGATGCCATGTTCAAGTCAAGCATCAGTACTTCCAACACAAACATCACGCCTGCAATGGGAGCCTTGAAAATGGCTGCCACAGCGCCAGCGGCACCACATCCAACTAACAGCATAACTGTGTTTTGAGGCAGATTAAATCGTTTACCCAAATTGGAACCAAAGGCAGAACCTGTCAGTACGATAGGGGCCTCGGCTCCTACCGATCCTCCAAATCCGATGGTGATGGAACTGGCAACGATACTTGTCCAACGGTTATGTCCCTTGATGCGTGCTCGCTTCCTGGAGATGGCGTAGAGGATCTTTGTCACACCATGACTGATATCGTCCTTCACCACATATTTCACAAACAAGGCCGTAATCAGAATACCGATAGCAGGGTAGAGCATGTACAACCCATTGGTTTCTGATAGGTTAAACTGGTTTGTGAGCAGATGTTTGATTTCCTCCACCAGATATTTCAAGATGAAGGCAGCCAATCCAGAGCACAGACCCACAATCAGACTGAGCATCAACACAATCTGGTGATTGGTATGATCGCCCTTTATCCATTCTGTGATATTGTGGATAATGTTTGCTTCGCGTCTGATGACTGAATACTTCATGTCTCTGTGCTGAATCTGAACTTATTCTCTAATAATCTGGAACTTCCCACTCGCATCAATCTTGATGATGCTTGATGGCTTATGTTTCTCCTTACACTGACGATTGTATTTCACAACATAGTCCACGGCGTTTTTGATATCGTCGGATATCTCGTCGAACGTTCGAGCAGTTGGTTCGCCACTGATATTGGCACTGGTCGAAACGATAGGTTTTTGGAATCGGAAGCAGAGTTCCTTAGAGAATTCTTCCTTCGTGATTCGCATTCCTATGCTACCGTCTTCAGCCAGTAGATTGGGCGCAAGTCCGACAGCTTGGTCAAAGATGATGGTGAGAGGTTTCTCTGCCATCTCAATCATGTCCCAAGTGACATCTGCTACATTGCGTACATATCTTGATAGACGTGCATCGCTGTCGACCAGACAAATCAAGGCTTTGCTGTCGTCGCGTCGTTTGATTTCATACACACGCTTGACTGCTTCTGGATTGGTGGCATCGCATCCGATACCCCACACCGTGTCGGTAGGGTAGAGGATGACTCCCCCTTGGCGCATTACGTCTACTGCTTTCTTTACTTCGTCTTGTAACATTTTCTTTTTATTGCTTCAATCATTCGGTTCTTTAGAACTCACTTGTGAAATGGAACTTTATGTGCTTGAAATCCTGTTGTGCCATTTGGAGTACATAGTTGGAATCGGCCAGGAATACATCGCGCCCTTCTCGGTCCTTTGCCATATACTGATACTTACGTTTCTTGAAGGCTTCCAGTTCGGCATCGTCATCGCTTTCAATCCAACAAGCTTTGTACAGACTGACAGGCTCCCAGCGGCACTGGGCGTTATATTCGTTTTCCAAACGATACTGAATGACCTCGAATTGGAGTTGCCCTACGGTGCCGATGAGTTTACGGCCATTGAACTGGTTGATAAACATCTGTGCCACGCCTTCGTCCATCAACTGATCGATGCCTTTTGCCAATTGCTTGGTTTTCATCGGGTCGGCATTCTCGATGTATTTGAACATTTCTGGTGAGAAACTTGGCAGTCCTTTGAAATGCAACTGCTCGCCCTCTGTGAGGGTGTCGCCAATCTTGAAAATGCCATTATCGGGTAGACCTACGATGTCGCCAGGATAAGCTTCTTCAATGGTGCTCTTCTTCTGTGCCATGAATTGGGTAGGAGAAGAGAATCGCACGGTCTTACCTTGACGGATATGCTGGTAGGGCGCATTTCTGACAAACTTGCCTGAGCACACCTTACAGAATGCAGTACATGAGCGATGGTTGGGATCAATGTTAGCAGTAATCTTAAAGATGAAACCAGTGAACTTAGGTTCTGTGGGTTCTACCAATCGCTCTTCTGCTTGTGTGGGACGAGGACTTGGGGCGATTTCTACAAAGCAGTCAAGCAACTCCTGTACACCGAAGTTGTTGAGAGCAGACCCAAAGAACACCGGGGCCACCTCACCGCTTAGGTAGGTATTGACATCGAACTCCGGATAGACACCTTCGATGAGGTCAAGGTCTTCACGTAGTTTGTTTGCATCGCTTTCACCAACATGCCGGTCAAGTTCTTCGCTGTTGATGTCCACTTCCACCTTCTCTGTTACCATTTGTTTGTTTGGGGTGAAGAGGTTAAGGTTCTGCTCATAGATGTTGTATACACCCTTGAAGCGTTGTCCTTGGTTAATAGGCCATGAGAGTGGGCGTACCTTGATTTGCAACTCCGATTCCACTTCGTCGAGCAGGTCGAAAGGATCACGGCCCTCACGGTCCATCTTGTTGATGAACACAATGACAGGTGTCTTACGCATGCGGCATACTGTCATCAGTTTACGTGTCTGGGCCTCCACTCCTTTGGCACCATCGATGACGATGATGGCACAATCGACCGCTGTCAGTGTGCGGAATGTGTCCTCGCAGAAGTCTTGGTGACCAGGAGTGTCGAGAATGTTGACCTTGTAGTCTTTATAGTCGAACTCCATCACAGACGTAGAGACAGAGATACCACGTTGTTTCTCTATCTCCATCCAGTCTGAGGTGGCTGTCTTCTTGATTTTATTTGATTTTACTGCCCCTGCCACTTGAATCTGTCCTCCAAACAAAAGGAGTTTTTCTGTCAGTGTCGTCTTTCCTGCGTCCGGGTGACTGATGATGGCAAAGGTTCTTCGTTTTTGTATTTCTTGTTCGTTCATACTTATTTGTTGAATGGGAATCTGAACTCACTCAAGTCAATAGCGTGTCCAGTGATGGTGTAAAGAATCATAAGGACGGCGCCAATCATCACTGCGATGCCGATGGTTTTGTTGATAATCCAGATGATGCGCATATTGTAGTTATTACGCACTTTGTCTACCAACCACGTCAGCACATACCACCACAGCAGTGCTCCTACCACTATGAACACATAGCCGATGATTTGGGCAATGAAGTTTTCCACGATGATAAAGGTGAACATCGCGAAGGTGGCGACAAACAGGAAGATGATCAGCGGGTTCGATATGGTGACGGCGAATCCAGTCAGGAAGTTCTGCAAAAGGGTTCCTTTATTGCGCTTCACCACTTTCGTCGTCTCTTTGGGCTTCGTCATAAAGGTGTAAATACCGAACAGGAAAAGCAGGATTCCACCGATTGTTTTCAGCCATAAGGCGATGACAGGGTCCTCGATGATGTCTATGACGAATTTCAGTCCGAAACCTGTAATGATGGCATAGATAATGTCTGATAATGATGCGCCGACACCTGTAGCAAACCCTTCCCAGCGCCCTTTGTTCAGGGTGCGTTGGATACAAAGGATGCCTACAGGTCCCATTGGTGCAGACGCGATGATACCAATGAGCAGACCTTTGACAATCATCTCAATGTAACTTGTGTCTTGCAGCCAATCCTGAAAGGTGGCGTATTGCGGTAGTTGGGGACTGATTATGTCTGCTATCATTCGCTTCTAATTAATGTGGTTGTTTCTGTGATGGTACCATAGTCCGACTCTTCTTCTGAACAGTGGACGAGCGAGTCGTTCTGACAGAGGATGATCTCGTAGCTGGTCACTAGGCTGTCGACATCATTGATTGCCAACAAAGTCAGCACGCTGTCTTCCAGGCTCCAACGTCCTGTTTCTATCTGCTCTTCGTCCTCAATGGTGTAGGTCGAGTCGTTCATAAAGGTCCACACGGCAGTCTCATCAGTCTCTTCAGGTTCTCCGTCAGCTATTCTGCTTTCGATATTCACCTGTGTCCACTTGCCAACCAAGTGTTTCCTCTGCAGCGAGGTGTCACATGCACACATTAGCATACACACCAACGCAATTCCCATAATACCCTTAAAAAACTTCATTTTTCTGTTATCTTGCTGAAACATATTTATGTAGTGTCTTGCGAACTGCTCCTGGACCTGCATAGAGTTCCTTCACCATACCTTCAATCTGTTCGCCCAAGCCTGCCTCGTAGAGGTCGAGTCCGAATACGTCCTTACGTGAATACAGCTGTTTCAGAGGGCTCCAGTCTTGATCGGCTTTCCCTATTTCCAATGGTGCTACAATGGCTTGCATTTCCTCGAGCATTGGGTCTGGTGAACAATCGAATGGGGTGCCGTCGTCCTTGATACCTTTCAGATAGCGGGCATAGCCTGCGAGGGTGAGAGGAATAAGTATGAGGTTTGACTTGTCCAATCCACGAGCCACATATTTCTTCAATGTCTCGCCAAAGCGGATAGGCAACTTCTGGCTGGTGTCGCATGCAATACGCTGTGGGGCATCAGGCATGAAGGGGTTGGGCAGACGGCGGTTGATAACGGCGCCGATAAATTCGTAGGGGTTCAACACACCTGGATCTACCACTACTGGCATAGCTTCCATATAGCCGATTTTCTGGATGAATGGACGCAAATCCTCATCAGCCATCTCTGCCGAGATAAGTGTATAACCAAGCATACAGCCATAGAGAGCCATCGCTGTGTGGAGTGGATTCAGACAGGTTGTCACCTTCATCGTTTCTACCTTGTCCACTGTCTCCCGTGTGGTATAGAGTGCACCACCTAAGTCGAGTGGTGGACGTCCGTTGGTATAATTGTCTTCAATGACCAGATACTGCACTTCCTCTGCATTCACGAATGGAGCTGTGAAGGTGTGCTTCTCTGTCTCGATATAGTCGTTGTCTTCGAAGCCGTCTGCTGCGAGCATTTCCTTTACTTTCACATGTGGGCGAGGGGTAATCTTGTCGATCATCGACCAAGGGAAGGTGATTTTCTTCTCATCTTTCAGGTATGCCAAGAATGCCTCAGGTACCAGTCCGTCCTTCGCCCAGCGCTCTGCGTAGGCCATCACACCTGCTTTCACCTTATCGCCATTGTGTGAGCAGTTGTCCATACTTTGCACCGTGAGAGGCAGTTCGCCTGCCTTGAAACGTTCATAAAGCAGGGCTGTGACCTTACCCATAGCAAATACGGGCTTCAGCCCACGGGCTAAGTCTGTCTCGTTGAACGTATAACCTTTCTCTGTGATAGTGAATGAAATCATTTGGAGTGATGGGTTCTTGAAAATTTCCATCAGGCGATTCCAGTCCTCAAACTGTGGGTCTGCTTTCAAGGCTTCTGCCACACTGGCGATAACCTTCTTCTCGATAGAACCGTCAGAGCAAAGGTTCACGCAGAGCGATAGGTTGTTATATGGAGCGTATGCCTTATCAATGACCTCGAAGTCAAAGGTTTCAGCCACAATCACACCACGATCGTATTTGCCTGTATTCAACGCGTCATTGAGGATGGCTGCTGGGAAGGCTCGGAAGATGTTTCCACCTCCGAAGTGTACCCATGTTGGCTCCTTCGCTGTCTTCTCGCGTACTTTTGCAATATCAAACTTTGGGAGCTCATAACCCTTCTGCTCCCACTCTGCGGCATTCAGCTGGCCGCTAATAATATCGTTCAGTTTCATTTCTTTCGTTATTACGTTATATCGTTATCACGTTCTTTCACTAATCGAAGAAGCCTGGCTGTTTGTATTCGATGCCCAGTTCTCTGTCCACTGTAGCCAGGATGCCTTGCACCTGTCCCATTGCAAACATACGTCCCAAAAGCGTATAGCCTGCATTGTGGCCGTGACTGCTTTCGTCCATAATTCCGCCAGGTTCGTCTGTAAAAGTCATTCCATGATCCACGCGCATAGGCAGCTGTGGATTCTCCTTTTCGAAAATGCGACACAATTCTACGATATCAGCACGTCCACCCAGATGGCTGGCCTCTGTGAAGTCTCCGTTAGGGAAGATGTGGCATGAACGCAAATGAACGAAGTGGGTGCGCGATGCAAACTTCTTCGCCATCTCAACTACGTCGTTATAGGCACCTGCACTCAGTGAACCTGCACAGAACGTCAGTCCGTTATGCTTGTTGGGTACAGCATCGAGGAACCACTGGATGTCCTCCTCTGTGCGTACGATACGTGGCAGACCCAGCACCTCGATTGGTGGGTCGTCGGGGTGTACACACATGTTCATGTTGCACTCCTCGCACACAGGCATGATGGCCTCGAGGAAGTACTTCATGTTCTGGCGCAACTGAGCTTTGTCGATACCTTTATAAAGGTCGAGGAAATCACGGAATTTCTGGATAGGTGCCTCGTCGTTCTCGCTGAAGTTGCCGCTCACGAACCCCTGCGTCTTGATGATGATGTTCTCCACCAGCTTGTGCTCCTTCTCTGGCGTCATTGTCTTTGCGAGTTCATCGCATTCTGCAAGCACGTTACGGCCTTGCCCTACACCAGCAGGGAATGCAAACTGACTCCATTCCTCGCGAGCACCTGGACGCTTCAGTATGTAGATGTCGAAGTAAGCAAACTCCGCATAGTTGAAGTAGAGGTTTGTCGAGCCGTTGGGGTTGTTGTGGAACAAGTCTGTTCGTGCCCAGTCGAGCACAGGCATGAAGTTGTAGCAGATGCAATGGATGCCTTCAGCTGAGAGATTACGAAGGCTCTCCTTGTACACCTCAATCTGGTGGTCACGATCAGGACCTCCATACTTGATGGTCTCAACAACGGGCAACGATTCCACTACACTCCAGCGCATACCGTAGCTCTCGATATACTCGCGCAGGTCGCGAATCTTCTCACGTGTCCATACTTCGCCAAGGGGTACATCGTGCAAAGCTGTGACGATACCCTCAACGCCTATTTGTCTCAACATGGCAAGTGTAATCTTATCCTTCTTGCCAAACCATCTCCAAGTTCTTTCCATATTATTGTCTTAAATTTATTCCATAGTTCACTTCGCGCACAAGCGTGCGCGTATGTTTGAGGCTACAAAGATACATCTTTTATTTCTATCCACCAAATAAAAGCCTGTTTTTTTCTCAAAAGAGAAAAACCACACACCTATTTATCCCCTTTTTCTGCTATCTGATGATGATACCAAGCACGTAAAAGTGAGGAATGGATTTGATTTTATGAGCTAGTCATAGATAGGAAGATGAATAACAACAATAATCCTCCTAAAGTTGATAATAAAATACCAATAATTCCCAGGATGCGAGGATGCCTAAAAAGCCCGATAATCGAACATACAAACCCAACAATAAAGCCGAGGTATAGCATAATATATGAAATAGGAGGTTTGCTATCGAAACCAACCAAAGCATAAAATACCACACCAAATGCAGGAGCAATAATACCAATCTCACCCATTATATTGGATTTGCTGGTCTTTGCGTTAGTTGTTTCTTGTCTGTTCTTTAACTCATCTGTTTTAGCCATGAATCGAACTTTCTATGACTGCAAATATACAACGTTTCTTTGAAACGGAAAAACAAATTCAGGAAAAAGTGATGCCTTTATCTCTACTTTACCTCATGATTACCTTAAAGTAGCTTTCATCAGCCCTTCCTTCAGCGGTTCGACCCCTCCGAACCCGACACATTTGTATACAAGTTCGCCTTTGGGGTTATAGATGGCATAGGTGGGGATAGATCCTCCCGACTGATAGAGGTCTCCTAATGCCTTGAATTGCTGGGGTGAGAGATAGTAGTGCTCGCCTGGGATGGTCTCCACCATCTCTTTCCAATCGTCGAACGGAGAGGTGGAATAGGTGATATTGAGATACACGATGTCCTTATCCTTCAGTTCCTGCTTCACGGGTTCCATTGCTTTCTGTCCTTGGATGCATGGTACACACCAGGTTGCCCATAGGTCGATAAAGACGGTCTTGCCTTTGTAGCGGTCGAGCAGGAACTGAAGCGTGTTCTCTGGTGCCACTTCTGTCAGTTCCAAATAGTGGATATTCTCTGCCAGTCCTTCTTTTTGTTGGCTGACTTTGACAGTCAATTCTTGCCGTTTCTGGTCGTAAAGCCGTGAGAGGTTGGGATCATCAAGCAGCGGTTTGGGATTGAAAATTCCGCTGTTCAGTTCTGACATCGCATTGATGAATCGGAGTAGGTCGGGGCCTGCACCTTTTACCTTTGTGTTGACAAAAAGAGATACATATTTTCTGAGGCTGAAATCATTCTGCAAATAGTCTCCATAGAAACATTTGGGGCGTGTACGATAGATATAGTCGCGGAACTCCTGCGTGTTGAATAGTGAAGAACACTCGTCTGCCACCTCGCTGAAAAAGTCTAGTTCCCAATTCAAATACATCCGTTTCGCCACATTGGGGAATTCCTGTACACTAGCAAAACTTTGATCGAAGGCAAGCATTAGGGAATCGTGGAGTATTGCAAGTTCGTCGACGGTTTTATACTGCTCGTATGAGTCGGGAAAACTGGGCAAAACTCTGTCTCCCATACGATGCAAAACCTTTTTCACATACTCGCCATTCATCCACTTTGTCATATAGCCTTTGTATGCGACTACTTTCGAGTTTGGATAATGGTCATCACGCAACATGTCCAGCAAGACGGTGACCTCTTTGCCTGGAGCAACTATAAGAATGGCAAAAGATGACCCCTCTGCAGATGGAATTTCAAACTGCATACGTGTGGGGTAATACACCTTCCAACTGAAATCGGCACAGCCTTCATCATCCAAATTGAAATAGTAATCATTATAGGAATTTGGATTGGTGATGTCAAAAAATACTGTTCGAATCTGGGCATCCATACCTTTCTTATAGTTCAGCGCCTTGAAATGGACAACTGCAGGTTCCTCGCTGAACACTTTTTTCGGCAACACATCGTCTTCAGAATCGTCGGCACGGAAATCTTCAGGCACAGGCGTCTCAGGCAGCTGATAGTCATCAGGATGAATGTAGAAGAAAGTGAAATCGCCCTTCTGTGTGCTTTCCAGCATGTCGAAAATCTTCGTCTTTTGAGGTATCGGCTTAAAGTGAAGCACAAACTCTTTCCTCATGGTTTGAGGTGATGTGTATTCCTCTTTGCCCAATTCGATGCTGTCACTCCCTGTGATGCCATAGCGTTTCCCGTCTGCCTCAATAGTTGTACTGAGAATATCCAACGACTGGTTTCTCCCAAACAACTGTTTTCTGGGCATAGGTGCCTACGGATGCCATCAAGGCAAAGGCTGAGGTGAGAAGTAATAGTTTCATGACATCATAAAGTTTTGGTTTGCAAAAATAACAATAGTTGAGCGAACTGCAAAATAAATAGTCATTTATTTTTAATTCTAAGGCGCAATTTGTCTTCGAAGCAGTCAATCGTTACTTGGCCGACGCTTCACATACGCACGTCCTTTCCACGAACTATAGATGACATCACCTATAGCACCGCTGATCTGTTCTCCTTTATTCTTTGCCATATTCGTATTGTTTTGTTATTATTACTTAACTCCAATCGTCCTTACTATCACCTCTAACCCTTCTCATGCTTATCTCTAACCTATTGTATATGTGAGCATATAGCGAAACCTGAGAGGGGGATTAGAGAGACATATGAGGAACCTCTTCGGAACCCCTTCGATACCCCTTCGGTACCTATGAGGTACCATAGAGTTGGTATAGAGTTGACATAGAGTTGACATAGAGTTGTCTTAGTGTTGACCTAGACTTTCTTGCTGTCTGTTGGATTCGAAATAAACCTACATGGTTAAGACGATTTTAGGGGATCTTCATTTACTTTGCAAAGATACGATTTTTTGGTTGAAAAAACAAATATTTTGGATGCAAAATGAGTCAATTGAGGCATTTTTATTCGATAGGAGATGTCTTTTGCTATTTCCTTCTCTAACTCCTTTAACTTCTCTAACTTCTCTAACTTCTCTAACTCCTCTAACTCCTTATTTATGCAGTGTGAAGAGGAACGTGAGGCCGCCTCCTTCTCTTTCGCGTGCCTCGATAGTGCCTTCGTGCATTTTTACAGCATTTTTCACGATAGCCAGTCCGAGTCCTGTTCCTCCGAGTGTGCGACTTCGCCCTTTGTCGATGCGGTAGAAGCGTTCGAAGATGCGAGGTAAGTGCTGCGGAGCGATTCCTTTCCCGTTGTCGCTGAAGGTGAATGCCCAATGGTCTTCTCTCTGCTCAGCATAGATTTCGATTTGGGTACCTTCGCCTGCGTAGTTCATGGAGTTTTCGAACAGGTTGCGGAAAATGCTGTATAGCAACATCGGGTTGCCGTTGATGGTGATATCTTCTGGCATGTAGTTTTTCAGTATCATGTGTTTTTCTGCTAGGGTCAGCGATACCTCTTGGGTGATTTCCTTTACCAGTTCAGCTATATCGACGCTCATGAATTTCAGCTGCTCGGCTGCGTAGTCCATGCGGTTGAGCATCGAAACGTCTTTCAACAGGGCAGTGAGGCGTTCGGCTTGAATGTGGGTACGCTCCAGAAACTGTTTCTGCATCTCTGGTGAAATGTCGGGGTTCTCAAGCAGGGTCTCTGTATAACCCAGAATGCTGGCTACTGGGGTTTTCAGTTCGTGGGCAATGTTGTGGGTGAGCTCGCGGCGCATTTTGTTTTCTTTCTCTGTCTGCTCACGACTGATACGTTCGTCCATACGGTGGGAATAGCGATGCAAGAGCCAGGCAAGCCCTCCCATTACCACGAAGGAGAATATCAGCAAGTGCCAGTCGCTTGCTTCGTTGAAAGGCTGCTGATGGCTGCGGTCGTAGTCTTCGAAGAGAATGAAGAAGATGGCGTAGAGGGCAAAGATGACCATCACGCTCAGAAACATTTTGCGTCCTTCTGTCAGTTTACGTTTTTTCATACTCCTTCAAAGTAGTAGCCAAAGCCGGTTTTGTTGCAAATGCATGATGCATATTCTCCGATTTTCTTACGAAGACGGGTGAGATTCACATCGACTGTTCGTTCGCTCACCACTACATCGGCCGGCCACACCTGCTCAATCAGTTCGCTGCGGGTGAAAATATGGCCTTGATGGGTCAGCAGGAGGTGGAGGATGCTGAATTCTGTCTTGGTGAGGTCTACGTCCTGTCCGTTGAGAGTGACTCTGCGTGACTGCACATCCATGTAGAGGTTGTGGAAATGGATTTCGTTTGTATGAGAGGTGCTGCGTCCCAGCACCACCTTGACACGAGCCAGAACTTCGCGCAGGGAAAATGGTTTGGCAACGTAGTCGTCTGCTCCGAGTTCGAAGCCGTGCAATGTGTCTTCTTCTGTGTCTTTGGCTGTGAGGAAGATGATGGGGATGCCGGCTGTACGCTCTGATGACTTGAGCTGCCTCGCCAGCTCGAAGCCCGATATGCCTGGCATCATGACGTCGAGCAGTATCAATTGGAAGCGAGTCACATCATGGGCTTGGACTTCTTCTGCCGAATATGCCACAACAACTTCGTATCCTGCCGTTTCGAGGTTGAAACGCAGAATTTCGCACAAGTCGTGCTCATCATCGACTACCAGGATGCGTTGCTTCATGGGTGCAAAGGTACGAATTATTTTCCAAATCGCGCCTCTACAACGTTAACAATATAGTCTCCAAGGTGTTCACATTCGCTGATAAAGTCAGAATAGTGGGTTGCGAGAGCATAACTGTACTCGCGAGCATTGATGGCATTGATGTTGTCGGCCTTGAGTCGGTCGCGCATCAGGTTGATTTCGTTTTCGATGCGATAGGTCTCGTCCACAGTGTAGTCTTCTTTCCTGCCTTGCAGCACAAGGTTCATCTGTATGATGGCAGCCTCGACGAGATTCATCATCTGATGGACGTTCTGCAGCTGACCTTCTGTAAACATCTCTTTCTGCTTGCGCTGACGATTGAGGGTACGTGCCAGGTTGTAGAACGAGTCGCCAATACTTTCTATCTCGCCTATCTGGCGCATCATGGAGCGTATCTTCCCTTTCGTGTCGTCGCTCAGTCGCTCACCGCTTACTTTCCCCAGATAGTTGGCAATTTCGATTTCCATGCGGTCGGAAATGCCTTCATATTTCTCCACTCGCTCAAACATCTGCTCGAATTGCTCATCGTTCATTGGCTCGAGCATCGATGAAATCATGCCAAACATGCGGGTGGTGCGCTCGGAATAGTGGCCCACCTCTTTCTGTGCCTGCAGTACTGCGATTTCAGGTGCTTGCATCAGACCGCCTTCGATATATACCAGACGGGTTGGGTCGTCGTCTTCGCTCTTGCCTTTATCTGCGTTCTTGGGTTTGATGACTGCACAAACAATCTTTTCAATCTGAGGGATGAAGCCGATGAGAATCAGTGTGTTGGCAACATTGAAGCAGGTGTGGAATGCTGCCAGCACGATGCTCAGTTTGGCTGCATTGGCTAGGAACAATGTCTCGCCTGCCTCGCGAGTCAATTCTGTGTCGTAGCCCACAAGGTTGCAGACCATATCGACGAACGGATGGAACACAATCATCATCCAGCACACGCCAAATAGGTTGAAGAACATGTGAGCAAAGGCTGCGCGGCGTGCCTGGGTCGAGGCGGTCAGGGCGGCGAGGTTTGAGGTGACGGTTGTGCCGATATTCTCACCCATCACCAATGCGATACCCTGATAGATGGGGAGTGCTCCGCTCGAGCATAGAATCATCGTAATGGCCATAACGGCTGCAGACGACTGGACACACATGGTCAGTACTCCACCTATCAATAAAAATAATAAGGTGGTGAGGTAGCTTTGGGGATCGAACGAGGCGAAGAAATCGAGCACGGCCTGCTGTTCGCCCAATCGCATATCGGTGCCTGTCTGACGAAGTGTCCCCAAGCCGAGGAACATGAATGCGATGCCGAAGAGGAAATATCCGATATTGGCTTGTCGTTTCCTGTATATCAGGATGAGCGCCAGCACGAATGCGGGCCACACGAAGTCGGTCACATTGAATGACAAGAATCCTGCCGACATGATCCAGGCGGTGAGCGTGGTGCCGATATTGGCTCCCATGATGATGCTGATGGCCTGAGCAAGGGTCAGCAGTCCTGCGTTGACAAACGATACTGTCATCACGGTTGTCGCAGTTGAACTTTGCACTGCGCTGGTTACTACAACACCCGTTAGCATACCTGTAAAGCGGTTGGTGGTCATGCGTCCCAAAACATGTCGCAATCCTGGTCCTGCCATCTTCTGGAGCGTCTCGCTCATCATTTTCATACCAAAAACCAACAGGGCTAACGAGCCTAACAATGTAAATGCGATGAAGAACGTCTGTCGTGTCGTTTCGTCCATCCAGTCAAATAATCCTATCATATACTTTTTCTTTATGCGCTGCAAAGTTACGCATAATCTCCGACCTGAGGAAAGAAAACGTGTTACGATTCTGTTACATTTTGCCTGCTTATTAGAAATAATGGCAAAAAGATTTGGTTGTTTCAATAATAAATTGTACCTTTGACACCGAAAAATCAATCTTTATAACTAACACTAATAATGAGATGCTTATGAAAAGAATGTTTACGTTTCTATTGAGTGTCATGATGCTGGCGTCGCTCGGCATGAAGGCACAGTTTAAGGCTGATGTTCACGATGTTCAGCGCTTTAATTGGACGGAGGGCATCGATGTCGATTTCAAACTAAGTGAGGTGGCTGCTCAGTTGCAGTGTACACCGGGTCAGTTGGTGGATGCTTTGGACGAACGTGCGGCCAAGGCAACGAACTCAAACGACTATCAGACAAACGGCTTCTTCGAACTCGAGACCTCTACTGTGGCTTATACATTCCACAGTGAGCAGTATGGTGGTTTCGAGATGACGAAGGACGGTGACTTCTGTTCATGGGACAATGCGAATTCCATCTGGGGTGTCTATATCCACGAATGGGATATCACTGAGGACCGCCTTTCGTTCACTGTTTGTCAGGTTCCTTCGAATGCATTCCCGAAAGGTGTGACGGCTCACGGTATCGTGTCTATCAACCTGAACGGAGGCAAGGCTACCTTTGAGTTTACCTTCACGGTGGATTATCCGGATGGGATTGACAAGGAGCCTCAGACCGACCTCTCTAAGTTGAATGTCGTAGGCGAGACTACTTACGAGATTACGCAGGAATTGAAGCCTGCAAGCGACGAGTGGGGATCGACTTACTATTGGATTCCTCTCAACGGCGTGGCTGATGCACTGGGTATGACCAGCGAGTACATGAGGGAAGTGTTCAAGGATATGCTTCACGTGAAGACCTTCAATGAGGAGACGAACAACTGGGGCGAGCTGACCAACAATGGTGGTGCCGTACCTGCTCCTGGATTCTATTTCTGTGGAGGTGTGCAGTTCGAGGGCGAGGAAGAGGAGAGCATGGAGTGCCGCAACGGTCTGTATCGCGATAATAACATCTTCTGGATCATGGGCATGCAGTATGTGGACGACGAGAACGGCCAGTGGCTGTATTGCGGTATCGGTCAGACACTGAATGCAATGAAGCCGGGTCAGACTCGCTATGGCGACGTCTACTTTGTCTATGGTGATAATGCATACATCCTGCATCTGTCGCTCACCATCCCTAACATGACTCCGATTACTGACCTGACGAAGGTGGGCAGCCAGACTTGGACTGTCAACGATCGTGATCCAAGGAAGACTTGGCTCGACCTGGAATACTTAGACCTCAACCTTGACTCTATCGCTGCTCTCTTCACTGAGGCGATGGGCAAGGAGGTGACGGCTGCCGACTTCGTGCTCACAGGAAACAATGCTGCCGGTGGCATCACTACCTCGTATACGGCTGACAACAGCGACGAGAACCACGTTCATGGTTTCTGGATGACACAAGATGGTATTGTTCAGTCGTATGACAACGCTGTGTTCTATGTGGACTACTTTGACGCTGACTCTGTGATGGGTCTGGGCAACAAGCCTAATGCCTTCAAGGGCGGCGAGGTTTGCTCGGGTTCTCTCTACTTCGTGGTCGACGGCACGCACTACTATGAGGTGGTTGTCGACATGAAGGTGATGAGTCCTCAGTACACCTTCGAGACATGTGAGGTGATTGACTACGACATGACCGTGAAGCTCGTGCCGTCGGCATCTGCTTGGGAAATAGGAACGACCTTCATGCAGGATGCAGAGATGATGCTGGGCGGTACTGCCGGTACGCTCTATGGTGTGACGGCCGATGGAAGCATCACTGATTATTATACCGTATCAGAGGCAACAACTTACGGAGGCGGTGGTTTCTGGATGTCACCTGAGGACGAGAACCACTACGCTTACGCTGCAAGCTACGCTGGCGACGGTGCCTTCGCTATGTGGTACTACGAGAGCTACATCCACTGGTTCACTGTTCCTGGCTTCCGTCAGCCAGGTGAGTACAGCACTGGTACCTTCTACCTCGTGAACCTTTGGGAGGGTAAGGCATTGAAGCTGAACGTGACGCTGAAGTTCGTCGAGGAGATCGTAGAGATCAAGCCTGTGGCTGAGGAGGACCTCGTGCTCAACGCACGTAACCCTGAGGGCGATGACTTCGACGAAGTGGCACTCAACCTCAATCGCTGCTGCGAGGAACTCGTATGTAGCGAGGACGACCTGCTGAGCGAGGGTACTTGGATGGTATTCGATGCGTCAGGCGAACTCACTTCCGACAACTTCGACGACATGTACGGATTCTACTTCAACGAGAAGGGCGAGGCTGTTGCCACGATGGAAGAGGCAACCTTCACCGTGGGCTTCGTGGATGGTTCAATCCGCTCATGGGTGATTGACGATGCTAACGTGAACAACGTCTACACGACCGTGATCTATGTGAAGTACAACAACAAGTACTATGCGTTCAACATCACCGTCGGCAACGAGGACTCTGCAGTGAAGGGTATCGACGCCGGCAAGAAGGACGGACGTATCTACGACATCGCCGGTCGCGAAGTGGCTCAGCCAACCAAGGGTCTCTATATCCAGGATGGCAAGAAGATATTAATGAAGTAAACTAATCCTAAGCAGACCCCCTCTGTCCTGCGGACATCTCCCCCTCTATGGGGAGAGCAGGGGAGGGGGCTTTTTTTTATCTATATGAGAAAAGCAACTTTATTCCTGGCAGCCGTCCTATCGTTCTGCCTCTTCACGCTTCATGCTTCACGCTCCACGCTTGCCGCCCAGGAGCGCACGAGCTTGTTACTGGACTACGGGTGGAAGTTCCGCCTGCTGGACGACCCTTCGATAAAGGTGGAGGGGGTGATGGACGATACCGGCTGGCGTACGCTCGACATCCCTCACGACTATCAGATGGAGTTGCCGTGGGAGCGCAACGGCAGTGCGGCGCGTGGCTTCAAGGGCTTCACCGATGCCTGCTACCAGAAGCACTTCCGGGCCGATGAGGCTTGGAAGGGGCGCAAGGTGGTGCTCGACTTCGAAGGCGTGATGACCAGTGCCGTCATCTGGATCAACGGGCACCGGCTCGGAGAGATTGACTACGGCTACCTCGGTGCGGAGTTCGACATCAGCCGCTACTTGAAGTACGACGACGAGAACATCGTCACCGTCCTGTCCGTCCTGGCCGACGGCGGCAAGTCGCGCTGGTACACGGGCGGCGGTCTGTTCCGCGACGTGCACATCTACACCATGAACCCTGTCTGTGTCACCCGCCACGGTCTCTATATCACCACGCCCAACATCACGGCCACGGCTGCCGACGTGCAGTTGCAAGTGGAGATTGAAGGAGCACGTGCCCAGCGGTTCGATATGACGTTGGAGAGCCGTATCTATGCGCCCGACGGCAGCCTCGTGGCCGAGGGGCGTTGTGATGTGCCGAAGTACATCAAGCTGGCGGTCAACGAGGTGAAGATGCCGTTGCTTACCGTGCAGCGTCCGCAGCTCTGGTCGTGCGAGACACCTAACCTCTATCGTGCCGAGGTCATCCTGCGGAAGGACGGCGAGGTCATCGATAGGGTAGAGGACTTGTTCGGCATCCGCACCATCGAGTTCACCAAGGACGAGGGCTTCAAGCTCAATGGCAAGAAGGTGTTCCTCCGCGGCATCGCCAACCATCACGACCTCGGGGCGTTGGGTGCTGCCGCCTTCCCCGATGCCGAGGAGCGCCTGATGCGTCGGCTGAAGGAGTTCGGCTACAACCACATCCGCACCTCGCACAACCCTTACTCCGAGTCGTTCCTGCGGTTGGCCGACCGTTACGGCATCCTCATCACCGACGAGCTGTTCGACAAGTGGCAGCAGGGTGGCGACAATTGGGTGGCGGCGAAACCGTTCGACCAGATATGGTACAAGGTCGAGGCGGAGTGGATTCGCCGCGACCGCAACCACCCGAGCGTCATCCTTTGGAGCTTCGGCAACGAACTCCAGATCAATGAGGGCTGGGCAGGACTGCCTACAGGCGACTGGGGTATCACCACCTACCGGCTGATGAAGGTGCTGGCCGAGCGCTACGACCCCACGCGACTCACCATGGTCGCCATGTTCCCTGCCCGGGCCAATGCTATCCGCAACGACCCCGAGTGGGAGGGCAACTTCACCCCGCCCGAGCTGTCGTGCGTCACCGACATCGCCGCCTACAATTACCAGTACCCGGCCTACCAAGGCTACCTTGAGCACAATCCCGACCTCATCATCTACCAGAGCGAGGCCACGGTGAATGACCTGCTCGGACCTTGGGAGGGCATGGACCGACAGAAGATGGTGGGCCTTGCCTACAGGGGCGCCGTGGAGTACTGGGGCGAGTCGAACGGCTGGCCGAAGAAGGGCTGGAACATCTC
>Ga0310786_10003529_pt1 | contig 22681 bp, 16 predicted proteins | sample AusTroGonzalo_MG_FD_203881 | JGI IMG/M metagenome (GOLD analysis project Ga0310786, IMG submission 203881) | Bovine rumen microbial communities from tropical cattle in Woodstock, Queensland, Australia - Gonzalo_03 (v2) (version 2) | ecosystem: Host-associated > Mammals > Digestive system >...
TCGACGAAGTCCGCTCCATCGGCTTCCAGGCCGCGCCCCTCGACGAAATGCTCAAACGCTACAACCCCGACAAACTCAAGGACGGCTTCAACACCATGCCTGACGGCGAGAAGATCTTCTACATCAGTAACCCCGCCCTCGGCCTCTGGGCCCTGAAGAGCCAGTTCAATCTCTGATATCGTCCTTCGCGTTTCTACACCTTGAGTCCCGCAACACAATGGCACGCAAGTTAACCATAACCGGCCCCGGCACCAGCCTGCGGGACTGGCTGCTCGCCACTGGAGTCACGCTCCCCTGGCGCTGTGGTGGGCTTGGCCGCTGTGGCAGTTGCCGTCTCCAGGTGCTCGCGGGCGACTGGCTGGCTAACGGCAAGCCAGTGCCCGTTCCGTCGGAACAACTGGCCTGCACACTCGTCCTGGCCAGTGACCAAGGCCTTGTCGCCTTGCCAGAAGAACAGCGAATGGACATCCTAGCCAACTGGCAGACAACGCCCCTGCCCGTCAATGCCCGGCCTGTCCTGGCCATGGACCTGGGCACGACCACCGTAGCAGCCGCACGCATTGAACACGGACAGGTCACGTCAACGGCGACTGCGCCCAATCTTCAGGGAGACTACGGCGACAATGTCCTGAGCCGCATCGAATTCTGCCGCCACCCCGAGGGACTGGCCATCCTGCAACACGCGGCCTTGGACAGCATACGTCACTGCCTAGAGCAAATGCCTGCGGTGCACGACGAGGCATTGGCCGTGGCGGGCAACACGGTCATGACCTGCCTGCTACACGGCATCTCGCCGCTTTCCATCGGGGAATATCCCTTCACCGCCCCGCAGTTGCTGTTTCCCCCCAGGCAGGATTTGCTGAACGGGATGCCTGTCCTGCTGACCGTCCCCTGCATTTCCGGCTATCTTGGCGGTGACACCGTAGCCGGCCTGGGCGAAGTCAATCTGCAACCTGGAGAGATGCTTCTCGATTTGGGCACCAACTGCGAACTCGTCTTGAGGACGGACAACGGCTATTTCGGAACCTCCGCCCCTGCCGGGCCGGCCTTTGAGGGCGTTGGCATTTCCTGCGGCGGCTTCGCCGGCGCCGGCTGCGTCACGCATTATGGCCAGAACGGCGAATTGACCGTCCCGGACGGAAAACCGCCTCGTTACTTCTGCGGTTCTGCCCTCGTGGATTTTCTGGCTGTGGCACGGGAACGGGGCTTCCTGACCAGCATGGGCCACTTCTCGGACGGCACCCGCAGCATGCCGCTGGCCCCTGGACTGGAAATCACCGAGCAGGAAATCTCCCTGCTCCTGCTGGCCAAGGCAGCCGTCGGCGCGGCAATAAACGCCCTGGAACGGCATTGCCGCTGCCAAGCCAAACGCCTCTATCTCGCAGGGGCTTTTGCCAGCAGTCTCAACCTTGCCTCGGCCTTCCGCATCGGGCTGCTGCCAAGAGACAGGGAATGCCTTGTCTGCGGCAACACCAGCCTGGCCGGAGCCGCTCGCCTGGCGGCAGAATCCTCCGAATACATAGCCAAAATGGCAGAAATGTCTGAACTTCCCCAAGAATTACCACTGAACAATTTGCCGAATTTCGCGGATGACTACAGCCGCAATCTGGCATTGACCTAGTTTCCACTGACAACGATGGCGGCCAGTCGCCTGGCCACTCTAACACAATAACCAACGGATTTCCCATGCTCAACTGGCCCAAATACCGCGCCTTGCTGTTCGACCTCGACGGCACGCTTTTTCCCACTGAACCGACACATATCCGCGCCCTCACCCTGGCCGTGCAGGAATTGCTTGACTACAGGATGACCTGGGAAGAGGGCAACGAGTACATAGGAATAACTTCCAAGGAGATGGGGGAGCGACTGCTCCGCCGCCTCCACCGCACGGACATGACAGGAGAGGACATCCGCCAGCGCAAGAACGCCATTGCCCTGCGCGAGTTCCAGGGGCTTCCGCCGTATCCCGGAGCGGCGGAATTTCTGCGCGAAGCACGAAAGGACGGCTTTTGCCTCGTGTTGGCCAGCAATTCGATACAGGAGTTCATCGAGCGCTGCCTGGACGCCGGGCAAATCCGCGACTGCTTCAACCACATCCTGTCCGTTTCGGCGGTTGCGCGTCCCAAGCCGTCCCCAGACATCTTCCTCCTGGCCGCCAAGCAGGCAGGCGCAAACCCCTCCAACTGCCTGGCTTTCGAAGATTCGATTGCCGGGCTGGAAGCGGCGGAGGCGGCAGGCTGCGATGTGGTTCTGGTCTTGAATCCGCAGAACTATCTGCCGCCGCGGATTCCCGCCGACCTGCCACGTCTGACCTGGCCAGAACTACTCGCCGACTTGCGCGAATTTGAAACCCACAGGGAGCAAAATGACGAAAAAAGGCTATATTAGCAATTTACAAGCAAGCCGTCACCCCTGGTATTCCAGAGATTAATCATCTCCTTCCCATAGAGACTTCCGATGAACGAACTGCAAAAAAACGGTCAAAGCCAGTCCCTGTTTTCCACTTCCCGCGACGAAGAACACTCCCTGACGCAGGCCAGCAGCCGCCAGCAGGCGGAAAAGCAGGCCAGAATGCGCCGTTTTCTCATCTTCGGACTGCCGCTCTGCGTATTGATGCTGGCAGGAATCGTCGTCTTCCTCTGGCAGCCCGTCAAGGCCATCCACGAATCCTTCAAGCCGTCCGAACCAGAGACGCCGCATGACCCCTTCGAGGAAATGCGGAAGCAGAAGAACGAGACACAGGAGCAGCGTGACGGGCGCCTCGGCAAATGGACTGTCAAGGGAAACCCCAAGGCTAAATTCGTCATTGCCATCGAGGCCGAGGACAAAAGCCATCTGCGCCAGGGACACGAGGAAATCCTAAATGATGCCGTCAACACCAAGCCTAGCGAAATCCTGCTGAAAATGCGCTTCGCACCCGGTGCCGGCGCGTACAAGATTACTTTCAACGGTGAAGACAAATACGAACTTGAGCAGAAGGACGGCACGAAAGTCGAGTTCTATCTCGCCGAGGCCAATGAAATGCAGTGGGCGCAAGCCATCACGGACATGTTTGAAAAAGTGTACGGTCCCCAAATCAATCCCCTGGAGCCCAAGATTTCCGACGAACTGCGCGAGTACCGCAGCCAGCCGCGTCCCGAGCCGCTGCCGAATGTACTCCCCGAAGTTTCGACACCCACGGAAGAGACCAAGCCCAAGCCAGGATATAAGTCCATTGTCCTGCCCAAACCCAAATTCAACATCGAACAGTAGCCGTATAGTCAGGGGCATATTCGATGGCAGAGGAAGAGGTCAGGGATTTTTTTGGCGAAAACTCGCCGTTGGCCAGAATCAAATTGTCTGGCGGAGGAGAATATGAAATCCGCCCGCAACAGGCACAGATGGCGCAGGCCATCAGCCAAGCTCTGGAAAAGCGGGAAAACCTGTGTGTGGAAGCGCCGACGGGAGTCGGCAAGACCTTCGCCTACCTAGTGCCAGCCATCTTCTACGCCGAGCAAACAGGCAAGGCCGTCATCATCAGCACCCACACTATCAACTTGCAGGAACAGCTGCTCCACAAGGACATGCCCCTGCTGCTGCACCTGTTGGACAAGGACCTGCCATATTGCGTCGCCAAAGGACGCTCCAACTACCTGTGCCGTCGCAAGGTCGCCATCCTGGGCGACCAGGACCAGCAGTTGCTGCCCTGGCCTGGACAGAAGCAGGAACTCCGCAAACTCCTGAAATGGGCGGATGAGACGACTGACGGCGACCGGGCAAACCTACCCGGCGGAATCTCTTACAACCTCTGGGAAAGCGTCTGCTCGGAACGCGGCAACTGCCAGGGTAACGAATGCAGTTTTTTCGGTTCCTGCTTTCTCCAGAAGGCGCGCCGCACCGTGATGCAGTCGCGGCTCGTCATCACCAACCACGCCTACTTTTTCTGTGCCCTGGCCTTGGAACAAGAATTGCAGAAGGAAAAAATCCGCGAAAAGGACAGGAACGCCGCCCTCCCCGACTACTCGGCAGTCATCTTCGACGAGGGACATACGCTGGAAAACACGGCCGCCGAAAACCTGGGATTGAAAGCCGACACCTTCGCCATCCGCCATCTGCTGAACCGCCTGTTCCACGAAGGGCGCAACACGGGACTGCTCGCCGGTGACGGCTGCGCCGCCGCCCGCGCCGCCGTCCAGCAGGTTCGCAGCCGCCTGGAAATGTTCGCGGGACGGCTCGTCGAATGGATACGCCAGCAGGCGCCGGATTTGGCGCCACTGCGCTACACGGTGCCGGGGCATATCGAGAATTACCTGGACATTCTCCTGCAACGACTAGATTCCGAACTGGCTTCCCGCCTGGAAATCGTGGGAACGTCTTCCGACCAGGGCGTGGAACTGGCCGCCGTGCGTGATGAGCTTCGCGAGCAGAACGAGGTGCTTACAACCTTCTTCGCCATGGGACTCCGCGATTATGTCTACTGGTTTGAGGTCACGGGCAAAGAACGGCAGGAAATCTCCTTCAACTGCATTCCCATCGACGTAGGTTCCCTGCTGCAAGAGCAGGTTTTCGCGACGCCCAAGGGCATCCCCGTCATCATCACCAGTGCAACCCTGGCCATCAACGGCAATGTGCAGTATTTCCTCCGCCGCATCGGCGCCACCAACAGCCGCAGTCTGGTGCTAGATTCCCCCTTCGACTTTGCCACCCAGGCGAAGATGTACCTGCCGCAGTCGATGCCCGACCCCAAGGACCAAGCCTACCAGGCCGAACTGGAAAGCCACATCAGGCACTTCCTGCTGAAAACCAAAGGGCACGCCTTCGTGCTGTTCACCAGCTACTCCACACTACACCGCACTGCCGATGACCTGGAGCAGTTCCTGCGCGAAAACCAAATGGAGACATACATCCAAGGCGACGGACTGACACCGCGTCAGATGCTGGAGAAATTCCGCGCTGGCCAGAACGCCGTCATCTTCGGCACCGACAGCTTCTGGGTCGGCGTTGACGTCCCAGGCGACGCCCTATGCAATGTCATCATCACCAAGCTTCCCTTCGCCGTCCCCGACCACCCGCTCATCGAAGCCAGATGCGAGGTCATCACCAACAACGGCGGAAGCCCTTTCCGCGACTACTCCCTGCCAGAGGCCGTCCTCAAGTTTCGCCAGGGAGTCGGGCGCCTCATCCGCACACGCTCCGACCACGGCATCATTGTCATCCTCGACAGCCGCGTCCTGGGCAAATCTTACGGGCGTTCCTTCCTGAACTCCCTGCCGCAATGCCCCATCGAGTATTTCTAGGCGCAAGGCCATGAGCGATATTCCCCATCAAGAGACTTCTCCAGAACCGTGCAGGCTACCGGCCAGTCTGCATGAGCCTGACCGCGCCCTGTTCGCGGGTTGGAGCATGCGCCGCGTCTTCACGCCGGGAGATGTTCTCGTCCTGCGCGAGATTCCCTTTGCCGACTTCCGCCGAGGCGACATCGTGGCCTACGGCCAGGGAGACAGGCCAGGCGTCGTCCACCGCCTGATTCGGCGCGAGGACGACAAACTGATTCTCCAGGGCGACAACAATGACGCCCCTGATGCCAGAGCCGTGACCGCCGAGGACTCACCAAGGCTCGTCATCGGGCGAATCCCCTCCGGCTCACGCAATGTCAGACATGTCGCCCGCGGACGGCGGGGACTGGTCCAGTTCCGCTGCAACCGCCTGCGGCGGGCTTGTCGTCTGGCCATCATCCGTCTTGGACGCCTGCTCCTGGGGCAACGTCTCTGGGACAAGCTCTCAGCCCGTCTGCATTGACCATGACCGCGCCCTTGGAGCAAATTCTGACTCCCCTGCCCTTGCCTGGGGGTCCGCCCCTGCCCTGCCGCATTTTGCCCGGGCCGATGGACGGTGTTACGGAAGGCGCGTTCCTGCGGGCGATGAGCAGGCGCGGATGGGTTTCGGCCTGGATCACACCGTTCCTCCGCATCTCCACTGGAGTGCCGAGGAAGGCGCGGCTTCAGGATTGGCTGCGGCCCTTCCAGTCTACGGGACTGCCAGTCATTGCCCAGCTGATGGGCATTTCCGCCACTAAAATCGCGGCCACGGCGGGACGGCTGGCAGAACTTGGTGTCCGCGGCATTGACCTCAACTGCGCCTGTCCCAGTCCCACGGTCATTGGCCACGGGGGTGGCGGAGCCAGGCTGAAGACGCCAGAATGGCTAGGAGAGGCCGTGGCGGCAGTCCGCCAGGCCTGCGCGCCGCTGCCCGTTAGCCTGAAGATTCGCACTGGATTCGCCAGCGCCACGGAATTGCCTGCCATCCTGAAGGTGGTCAAGGACGCCGCCCCCGACCTGCTTACCATTCATTTCCGCACTGTCAAGGAAATGTATGCCCCCGTGCCTGACAGGCTGGAGCGCCTGCGTGAAGCCAGGAGCCTGCTGCCAGGACAACTGCTTTTTGGCAGTGGCGACTTGTTCACGCCTGACGATGCCCTCAGGATGCTGGAGGTCGCCAAGGTCGATGGCTTGGCTCCTGCGCGGGGACTTCTGCGAAATCCCGCCCTGATTCCGGCAATCCTGCAAGTTCTTCGCGGACAACCAGCGCCCGTGCCGAACCTGCGCGATAAAATGGAATTTCTGCATGATCTGGCTTGCCCAGACGGCCTAAAGCCGAAGACGCGCAACGGCTTTGTCCTGCGCATGACCCGCAACCTGTTCGGCGAGGAGTCGGCCCTGTTTCGCGAATTGTCACGACGTCCGCTTCTGCGGCAGAGTTGGGAATACCTTGGTGAACTTCTGACGGAACTTTAAGTTCAGGCTTTTGTCAAAGAAAATTGCCGGTCGGCAGAGTTTTATGGTGCTCTGCCAATGGCGAATTATTCCTGGCAGCCCCAGGACAAAAAAAGGAGAAATGCTATATGACCAACAAAATCACCAGCCTCGTAATCTGCCTTCTCGCAACCTGTTTCCTGAACACCGCCCTCGCCGTCAAACTTGAAGACAAGGACATCGCCGGTGCACTTCAGACGGAAGACGCCTTCGCCGCCGTCGCGGAACTGGCCAAGCCTGCCGTCGTCGTCATTACCAACAAGCAGAAAGCACCTGCTTTCTACCGAAATCCCCAGATGCAACTGCCGCCAGACCTGTTCCGTTTCTTCTTCGGAGTTCCTCAGCACTGGGACGATGATGACGATGCCCCATACGGCTGGCGCGAATATCCCAACAACCAACTACGTCGCAAACGCGGAGAACATCCACGGCAACGCAAACCCCAAGGCCGTCCCGTCGGCAAGGGCAGTGGCGTGCTTTTCCGCGCCGACGGCTATCTGCTGACCAACTGCCATGTCATCAAGGACAGCGACTACCTGGAAGTCAAAACCTTGGATGGCACTGTCTATGACAATGAGAAAGACCCAGATGCCGTGAAAATCATCGGCATGGATCCCGAGACAGACTTGGCTGTCCTGCAAATTGGCAACGGCCAGAAAACCGATTTTTCCTGCCTGGAGTTTGCCGATTCTGACAAGCTGCGTGCGGGCCAGTGGGCCATTGCCATCGGCGCCCCCTTCAATTTCGACTATTCCGTGAGCATCGGTTGCATCAGCCAGCGCGGACGCCATGACACTGGCATGAGCATCTTTGAAGACTATATCCAGACCGATGCCGACATCAATCCCGGCAATTCCGGCGGTCCCCTGCTGAACATCCGCGGACAGATTATTGGCATCAACCAGTTCATCTACTCCAACGGAACTCCTGGCAGCATCGGCCTGGGCTTCGCCATTTCCAGCAACCTGGCCAGCCAGGTCGCCAACAGTCTCGTCGAGCACGGCTCGGTCAAGCGTGCATTCTTAGGTATTAGCATGCAGGAACTTTCAGAAAAACTGAAGGCTTTCTTGAACGCAGAATACGGCGTGGTTGTCGGCGAAGTCCTGGAAGGCAAGGCCGCCCAAAAAGCTGGCGTGAAGAACGGTGATGTCATCCTCAAAATCGGTGACCAGAAAGTTGAATCGACACGCGAACTGCTGCTGGCCGTCTCCAAATACCAGCCAGGGGACAAAATCGTCCTGACCTTGTTCCGCGATGGCAAGGAAATCACCGTGACTGTCAAGGCTGATGAACGTCCCACCCCGGAAATCGCCCAAGAAAACGTGATAGAGAGGTGGCCTGCCCCTACCAGCGATGACCTCCTCAATCGCCTGGGACTCCAGTTCACCGACAATAACGACCAACTGATCATCACCGACATCGACCCAGACGGTCTGGCCGCCGCCGCCGGCAATGAAGAGGATGCACTCCAGCCGGGCGATATCATCCTGGCCGTCAACCACCAGGAAGTCCATAACTTGCAGGATCTGCGCAATATTCTGAGCAAGAGTGATGCCAATGGAGCCCTGCTGTTCTATGTGCAGCGGAAAATCCGCAATGGCAAGTACAAATTCTTCCTGGCCATTCCTCTTGCCGAAGACAAATGACCAGCCTCAGCAAACCCTGCTTCAACATCGTCCTGGTGGCGCCGGAAATCCCCCAGAACACCGGCACCATCGGACGGCTCTGCGTCTGCACAGATGCGTCTCTCCATCTGATACGCCCCCTGGGCTATTCCCTGGACGAGGCGCATCTCCGCCGTGCAGGCATGGACTACTGGCAGTACCTTGACCTGACAGTCTACGACAACTGGGACGACTTCCTGGAACGCCAGCATCATCCGCAACGCCTGTTCTTCTGTTCCACGAAGACCACGCGCAGCATCTATGATTGTCCGTTGCAGGAAGGCGATTTTCTTGTCTTCGGCAACGAGGGTCACGGACTGCCCACAGAGTTCTACACCAGATACCGCGACCAGTTATGGACGATTCCGATGCCTGGTGTCCACGCCCGCAGCCACAACCTCGCCAATTCTGTGGCCATCGCCCTCTACGAAGGCCTCCGCCAGTCGCGCTGGAGCCATGGGCATTAGGGTTTTCTCCCGCGCATTTCACACGAATTTCGATACGGTCGCAAAGAAGTTTGACCATCACGCACCATGCTACGCAATCTCGCCGTCGGACATTTCTACAACGAGCCGTTCATCGACACCTGTACGCCCTGGACGGACCGCATAGCGGAGGTTTTCTTCGCCTGGCCCGGCGTACTCTCCTGTCGCCCGGCGCCGGAAAACACTCCGGAACTGCGCACCCGCCTGCTGGCTGACCTACGGTGGTGCCGCGAACAGGGCATCCGGCTCGATACCTTGTTCAACTGCAACTGCTATGGCGACCTGTCCATCAGCCACGAACTGGCCACGCAAGTACGCGACGTGCTGAATGACATGCAGTCCGAGGGGCTTTTCCCCGATATCGTCACCACGACCTCACCATTCGTGGCAACCGTCCTCAAGCAGGAATTTCCCCAGGTGCGCGTGCGCGCCTCCGTCAATGTCAGAATCCAAGGCACCCTCGGCTTCCAGGCCGTCGCGGAACTGTTCGACGAATATTACCTGAACCGCGAGCACCAGCGTGACCTGGCCTACGTCAAGACCGTTGCCGCCTGGGCCGCCAGGCAGGGCAAGGCTCTCGGCATGCAGGTCAACAGCGGCTGTCTCCGCGACTGCCCGTTCCAGACCTTCCATGACAATCTCCACGGGCACGGACGCCAGCGCCAGTCCGCCATCGGCAAGGATTTCGATTTCTCTGTCTTCCGCTGCCGCACCCACTACGGACGCGACAAGCAACTTATCGACATTCTCCGCGCCACCTGGATTCGCCCCGAAGACGTCCCGCTCTGGGAACCTCATGTCCAGCTGTTCAAACTGGCGACCAGACGCATCGGCCATCCGTCCGCCATCGTCAAGGCCTACGCAACCTACAACTACGACGGCAACCTGCTGGAATTGCTCGACCCACAGCACACAGACCTGTTCGCCCCTGGCATCATCAACAACCAGAGTTTCCCCCCCGACTGGGCAACCAGCGGCATTGGTGCCGCCTGTGCTCTCAACTGCCAGAACTGCGGTCGTTGCCAGGATGTGTTCCGCAAGGTATTCAGGGACGCACAGGACAACACGCTTCCTGCCGCTCCTAACATGACATATTGATTATTGATATTGCTCTTTGTCCCAAGTGGTTATACTGGGCTATCTGTGTTCTAACAAAGTGTTGCGTTTTGTTTAATTGGCTGATTTTCACGTCGCATGTCGAAGCATCGATTGTCGCACGCGCGTCGCATGTCGCATGTCGCTCGTCGCACCAGCCACCACGTCGCATGTCGAAGCATCGATTGTCGCACGCGCGTCGCATGTCGCATGTCGCTCGTCGCACCAGCCAACATGTCGCATGTCGAAGCATCGATTGTCGCCACCGCGTCGCGCGTCACACGCTCCTTTTCCTTATGGGGAAACCACCCCCGCCCTCCACCCAATGAATATAATGCCTCGTTCGGTAAAAAAAGCGTTACCAACGCACATGCAACATTTCTTGCAACTTTCGATGACTTTGGAAGTGATTAAATGCAAAGACGATGCAACTTTCTTGTGCGAGAGCAACGGCATCTCTTTCACGGGTATGGACGGCGGCGAAGGATCTCGCCGCCCTTCCGAACGATGGCTCCCTTTCCTACGGGCATCTTGGCCGAGCAGACGCTCAGCCCTCCCCCGGCCAATCGTCCCCCTTCCTCCGGGCATGGCGGCGGCGAAGGGTCTCGCCGCCCTACCGGACGATGGCTCCCTCTCCTACGGGCATCTTGGCCGAGCAGACGCTCTGCTCTCCCTCGACGAGAGCAGGCGTTCCTTCGGGCGACGGCGGAAGCGACCAAAAGTCTGATTGCGCCAAGAAAAAATATTTCTTGTGAAAGATTAGACTTGCCACCAGAGTATATATTATAGAAACTCGCGTCAAACTATCACACGGAGGACAATAATGACCATGCGAATCAAGTGGGACGCCCGGCTAGAGATACTCGCCGACGCCATGCTATCCGAATGGATTGAAACCAGCCGCAGCAGCCATGCTCCCTTTGGCAAAGTCTGCGTTGTCGTCAACGATTCGGCTACGGAATCGTGGCTGAAGCATTATTTTCTTCTGGTGAAGCAAGTGCCGCAGGTGCTGCTGAACCTGGAATTTGTCCGCTTGCAACAGTTTGTCAACGACTGGCTGCAGGCACAGGTCCACGGGATTGCGCCCAGGGAGCGCCAGCCAGGACTGCACCCATATTCGCAGGAAGTGATGTCCTGGAGGATTTATCAGGTGCTAGTCCAGACGGAAACGAGCGGCGACTTTCCAGAACTGAAGGAATATGTCGGCGACAACGAGGCGAAAAAAGCGCAGCGGCGCTTCGCCTTGGCAGAGCAGCTATCGCAACTTTACGACGACTACCTGAACTCGCGCTTCCAGATGCTCAGAAATTGGGAAACTGGTGAGTTCGGCAATACCGTCAAAATCCCCGCCTGGCAGATTGACCTGTACCGCCGCCTCGTGGCGGGAAATCCGAATACCTACGCCAGCGACTACGCCTGTGCCTTGCAGCCTGGCAGCAATGCCACAGAAGCCATACGACACGAATTCCCCAAATACCTGGCCGTCCATGTCTTCGACATTCCCTTCATGCCTGAACCGACGCTGCGCCTGCTGGAGAAAATCTCCGAGGCCATGCCTCTCACCTTCTGGAATTTCAATCCCCTGGGCGACTGGCTAGGCGAAACGCCATCCCAGCAGGAAGCCCAGCGCAAACTCCGCCAGCAGCTGAAAAAATCAGTCAGGGAGCAAAGGGACATGCTGGCAGCCGGCCAGGGGCCGTCCAGTCTTGAAAGCGCATTTGCCAATTTCTACGATTCGCCAGAAGAACGGCTACTTGGCATCCTCGGACCTGGTGCCCGCGGGCTTCTTGGTGCCCTCTGCGACGACAATTACGGCGACATCGAGGTACTTGACCACAAGCCGCCCTTCGCCAACCTGAAAGAACTCGACAGCCAGCCCCCGATTTCCATCCATGTCTGCCATTCGCCGCGCCGTGAGCTGGAGATTCTCCGCGACGGTTTGCACAATTTCTTCGAAACCCACCCGGAAGCCCAGCCCCAGGATGTCCTTGTCCTCTGCGCCGACTGGGACAACTACGCTCCCATCATCGACTCCGTCTTCACGACTGACCAGAAGGCCGAAGGCTATCTTCCCCTGACCGTGGCAGGCGGCTTGACCGTCAATACCCCCCTCTGCCAATCGTTCCTGCAACTTCTCGAGTTCCGCCGCAATCGCTTTGAGGTCAGCGCTGTCTTCAAACTGCTCAGCATGCCGGCCATCCGCGAAAAATTCGGCCTGAACGAATCTAGCGTCGAAGACCTGCGGAGCCTGGTCAAGACCGCCAACATCCACTGGGGCTACGATGCTCAGGACGTGACGCAAATTCTCGGACAGGCGCCAGAAGAAAGTCCCCAGTACACCTGGCGACGCGGGCTCGACCGCCTGATTACGGAAATGCTCCATGGTCTCCCCGATACCTTCTACTCGCTGCTTGACCTCCCGGAACCACTTGGCACCATTCGGCCCTGCGGCCATGTCGAAGGCGACCGCGCCGAAGCCGTAGCTTCCCTCTGGCAACTCGTCGAGGCCTTGGCCAATATACGGCGGAAACTAGCGCCAGGCCAGCCACGCACGGCGGAAGAACTTTCCAACATCCTGCTAAACGACGTCTTGGACACCTTCTACACCGTCAATGACCAGACACTAAAGGCCTTGAACAAAATCCGCGAGGCTATCCGAGACGTGGTCGCCAATATCAGCCTCGCCGGGCTTGCGGACGAAATGCTAGACGCCGAGCCATTCCTCGCCGCATTGACCTCGCACCTGGGCACCTTGCAACCAGCCATGCGCACGTCCGCAAATGCCGTGCTTTTCGCCCCGTTGAATGTCTCGACAGCCACGCCCCGCAAACTGGTCTGGATCTGCGGGCTCAACAACGGTGCCTTCCCACGCTTAGGCCCCAAGCCGGCCTTCGATATCCTCGGCAACAATCCCAGCCTGTTCGACACCTCGCTCCGGGAACGCGATGCCTTCGCTCTGCTGAAGGCCGTGCTGGGAGCGCGTGCGCAGCTCGTGTTCAGCTACATCGGCAAGGATGTCCATTCCAACGAAAGTATCCCTCCCTCCGTCCTGCTGACCGGTCTGACCGACTATTTCGCTAAGGCAGAGCTTTCCTGCCGTGTATACAACCATCCGCTCCACGCCTATAGCCGCCGCTATTTCCTGCCCCGCGATCATGCGGAGGCTGAGGCCTTGCCGCCCAGTTATTCCCCTCACGACTGCCGTCTCGCCCAGGCGCTCGAAGCCCCTTCACAGGACAGACTGCCCATCACGGCGTTTCCCTTGGTGTCCGGGACAGTTACGGACATCGAACTGGAAGAACTCATTTCCTTCTACACGCGTCCCACCGGCCTGCTACTCAAGGACCGCCTAGGCATTCAGGATGCCACCGGCCACTTCCGCAAATTGTATGATGAAGAAAACCTCTATTCGAATACCATGGGGAATCCGTTTGTAAATGACCTTTTCCTCCACGGCTCCGACCTAGCCGCCCAAGAAGTTGTCGCCCACACGGCCATCGAACTCGGCAAGGTGCCGGAACTTTCCCTGGCTAACGAATTTATCGGAAAAATCATCGGCTACCACGAAAAGCGCAATCTTATCATGTACGAAAATGCCTGCCGCGAGTTCAACTGCTACACAGACCAGACACACGACACGCCGCTCCGAATGTCAGAGGCCTGCCGAAAATACGCCGAAGAACCGATACACGTTGAGCAAACACTTGAGTTTGACGTCAGCGACAGCGAGGTGCGCCTACACTGCCAGTTGCAAACCGTGGAGTTGGAAACCAGCCATGGCCCGGCGAGATTTGTCATCAACGATACTGCGGAGACTGTATCCGCCTGGATTCGGCACCTGGCCGTCAATGCCTTGGAAGGCGGCGGCGATGTCGCCTCGCTGATGCTCAATCTCGACAAGGCGAATGACAACATATTCCTCCCCGTCGCCAAAGAAGACGCACGGGAAAAACTCGCTGGCCTGATAGCTAAGGCCTGCTCCCCGCTGCCATCCGACATCCCGGATTTCGCCAAACTTGACAATGACGGCGACTCCTTGCCCAACGACTACAAGCAACTGGCAAAATTCCCCAGGAATTTCCGTGGACGTACCTATAATGAAAAATACGGAGGGTAAAAACGGCGAAGAAAGGACTGATTGCCCTACCTAATCCCTGCGGTGCCCAGAGGCTTGCCGCCATACCATTAACCAACAACTGACGGACTATGGCATCACTCGTCCATCCCCATACCACCATGAACATAAGTTTCAGCGAAGCAATTTTCCAACAGGATTTTCCCTTGACCGGCCCGCATCTGATTGCGGCATCAGCCGGCACCGGCAAGACCTACAATATCCAGAACATCTACGCCAGACTAATCATGGAATACGGTTTCCTGGTGGACAAAATCCAGGTGATGACGTACACCGAAGCCGCCACCAAGGAACTTCGCGACAGGTTGCACTCCGTGCTGGCTGATGTCCAGGCCCGTCTCCAAACGCCGCAAGCCGACTGCCAGGGCAAAGACACTGCTGACATCACGCGCCGCAACGAGCGTGCCGACAGACTGCTGGCCTGCCTGTCCCCCGCACAGCGGCCGTACGCCCTGCCACGTATCGAACTAGCCCTGCTGGACTTCGACCAGGCCGCCATTTCCACCATCCACGGCTTCTGCAAGCGAATCCTCGACCGCAACGCCCTGGAAATTGGCCTGAAATTCAACCAGGAAGTCCAGGATTCCAAATCCGACGACCTGAACTCCCTCGTCGCAGACTGGTGGCGGAAGCGCCCTCAGAATGTCCCGGAAGGCGTCACCCTGGGGGACTTGCAGCATTTCGTGTCTGTCCTGGGACAAAAGGCCATCTATGAGGTGGAGCCACCAGACGAAACGACTGTCCGCGGCTATCTGCTGGCCCGCGCCTGTGAAATAGTCACGGAATACGAAAAAGGACGCACTGACCGCAAAAGCCTGAATTTCGACGACCTGATCCGTGCTGTGTACGACGCCTTGAACGGCTCCAGCGGCGACCGCCTCGCCACAGCCATACGCAACGAGTTCCAGGCAGCGTTGATTGACGAATTTCAGGACACCGACCCCGTGCAATACGCTATCTTCGAGCGTGTCTTCCTCGCCAATCCTGACTTTCCCCTGTATTTCGTCGGCGACCCCAAGCAGGCCATCTACGCCTTCCGTGGTGGCGACATCTACACTTACCTGAAGGCGGCAAAGGCCATCAGTCCCGACCGCACCTACGCCCTGGACATCAATTTCCGCTCCACCAAAAGCCTGATGAAGGCCGTCAACGACCTCTTCATGGACCCGCCGGCCAGCGAAGACGGCCAGCGGACGCGCACTTTTGGCGACCCGCAAATCACCTACGAATTCGACGTCAAAGTCAAGGAAGAACCCGTCATCAAGGGCTGTCTGCTCGAACAGCCGTTTTCTGTCGTTTCCCTGCCGGATAACCAAGTCGACAATGTCAAGGCCGCGCTTGTCGAGCGCCTCAAGCAGACGCTTCAGGAGTGCGATGGAGATGGCAGGCCGGTGTTCACCCCCAGGGACCTGGTAATCCTCCTGCGGTCGCACGGCTGGGAGCACGATTTGCAAAAGCTCTTGCGTGCCCAGGGCATTCCCAGCGTCATTGCCAAATCCGGCAATGTCTTTTCCTCGTCAATAGCGACAGAGCTTCGCCTGTTCCTGCTGGCGATTGCCCATCCGCAGGACAAACGGAATGTGCCGGGTGCTCTGGCCACAGTCTTCGCGGGCCAGAACTTGCAGGAACTCCCCGCCTTGTCGTCCAATCCAGACTGGCTGGCCCAGAAAATCGCCGGCTTCACCGAGCTGAAGAAAGTCTGGCTGACCCGCGGTTTCGCCTCCCTGGCTCCATATCTGGAAAACGAAGACTGCGTATTGCGCCTGGCTGCCCACCAGGACGGCGCACGCCTGCTGGCCAACCTCAAGCAGATTCTGGAGCTGGCCTGCGCTGCCGTCAAGCAGAACGGCACTGCCCCTGAAACCCTTCTGGACTGGCTGACAGAACGCATCAACCATGCCAGCGACGAGGACGAAACGCCAGAATACACCAGCAGGCTGGAAACCGAGGACGACGCCGTTAAAATCATGACCATCCATGCTTCCAAGGGGCTTCAATTTCCCATGGTCTTCCTCCCTGACTGCTGGAAAATCTCTCACGCCAAACCCAAAGAGGACAAGATTGAAATCTTCTCCTACCACAATGCCGAAAAAGGCAACATCCTGACTTTCTCAACCTCTCAGGAGGCCAACACCAAGAACCATCAGGAAGCCCTTCTGGAAAACATCCGCCTGCTCTACGTGGCCATGACCAGGGCCGTCCAAAGAACTGTCGTGCTGACTCCCCCGGAATCGACCATCGGTGCTGACGAGCCGCTGACGCACCTGCTGCAAAACGCCAGGGACAATTTCGCCAGACGACAGCAAGATGACCAGAGCATAGTCTCCCCCATCGCCTGGCTGGAACAGAACACGCCTCCTGACACCGCCGACAAACGTGTTTTCACGCCAGCAGAAGACCCGGAGACATTCACCTGCAAGCCTCTTGCCCGCACGTTCGACCTCCGCCCGTCCAAAGGCAGCTATACCGCGCTGTCTACTGCTGTGCAGACAAATGGCGATGACGATGAACGCGACCTCGACATCAGCGACCGCGGCCAGCCGGATTCCACCTTCATTCCCCAGCATGACATCTTCAAGATACCTAGCGGAGAGACCATCGGCACCTGCTGGCACAACATTCTGGAAAAACTCCCCTTCCAGACCACGGAACAGGAAATCGCCGCCCTCTCCGCCGAGGAATTGCTTTGCTGCGGCTTCCAGCCAGACCAGTGTCTGCCGGAAACCGCCCTGACCATCCAGGACCTCACGGTCAGTATGGTTCAGAAGACGCTTGAATACCCCCTGACTTCCCCCGACGGTGTGCAATTCTCGCTGCGCGACATCGGCTGGAACCAGCGTCTCAGCGAGCAGGAGTTCAATTTCGCCTCAGCGACCGCCTGCGACACCACCAGGGAACTTGCCAGAATCATCTCCCGGCATTGGCAGTCCGACCCAGAGAAGGCTCCATTCTTGGAAGCCATCGCCAACTGGTACAAACTGATTCCCCATGGCTTCCTCAACGGTTTCATCGATTTGATTTTCCAACACGGCGAGTTCTTCTACATCATCGACTGGAAATCAAATTCCCTAAAAGGCAAACTGGAGAATTTCTGCCAGGAAGGTCTTACGCGGGAAATTGCCTCGCATGGGTATTTCTTCCAGTACCTGCTCTACGCCACCGTGCTCCACGCCTACCTCAAGCAGACGCTCGGCCATGACTATTCCTGGGAACGTAATTTCGGCGGCGTCAGATACTTTTTCCTGCGCGGCATCGCCGCCAACTGTTCGGCTCCAGTATTCGCCGACCGACCGCCAGCCGCGCTCCTCGACGACCTGGGACGCGCCTTGGGAATAAATGCCTAACCGGAGGAGGAACAACATGACTATGCACAACAATCCCGACAGACTCGAAAAAGCCCCCCTCGTCCAAATGACCGAAGACCTGGTGTTGCGGCTTGCCGGCAATCCTCAGATAGCGGAAATCTGCGGGCACGCCGTTGCCCAACAGGCTGAAGGCAGCGTCTGCCTGCCTCTCACACCGCAGGAACGAGAAATCATCGCCAATTCCCCCGTCATCTCCTGCGCTCCCGACGACTCGGGACTTTTCATCCTGGACGGCGATCTGCTTTTTGCCAGACGCTACTGGAAATACGAACAGGCCGTCAGAGACACCATACTTAGCCTTGCCTCGAACCGCTACGAGAACGTTCCTCCGATTGTCCGCGATGGCGCTCTGGCCGGCATGAAGGACTGCCAGTTTGAGGGTGTCCGCGTCATGTGCGAGTACCAGTTGTCGCTGCTGACTGGCGGTCCCGGCACAGGCAAGACCTACACCATCGCCCGTGCCGTCAAGCTCATCCAAGACCAGTTTCCCAAGTGGCGTCTAGGTCTGGCGGCGCCCACGGGTAAAGCGGCGGCCAGAGTCAGGGAGTCCATGGAGCGTGAAATCCAGACACTTCAGCTGCGAACCGTCATGGAGACATCCACCATCCACACGCTCCTCAAGTCCAATTACGATCTGGTCACCTTCAAGTACAACCATGACAATCCCCTGCCCCTCGACTGGCTCATCGTCGATGAGGCCAGCATGGTTGACCTGCCCCTGATGGCCAAACTCTTGGACGCCCTGCCCCCCAAATGCCGCCTGACGCTCGTCGGCGACGCCAACCAGCTGGCCTCCGTCGAACCGGGACATGTCTTCGGCGACTTGTGCAACATGCCTGAGCTCCAGCACTGCAAATGCGAGTTGACGGAAAGTTCCCGCTTTCCAGAGTTCAATCCCGACGGCACTCCCGGCGAAATCTTCACCCTGTCCGAGGCTGTCAAGGCCGGACAGGCAGACAAGGTGCTCGCGCAGCTCAAGCAAGGCACTGGCAAACTGGTACACTATCTGGAACTGGACAACCGCCAACGCCCCTCGCTCTGGCCGAATTTCCAGGCGACCGTCGAAAGGCTGTTCGCGGAGTTCCAGCGGCAGACTACGCCCGAAGGAGCCCTCCTGACCGTGAAAGACGCTAACGGACGCGAAACCCGCAGTGCCCCGCTCAACGACTGCCGTCTGCTCTGCGCCTTCCGCCATGGTCCGTACGGCGTGGATGCAATCAACACATACCTGCGTGAACTGCTGGGCTCCAGATGTCCACTGCCCATGATGGTCACCAAAAACGAGCAATCGCTCGACGTGAGCAACGGCGATGTCGGCGTCATCATGCCCGACGAGCCTGGCTATCTCTATTTGCCGAAGCCAGACAACACCGTCAGGAGAATCCCCGTGGAACTGCTGCCAGACATGGAACTGGCCTTCGCCTCCACCGTGCATAAATCTCAAGGTTCGGAGTTCGACAATGTCATCATCGTCCTGCCTCCTGACCTGGACGGTGGCGACGGCGAGGCCCTGCTGACGCGGGAAATCCTCTACACCGCCATCACCAGAACCAAGAAACAACTGTTCATCTACGCAGGAGACAAAACGCTCAGGCAGTGCTGCGAAAACGTCATCCGCCGCCAAACTGCCCTATTGCGGTAGAGAGGTTTCACGGGCGCATTGGCCGAGCAACGCTCGGCTCTCCATCTCCTTATTATCCCAGCCCGCGGCATGCCACGCCTTCCCTGTTATCCCTAAAATCCCTCTCATCCCTATCTCTCATCCCTTAAATCCCTGTCATCCCAGCCCGCGGCATGCCACGCCTTCCCTGTTATCCCTAAAATCCCTCTCATCCCTATCTCTCTCATCCCTTAAATCCCTGTCATCCCAGCCCGCGGCATGCCACGCCTTCCCTGTTATCCCTAAAATCCCTCTCATCCCTATCCCTCTCATCCCTTAAATCCCTATTATCCCAACCGAAGCCCGCCATTATTGAGCAGGCACGTTTGGCCTTACCGCACAGTATGGGAAATTCCCCAACCATGCGTTTCAGATTCCTGTCTTTCATTGGCAATATGCCATAAATGATGATACATTATTATTTTGCCCATTTTTGGCTTTTGTCATACAATCAGAGGACTGACGATGAGGACTAAACTTACTGCGGCGGAGTTGCGCCGCCTGTTTCTGGATTTCTTCAAGAGCCACGGACACGCTGAGATCAAGAGTGCGCCGCTGATTCCCGAAAACGACCCGACCTGCCTGTTCACAACTGCGGGGATGCACCCGCTCGTTCCCTATCTGTTGGGCGAAAAGCATCCGCTTGGTCATCGTCTGACGGATGTCCAGAAGTGCTTGCGTACAGGAGACATCGATGAAGTCGGCGACCCCTTCCACCTGACCTTCTTCGAGATGCTCGGCAACTGGTCTCTGGGAGACTATTTCAAGGAAGAGGCCATCGCCATGAGCTTCGAGTTCCTGACCTCCAAGCTCGGCTTCCTGCCTGAGGAAATCAAGGTGACCTGCTTCGCAGGCGATGAGGAAGTCCCGAGGGACACCGAAGCCGCCGCTATCTGGATGAAGCACGGAATCCCCGAAAAGAACATCTATTTTCTGGGACGCGAGGACAACTGGTGGGGCCCCGCCGGCCAGACAGGCCCCTGCGGTCCCGACACGGAAATGTTCGTCCCCCTCGACATGCCCGACTGCGGCCCCAACTGCGGCCCTGCCTGCGGCTGCGGCAAATGGGTGGAAATCTGGAACGATGTGTTCATGCAGTACAACAAGGGCGCCGACGGCAAATACACGCCCCTGGCCAAGCCTAATGTCGACACTGGCATGGGCGTGGAGCGCGTGACCGCCTTCATGCAAGGTGTGCGCAGTGCCTACCAGACGGAATTGTTCCGAGGCCTTTTCGCACGCCTGGCGGAGATTTCCCAGAATCCCGAGGCCACCTACGAGAACCGCAGCGCCCGCATCGTCGTGGAGCATCTGCGTGCTTCGACCTTCCTCATCGGCGATGGCGTCAAGCCTGGCAACGTCGACCAGGGCTATGTCCTGCGCCGTCTCATCCGCCGCGCCATCCGAGAAGCGCGCAAATTAGGCATCACCGAGCCGTTCACCGCCAAAATGGCGGAAGTGGTCATCAATGAATACAGCCAGTTCTATCCCGAACTGTCGGCCCAGGCAGAGACCATCTTCGAGGAACTCAACCGCGAGGAAGAACAGTTCGGTAAGACCTTGGAGCACGGCACCCGCGAGTTCAACAAACTGGTAGACAGGATTCCCGATTTTGTCCAGCACAAGGTCATCAGCGGCAAAAACGCCTTCAACCTGTACGAGACTTACGGATTCCCGCTGGAATTGACCGTGGAAATGGCCAAGGAGCGCGGCTTTGAGGTCGATGAAAAAGGCTTCCACGAGGCCTACCAGAAGCATCAGGACCAGTCGCGCGCCGGTGCCGAGCAGAAATTCAAAGGCGGCCTGGCCGACCAGTCCGAAGCGACAGCGGCCCTGCACACGGCCACGCACCTTCTGCACAAGGCGCTTCGTCTAGTCCTCGGCGACCATGTCGCCCAGAACGGCTCGAACATCACTGCCGAACGTCTTCGCTTCGACTTCAACCACGGTGAAAAGATGACTCCCGAACAGCTGGCGCAGGTCGAGAATATCGTCAACGAGCAGATTCAGCGCAAACTGCCAGTGGTCTGCGAGGAAGTCCCCCTGGAAGAAGCCCGCAAGCGCGGAGCCATCGGCCTCTTCGGCAACAAGTACGGCGAAATAGTGAAACTCTACACCATCGGCGATTTCTCCATGGAAATCTGTGGCGGTCCCCATGCCAGCAATACAGGAGACCTGGGACATTTCCGCATCCTCAAGGAGGAAAGTTCCAGCCGTGGCGTCCGCCGTATCAAGGCCGTCCTAGAAAAGAACTGATTATCGTCATTCGCCAGGAAAGGCCAAATTAGGCAATAGGGCCGAGCACTTGCTCGGCCCTATTGTTTTTTCTTAATATTATACCTATTATACTTGGCCGGAGGCACATTTACACTGCAAACAGCCTTCTGCCTTTTCGAAATTATAAGCTGTTTTTCATAAATTTGGACGCCTAGACCCTAGGCAGGAATGAAACAAATCATCGTTTGATATGGTCTAAATAACGTCCAAGCGGCAAATTTGCAGCCGCCAAATACGTGAGTGCCGCTTTGTTATCGTTCAGCGGGGCGTATGCGCCGGACACGCAGAAGCCTCCCAACAACCAATAGCCACAAACCAATGTCCAAGAAACTCCAAGTCGCCATGTGCTGGGATGACGGCGTGACCACCGACATCCGCCTGATCTCCATCATCCGCAAATACGGTGCCAAGGCCACCTTCAACCTCAATCCTGGCATTGTCCCCGACTACACGGAAGCACCCCGATGGCTAGACACGCGTGGCCTAAACTGCTGGAACCAAGGCTTCATCCCTGGACATGTCGGCAAGGCCGATCTGAAGACCATCTACGGCGATTTCTGCGTCGCCTCCCACTGCTGGAAGCATGAGACGCTCACGCGCGGCGTCACGCTCCAGGAGTTCGTCAAGGCTGCCGTGGACGCCAAGCACTACCTTGAGGACCTCTTCGGACGCGACTGCCCTGGCTTCGCCTGGCCCTGCGGCGTCCACTCTCAGGAAGCGGCGGACGCCTTGCGCGAAAGCGGATTCCGCTATGGTCGCACCTGCGAATACACCGATGACCTGAGCAGTGTCAAAGATCCGTTGCGCCTCCCTTCCAACTGCCATTTCCTGGCCAGGGATTTCTATCAACTCTACAGCAAGGCGAAGGAAGTCGGCAAATTCTATTTCTGGGGACATTCCTACGAAACGCTGAACTACGAGCCACTCTGGCAGCAGTTGGAGTACAAGATCCAGTACATCACCGAAGACCAGGACGCCGAATGGGTCGATGTCATCGACTTGATTAAAGGCTGAGATTGAGGCGAGCGATGTGGAGTCAGCCAAACTGACCGCCCAGTGAATATTTACCCGGAAAACAATTCCTTTGTTTCTACCATTCTCTTTTCCCTGGGAGCAAACCATGAAGACCCCAGCATGGCCGTTCATCACCATCCGCCATATTTACGTCGCCAGCCAATACCCTGAGATTTTTGACAAAATCCTGGACAT
>Ga0310786_10003530_pt1 | contig 22678 bp, 20 predicted proteins | sample AusTroGonzalo_MG_FD_203881 | JGI IMG/M metagenome (GOLD analysis project Ga0310786, IMG submission 203881) | Bovine rumen microbial communities from tropical cattle in Woodstock, Queensland, Australia - Gonzalo_03 (v2) (version 2) | ecosystem: Host-associated > Mammals > Digestive system >...
GGAAGGTCTGCTGCCCCATCTCTGCGACACCGTAGTCGGCACCCGCAAGATCGAATACGGCGAACAGAAGGAAACCATAGACTTCAACCCGCCCTACAGGCGCGTGGCCTACGCCGACCTCGTGAAGGAGGAAATGGGCGCGGACTGGTACGGCCTGCCCTTCGAAACCCAGCTTGAAAAGGCAAAGGCGAAAGCCGCCGAGACCGGCGTAAACCTTGAGCTGGACGGCGTAAACGATTCCCTCATGCTCACGCATGAAATCTACGACAAGCTGATCGAGCGCAACCTGCGCCAGCCTACCTTCGTGACGCGCCTCCCGCGCGAATTCGTGCCTCTGGCGAAAGCTTGCAAAGACGACCCCTCGCTCGTGGACGTGTTTGAATTCGTCGTGGCCGGGCGCGAGCTCTGCCCCGGATACACCGAGCAGAACGACCCGATCGAACAGCGCAAGGCCCTGGAACACCAGGCCGGCGAAGACACCGAAAAGGTGGACGAGGACTTCATCTCCGCGCTCGAGTGCGGAATGCCCCCGACGGGCGGGCTCGGCTTCGGCGTGGACCGCCTGGTGATGCTCTTGACCGGCTGCGACGGCATCCGCGACGTGGTGCTGTTCCCGCAAATGAAAAAGGCGTGACGATGCAAAGGACGGTATATTTCGACAACAACGCCACCACGCGGGTCGCCCCAGAGGTAGTAGAGGCCATGATGCCCTTCTTCGGCGACCTCTACGGCAACCCGAGCTCGATGCATGCATTCGGCGGCAACGTGGCCAAGCACCTCGCGAAAGCGCGCGAGGAGGCCGCGGCGTTTATAAACGCCCGGCCGGACGAAATCATCTTCACAGCCTGCGCCACCGAAAGCGACAACACCGCAATTCGCGGCACCGCGGAATATTTCGGCAAGGATACGAAGATCATCACCACACAGGTAGAGCACCCCGCCGTGCTGCAGCCCGTCCGCAGGCTCAAGGCGCAGGGCTACAATACGGCAATGCTCGGCGTGGACAACCTCGGCAGGCTCAACCTCGACGAGCTGCGCAGCGAGCTGAAAGGAACCAAGAACGCGCTTGTCACCGTAATGTGGGCGAACAACGAGACCGGCGTAGTGTTCCCGATCGACGAAATCGCCCAGATCTGCAAGGAGCACGGCGCGATTCTGCATACGGACGCCGTGCAAGTCGCCGGGAAAATGCCCGTGGACGTGCAGAAGACACCGGTGGACATGCTCGCGATGTCCGGCCACAAGTTCCACGCGCCCAAGGGCGTAGGCCTGCTGTACGTCCGCAGGGGAACGCGCATCAAGCCGTTCATGCTCGGCGGGCACCAGGAAAGCGGCAGGCGCGCCGGCACCGAAAACGTGCCTTACATCGCGGGTCTGGCGGAAGCATGCAGGCTCGCGCGCGAAGGCATGGCGGCCGAGCTGGTGCAAATCGCCGCAATGCGCGACAAGCTCGAAGCCGGCCTGCTCGCAAAGTGCCCCGATACGCTCGTGAACGGCGACAGGTCCAGCAGGCTCGCCAACACGCTGAATCTCAGCTTCAAGTACATCGAGGGCGAAGCGATAGCATACCACCTTTCCGATCTCGGAATATGCATTTCTACTGGTTCCGCGTGCGCATCCGGCTCGCTGGACCCGAGCCACGTGATACGGGCAATGGGCGTGCCGTTCACCGCAGTCCACGGCTCCGTGCGCTTCTCGCTCTCCCGCTACAATACGATGGACGAAGTCGACTACGTGATAGAGGAAATGCCCAAAGTGGTCAAGATGCTGCGCGACCTGTCGCCCTTCGGGCCAGACAACGACCCTACAACATTCAAGTAGACTGCAAGCGATGGCAATGACGTACATTAAAGGCAAGATAAGATATGCGGCGCTCGCGTGCGCGGCGGCGCTCGCGCTCCTTTGCGGCTGCCGCAGGGAGGACTGGCGCGAAACCGTCCTCGACATACCGGGCCTGAACGAAACCAACCGCGCGGAAGTTTCCGCGGCGCTCGGCAAATACGAGGGCGTGGACAAGGCTTCCATAAAGTACGATTTCGCAAACAAGAAAGCGACGGTGCGCTACGATTCGATGAAAGTGGCGCAAACCAACCTCAGGATGGCCATCGAAGCGAAAGGCGTCGAGGTAGCCTATCCTGAAACGACCAAGTCCCATGCAGGCTACATAAACACAAGGAGGTAGAAGAATGGAGAGAAACCTTGCAGCCGTTGCGGTGCTTTCCGCGGCATTCATGTTTTCGCCGGCTTGCGTTTCGGCGAAGGATACTTTCAGCCCCTCGAAGCTGCCGGCGAGCGAAAGCAAAGCCAGCCTCTCGGCCAACGCCGGAAACAACATGCCGCTTCTCAGGGGCGAGCTCGACGGGGTCCCTTGCACGTTGCTATTCGACACCGGCGCCACACACACCACCTTCGACATAAACTTCATCAAAGAAAACCTCCCCGGCTGCACTTTGCAGAAAGTCTATCTCGCAGGTGTCACGAACGTCGAGCAGCTTCCTTCACTCACCCACGCCGGCACTCTCAAGATGGGCGAGGCCGAATTCGGCGATTTTGACATCATGCTGCTCGACATGGGCCACCTTGCATCGAGCGTCGGCGCGAAAGTGGATGGCGTGCTCGGCATGAACATAATAGGCGCAACGCGCTCCACGCTCAGCCTAACGGATGGGACCGTGGCATTCAACCTACCGAAGGAAGCTCGCAAAGGCTTCAAGCCAGCGAGGCGCGTCAAGTGGATCGAGGACCCGCTCACAATCACGCTCTCGCCCGAAAAAGGCAGCGACCTGATCATCGACTCCGCGTCCACCTGGACTTTCCTCGACCACTCCTACGAATGGCCGCTCAGCGGCGAGGAAATCGCCTTTGGCGCGCGGGATATCAACGGTCGCGGCGAGATGAGGCCGAAATGCGGCAACGAGGGCGAAATGAGGTTCGGCAGCAGCGCAAAGGTGACAATCAAGCCGCTTATCGTGGAAGAGCCGCTCAACAGGCTTGGCGCAGACACGCTGAAACGCTACGACCTGCTGATTGAGCCGCAGGCTGTAGGTTTCAAGGATCGCTCTGTTGCGCCCGAAGCCCAGCCGGAAATGGAAAACACGCAAACACCGGAAAATCCTGTGGCGAGCGCACCGGAAACTCCGGCTCCCCCGGCAACAACGGAGGCGGCACAATGAAACTTAAACCGAACAGGGAATTTCTGCTGCGGCATCTTTTCGTGGCCTTGCTGATGTTCGGCATGGCCTGCTGGTTCGGGTACGATGGCTACGTGAAGTACCCTTCCATGACCCCAGGGGAGCTTTACGAATATATCGAGAAATCGCCCGCCCCGGACGCGGCGGCGGCGCAAAGGGTATATGCAAACGCCATACCGCGGCAAAAACAGTTCATGTGCCTCGCGTTCCTTGCAAGCTTCATAATCGCCGCACATCTTTGGTACTCCACAAAACTCAAGTTCTCGTTCGACGATTCCGGTTTCGAATTCTCGCTCAAGCGCTACTCGTACAACGACATCAAGAGCGTGGACGACTCGCAATGGAAGAAAAATACCATTACGCGGCTGATGCTTGCGGACGGGAAGCGCGTCAAGCTCGACGCTTGGCACCTCGCGGGCGTGAAAGAATTCCACGAGCGCATCCCCGAAAAATACCGCCAACAGTAACATATACGCGAAACAAAGAAAGGGACAAATACATATGCAGACCGATTCGCTTACGGCAATTTCCCCGATAGACGGGCGCTACTTGAACAAGTGCCAAGAGTTCTGCGAGATTTTTTCCGAGTACGGCTTGATCAAAAGACGCGTGCAGGTGGAGTGCGCCTGGCTAGAGGCGCTCTGCTCGGCAGGCGAAATCGCCGAGTGCGCCGCGCTCACCCCTTCGGAGCTAGAGGCGCTCCGCGGCATAGCGGAGGGATTCTCGCTCGATGACGCAAAGCGCGTCAAGGAGATCGAAGCCACCACCAACCACGACGTCAAAGCGGTTGAATACTTCCTGAAGGAGAAAGTATCCGGCACAAGCCTTGAATCGAGAAGCGAATTCATTCATTTCGCGTGCACAAGCGAGGATATAAACAACATGTCGCATGCATTGATGCTACGCGACGGCAAAGCGGTGCTGCGCAAGTCGATGGACGACCTTGCCGGCAAGGTCCGCGCTCTCGCCGAAGAGTGGGCCTGCGTCCCGATGCTCGCACACACGCACGGCCAGCCCGCCTCCCCGACCACGGTCGGCAAAGAGCTCGCAGTGGTGGCGGCTAGGCTCGAGAGACAGGCCGGAGAAATCGACAGGCTTGTAATGCCGGCCAAAATGAACGGCGCCGTCGGCAACTTCAACGCCCACCTGAGCGCATATCCCGAAGTCGATTGGGAGGCGCTCGCGAACAGCGTCATTTCCTCGCTTGGCCTTAGGCAGAACCGCCTCACGACCCAGATCGAATCGCACGACGGCATTGCAGAGCTGTTCGACGCCATACAGCGCTGGAATTCGGTGCTGCTCGATTTCGACCGCGATGTTTGGATGTACATTTCGATGGGCTACTTCAAGCAGAGGACCATCAAAGGCGAAGTCGGCTCGTCGACGATGCCGCACAAAGTGAATCCTATCGACTTCGAGAACTCCGAAGGCAACCTCGGGCTGGCGAACGCCATTCTAGGCTACATGGCGCGCAAGCTCCCCGTCTCGCGCATGCAGCGCGACCTTACCGACTCCACTACGCTGCGCAACATGGGCGCAGGGTTCGCCTATACGCTCATAGCCGTAAAATCGACGCTGAAAGGCCTGGGCAAACTCGAGCTGAACGCGGAGCGCCTGGCGGACGACCTCGACCGCAACTGGGAAGTTCTCGCCGAGCCGGTACAAACAGTAATGCGTAAGGTCGGCATGGACCACCCGTACGAGCGTCTAAAGGAACTTACGCGCGGGCGCCGCGTCACAGCCGAAATCATGCGCGACTTCATCGACGGCCTGCCGCTGCCCGAAAAGGACAAGGCCCGTCTGCTGAAGCTGACGCCGGCGACATACATCGGCCTCGCCACGAAACTGGCCCGCGTCTGAAGCGCGGGCGCTAATCCACGTTTCCGGCTTCCTGGACTACGCGGCGGGATTCGTCTCCGCCGCGTATTTCATACGATTTGAGCTTGCCGTTGCTCCATTCGATGTCGATCGTGCCGCCGCCACGGATGCGCAGGCCCTTTACGGAGCCTTCCTTCCAGGCTCTAGGCAGCGCCGGCAACACGCGCACGAGCACCTTGCCGTCGTCGGTTGTTTCATGGCTCTGCACCAGCATCTCGCAAATGGCCGCCACCTGTCCGAGGTTGCCGTCGATCTGGAACGGAGGATGCGTGGCCAGGAGATTCGGCAGGGTGTTGTACTTCACGAGGCCGTAAAGCATCGCAAGCGCTAGATCGCCGTTGCCCAACCGCGCCCACAGCGCGGACCGCCAAGGCCATGTCCACGATCTGCGGGAATCGCCTGCGGTGGAGCGCCCGAGCCTAAGCGAAACTTCAGCGGCCTGCGCGAATTCCGGCGTGGCGTGGCGCGTGATAGTGGAGCCGGGATAGACTGCGAACAGGTGCGAGGTATGGCGGTGGTCGTCGCCCTTCACGTCGATATCCTGCTGCCACTCCTGAAGCTGCCCCCAGTGCCCGATCTTGTTGCCGCCGAGGCGCGAATACACCCTCTTGATACCGCCGAAACTGGTAAAGAATCCGCCGTCCGCGCCCAGGATGTTCTGGGTTTCTATCGTATCTTTCAAAAGCTCCGCCACGATCTGCTGATCGTGCATCACGCCGTCTGCGAGAGGGCCGTGCTCCGGACTCCAACCGTCCTTTATCAACAGCTCGCCGTCCGGCCCTTCCACGAGATGGGTTAGGATGAACCAGGTGGCATCCTGCAAAAGCGGCCACGCCTTTTCGCGGAGATAGGTCTCATCGAGCGTGAAGCGATAGTAGTCGAATGCCATTATCGCCATCCAAGGCGCGCCGGCGAAGTTCCAGCGCCAGCCGCCGCCGCCGAACGCATTGATCGACGTGCGGTACGCCACACCCCTAGAGCCCGGGAAAGCAAGCCGCGTCTCTTTTGCCGCAGTCCTGTTCGCCGCGAGCAGCCAATCGCTCGCGGCAAGCCAAAGCTCGCCGAGGTTCGCGGTGCAGACCGCCCAGTAGTTCATCTGCAGATTGATGTTCGAGTGAAAATCCGAATGCCACATGGGGGTGTTAGTGTTGCACCATATCCCCTGCAGATTCGCAGGCAGCGTCCCGGGTCGGGAAGAGCAGATCAGAAGGTATCTGCCAAAGTTGAACTGCGTTTCCATCAAATCTATCGCAGCTTCGTTTGCACTCGGCAAGTCGCTTTCGTGGCGCTTGTGGCAGGCGTAGTCGAGCTTGAAGCTCGTAGGCAGATTGCGCCAGTCCTTCCCTTCGGCGTGCGAGATTTTCAGCTTCACGCGGTCGTAGAAGCTGCGGTAGTCTGCAATATGCTGCGCCTTGAGCGCATCGAAATCTCCGCTGAACGGTTCGGTGTACTGTTCGCAGGGCTGGCCCAGGCCGAAATCCTCGCGGTCGAGGTCGTAGGATGTCTTGGCGCGCAGCCAAACCACAAGGCTCTCGGGGCTCTCGAGCTCCCAATCCGCCCTAGCTGCGTACGAAAGGCCGTTCGGAAGCGTGCCGGTGAAGCCGAGCGACTTTTCGCCGAGCGGAACCACCTCTTCGCCGTGCATGCCGTACAGCAAGACCTTGCCGTGAACAGGGTGGCCTAAAGAACGGAAACGGAACGCCAGCACGTCCGCAGGGGCGCTCGCGAACGCTTCGCGGAAAATCCTGCACTCCTCCGGCGGCAGGGAGACTATTTCGCCAGTCTCCGAGAGCTTCTCGATTTTCACGGTGTGGAGCGCCTGCGAAAGATCGAGGCTCCGCGTGTACGCCATCTCGCCGACAAGATCTTCGACGTCCTCGAACTCCACCGTCAGTTCGCCGAAGTTCTGGAAGTCGCCTACTGTGAGGTCCGAAGCGGCAGAAGGCAGCTCGTCGATCGCGCCCGTGAGATTCTCATCTCCAGTCCAAAGCGTATCCACGTTGAACTGTATGGATTCCTTTTCAATACCACCTGTCAGCATTGCGCCCAGCCTGCCGTTACCGATCGGATACCGCTGGGATTGCCAGGCGGCGTCATCGGCCATTGCAGGCCTGTTCTCGAATATCAATTCTCCCGCATTTGCTGCGGACATGCACAATAAAGACACTGCGAATATTGTTTCCGGCTTCATTTCTCCTGATTTCCCCTAATTCAAAGCGGTTATTATTTCCGCGGCCGCCTCTGAAGGCGGGACAACGCGGGTCTTGGACTTGTCTTCGTCCCTGCGTTTGATTTCAACTCCTCCGTTGGCGAGGCCCTTCGCGCCCACTACTGCGCGCACGGGGAAACCGATGAGGTCGGCATCCTTGAACTTCACCCCGGGGCGCTCCTCGCGGTCGTCAACCACTACATCAACGCCTGCGGCCTCGAGCTGGGCTTCCAGGCTCTCGGCAACGGCCCTTACCTCGGGCTGCGAAGGATCGAGAAGCTCCACCACCACCTGGAACGGCGCCACGGAAGCGGGCCAGATTATGCCGTCCTTGTCGTGGCTCTGCTCGATTATGGCCTGCAGCGTGCGGCTTATGCCCACGCCATAGCAACCCATGATCATGGTCTTTTCTTCGAGCTTGTCGGTCTTATAGACTGCCTTGAAAGCTTCGCTGTACTTCTTTCCGAGCTTGAAAACCTGCCCTACTTCAATGCCGCGCTTTATGGCTATGGTCTTGCCGCAGTGCGGGCAGGCATCGCCGGCCTTCGCCACGGAAATGTCGGCATAGGCCTTGATGTTGCAATCGCGCGCGAAGTCTACGTTCTTGAAGTCGATTTCACCGTCCATGTTGCCGCCGGTAATCATTCCTTTGGCGTTGCGCAGCTCGAAATCGGCATAAACTGGCAAATCGACTTTCGGCTTGACCGGGCCGGCGTAGCCGATCGGCGCGCCGGTGACCTCGCGCACGGTCTCGAACGGCGCCAGCTCGAACTGCTTCGCGCCGAGGAGGCGCTTCGCCTTGACCTCGTTTAGCTCGCGGTCGCCGCGCACGCAGAACATCACCGGCTTTCCGTCCGCCGAATAGACAAGCGTCTTCACCATCTTTTCGGCGCCGACGCCGAAGAACTTGACCATCGCATCGATCGTCTTCGCCGGGGTAGGGGCTTCCTCGAGGGGAAGCGATTCGCCCTGCGCGCCAGCGGCATCAGCGCCGCTATCGGTACGCTCGGCCTTTTCAAGGTTGGCCGCGTAGCCGCAGCTCTCGCACCATGCAATGCCGTCCTCGCCGGCGTCGGCAAGGCAGTGGAACTCGTGCGTGAGGCTGTCGCCCATATCGCCGCCGTCGGCCTGCACAGGCACGGCCTTCAGGCCGCAGCGCGCGAAAATCCGCTCGTATGCGCGGTACATGTTCCAGTAGTTCTTGTCCGCGCCCTCGTCGTCGGCGTCGAACGAATACGCATCCTTCATCAGAAACTCCTTCGAGCGCATCAAACCAAAGCGCGGACGGGTTTCGTCGCGGAACTTCCACTGAATCTGGTAAACCGTGAGCGGCAATTGACGGTAAGAGTTGACGATGCCTTTTATGAAGTCGGTAACTTCCTCTTCGGCGGTCGGGCCGAGAGCGGCTTCGCGCTCGGCGCGGTCGCGCAGCTTGAACATGTTAGCGCCCATCGTTTGCCAGCGGCCCGTGGTCTTCCAGAGTTCGGCGGGCTGCAAAATAGGCATTACGATCTCCTGCGCGCCTGCACGGTCCATCTCCTCCCTGACGATGGACTGTATTTTCTTGAGCGTGCGCATGCCGAGAGGCATGTATGAATAAAGTCCTGCGGCGGTTTTGCGGACAAGCCCGGCGCGCACCAAAAGCTTGTGCGATTCAATCTCGGCGTCTGCGGGTATTTCACGCAGCGTCTGTATCAACAAGTTGCTCCATTTCATAAGGTCGTATATTTTAGCATACGAGCGGGCCTGCGTCAATGGCTTGCGCGGCGAAATTCTACGCGGCGCAGAAAACGTATCTGCAAGTATGTAAAGCCTATGAGAGCGACCCCGAGAAACCAAGCCATCGTAGTAGCCGTAGAAAACCGCAGATTATTGTATGCTTCCTTCCAGATTTGCAAAGAAAGCACCTGTGTAGCGTCGCCTGGACCGCCGAAAGTGAGGAGAAAGATGCTGCCCATGCCTTGAAAGGCCGCAATGAAAGCCCCTACGAAGTTTATCACCATCAGCGGCGCCAGCTGGGGAAACGTGACATGCCGCAATCTGGCAAGGAATCCGGCGCCGTCGATTGCGGCGGCTTCGTAGTAATCCTGCGGCAAAGACGATAGCGCCGCCACGTAAATGAGCGAGGAAATGCCTGCGCCGGCCCAGACCCCCGGAATTATGCAGCAGACCATCGCCCAGGCGGGGTCGAGCAGCCATGAATGGCGCTCTATGCCGATTGTCGCCAGGATCTTGTTCAGTATGCCGTTTTCGGTGGCATCGAACATGAGCTTCCACAATAGCGTGACGACCAGCGCCGAAGTCAAATGCGGCAAGAAGTAGAAAAAGCGGTACAGCACCTTGCCTTTCGGGATTTCGCAAAGCATCACTGCCAGAAGAACCGGCGTTACGAAGCCCAGCACGAGCGTCACCGCCACGTACTCGAAAGTCCTTGCCCAGGCGGACCAGAACCCCGGATCCGTCGCCACGCGTATGAAATTGTCCAGTCCCACGAAAGACGAAGCACCCACGATCTTGTAGTCCTGGAAAGCCATTATGGCGCCCTTTATCAGCGGGTAGTAGCTCCAAAGCAGCACCGAGCCGAGCGCGGGGAGCAGGAACAGCCACGGCAGCACCCTGTATTTGGAGATTTCGCGCGGCGGCGCGTCGCGGGCGGCGGCAGCCGCATTTGCCTTGTGCGCGCGTTTCCACATGAAGAATGCCACTGCCGCGCAAGCGGCGAGCACGCCGATAACGACGCGGGCCAGGGGGCGCAAGGCTTCGATTTCGCTCTTGTCGGAGTAGAACATCAAGCCGCGGTTGGCGTCGGCATTTATCGCCGCGAGCGCGGCGCGGCAGTCGAGCGAAGGCCCTGCATCGGAAAGCAGCAGACCGAGGAACCTGCGTTGCACCAGGTCGCTCGCGGCCTGCCAGAAACCTACCCAAGGCTCTGTAACGGCGGCGATTTCCCCGTTCGCCAAGCCAGCATGCATTTCGCGTATGCCGCGCGGCATGGCGGCGAGCTCTTCCGCGTAGCCGAGCCGCTCCAGATCTGAAGGCTTGCACCACATGGCCCGCCCTTCGGCCACGTTCCGCCTTACATCTTCATCCGCAAGATCCGGAGCTGAAAGCGCGCACAGGCACTTCCACACCATATCTCGCTCTTCCTTCGGCCTGTGCGCCACCGATTCGCTCATCGCATAAAAATGCCTGTGCGCCTGCAATACGCGCCGCCCGCTTCCTTCTCTCGCCGGGAACGGCATTATCCCGATGAGCCCCGCAGGGAAATCGAGCGTTTCCGTAAGCCTGCGGACAAGGTCCTCGCCGCCGAACACCGCCGCGATTTCGCCGTTGACAAACATGTTGCCTACGTCGTCCGCCACGGATAGCGTAGGAAGCCCCCTCACAACGCCTAGGCGCACCAGGCTTTGCAGATATTCCGCGGCGGCGACCGCTTCAGGGCTGTCGAAGGAAGCTTCGTACTCCGTTTCGCCGCCGTTCCCCGCGCCCTTTGCCGCAATCACGTCTCCGTTGGCCGCTTGCACCCAGGGCAAAAACCCCCAAGGGCGGTTCTCCACCGCAAACGCCCGCCTGCCCGGGCAGGTCAGGCGGATGCACCATTCGCGAAATTCGCCCCAAGTGCGCGGCGGCGCTTCAGGGTCCAGCCCGGCCGCCGCAACGAAATCCTTGCGGTAAACTATTCCGTAATATGCAGTGCCCGCAGCCGGAAGCGCCCACACGTGGCCGCCGGACGTACGCACTTTGTCCCACAGATCGCCGCTCCGCTCCAGCTCCGCGATGCCGGCGTCGTCGAACCACTCGTCTAGCGGATAGACGAAGCCCTGCGACACGTCGTGGCGAAGGATGTGGAACCAGGCCTTGTAAATATCCGGCGCGGTGCCGCCGGCGAGCGCGAGCATGAACGTGGCGCGGCCGCCCGCGCCAGGCAACACAAGTCCGCCCCACTTCACCGCTTCCAGTCCGGGCTCTTCCTTCATCAACTGCAATATCCTGCGGGTCGAAGGCTCCTCGGGCCGATCTGGGTCGTACGAAAAAAGAAACGATACGGGTGTCTTTGCCGCAACAGACGCGAGCGCATGCGCGAAAAACACCGCGCATGCGCAGGCTGCCGCCCTGTTCGCTCCTGAGAAAAGGCGCATCGCCGGATATTACGCTGGCTTGTAAGAATCCTTCAGGGAAACCGTGCGGTTGAACACAGGAGCGCCAGGCGCCGTATCGACCTCGTCGGCCACGAAGTAGCCGGTCCTTTCGAACTGGAACCTTTCGCCGCCCTTCGCTTCGCCCAGCGAAGGCTCGACCCAAGCATCTATTTCCTTAAGGGAATCCTTGTTCAAGTACTGCAAAAATCCGGCGGGGCCGTCCTTGAGCGGGTCCTTCTCCGTGAAAAGCCTGTCGTAAAGGCGCACGCGCGCCTTCTTGCCTGTGGCGCAGTCCACCCAGTGTATAGTGCCCTTCACCTTGCGCCCGTCGGGCGCGTTTCCGCCCCAGGAGCCCGTGTCCCACGTGCCGTGGATTTCCGAAACTCTGCCTGTGGCGTCCTTGATGCACCCAGTGCACTTGAAGATGCATGCGCCGCGCAGACGCACTTCCCCGCCGGGATACATTCTGAAGAACTTCTTTTCGGGGGTTTCCATGAAGTCGGAGCGTTCTATCCAAATCTCCCTGCCGAAAGGTATCTTGCGCGTGCCGCTGGCCTCATCGACCGGATTGTCCGGCAGCTCCACTTCGCGCACGCCCTCGAAATTGTCGATAACCACCTTGACGGGGTCGAGCACGGCCATGCGGCGCAGCGCGGTTCTGTTGAGTTCTTCGCGCACGCACCACTCCAGCAGGCCTGGATCGCTTTCGCTTTCCACCTTCGATACGCCAACCCTGTCGCAGAACTCGCGGATGGCCCCTGGCGTGTAGCCGCGCCGGCGCATTCCGCATACCGTCGGCATGCGCGGATCGTCCCACCCACTTACGTGCCCCTCAGTAACCAGCTGCAGAAGCAGGCGCTTGGACATTACCGTGTGCGTGATGTTGAGCCTGGCAAACTCGCGCTGCTGCGGGCGTATCTTCACGCCGCCGCGCACTACCAGCATTCCCATTTCATCAAGCCTGTCCACTACCCAGTCGTAAAGCGGGCGGTGGACTTCGAACTCTAGGGTGCACATGGAGTGCGTAACGCCCTCGAGTGCGTCTTCGATGGGATGCGCAAAGTCGTACATCGGGTAAATGCACCACTTGTCGCCCAAATGGTAGTGGCTCACGTGCCTTATGCGGTAGATCACCGGGTCGCGGAAATGTATGTTCGGCGAAGCCATGTCGATCTTCGCCCTGAGGCACCATTCGCCGTCGGCGTACTTGCCGGCGCGCATGTCGCGGAAAATCTGCAGGTTGCGCTCCGGCGGCGTGTCGCGCGAGGGCGAGGCACGTCCCGGGGTTTCCGGAACGCCGCGGTACTCTTTCCACTGGTCCTGCGTCAGATCGCAGCAGTAGGCCTGCCCGGCCTTGATGAGATTCTCGGCGATTCCATACATCTTCTCGAACATGTTCGAGGCGTTGTAGAAGCCCGGCTCGCTGCCGTCGCCTTCGCCGGACCACTGGAAGCCAAGCCAGCGGATGTCCTTCTTGATGTTCTCGGCGTATTCGTCCGATTCCTTGGCAGGATTAGTATCGTCCAGGCGCAAGTGGCATTCGCCGCCGAAAAGCGCCGCCATGCCGAAATCGACGCACACGGCCTTGGCGTGGCCTATGTGAATATAGCCGTTGGGTTCGGGCGGGAAACGGGTGACTACCTTGCCGCCCGTGGTGCCGACGGCCACGTCCTTTTCGATCCACTGTCTCAGAAAATGTCTAGATGTATCCGATTCATTCATATTAAGCCGTTCAAATTCGGGGTTCGAAAATATCCCAAAACTCTTCCTTGAAGTCATAAAGTCCGTGGAAAGAGCCCTCGATGTTCGATGCTTCTGGGGGCAGTTTCCTGTATTCGCATATGTTCGCGAACATTTCTCCGACGTCCTCGCAGCTCTTCACCCCCCATTCTGCGAGCACGGTGTATGTGAGCGGGCCGAAGCAGTCCAGCGCTACGTTGCTGAACTTGTCGAGAATGTCTTCGGCCGAGGGGGGGTGGCTGTCCTTGGCGATTCCATTCAAGACTTCGCCAAGCAACACGTAGGCCTTTGCACAATAGCGCGGATCCTTCTTTTCGATATCCAGATAGAGGGATCCGTCGAAATCGATCTCTTCCGCCATGGAAACCGTGGAGCGGGAAAGAAGCAAGGCGCAGCCTTGAGGCCGCGCCCTTGCCAGTGGTTACCAACGGGTCTCGCGCCTCGGGCCGCGGTCTCCGCGATCGCGTCCGTAGCCACCGCGTCCGCCGCGTCCGCCAAAGCTGCCACGCTCTTCGCGCGGTTTCGGCTGGGACTCGTTCACGCGAACCGTGCGGCCATCCAGCTCATGCCCGTTCAATGCATCGATCGCGGCTTGCGCCTGGGCCGCGTCGGGCATAGTAACGAATCCAAAACCCTTGCTACGACCCGTCATGCGGTCCGTAACAACCCTCACAGCGGTAACTTCGCCGAATTGCGCGAACGCCGCCTTCAGTCCTTCGTCGGTGGTCGCGTAAGCGAGGTTGCCAACATAGATTTCCATCTTTAATCTTCCTTCTGAACTTTTGCGCCAGCCTGGAGAAACACCCGCTCTCTCAAGCCAGCGTGCGTATAGTACCATTTTTATGGCCTCCGCGTCAAGTGCTTGTGTTCATTTATTATCAATTGCATCGAGCAGGCGGCGCAGCAAATCGATGGATTTTACGCCAGGGGAAGTCTCGATGGAGCTGTTCACGTCTATCGTATCCGGGCGCAGGGCGATGGCATCGCGTATGTTTTCGCAGGAGATTCCGCCCGCAAGGACAACTTTATAGCCCTGCGCGACCAGGGCAGCGGCCTTGGTCCAATCGCCTTTCTTGCCGGTTCCGCCCGTTTTGGCGCCGTCCCTGCCATCTATCAGCACCCTGTCGCCGGAAGTATCGTCCAGCATCCAGACCTGGAAGCCGCGCGAGCGCAGGCGGGCGCAGTCGCGCGCGCCGTAGCGAGCGGAGTGTAGCTGCACGGCATAGAGCCCTAGGCGCGAGGCGATGGCGATTACGTCTTCGACATCGTGCTCCGTGAACACGCCGACGAAGCGCGGCCCGGCGCGCCCGGCGGCGGCGATTATCCGGGCGGCCTCTTCCGGCGTGACGCAGCGCGGAGAACCGGCGGCGAATATCAGCCCCAGATAATCCACGCCGGCCTTCGCCGCCGCCGTAGCAAATCCGGCGTTGTTTATGCCGCAGACTTTGATTTTCGGCTTCATGCGAAAGGTCCCGCGCGGCGCGGTCATTTGAACGATACGCCCTTTAGCGTGCCTTGTTCGCCGAGGCGCTTCACCAGCGCCGAGCCGACCACAAAGCCATCCGCGTGGCGGCAGACGTCCGCCGCCTGCTCCTTCGTAGAAATGCCGAAACCGGCGACCACCGGCAGCGGCGAGACGCCTTTCAACGCATCAAGGCGCGCGGCAAGATCTTCTGGCAGGCTCTTTCTCTCGCCGGTGATCCCGTTTACCGTGATGGCGTAGAGGAAGGAATTTTCCAGCCCGGCGGCGATTTGCGCCGCCCGCTCGAGCGATGTGCCGGGCGCCACAAGTGGTATAAAGCCAAGCCCGTGCTTCGCAAGCGCGCCGGTCAGCTCACCCCTCTCCTCGAAAGGCAGATCCACCGCGAGTACGGCATCTACGCCGGCCGCCGCCGCCGCTTCGGCGAACGCCTCGAGTCCGCGCGAAAATATGAGGTTGTAGTACGTGAAAAGCACCAGCCCCGCGTCCGGACGCCTGGCGCGCAGGCGCTTCACGCTCTCAAGAACCTTGTCCAGCGTCACGCCGTTTTCTATCGCCCTGTATGCCGCCGAGCGGATCACTGGGCCGTCGGCGAACGGGTCTGAGAAAGGAACTCCCACCTCTATAATGTCGGCGCCGCCCTCGATCAGTTCGTCCGCGCCCGCTTCGCTCGCCTCGAGACTCGGGTAGCCGAATGTGAGATACGCCACAAAAACCCCTTCGCCGGAAGCCTTGGCGCGCTCGAAAATCTCCGCAATCCTCTTCTTCATTTCGTTTGCTCCTTCCTGTAGTTGATGATGTTTTCCATGTCCTTGTCGCCGCGGCCGGAGAGATTGACCACGATAACTGCGTCCTTTGGCATGCGCGGCGCGCGCTTTATCGCCTCGGCGAGCGCGTGCGAAGATTCGAGCGCGGGTATTATGCCCTCGAACCTGCAGAGCTTGTAGAAGGCGTCAAGCGCTTCGTCGTCGTTTATCACGGTGTAGACCGCCCTGCCGGTGTCGGCCAGGTGGCAATGCTCCGGCCCCACGCCCGGGTAGTCTAGCCCTGCGGAAATCGAATACGTGTCGATTATGTTGCCCTCGGCCGTCTGGAGAAGCATGGTCTTCGCGCCATGCAGAACGCCGAGCCTGCCGCCGTTTATCGAGGCAGCGTGCATGCCAGTCTCGAGCCCCTTGCCGCCAGCCTCCACGCCCACCAGCTTGACGGACGCATCATCCATGAAACCGGCGAAGATACCCATCGCGTTCGAGCCGCCGCCCACGCAGGCTATCACTTCGTCGGGCAGGCGCCCGAGCTTGGCGAGGCACTGCCGCCGCGCCTCTATGCCTATCACGGACTGGAAATCGCGCACCATTTGCGGATAAGGCGCAGGGCCAGCCACGGTGCCAATCACGTAGAACGTGTTCGCCGGGTCGCTCACCCAATCACGCAACGCTTCGTTCATTGCGTCCTTGAGCGTGGCGCTACCCTCTTCCACCGCATGGACCGTAGCGCCGAGCATGCGCATCCTCTCTACGTTCGGCGCCTGCCGTTTTACATCTATCGCGCCCATGTATACATCGCAGGGCAGGTCCAGCAGCGCGGCGACCGTGGCGGTGGCCACGCCGTGCATGCCCGCGCCGGTTTCGGCTATCAGGCGCTTCTTGCCCATGCGCTTTGCGAGCAGCGCCTGGCCTATCGTGTTGTTCACCTTGTGCGCGCCAGTGTGGTTGAGATCTTCGCGCTTCAGGTAGATCCGCGCGCCGCCGAGGCGTTCGCTCAGGCGCTTTGCGTACGTGAGCGGGCTTTCCCGGCCGACGTAGTCGCGCAGGAGCTCGTGGAATTCCGCCTGGAATGCAGGATCGGCCTTGGCTTCTTCGTATGCTTTTTCCAGCTCTTTGAGCGGGGCCATGAGCGTTTCCGCCACATACTGTCCGCCGTAAATGCCATAGTGGGTGTTCATTTCGTCTATCCTCTCGTGTTTGCAAGTTCTTGAAGTTTCATCGCCGGATTCTTCGCGCGCATGAGCGCGGTCCCTACAAGGAAGCCGTCTGCCCCTGCTCGGCGCGCCCGCATTATGTCGTCCGCGCCGTGCATGCCCGATTCCGCGATGCGCACGCGCCCGGCCGGAATTTTCGCCACCAGCTCCTCGAGCAGCGAAACATCGGTGGCGAAGTTGCGCAGGTTGCGCGAATTGACGCCTATGATTTTCGCGCCGCACGCGGCCGCCCTTTCGATCTCCCGCGCGTCGTGCGTTTCCACGAGCGCGGCAAGTCCCACGTCCGCAGCGAACGCCATAAGCGAGGCGAGCGCCTCGTCGTCCAGGATCGCCGCAATCAGCAGCACGGCGTCGGCGCCGGTAGCCCGCGCCTCGGCGATCTGGTAGCGCGAAAGAATGAAGTCCTTGTAGAGCAGAGGCAGGTCCACCGCCTGGCGCACTTCGCTCAGGTAGGCCGCCGAGCCCAGGAAACGGTGCGGCTCGCAAAGCACGGAAAGCGCCTTCGCCCCCGCGTTTTCCAGCGCCTGCGCAAGCTCTACATGACGGAAATCCTCGCGTATCACGCCTTCGCTCGGGCTCGCCTTCTTCAGCTCGGCGATGATGTTCACGCCGCCGCCGGAAAACGCCGCGGCGAAATCGCGCGCCGGCGCCATGCGCTCTATCCTGCGCATCAGTTCCGCAAAGGGACGCCTCTTTTCGGCCTCCAGCGCGTCGCGCAGCCTATGCGCGGAAAGCTCCTCGAGTATGTCGCTCATTTCACCGCCTCGATCATTTTCTCCAGCTTCGCCAGGGCGCGCCCGGAGTCTATTGATTCTGCCGCCATCGCTATGCCCTCGGCGTAGCCGGAAGCCTTTTCCGCCACGACAAGCGCGGCGGCGGCGTTCTCGATCGCGGCCGCGCGGCACGCCCCGCGCTCTTCGCCGCGCAGCACGCGCAGGAGCATCTTCGCGTTGCTCTCGGCATCAGCGCCCGCGATGTCCTTCGCCGCGTAGCTTTCGCCGTAAAGCCGCCCCGCATCGAGCAGCGTGTTCGCGATCACGCCGTCCTTGAGCGTAGAGACGAACGTTATCCCGCCGGGGGAAATCTCGTCCATGCCGCCCTGCCCGCAGACCACGTATGCGGCCTTGGAGCCAAGGCGCTTGAGGCTCTCGGCGAAGACGCGCGCAAGGCGCTCCTCGCAAACGCCTATTACGTTGCGCCTGACGCCCGCCGGATTAGCGAGCGGCCCCAGCAGGTTGAATATCGTTCTGAACCCGAGGCACGCGCGGACGGGCGAGGCGAAGCGCATCGCCGGATGCAGGTTCTTCGCGAACAGGAAGCCCAGCCCGACTTCGCGGATGCACCTTTCCACCTTTTCCTTCGGCGCGTCTAGGTTGAGCCCCAGCGCCCTGAGCACGTCCGCCGAGCCGCACTTTGAGGTGGAAGCCACATTGCCGTGCTTGGCCACCACCGCGCCCGCGCCCGCCGCTACGCACGCCGCCGCAGTCGATACATTGAAGGAGTTCGTGCCGTCGCCGCCGGTCCCCACGATATCCACGGCGTCGATGTCGCCGAGGTCTATCTTTTCGCCGGCCTCGCGCATCGCGAGCGCCGCGCCCACGAGCACGTCCGCCGTCACGGGCAGCTTCGCCATCGTGGCGAGGAACGCCGCCACTTCGCTTTCCTTCACGCCCCCGCCCATGATCGCCGCGAAATAGCTGCGCACCTCGTCTTCGCGCGGCAGCTTGCCCTCGAGCGCTTTCTTGAGGATGTCCTTCCTCTCCGCGAACGTCGCCGCGACCGTTTGCGCGCGCCCGCTCGCCATGTCGAGGAAGTTCTTGAGCTGCCGCCTGCCCTCGGGCGTGCCTATCGATTCGGGGTGGTATTGGAGCGACTCTATCTTCATCGTCTTGTGGCGCAGGCCCATTATCTCGCCGTCCTCGCTCTCGGCGGTGATTTCAAGGCACTCCGGCAGGCTTTCGCGCTCCACCGCAAGCGAATGGTAGCGCATTGCCACCATGTCCTGGTCTATGCCGAGGAAAAGCCCCTTGCCGTCGTGCCTCAGGCGGCTCGTTTTCCCGTGCATCATCTTCTTGGCGTGCACCACCTTGCCGCCGAACGCCTGCGCTATCGACTGGTGGCCGAGGCATATGCCCATGATCGGCTTCTTGCCGGCGAAATGCCTGATCGCCTCCAGCGAGATGCCTGCAGAATCTGGATTGCCCGGCCCCGGCGAAACCACTATCGCATCGGGGCCCATCGCCTCGATCTCCGCGATTGAAATGCTGTCGTTCCTCGCAACCTTCACGTCCGCGCCGAGTTCGCCGAGCATCTGGACGATGTTGTAGGTGAAGGAATCGTAGTTGTCGATCATCAGTATCATTATCTGATCCTCCTGGCGGCCTTGACTGCCTCGAAAACTGCCTTGGCCTTGTTTATGGTCTCGTCGAATTCCTTTTCCGGGTCGGAATCAGCCACGATTCCCGCGCCCGAACGCATTGTAAGCAGCCCCTTCTCGAGTATCATCGTGCGGATCACTATCGCAAGGTCCATGTCGCCAGTGAACGAGAAATACCCGGCCGCGCCGCCGTAGATGCCGCGCGGCGATTTCTCGAATTCCGCGATCAGCTGCATGGCGCGCACCTTCGGCGCGCCGGATAGCGTGCCCGCGGGGAATACGCTCTTGAGCAGGTCGAAAGCCCCCGTTCCGGCGGCCAGCCTGCCCTTCACATTGCTCACTATGTGCATCACGTGCGAATAGCGCTCAATGTGCGCAAACGAATCCACGCGCACGCTGCCCGTCTCGCAGACCCTGCCGAGGTCGTTGCGAGCAAGATCCACTAGCATAACATGCTCGGCGCGCTCCTTCTCGCAGGCGAGCAGCTCGCGCTCGCGCATGGCATCCTCCTCCCTAGTGGAACCGCGCGGACGCGTCCCCGCGATCGGCGCGGCCTCCGCCGTGCGGTCCTCGAGCTTCACAAGCTCTTCGGGCGAAGATCCTATCAGCGTCTTTTCCCCGAGCCTCATCATGAAATTGTACGGCGAGGGGTTTATCATGCGAAGCGCCCGGTAGAGCGGCAGCGCGCCAATACCAGTCCGCACCGTAAACTTCTGCGAGGGGACGATCTGTATGGCTTCGCCGTCGCGGATCGCCGCCTTGCACTTCTCGACCATGCCGCAGAACTCCTCCTTAGTCATCTCGCTCGCGAATTCGGCGCACTCCTCCTGCGGCTCTTCGCGGACAAGCGCGGCGACCCGCTTGGCCATCAGCCGCGCGATGGACTCCGCGCTCAGCACGCGCTCGTAGATCGCCGAAATCTGCACCATCGCGCTGTCGTAGGCGTCGTCGGCGCTGGAGTACGCGCCGTTTTCGACAACCACAACCACCGTCACGGTGTCGCTCACATTGTCGAAAACGAGAAACTTGTCTATCATGAGCAGCGAAAAAGGCGGCGTCCCGGGCTCTTCGCGCAGCCCGACCTTCGGCTCGAACAGCTTTACCGCGTCATAGGCCACGTAGCCCGCCGCGCCACCCTGGAAGGACGGCAGCTCCGGCGCGCGGACGTACTTCATGGCGGCGAAACGCTCTCTGAGCTTCTCGAGCGCGTCCGGGCCCTCCAGCCTGCATTGCGGGTCGATTCCTATGTAGGAGTAGCGCCCGCGGCGCTCGGCCCCGTGTACGCTCTCGAGGAGAAACATCTCCTCGTCCTCGCCGAGACGCGAGAGTACCGCAACCGGCGTTTCGCGGTCGGCCAGGTATTCCTTGAACACCGCCGTATGCGTTGCGCCTTGCGCACGCTTCTTGTACTCTTCTCTGCCTAGTTCTTTCAGCATTTCTTTGCTCCTTGCTTTCTGTTTGCCTTTTAAGTCTCCGTATGCGAAAAGCGGACCGTTTCCATTGTTGGACCGGTCCGCCTTGCTTCCTTCAGTATGCCTCTTGCATCAACGCACGCCTACACACGCACAAGCGAATCGATCCGCTTGCGCCACCACCAGTACTTGTTCGTGCAGACTTTTGTGCTCATGACGCCGCGTATTATACCAAATCTTTCCCCTTCGTGTCAACTGCCAAGGAGAAAGTTATTTGATGTGCGTCTACTTTGTTTAACCACGGAACACACAAAATCTTCCGTGAGTTCCGAGTATTCCGTGGTTGAACAAATCCCGAGCCCCGCGCTTCCCGCTTCCCCAAATTAGAATTGGCAATTGGCATTGGCATTGGCAACATTGGCAACATTCCCTAGCCCCTATGTCTCGTCTTGTGATTGCTTGCGAAACTCCGTGCTTTGCCTTGTACAAGTGCTTGGGCGCAATTCCGGGCAACCGTGCTCGCCAATTGATGCCAGCGATTTCCGCGTCATTACGCCTAAGCCGCAGACTCCAGTCTAGCGGCTCAGGCGAGTCCTGCGGAACTCGCAGAGCCTGAATCGCCTGCGTCGCAGCAAGCTTCGACTGGTTGATGAGGTCGGCGAGGAGCTTCATGCCCTTGGCCGCGTCGTCATTCAGGGCGGCGTCGACCTTGCGGTCGGTCTCGCCCTCGCTCCTTCGCTGGGCGATGTCCTCCGCCGTCTGGTCGATCCGTTCCGCCGCGACCTTGGCCATCCACATTTTGAACGGCTCTGCCTTGGGCGATGGTATCGACTGTATGACGCGAAACATCTGCTCGGCGGTAGCCACATCAGTAATGCGCATCTTGCCATCTGCGGCCCGCATTTTCAACCCGTGACAGTTTGTCAGGTTTCATTTCCTTCGTCTTTCAGACGTTGTTTCAGCTTCCGCCAGTAGGCAAGGGGATCCTTGCTTTCGGTCAGCACCGCCACTACATCGACAATGGACATCGGCTCTTCCGCCAACTTTTGACCTTGCCCCCTCGGTTTGAACTGTCAAGTATTTTTTGACAGTTCGATTTCTGTCAAACTCCCCAGAATCATAGATAGCCATTGTGTGCTGATTTATGTTCTGTCGTCTTTTCGCCCTAAATCATCACCCTAAACAGGGTCTCTCCCCAGAAATTCCAAGACATCGGGCAATGTTGCGGAATAATTAGCCAAAGCCATATCTCAACTCCTATTCTATCAAGTCCTCACTTCATTTGTTGTGCCATGAAATCTTGGACGCCTTGCAACATCGCGGCGACCTGTTCCTTGGTGAATTCTTCGATCTTGCCATGCGCCGCGGAATTGCGGATTGCATTCCAAGTTTCTAATTGACGACTTCTGATCTCATTGATGACTCCTGCCTTTTTGAGATCGACAATCATCGCGCTCATCTTCTTCGCACGGCCATTCTCGTTAACTGTCTCGATCTTTGGATTGGCGTTCTCGCACAAAGAGCGCAGGGTTTTCTCCAACACCGCGCCAATCAGAACCGCCGCAGGAAGATAGGAATAATCAACTTGCTCGCCGCCATTTAGCAAGGCATTGGCCTGTCCAAGAAAATCACAAGATACACTTGACTCGATCTCTAACTTAAGATTATCAAACATACCTGCCTTGAAATCTTCATACGCCCCATTGAAGACTCCCCACAGATGCTCAAAAGTCGTGGCATCGTCTATCGGTTGTTGCGACACAAACAATTTCAACTGTTCAGCGTAAATCGCAGAATTTGGCATAACACTCCCAAGCAAGGTGATGCATTCGGCCTTCCATTTTGCAAATAATATCACCTCAACATATCTATAACCGAACCCCCCAACAGAAACAGACGACAATACTTGCCGACCAAGTTCTCAAACTCGCTCAAACCTCTTTAAGAAATATGCTTCGTCCTTCATCCTTCGCCCCCTTACTTAGCCTTGAAAGGCCCTTGTCGAAATATACGTCACAACAGGAAGCCCTCTCGGGGTCGCGATGACAAGATGATCCACAACATTGATGTCAAACAGTTTTGCCGCCTCAATCACCCGTTTCGTCAATTCAATGTCTCCACGACTTGGTGTTGGATCACCGGAAGGATGGTTATGCGCCAACATAATCGACTTCGCACCCCATCTGACGGCCTCCTTGAAAATGTCCCGCACGCAGGCCGGGGCATAATCATCCGAACCTATGCTCATGCGTATCGGCTCGGACAGCGGAT
>Ga0310786_10003531_pt1 | contig 22674 bp, 11 predicted proteins | sample AusTroGonzalo_MG_FD_203881 | JGI IMG/M metagenome (GOLD analysis project Ga0310786, IMG submission 203881) | Bovine rumen microbial communities from tropical cattle in Woodstock, Queensland, Australia - Gonzalo_03 (v2) (version 2) | ecosystem: Host-associated > Mammals > Digestive system >...
GCCAGTTTGATACGGATACCGATATTGGGCTTAACCCCCAACTTCTTAGCTTCCTTGGCAATGATTTCCAGTTCGTTCAGTTTCTCAACAACAATGAAGATGCGCTTACCCATTTTCTGTGCCAACAAGGCCAGCTCGATATACGACTGGTCCTTATAACCATTACAGATAATGATGGAATCGCTCTGACACTGTACGGCAATGACAGCATGCAGTTCAGGCTTAGAACCGGCCTCGATACCCAAATTGAACTTGCGGCCATGAGAAATAATCTCCTCGACCACAGGCTGCATCTGGTTCACCTTAATCGGGAACACGACATAGTTCTCAGCCTTATACTCATACTCCTCGGCAGCCTTCTTAAAGCAGCTCCACGTCTTCTCGATACGATTATCGAGGATATCGGGGAAACGCAACAGTACCGGCGACTGCACATCACGCAGTGCCAACTCGTCCATCACGTCGCGGATGTCAATCTGCGTATTGTCCTTACACGGCGTCACATAGACGTTGCCTTGTTCGTTGATACCAAAGTAGCTGGTACCCCAGCCGTTGATGTTGTAGAGCTCCTTGGAGTCATCGATGGTCCATTTCTTCATTGTAATAGGAGTTATTGAAGTTTGAGTAGTTAAAGAAGTTATTATATGGATAAGAGGGTGCGTAGGGATGCTACGCTGGTTTGAATCTTGTCGTATTCATCGAGCACGTTGACATCTAAGATATGACGGGCTTTCTCGTAGAATGGGGCACGTTCCTTCAGATGTTCGGTGATGTAGGCTATTAGTTCCTCAGGAGTTTTATTTTTCAACAACGGGCGCTCAACCTTAGCCATCAGAAGATGCTTGTAAAGCGTCTCGGGTGTTGCCTTGAGATACACCACATCACCCTGCTGGTTCAGATAGTCCATATTGTCGAAGAAACAGGGAGTGCCACCACCACAGCTGATGATGACATCCTCGAACTCGGCCACCTCGTGCAACATATTATATTCTATCTTACGAAAACCCTCTTCGCCCTTTTCAGCAAAGATTTGCGACACCGATTTGCGCATACGGCTCTCAATATACCAGTCGAGGTCGTAGAACATCATACCCGTCTCCTTGGAGAGAGCTTTGCCCACGGTGGTCTTTCCTGAGCCCATGTAACCTACAAGGATGATACGCCTCATTTCTTCTGCTTTTCGATGATTGCCATACACTCGTCGTAGGTCAGGTCGGCAGCCTTGGCCTGCTGTGACTTCAGCAGACGATAGTTCTTGCCGTCGTATGCCAGATAGGGACCATAACGACCATTCAGCACCTCCAGCTTCGAATCCTCTTCGAAGGTCTTCATGTGCTTCTGGCTCTCCTGCAGGCGCTTTTCCAGAATCAGACGGATAGACTCATCGAGCGAAATCGTCATTGGGTCAATATCCTTTGGCATCGAGGTATATTTCTTCTGATGCAGAATATAGGGACCAAAACGGCCTGCGCCAATCACAACTGGTGAACCCTCAAAATCGCCCAACGTACGAGGTAGCTTAAAGAGTTCCAAAGCCTCGTTGAGGGTAATGGTCTCCATGCTCTTGTCAGCAGGCATCTGGGCAAACTGAGGCTTTTCGGCATCCTCAGCAGTACCAATCTGTACGACAGGTCCAAAACGTCCAATCTTGACGTAAACAGGCTTGCCGGTCTTTGGATCCTTGCCTAACAGACGCTCACCGGCCTTGCGCTCCTGACGATCGTTCATCGTATTCTCTACCGTAGGTTCAAAGTCACGGTAGAAGGCCTTCATCATCGAGGTCCACTGCTCATCGCCCTCAGCAATCTTATCGAAGTCCTGCTCAACCTTGGCAGTGAAGTTATAGTCCATAATCTCTGTGAAGTGCTTCATCAGGAAGTCGTTCACCACCACACCAATGTCTGTGGGTAACAGCTTGCCCTTATCAGAGCCTACCATCTCCGTACGCTCCTTCTGGGTAATGACCTTACCCTTCAGGATGTCTACCGTGTAAGTGCGCTCCTCGCCCTTTTGGTCACCCTTATGAACATATTCGCGCTGCTGGATGGTAGAGATAGTGGGGGCGTAGGTTGACGGACGACCGATGCCCAGTTCTTCAAGCTTGTGAACCAGCGAGGCTTCCGTATAACGCTGTGGAGCCTGGCTGAAACGCTCGGTAGCCTGAATTTCACGACGCGTCAGCTCCATACCTTTCTTCAATGGGGGCAGCAAGTGGCTTTCTTCCTCCTGTTGGTCGTCGTCATCATAGCTCTCACGATAGACCTTGATGAAACCATCGAACTTCACAACCTCGCCCTGAGCTACGAACTGCTCTTCGGCACCGCTGATAGAGATATTCACGGTGGTACGCTCCATCACGGCATCAGTCATCTGACTGGCAATGGTACGCTTCCAAATCAGCTCATAGAGTTTGCGCTCCTGAGCTGTACCCTCAATGGTCTGCTTGTCCATATAGGTGGGACGGATGGCTTCGTGAGCCTCCTGGGCACCCTTTGAACTGGTGTGATACTTGCGAACCTTTGAGTACTCTTCACCATAGAGGTTGGTGATTTCCGCCTTGGCTGCATTGATACACAGACTAGAGAGGTTCACAGAGTCAGTACGCATATAGGTAATCTGTCCGTGCTCATACAGGTGCTGAGCCACCATCATCGTCTGGCTGACAGTAAAGCCTAACTTGCGGGCAGCCTCTTGCTGTAATGTGGAAGTGGTGAAAGGAGGTGCAGGCGTACGCTTCATGGGTTTCTTGCTGACGCTTTCCACCGTATATTTGGCATCAATGCACTTCTGCAGGAACTGCTCCACCTCGTCGTGGGTCTTCAGGCGCTGGGCCAACGTGGCACGTACCTCTGTCTGAGAACCGTCAGCATTGGTGATGGCAAAAATACCCACGATGCTATAGAACGGCTCACTCTGGAAAGACTGAATCTCACGTTCGCGCTCAACAATCAGACGAACGGCTACACTCTGAACACGTCCGGCAGAAAGAGCGGGCTTTACCTTGCGCCAGAGCACTGGAGACAGTTTAAAACCAACCAAGCGGTCGAGCACACGGCGGGCCTGCTGTGCATTGACCAGATTCATATCCAGATGACGGGGATGCTCGATAGCCTCAAGGATAGCGGGTTTGGTAATTTCGTGGAACACGATACGATTGGTCTTCTTCTCGTCCAATCCCAATACCTCACACAGATGCCACGAGATGGCTTCTCCCTCACGGTCCTCATCGGATGCGAGCCAAACCTTGTCAGCCTTCTCTGCATTCTGCTTCAGTTCCTTTACCAACTTCATCTTCTCCTCAGGAATCTCATATTCTGGCTGAAGAGTGTTGGTATCGATACTCATCTCCTTCTTCTTTAAGTCGCGGATATGACCATAACTCGACATGACCTTATAGTCTGTGCCAAGAAACTTTTCAATGGTCTTTGCCTTTGCAGGCGACTCTACAATCACTAAATTCTTTTGCATATCTTTATTTCTGTTTCTACTTTTCTGTCAATTTCAAACAATTGAAAGCTGACTCGCGTCGACTTTCGGGCTGCAAAAGTATGCAAAAGTTTTGGTTACACCTTATATATATAGTAGTTTTTTTGTTTTCTTAACGTTTCGCCTCAAAATTTCCTTCACTTTTCACGTTTCACTTTTCACTTTTTTTCGTATCTTTGCGCAAATATTCTAATCATTTACAAAATATGAAAAAGCTATTGACTACTGCCCTACTGGCAATGTTGACAACAACGATTATGAGTGGACAAATTAAACTGAAGGCCGATAACATCGATGAGGTGTTGAAGGCCATGACCCTGGAAGAGAAGGCAAAACTTCTTGTGGGAGGTGCTAACAATTTCTTTAATGCTGGCGCAGTAGTGGGTGGCGAGGCCGATCTGGTTGCCGGTGCTGCTGGTACCTCTCCTGCCATTCCCCGTTTGGGAATTCCTGCCACAGTACTGACGGACGGCCCTGCCGGAGTTCGTATCGACCCAACTCGCAAAGGAACGAACAAGACCTACTATGCTACCGCTTTCCCCATTGGCTCTTGCTTGGCATCAACATGGAATACAGAGTTGGTGAGTCAGGTGGGTCAGGCCATCGGTAACGAGACCAAGGAGTATCGTTGCGACGTCATTCTGGGCCCTGGCATGAACCTGCATCGCAATCCCCTCTGCGGACGTAACTTTGAGTACTACTCTGAGGACCCTCTGCTGACGGGTAAGATTGCTGCTGCCTATATTCAGGGGGTGCAGAAGGAGGGTGTTGGCGTGTCAGCCAAGCACTTTGCCGTCAACTCGCAGGAAACCGATCGTACCAGCGTCGACGAACGTGTCAGCCAGCGTGCAGCACGCGAGATATACCTGCGCGGCTTCGAGATTGCCGTCCGCGAGAGTGACCCTTGGACCATTATGGCTTCGTACAACAAGATTAATGGCCAGTTCTCGATGGGTAACCACGACTTGCTGACTAAGATTCTGCGTGATGACTGGGGCTATAAGGGTATTGTGATGACTGACTGGATTGGTATTCGCGAGGGACTGCCCACGATTACTGAGGTTCATGCTGGCAACGACCTCATGGAGCCAGGCCAGCCCGCTCAGGTTCAGGAGATTATCGCTGGTGTGAAGAGCGGCAAGCTCAGCATGGCCGACGTGGATCGTAACGTGCGTCGTATGCTGGAATACATTGTCAAGACACCCAGCTTCCGTCAGTATCCCGCATCAAACAATCCTGACTTCAAGACTCATGCTGCCATCACCCGTCAGAGTGCTGCCGAAGGTATCGTCCTCCTGAAGAACAATGGCGCCCTGCCTTGGAAGGATGGAGCCATCAAGACTGTATCGCTCTTTGGCGAGAACTCTTACGACTTCCTCAGCGGTGGTACAGGTTCTGGCTGTGTTCACCCACCCTATGTGGTTGACATGCTCGAAGGCTTGAAGAATGCCGGTATCAGCTCTTCGCCTACACTGACCAATATCTATCGCAAGTATATCGAATATGCCAAAGTAAAGTTCCAGGCTGAGCGCCATCCTGCCAAGTGGTACCAGATGGAGATGTTCGGACAGCAGAAATATCCTGAGATAGCCATCGACCCCATCTGCATCAACAATGAGGTGAAGGGTGCCGATGCAGCCATCATCACCATTGGTCGTCAGGCTGGTGAGGGTGTCGATCGCGATCTGAATACCGAGTTTAACCTCATTCCTGAGGAACGTGCACTTATTACGGATGTATGCAACGCCTTCCACGCTGCTGGCAAACCTGTTATCGTGATTATCAATTCAGGCAGTGTCATCGAGACGGCTTCATGGAGTGGCTATCCCGATGCTATTCTCTGTGCTTGGCAGCCTGGTATGGAGGGTGGTAATTCGATTGCCGACCTGCTCACTGGCAAGGTTAACCCCTCTGGTAAACTGACCATGACGTGGCCAATTGCCGCTACCGATCATGCCTCCACGAATAACTTCCCTGGCAACATTGACAACTACTCGCTGTTGCAGATGGTGGGTAGCAACCGTCCTATTCCTGGTCATGCCTACACCAACCACGAAGAAGATATCTACGTTGGCTATCGCTTCTTCGACACCTTCAATCGCGAGGTCGCCTACCCCTTCGGCTATGGTCTCAGCTATACCACCTTCGAGATGTCAAAGCCTGCCGTAAAGGTGAAAGGTGACGTCATCACCGTTTCCGCAACCATTAAGAACACCGGTTCTGTCAGTGGTAAGGAAGTGGCTCAGGTCTATGTGCAGGCTCCTGCAGGCAAACTGGAAAAGCCCGTTCAGGAGTTGAAGGCCTTTGCCAAGACACGCGAGTTAAAGCCAGGTGAGAGCCAGACGCTGACAATGACCATCCCTGTACGCGACCTCGCCAGCTTCGACGAGGCAGGCTCACAGTGGCTGACAGAAGCAGGCACCTATACCTTCCGCCTCGGATTCTCAAGTCGCGACATCCAGGCCTCGCTGCCCCTCGCTCTGAAGGAATACACCGAGAAGACCACCAACGCCCTTGCTCCCCAGCAGAAACTGAACCTTCTTAAAAAATAATAAGGTAACACATCAACATAAAGGTGGCACTCCCGTTTGAGGAATGCCACCTTTTTAAGCCTTAAACTCTCAGTTCTTTGATAATACTCTGAGAGAGTTACGGCCTTTCTCTCATCGAGAAACGCCGTTTCGCTTATAGCAAAAGGCCCTTTTGCTACTTACTTAAAGGTCGTAAACCGTTACTTATAGTTCATTCTTCGTCGAGGAACGTTAAATCCACGTCGAAGAACGTTAATTCTACGTCGAGGAACGAGGATTCGTCGTCGAGGATTTAACTTTTCAGGACGTAATCCACTTTCTATACTCTACTTAATCTGCGATATCCTCGTGCCCAGCTGGCTTTTTACTGAAGACCTTGATGTCAATAACCACTTCGGGCTCGCATTCGCTGCGAGCCCGAAATGATTGTTCTACAGACTAACTAAAACCAAAAACAATGAGAAAACTACTAACCTAAACAAACAAACTTATGAAACGAAAATCTAAATAGTTGGAACTCTTTCCTTTCTTTTGACAATGCAAAGATACGGCAAGATTCTCATCGCAGCAAGAAAACAGCTGATTTTGTTCTCGACTTGTAGCGACAGCCCCAATGTTTCGCGACAAAATGCAGATAACGTATGAATTCGTGTCGTGAAAAATAGGAAAAATGATTGCTCTATGAAATATTTTATAAATAATTTGGAAGTAATGGAATAAGTGTGTATCTTTGCCCAAACTTTAATTGATGAAGCGTATGAAAGAAAATCGGATTATTGCATCAGCCATTATCGCTGTTGGTATCTTATGTTTGGGTTGGTTCATCAAAGCTGGTATTGACAACTTTGCCAACAAGGATCGTAAGGTAACTGTTAAGGGCTTGGCAGAACGCGAGGTGCCTGCAGACAAGGTGACGTGGAGTATTGGTACAAAGGTGACAGGTAATGACCTTCCTTTGCTCTACGAAAACATCAACTTCCAGACGGATAAGATTAAAAGGTTCTTGAAACAAAACGGACTCGACGAGAAAGAAATTACGGTGAATCCTCCCACAATTAGTGACCTTGAGGCGCGTGAATGGGGTGACAACCAGAAGAATTTCCGCTATATTGTCAACACGACGATAACGGTGGCCACCAACAAAGTCGCAGAAGTGAACAAAGCTATCTTCAAGCAGGCAGAATTGTTGAAGCAAGGTGTGGCCATCGAGAACAGCAATCCGCAGTACGAGTATGCCTCGTTCCAGCAGATGAAGCCAGAGATGATGGCTGAGGCTATTAAGAACGCCCAGAAGACGGCAGAACAGTTTGCTGAGGCCAGCAAGTCGGACTTAGGCCCTATACAGACTGCAGGACAAGGACAGTTTGAAATAGAAGATCGCGATCAAAACACGCCATATATCAAGAAACTGCGTGTCGTAACAACTATTACCTATTCGCTGAAAGACTAATTATATTAATAATAAGACTAAAAACTCCGCTTTTGCAAGATCTGACTGCAAAGGCGGAGTTTGGTTGTTGGGTTATATGTGTGGTTAGCGAACTACCTCTGTGAATTCGGGTTTGGCACCAGCCTGTTTGCCAACTGTGACGTAGATGATGGTGGTGCCTTCTTTGCCGTCGAAGCCGCGGCTTTTCACTGTAAATTTGTAGTCGGTGCTGTCGTCAGTGGTGCGCTTGCCTACAGTCTGAGGTGTGCCAAGGGGGAACTGGTAGTTGGAGCAGGCAGCATCGAAGATGGCCTTGTCGGCATCGGTGACGGGCTGCTGTGCAGAATAGTCGGACAGTTTCTTGACGGTCCCCTTCTTATAGCCGTTTTCCTTCAGGAATCGGTCGATTTCCTTGCTGGCTGAGGCTATTCTGGCGGCACGAACACCATAGCCGGTTTGTATCTTTGCCTTGGGCAGAGCCTTCTTCAGGGCATCGCTTGATGTATTCAGGCCACCACTGCCAAAGGTGCAGAAGGGGACGATGGTCTTGCCTGCGAAGTCGTTACTCTTAATGACTGTAGCCATAGGTGTGGCGTAAGTGCCACTCCAGATGGGGTAGCCGAGGAAGATGACGTCGTATTTGGAAAGATTCGACTTAATGGGTTTGTCGGCCTCGACGCTCTCGATGTCGGCACCAAGCTGTTTCTGCAACTCTTCTGCTACGGTCTTGGTTGTTCCTGTCTGTGAATAGAAAAGCACGAGCGCCTTTTGTGCATAGCATGTTGCGAAGCATGCCATCATTGCCATTGATAATAAGATTTTTTTCATAAATAGTTGATATTATTAATTTTCACTTTCTTACTACTCCAGCGTACCAAGTGCTTTCTGCATTTCTACTTGGCTGAGTTTCACCTCGATTTCAGCATCAATCTTTTGTGACTGGGCCTGTAGCCAAGCCGTTTGTGCCTCAATGACGACAGTCGACGAAATGACACCCTCTTTGAAGCCGAGGTTGGCTGTGCGCAGGTTTTCTTCAGCATGTGCGATATTTGACTGGGCCATAGCCAACTTCTTGTTCGACTCATTCACGAGGAAAGCCTTCTGGTTGACCTGCAACTCTATCATCTCGCGAGCTTCGTCCAGTTCCAGATTGGCAATGGTGGCAGCTCCCTTGGCAGCACGTACCTTATAGCGTACATCGCCCCAGTTCCAGATGGGCACGTGAACCATGACGCCAATGTTCCAGAAACCAGCAAACTTCTTCTCGAAACCATTGAAATTATTGGGGTTGCTCACGGCATAGCCACCCGTCAAGAGTACCTTTGGCAGATTGCCAGCCTTCAGCAGATTGGTGGCTTGATTGGCCAAATCGACGGTATTCTGCAGCATTTTCAGTTCAGGACGGTTATGTGTAGCAAAGGTGACATCGGCGGTAGCCAGCTTTTCACTATCTACGATTAACTCTTCACTTTCCTCATCGGCCAGTTTTACCTGTTCGTTGACGGGTAGTCCACAAAGTTCGCAAAGCAACATCTTCGACAGTACCAGACCATCGGTAACCTTCATGAGGGCCATCTCGGCCTCGTTCACCTTTACGCTGACGTTCAGACGGTCGCTCTTTGTAGCTACGCCCTCATTCACCATCTTCTGCACATCGTTGTCCAGCTTTTTTACCAGCTCCACATAGCTCTGTGCCAACTTTTCTTTATGGCGCAGCGATACTACCTGCCAATAGGCCTGGTCGATGCTGAACAGTGTACCTTGGCGTTTAGCCTCTAAGGAGTTGGCTGCCAAATCCTCGTTGATATCAGCCATCTTGTTCATGGCCACAATGGCCCCACCCATGAATACTGGCTGGGTAAACACGACAGCACCTGCAAAGATGTTTCGTGTATCAGTACGGAAAGCATCGACAATACCCATGCCCAACTGGTCGAGCGTACCTGCCATGGTCGTCAGGTCGCCAGCCAACTTGGACTGCAATGCTGTAGGTAGTATCGAGGCATACGGTCCTATGGAAGTCTGCAGATCTGTAGCGGCATTAGTGCCTAAATTGTTGAGCGCCGACTTTTGGTCGTCGTTCAGTATCGACACCTCCTTGCTGGTCCACATATAGCCGCCCAAAGCACTGACGTGGGGCAGATACTTGGTACGTGCCGCTTTGCGCAGATTGGCAGCGACATCCTGTTTGGCTTTCGAAACACTCATCTGCTTGTTGTTCCGCAGTGCCATAGCCCGACAACTATCCAGCGTCAGCAGTCGCTGGGCATAAACGCCCAACGGTAAGAAAAAGAGCATGCTGAGTACTGATACTCGCATCATTCTTACTATTCTTTTTACAGTCTTGTTCGTCATAATGAATTGCAATATGCCGCAAAAGTAGAAAAAATACAGCACTATCCGAACTTTTGTTGGCTAAAATAGGATTTTTTTAACTGATTTAACTAAAAAGCGACATAAATCGTAGTCAAAATAGGTCTCAATAGAGGAAAATAACATTGTTTTGTTGGTTAGTTCATTTTTTATTGCTACTTTTGCAGCCATGATACACAAAAACGACAATACCCTTACATGGATATTCTATATCATTTTGTGTGCCGGACTGACCGTCTTAGCAGGCTGCACGAACCATCATGACGCAAAGGGCGACGTGAAGGCAGCAATTGCTACGGCCAAAGAAGATTATCAGCGTGGACGTGACTACGACGAAGGCTGGCAAATGCGACTGGCAGAACACTACTATAGGAAAGCGTATGAAGGCTACAGCATCGACCCTGCACAAGACTGGTTCCACTATGGCGATGCAGGCTACCGCTGGGCATATCTGCGCTATAGTAGGGGCGACACCGAAGGGGCGCTAACTGTTGCCTCCGAACTATTACGTCAAATTGAGGAGAACAAGTCATTTCCTAAGGTGGTTGAGGCTGGCTTACTCATGCTTATGGCAGACTGCCAGGTGCAGATGAAACAAATCGACGAGGCACGCCGCAGTTGGCAAAAGGCCTATGAGGCACAGCAGCAGGCAAACAAGGACAGCCAGCAAGCAGACCTGCCATGGGTTAGTATGAGTATATCCTCCAGTCTCTTTGATATGGGCGACGTCAAGGGGGCACAGGTATGGCTGGAACGCTGCGAACAGGAGTTCACCCTCTACGAACAACAGGGTACTCCGAAGATCATAGAGGAATGGAAAGGTCATATTGCCCTTAGGCGAGCCATGTACCTACAGGCTTCAGGCCAAACGGCCGAGGCGAAAGCTATTTATGCTGCCATCCCCAGAACCCGCATTATTGAGCCGAATGGCTATAGAGAGGCAGCAGACTACCTGATGGCTGCAGGTCGCTATGATGAGGCAGCTTACTGGTATGAACAGATTGACAGTACCTATCTGGCTACCGATGGTGCTAAAATGACTTTCGACAACATCTCTTCCCGATTCTCTCCACGCTATTCCGCATACCGCAAAGCAGGACGTAATAACGATGCCCTGATTATTGCAGACAGTATCAACTCCGCTATAGACTCGGCGCTTGTGTGGCAGAAAAAGAACGATGCCGCTGAACTTGTCGTGATCTACCAGACCCATGAAAAGGAATTGGCGCTGAACGAGGCCCAATCTGAAACCCGTGTCCATCGCATCCTGCTCATCGCAGCCGTACTTATCATCCTGCTTATTGGTTACCTGTTCTTGCGGGCACGTATATATAATAAGGTACTGCTTGACAAGAACCGCCGATTGGTGGCAGAAATCGAACAGCGTGAGCGTGAAGAACAGCAGGTCATTGAGCAACTAAAGGCTGAACCCGAAGAGAACCTTACAACCAATCAGCAGCTCTTCCGTCGCATCTGTGACCTTATGGATGGTCCTGAGCATATCTATACCGACATGGATTTGGACCGCTACCGTCTGGCACAGATTCTTGGTACCAATGAGCACTATGTCACAGATGCCATCAGTGCCTGTTGCAATGGTAAGAGCGTCAATGGCTTCCTGAGTGAATACCGATTGAGATACGCTGCCCATCTTTTGGCAACGACAACAGATTCAGTGGCCGTCATTGCTGAAATATCCGGATTCTCACGTAGCTCCTTCTTCCGTACATTCAGTGATGCATACGGTATGTCACCCTCTGAATATCGCAAAGTTGCGGTAAGATGATAGAAAAGCCGACAAATAAAAAACGCCCATTTCATCGACAAATAAATAAGCCTGACTGAACTGTCAGGCTTAATTTTTCCCATTTTGAGACTATTTTTTCCTACTGTGAGACTACTTATTTCTAATGATTACCTAATTTTGCAATCGAAATCAAACAAAATAATGCGTATGGATATAACACTTGTCTTCACTGTTGCTTTGGCCGCTGCCTTCATAGTAGTGGTGCTGGTGCTTGTAGTCATCATTATATACCAGCGTTGGCGCATAGGCGACCAGAACGTCTTCATCGAGCGCTTTATTCGTCAGAACGAGGAGCAGCGTGAGAAGATGAGAAAAGCAGGAATCTTCTAATCGATAGTCATAAATACATATTAGAGGGATGATATTCAAATAATACCTATTTTATCGGTTATTTCAAGAGGATGTGCTCATTTATTGGGCACATCCTTTTTGATAATGACTTTTCTGCCGTCTATGATGTTTATTCCCTTCTGGAGCTGGTAGAGTCGCTGACCATAAAGGTTGTAGACCTCATTTCTTCCTTCTTCCTTCTGGCCTCTTACTTCATGAATGCCCGTCGCGCTGCCTAAAACTGCTACGCCGAAACGTTGGGTGAAGGTGGTCTGACCGTCGTTGACGGTCACTTCGCAGTAGCCAACGCCTCCTGTTTCTGATGCTTTTACGTTCAGATTGTCACCTTCGATACTTGCAATGAAGAAGTTTCCGAAAAGGTCTGCCGTATAGGTCGGCGCAATGCTCTTGCCATTCTGTCCATAGAAGCCAGCGAAGTGTTGCCGGAGGTCGATGTAACCTTCAGTATTAGGCTGGAGAATGACGTTAGGATGAGCCATGAACTCTAAATAGTCTTCCAATAGTGTCCAGCCATCGCCATCAGGGTCGTCGTTCTGGTTGGCTACACTGGCATTGCTGCCCGTACATTGCTCATACCAGTCTGGCATACCGTCTTGGTCTGTGTCCCAATCAGCAGCACGCTGCTCTTCGGGATATTCCTCCCACCCCTTGCCTGCGACATGTTCAGTGATATCTTCCTCAGTGTCTATCTCGCCCTTGATTTTCGACTTGCTTCCTACATAAGTATAGGTACCGTCCAACGTTTCTCGGACGTTACGCTGATGGTGTTCATCGCGCATGGGCATGGTGGCACCGGCATAGCTGGTCACAATCTTCATGGCGTCTTGAGCCGTATGGATGGTGGCGTATGACTCGAAGAGAGCTTCTTTCACCTGGAAGTCGTAAGTGGTGGGCAGACGACCGCCCGAGCTGACCTTGTAGTTGTAGATATCGTTGTTCTTATCCAGCGCAGAGGTCTGAATGGCCTGCGAGTGGTTCTTGTTCTCGCGGATGTTGCCGTTGATGTAGGCCTGATTAACGCCGTCAACAGCAATGCCTGATTCAAAATCCTGGGTGAAGAGCACCGAATGCTTGGTGTCGGGTCCCATCTTATAATAGTTGTTGACGAAGTTCACAGCATGGCAGTTGCCGTCAGTGGTACGACTGTTCCAGTTATAGCAGACGTTATTGAATAGGTCAAGTCCGCCGATAGGACGGTTCTGCCCGTCCATACCGCCACCCATCGACCAGTTACGGCCTGCACAATTGACCAGCAGGTTATGGTGCCACGAGCCAATGCGTCCGTCGATGGTGGCGGCATAGCCGTGGTTGGTGCCGTCGGCATAGTTCTTATGGCCAGCAATGCCCAATGCCTCACTGATGACGCTATACTGGAACGAAATGTTCAGTGCACCACGACCCGATACCGTCTCGTCGGTACCCCAGGCTGCCGTGCAATGGTCAACGATGGCATGGTTGGCACCAGACATACCCATGGCATTACCTGTATTTTCGCCGTAAATGCCCAAACCACGCTTGAAGCGCATGTGGCGGCAGATGACGTCAGAGCCGATATTGATGTTCGAGGCCTTAATGCAGATACCCTTGCCAGGCGCTGTCTGTCCGGCAATGTAGGCGTATGGCTTGGTAAAGTATGAGTTGAAGTCCAGTTCGATGGTACCACTCACGTCAAACACGATATAGCGTGGCTCGTCGATATTTACCAATCCGTAGAGCAGGGAACCCGGGGTGTCCTTGTCACCGCTGAGGTTGGTCACATGATAAACCAGACCGCCACGTCCGCCAATGGCATAACGACCATAGCCCTCAGCGCCAGGGAAAGCCAAGTGTCGAGGTTGGAAGGTCCAAACTTGTCCCTTGTGGATGTTACCCTCGCCGTCAACCTCATCAATGCGCCACCAGTACTTCTGCATCGACGACAGACCATTCTTGACATATTCGTTGGCAGTTCCTTCATATTCATAGGTAGTAGCTTCGGCCACCTCTGTAGAGTCGGTTCCTAAGACCATCTTATGACTGACAACACCTTCGGGGGCTATCCACGAGAACGAGACTATACCATTGTCTGAACCTGCGTGGAAGTCGTGGTTTTCTGGTTGTGGGTCGGTAGCAACTATCTCGGCCACATCGAACTCCAGACCATTAATCATGGCACGCGTATTGGTATAGGTCTTGCCAGCCTCTGGTACTGTGCTGTAGGTGATGACGACAGGCTGTCCTTCAGTGACGTTGAACGTGATGAACGACGTGCCCGCCTCGCCATTGCTTTGGGCTGCGGAAGTGAACTTCACACCTGTAGCCACAATATTGCCGTTTACGCTAACCTCAATATCGGGCTGCGTCTGGTTTTTGTCGGAATTGTTGTGGTAAGCCTTCAGCGAATGGATACCGGCACTCATTCCCGTGATGGTAAGGATTAGCGAAGTGGCAGCATCGGTAATCTGCGTCATGTTGCCGTTCTCCAAGTTGGTGGCTAATACCTCGTCGGCGATGACCCTCAGGCTGTTGGTCTCCACATCGGTCTTGCTCCAGTTGCTGCCTAAGGCTGAGGCGGCACCTCCAGCAGTGATGGTGATGGTCATGCCATTTTCAAATGTCTTTGTGTCACTTTCCGCACGAGGTACGGCCCATGAAATGTAGTTCACTTCAGTGTCCTTACCAGGCGCTGTCTTTCCTGGTAAGTCAAAATCAATGTTCTGTGCTATGGCGCCCATAGACATGAGGGCAAGCACGGCTGTCATTAGTAGATTCTGTTTCATTTTTTCTGTTTGTTTTAGTGATTCTGGGTGCAAAGGTATAAAAAAAGAATGATATAATAGGTGTAATAATGTTCCAATTTAGGTGGTGGTTGAAACATTTTTCTATAACGATGCAACAAAAATCCATGGTGATATGGGGAATTTTGTGTACTTTTGCCGCATAAATAACATAATATGCGTCGATTACTACTACTCTCTGCTATTTTTCTGGTTTCTGTCCTCGTTTTTGGACAGGCTGGACATTTTATCCCCTCCGAACGTTTTTCGAGTGGGCAAATTAATGATATTTGTCAGGACAAGTATGGCTTTATTTGGATTGCTACTGAGAATGGTCTGAACAGATATGATGGTTATCGTTTTACGAGCTATTATCATCAGCCGTCCGACTCAATGACCTTGCCAAGTAGAGTCGTCACCAAATTGTATTGTGATAAGAAGGGACAGTTATGGGTAGGTACGAGAATGGGTATCACGCGTTATGACTATGCTACCGATCGTTTTGTGCGTTATTCTTTCTCGGCTAACGAAACACCTCGTGTCATTTCCATCATGGAACGAAAGAATGGCGAGTTCCTGGTGGGTACTTCGGGTAGAGGACTGTATAAACTACAGAAAGACTCGCTGGTAAAGATTCCTGACGGCTATACCTCGGGTGGTGGTAACTGGTATTTTAACCAGATGATGGAGGATAGTCACGGACGATTCTGGAAGTGCGGCTACGGTGAGGAGATTACCATGAAAGATAAGGCTGGTGTTCACCAGTTCTTTGTTAGCAAGGGCATCGTTATGCTGATGACGGAGAAGGATGGTGAAATTCTGGTTATCAGTCAGCATGGCATAAGCTGTTATCATGATGGTGTCATGGTCAATGCAGATATCGACATGTCTGCTTTTGGCAGTGAGAATGTTGTGATATGCAGTGCCTATCAGGACCGTAAGGGTAATATATATATAGGTACGCGAGGCGACGGTCTTTTCCTGTTGACAAAAGGCAGCAAGAATCTGGTTCGTGTAGAATGCAGCCTGAATGGCTTGGATTTGAACACAGCGAGGATTTGGTGTGTCAAGGAAGACCGCAATGGTAATATATGGTTAGGTTGTCAGTCGAAAGGCCTGGTCATGATTCCAAGTGTACAACCCCAGTTTACTTCATGGAGTTTTTTGTCTCAGGGATATCGCATTGGCTCTACGGCAACCTCTATTTGTGAGGGCGATCAGGGTATGATTTGGTGTACCGTTCAGGGTAGCGGCGTTTTTGGCTTTGATCAGAACGGTAAAATTGTAGCGCATCCGGCATCACCCCCTTCTGCTGAACATATCTATCGCGACAAGAGAGGACAGTACTGGATTGGTACTGATGAAACATTGTATTCGTACGACCCGCTGACTGGACGGTATCAGCAACATGTTTCACTTGTCAGTGAGCATGTCAACGATATGACAGACACAGGTGACGGACTCCTGTATATATCTACTTTTTCTCGTGGATTCTGTATCTATAATACGGAAACCCATTCGTTGCAAAATTATCAGGCCACACAGAATAATCCAGTAAAGGGACAGTTATGTAACAACTGGGTGACAACCATGATGCCCGACAAGGAAGGACGTATCTGGATGGCGACCGTATCTGGCGTCTCGTGTTATGTCCCCAATAGGGATAGTTTCCGTCCTTATGGCTGGGACAGCCTGTTGGATGGTATGATTTGTTTTTCGCTTTGTGAAACCCGACAAGGCGACATCCTTATTGGCACAGACCAAGGTTTGTTCCGTTATCACCCAGGTGATGCTAAGGCAAAGCGCTTTCCTGATGGTGATGCCTTGGCCAACAAAGTGGTGGGCTATATTGTGGAAGCCAATAATGGTGACATCTGGTGTGCCACGTCAATGGGTATCTGGCAGTACGATGTCCGCAAAAAGCATTTCATTGCCCATGTCAGCGGTAATGGCTTGACAGTCAAGGAATATGTGAATAGTGTTGGTGTCCATACAAACCATGACATGGTTTATTTTGCCAATAGCGATGGCTTTACAGTCTTCAATGCTGCAAAGGTGGTTGGTGGACACAAGGATTTGCCGAATATTAATCTGACAGGCTTCTTCGTTGCCGGACAACCGATTAACATACGAACAGAGTCCAACGGTCAGCAGATTACCGAAAAGCCCGTGATGGAGTCAGACTATTTTGAGGTGTCCTATCTTGAGAATAATATTTCGCTGGAGTTCTCACTGTTAGACTATAACAGTCCGCTCAACATCGTTTATGAGTATCGGATTAATGGTGCCCAGTGGCTGAAGACCCCTGAAGGCCAGAATTTCATTCAGCTGAGTCATCTGCAGCCAGGCAAATACGAGATAGAGGTGAGAGCGCTGTCATCGGGCGTGTATTCTCAAACTAAGACCATTGTGGTTGAGGTTTCGCATCCTTGGTATAATTCCAGATGGGCCTACTTGTTGTACTTGTCCATCCTTTTTGCCTTCTTAGGCTTGTTTATCTGGTTCCAGAGACGAATGGCCAATCAACAGTTGGACGAAGAGAAGATGAAGTTCCTGATCAATGCCACGCACGACATCCGTTCGCCGCTGACACTGATTATGGGTCCTTTGGCCAAACTTAAGGGCTTGGTAGCCGATGGCGAAGGCAAGATGTATATCGATACCATCGACCGCAATGCCAACAGACTGATGCTGCTGGTCAATCAGATTCTGGACGAGCGCCGTATCGACAAGAACCAAATGAAGTTGCATTGCCGTGAGACGAATATGGTGGACTTTATCAGCAGTATCTGTAAACTCTACCAATATAATGCCTCACAACGTAATATCACGTTTACTTTCGAACATGACCGCGATCACGTGATGGCATGGATAGACCGCATCAACTTCGATAAGGTGGTAAGCAATCTGTTATCGAATGCCTTTAAATTTACCTTCGACGGTGGTGAAGTCAAGGTGGTGCTGAGTGAGACAGAAAAGAACATTACCCTAAAAGTCATCGACTCGGGTGTTGGCATCAAGGCCGAGGATGCCTCACATGTGTTCGACCGTTTCTTCCAAGGACGAAATTCCGACGATTTGGGCATGCAAGGTACGGGTATCGGTCTGAACCTGTGTAAAGCCATTACCGAGATGCACCATGGCGAGATTAGTGCCCAGAGTCGTGAGGATGGTCAGCGTGGTTCGTGCTTCACCGTTGTCCTACAGAAGGGTAACGCCCACCTGAAGCCCGAAGAAATAGTCGTCGACACACCTGCCCGTGAGGTATTGTCGACAGGTGGTACAAGTCGTCAGTTCCGTCAGTTCCGCATTCTTATTGTGGACGACGACCATGAGATAGCAGACTATATCATCAATGAACTGGGTAACCGCTATAAGTTCGACCATGCCCCCAATGGCAAGGAGGGCTTGAAGATGCTGTTGATGGCTCAGGCAGGTAACGATGAAAATCAGACCACGGGCTACGACCTCGTCATCAGCGATGTGATGATGCCTGAGATGGATGGTATCACCATGCTCAAGCGCATCAAGGACAACCCGCAGATTTCGCAGTTGCCAGTCATCATGCTGACCTCGAAAGCCGAGGTAGAGCATAAGCTGGAAGGCTTGAAGTCGGGTGCCGATGCCTATATCGCCAAACCATTCAACATGGAAGAGTTGCATATTCAGATAGACAATCTGATAGACAACGTGCGCCGTCTGCGTGGTAAGTTCAGTGGAGCCGTTCAACAGGAGCAACGTGTGGAGAATATTGAGGTGAAGGGTAATAACGACGCCCTGATGGAACGTATCATGCGTTCGGTAAATGCCCACATGTCGGATACAGACTATAATGTCGACATGTTGGCTGAGGATGTAGGTATCAGTCGTGCTCAGCTGCATCGTAAGATGAAGGAACTGACTGGCATATCGAGTGGTAAGTTCCTGCGTAACCTGCGCATGGAACAGGCTGCCCGTCTGTTGCGTGAGTCAAAGGTTAATGTTTCACAGGTGGCTTATAAGGTAGGTTATTCTGACTTGGCTCATTTCTCGACAGCTTTCAAGAGTTATTTTGGCCAGTCGCCTTCAGAGTATGCAGAAACACATAAGTAAACAAGGGAAATGATTATAATTATAAAACCAATTTTATTATGACAAAAAAGAACTATTTGTTATTCGTTATGCTGTTGCTGATGACGGCATGGCAGAGTGCGACGGCCCAACAGCGCCGTCCCATCGACTCACAGCATCCGTTGTGGCTTATCCATATTGACGTATGGAATTCGGCTGATCCCCAGAAGATCATCAATCTTATTCCTGACGACATCAAGCCCTACGTCTGCATGAATCTCTCGCTGTCGTGTCAGTTCGATACGAAGACGAATATGTATCGTATGCCTCGCAATGCTGTACGAACGTATAAGTCGTGGGCTACCGTCTGTCAGCAGAACGGCATGTGGTTCTCGTGTCAGCCAGCATCGGGTGGCCATACCCATATTCAGGACAATGACCTGGAGACCTTCGAATACTTCTTCAAGACCTATCCCAACTTCCTGGGCTGGAACTATGCTGAGCAGTTCTGGGCCTTTGGCGATGCAGGCGACTTGAGTTCGATGACGGCTGCCTCACGCTGGGCTTTGTTTGCCAATCTGGTTGAGATGTCACACAAGTACGGTGGCTTCCTGACTGTCAGCTGGTGTGGTGGTGTCTATCACATGAACACCAACCCCATTGCCGAATTGAAAAGCAATAAGGATTTCTTGTCTGCCTGTCAGAAGTATCCGGAAGCTATTGTTTTCCTTTATAAGTACACGCACTGTAGCAGCTTTTATAATAACGAGAGTGTCTGCTGGGGTCCGTTTATCTCTGGTCTGACCAAGAACTATGGCGTACGCTACGACAACTGCGGATGGAATGATATGCTCTCGAAGCTGTTGGGTGAGAACCACGGTAAGAAGTATCCTGGTAGTGCAGGTATCGGTACGGTTATGGAGCAGACCTGCGTCAATGGTGGTGCTGTGTGGGATGGTCCAGAGCTGATTTGGCGTGAAGAGTGTTTCCTGAATCAGGGTGATACCAATGTGGATGGCTACACACGCCGTAATTGGGCTGCCTCGCCTCACTTTAAGGGTATATGGCTCGAAATGTGGCGCCGCATCATTGATGGTACCATGTATATTCCTTCACGTGAAGAGGTGGTAGCAAAGACCAAGATTGTTGTTGTCAACGACAAGACTGACGACTACACAGCGTGGGACGATCTATATAACGGTCTCTACTTGCAGACAGACCCCGGCAACCAGAAGAAAGAGGGCCAGTGGAACTACGGCCAATGGCAGAACAACCTCTGCTACTTCAAGTCGACGGGTCGCTATGGTGCCATCCCCATTGTGACAGGTCTCTACGATGATGCTGCTAAGGCTATCCCCTTGCAGGTGAAGAAGTCGAACTATACTTCTCGCTGGAGCACACAGACCAGGAAGCAGAACGATTTCAACGCCCAGTATCCAGAGGTGTCGAAAGGCGATCTCTATGTGAACCGCTATCGAAACCAGCTCGTCACCTACACCCCATACACTTATTTGAATACGAAGAAGTCTGCATCGGCAGAAATACCTTTGCAGTATAATACCTGCGACACGCTGAAGTTGCAGTATGGCAAACTGTCCAGCGGTGTCATCCGTGAGTATGCCGACCATATCGACTTCTATTTCAACAACTATCGCAGCGACAGTACCGCTCAGCAGACTGACAAGATTATCATTACTGGCGTGACGGCAGAACCAAATTGTAAACTGACCAAGCCAACTATCGCTAATCTCACAGGTCATAATGCCAGCCTTAATAGCAAGTCGTACGATGCCGAGACAAAGACGTTTACCGTCAATGTCCAACACATGGGCGCTGCTATCTTGCGTATCGACTGTTCTGGTGCTGCTACTGATCGACTGACCGATATTCTGCCAGCCACTGCACTTGAACAGCCCAAGCAGCCGGAGCCTTATAAAGGCCCCATCACCATTGAGGCCGAGGATATGGACCGTAAGAGCGTTACTCACAGGCTGACCAATTCAGGTTGGTGGGCACAAGATTATTTTGATTTTGCTGGTCTGGGATTCATCGAGACACAGGCCAGTACGAGCAGTGCCCTGCGTCATACGCTTAAATTGGCTGAAGGTGGTGAATACAACATTCTTGTCCGCTACTGTAACAGCAGTAAGGCAGGCAAGATAAAGGCCACCGTCAATGGTACAGCTATGGATATGGCCATTGAAAAGGTTGCTATAAACGACTGGCGCGAGGCCGTTGTCACCGCTACGCTGAAAGCTGGCAGCAACTCGCTGGTTCTGCAAAACAGCGGTGCCATCAAGATGACTATCGACCAGGTGATTTACGAACCCGTAGGCACACCTAAGGAGAAGTTCAACGTGAAAGTCCGCGAGGCTGACTTCGGTACGGTCGTGGCTGATGTCGATTCCGCTGCTGCTGGCCAGACGGTACATCTTACCATTACTGCCGAAGAAGGCTATGGTATCAAGGCTTTGAACGTTGTCAACTCCATATTCTTCACACAGGGTAAGACTATCCCGGTCAGCAGCGATGCCACTGAGGTTACTTTCCAGATGCCCGATGAAAACGTAACCATTCAGCCTGTCTTCTACGACAAAGCAGCTGTCTATACACTTGATTTCACTAACGTGGCTGCTGGAGAACTGCCCGTAGGCTGGCGCACCACCGATGGCAGCGATGTTCGCAACTATCCCACCAGCAATGGTAGTGGTCCGCGTACTTTCTCAGGTTTGACAGGTTATCAGGGTAAGGCGCTCTATTGGCGTACTACCAGTGCGGAATATGGCCGTCTGACAAATTATCCATTGACATTACAGCCAGGCAAATATCAGCTTATCTACGCAATGGCAGCATGGAAGGGTACACCAACTTACCAGGCTAAGATTCTCAATAGCAGCGGTACCGCTATTAAGTCGTCAGCAACAATAACTGCCAAGCCCAATATTAATGGTAATAGTGCTGGTAACATCTCTTCAGCTGAACGCCAAACGTTGGATTTCGATGTGACTGCGGCAGGTAAATACATCATCCAGTTCAAAGAGGTTGGCAGTGGCATGCAGGAATTCTTGATTGCCGAGTGTCGCTTGAGAGACCTCAATACAACGGGCATTACAACCGTTAATGCTGCCAGCCGCTGGCCGCGTGGCATCTATGGTCCAACAGGTGTTCATCGTCAGGCATTACAGCCAGGTTTGAACATTGTAGTTGATGCCGATGGCAATGTCAAGAAAGTATTTGTTCGCTAATCTTTTTGGTTTCTCGTGTAAAGCCGAGCGACCAAGGCTCCGCTGATATTGTGCCACACACTGAAGATGGCTCCAGGAATCGTGGCCAAAGGATAAGCAGCAAAGTGTATGGTAGCCAAGCTGCTGGCCAGTCCTGAGTTCTGCATGCCGACCTCAATGGATATAGCTCTCTTCTTTGCTTCAGACAAGCCAAGCAGTCGCCCAATCAGGTAGCCAAGGCTCAGTCCGCAGAGGTTGTGAAGCATGATGACGACAACGATAATCAATCCACCAGCCATCAGCTTGCTGGCATTGGCGGCAATGATGATAGCGACGATAAAGGCAATGGCAATAGACGAGAATGCTGGGAGATAGTCCGTAGCTTTCTCTGTAAACTTTGGCCAGAGCCACTTGACAATTAATCCAACGACGATGGGCAGGATGACCACCCAGAGAATGCTCAGCAGCATGCCCACCACATCGACATTGACACTCTTTCCTGCCAAGGCCCATGTCAGCAAAGGTGTCATGAACGGAGCCAGTAGGGTAGAGACACCTGTCATTCCCACTGAGAGTGCCAGGTCGCCTTTTGCCAGATAGGTGATGACATTGGATGCCGTGCCTCCAGGACAACAGCCTACCAGTACCACACCAAGAGCCAGTGCTT
>Ga0310786_10003532_pt1 | contig 22672 bp, 29 predicted proteins | sample AusTroGonzalo_MG_FD_203881 | JGI IMG/M metagenome (GOLD analysis project Ga0310786, IMG submission 203881) | Bovine rumen microbial communities from tropical cattle in Woodstock, Queensland, Australia - Gonzalo_03 (v2) (version 2) | ecosystem: Host-associated > Mammals > Digestive system >...
TTTCGATGTCGCCCCAATCGGTATGTTTCTTTGACTTTTCATCTTCAATCATGCCGCGCAAGTGTGCTTGCTGTTGCTGCATGTTTCGGATGGCCGCTTTTTGGTTGGCATAGACTTCGCCGCCCAATGCACGATTGATTTGCCATTCAAGTTGTTTGTATGCACGTTCAAGGCGTTCAATATCCTCTTTATGCTTCTTGATGGACTTTTGCGCCTTGCGGTCACGCGAATTGAACAAGTCGAACGTGCTTGACAACAAGCCGATTGAACCTTGCACGATGGAAAGCGGGTTTCCCGTTGCGATACCTTGTGACAATTGGCTTGCACCGTCAAGGATGCCGCCGATGTCGCCAAGAATCTGTTGCGTTTCTTCATCCATCTTCACGCCGAACTTATCCAACGAACCGACAACGGAATCAAATGCACCGCCCACCAAATCCAAAGTCCCGGAAACAGACGAAAAGGTTTGCTTCAACGATTCACGCAACAAGTCGGATGATGACTTGCCGGATTCTGCTTGACTGATTGCGGCATTCAACACTTCCATTGAATTGCCGACATCAATTCCCATGTCTATTTTGCCCTGCAATTCTTCTTTCTTGCGGCGCAAATAATCAAGATAGGTCGAACCGTCTTTCAGTAGGTCGGCAAATGCCGCATCCGCGCCCTTGACCAATGTTGCGTTGCCGGAATTGACGTAATTCGCAAAGTCTTGGTATTCCTTTTCCTTTGCTTTTAGTTCCTGCACAAACGGGTCATCGCTGTCAAGCAACTTGTTATTGCGCAAGGTTTCTTTCAAGCGTTCAAATGCGTTTCCAAGTGCCTTGAACGGGTTGCGGGATTCCACTTCTTGACGCGCCTTTTCCAATTGTTCGTTGATGGCTTGCAAGTCCGCCGGGTTGAACTGACCGCCAAATTCAATCTTCTTGGCGTTTATCTTTTGGATAAGGTCATCAATTGTCTTTGTCGATAGTTCGTCAAGGTTGCCAAACAGACGTTGCCAATCAATCGAACCCGTCAATTGCTCGTTGGCAAGTTTTGACAATTCATCGGATTCGGCCTTGGCAAGTTTCGCAAGCATTTCTTGGTCGCCATGAAGCGTTGCAATGCGGCGTTGTTCCTCATATTTCTTGCGGATTTCCGAAACCTTGTCTTGGTAGGATTGATATTGTTGGCGCATTGCGTCATAATCAGCATCCCCGGAACTCTGCATGTCACGGTTGTATTGCGCCGTTCTGTTGGAAATGGCCGCGTCAATGGATGCGCGCTCGGCATCGGTCGTTGCTTCTGCACGGCGCATTTGCAACAACTTCAAATCATCGTTGTACTTCATTTCCAACTTGATTTTGCGGTCAAGATACCCGGCATATTGTTCAAGAAGTTCGTCCGTTTCCTGCTTTTGGCGGGCAAGGGCTTCTTTTTCGGCTTTGTCAAGGGCTTCACCCTTTTCTTTGCCAAGGCCGGATGCGTCATCTTCCAATTCCTTGCGGCGTTTCTCGATGATGGAAAGGACTTCAAGAACGGATTTCGCGTTCGACAACTGCAAGGAAAGTTCTTCATTGAACGCATCAAGGACGGTTCGTTTGGTTTCCTCTGCAATGGCATCATTCAACTTGCGCAAGTTGGCCGTCTGTTCCTTGGTTCGCTTGTCAACGCCGATTTCAAGAATCTTGTCGCGTTGGTTCTTCAAATAGTCAAGATACGTTGCACCCTCTGCAAGAAGTCCTTTGAACTCCGTTTGCGCCGCCTTGACAAGTGTTTCATCGCCGGAATTGACCCATTTCAAGAAACGGGCGTATTCCTCTTTGTATTTCTTCAACTTTTCAAGGAACGGGTCTTTCTTTTCCCCGGTCGAACCACCGCCACCGCCGGATGTAGATGTCGAAATCTTCTTTCGCAAGGCCGCAATCTCCTTGACGGCATCATCATATTCTTTGGTATTTGGTTTCAAGTCTTTCAAGGCTTCTTGCTTCTGTGCGATGGCTTGTTCTATTGCGCCAACCGTTCCGGCTGCATATTCCCTTGCACCGTTGATTCCGGCTTTCTTCAATAGTTGCGAACCCTCTGTCTCATATTTATAGGCATCTTCGTAACCTTTTTTGATGTCTGCTTTTAGTTGGTCGATTTCTTTCTTCTTGTCTTTCTTGTCGGAATTTTCCACTTGATAGGTGTTCATCGAAATACCACCCGTTGCCGTTCCGTTCATTATAAACTTTGTCTTTGTGTCCGGCATGGCTTGATACTCTGCTTCTGCTTCCAACAACTTCTTGACCTTTTCTTGTGTCTGTGACAAAACGACAAGTGCCTTTGCCTTTGCAATCTGTGCGTTGATAAAGGCATCCTTGTTCTTGATAAGAAGATTTTCGGCATCATGGACGTTGCGAACGGAAACACCAAGTTCATCAAATTTCTTTCTGTTTTCCTCAATGAACTTTTGCTTGGCTTCAAGGTTATCGCCAAGTTTTTCCCATGCCGATGATAGTTCCATGACCGCGCCAACGGGTTTGTATGCCAAATCCGCAACGGCTTGTCTAAATTCCTCGGCGGCTTTCTTCGCTTCGTTGGCCTTGGAAACGAAATGCGCAACAATGGCGATGATGGCGGAAATGCCCGCAAGAATCCAACCGAACACGGGAATTGACTTGATGGCAACGCCAACCGCCCGGAATGCCCCGGCAAGGGTGAAGTTTGCAACCGCCCCGGCTGTTGCGGCGGCTGTTTGTCCCGTTTGCGCCGCCGTGTTAGCAACTTGCGCCGTTGTGTTGGCCGTTGCGCCCGCCGTGCTTGCGGCTTGCGCCCCTGCATTGGCTTGTTTCGCGGCTGTATTTGCAACGGTTGCCGCCGTGTCCTCTGTTGTTGCGGCGGCATCTGCTGTTTCGGCGGCGATATTTGCTTTCAATGCGGCATTTTCGGCGGTCTCTGCTGTTGTTGCGGCGGCAACAACCTTTGCCCACCATTCTTTGATTCCGCGCAATGTAGTAAGGGAAAATGCGGAATCCTTGTTCAAGGTCTCGGACACTTGTTGCAATCCGATGGTGATTGCCATGACCGATTGAACCTTGGTCATTATCCTTTGCAAATCTTCGTTTTCCCCTGCAAACAATGATATTGCACCCGTTGCGGCGGAAAAACCGCCCGCGATGCCGGAAAGACCGTTGATGATGCCTTGGAATTGGGCTTGGTCATTCGCAAGAATCTTTCCTTGTTGTGCAACGTCTTGTTGTATGTCTTGAAGTCGGCCAAGTTCATCTTCAAGGCGTTGGTATGCTTCACTTTGCTTGTCAATGCCTTGGTCAACCATTTGCATCATTTCTTCTTTTAGTTCCTTGATGCGGGAACGCATGGATTGGGCGTTTTCGGCGTTCTCCTTGACCTTTTGGGCGTGTTCTTCCATCTTGCCCGCTTGTTCTTCAAGGGCATTGGAACAATCGCGCAATTCACGCAAAAGGCGATGGCGGACTTCAATTTCACCTTGAACCGCCGTCTTTTGTTCTTCAATTTTGCGATATTCTTCATCGCGCCCGGCTGCAAACGCTTCACTTGCCTTGCGGCCAAGTTCTTGATACTTGGCTTCAAGGTCGGCAATGGCTTGTTCGTGTGATTCACACGCCGCGCCGATTTCGCCTATCTTGTCACGGATGGATTGCGCCGTAAGACTGAACGCTTCATCCATCTTCTTGCCGCCGTTCACGGTCGCATCGGTCAAGCCTTGCACACGCCGCAAGGTTTCTTCAACCGCCCCGTCTAATTGCGAATTGTCAAGTTCTGATTTGAACGACAATGCGCCGTTGTCAATATCTGCCATATTACATCATGCTATTTACATAGTTCAATATCTGTTGTTCGTTGCTTTCGGACAATTCAATGACTTCGTGACTATCATCTTCAATGTCGAACGATGGCGCGTCAATCATCATCTTTTGCACCGTTGGCCATCCGATGCCGTGCAATAGGTAGTCATAAGTCCAACCGAAATGTTCACAGATTGCACCCCGGCGACCGAATGGACTATTTAGACCCCGTTGTTTTCCTCTATCCGAACCGGCATGGATGTTCGGTCGGTTGACATCAATCGAATAGAGTTCAAAAAATCCCCAAGATTGCACATTAGGTTCACCAACGTATAAAGTTGGTACAACTTCGATGGCTTGATGTTCCTTGCGAACAAGGATGTCAACTTGTTAAGGCGTTTGGAATCTTCAACGTACTTGACAAAGCCGTTCCGCCCCGGTGTCGGAATCAAGTAATCTTCGCCAAGAACTGCAAGGGCAATGACTTTCGCGCAACGCTTCGCATGGTGATTCACCATCGTTCGCGCTTCTTTCATGCCGTCATCAGATTGCAATCTTTCTTCGTCAAGCGCAAATTCAATCCATTCACATGAAAGGCGGTCAAGCGTTCCAAGGGTCGGTTCTTCAATCTTGAACTTGCGGACAACCGGGACAAGTTTACGTTTCTTGACCAAACCGAAAAACATTGGCTTTTCAATGACATCGAAGTCCTTGACTTCAAAGCCGATGCCTTTGTTCACCATTTCGTTCAATTGGTCACGTTCTTGTTCAAGTTTGGTGATGTTCTCGTTTTCTTCTTTCATGCTTCTTTCCTTTTATTGAAGAACGCCCCGCAATCCGTTATGCGGCTTGGGGGCGTTCTCTGATTTGATACATGTTCACCGTTGGACGGTTAAGTTCCGCTTCCACTTGTGGGCGCAACCTTTGGAATGGCACGGATGGCCTTGCCCGTTGTTACGGCGCAAGGTGTGACGGTGAAGTCAACAAGGACAATGCCGGATGCTGACAATGCACCATTGACAACGGCTTCGATGTCACCGTTGGGGATGGCAAAGTCAAGACCTTGTTCGGTCTCGATATAGATTGCCTTGTTCTCAACCGTTTCATCGCCGTCAAACTTCCATTCCCCGGTTGTGCTGTCAACGCTGCCACCGATGTAGGTTGCAAGCATTGTCGGGTCGGGGTTCATCAGCGAGAAAGTAACCTTGGGAACTTTCTTCTGCTTCTTGCGCACTTCGGGGGCTGCTTTGCCCTCCTCAAAGTGTTCGGTCACATCGGCGGCATCTTGGTTGATGTTCGCCGTGTCCTTGTAAGTCTTGCCAATCTTAGTCATGTTTGACTTGCTTGGCATTGTTCCGGCTGCACTTGCGGCGGCAACGAGAATCTGACAAAGACCAAGTGTGATGGTTGTTGATGTTGATGGCATAATACTCAATTTTTAATTGTTATTACTCACTTTGTATGTTCCACGAAAGGCGGATGTTCACGAAATGTTGCTTCACGTTTGTCTCGGACAACTCGGATTGCGCTTCTATCTTGAAAAGCAATCCCGGAACTTTTGCAGCCCGCAAAACTGATAAGACAACGCCCGTGATGGCTTTCAGACGTACCGAATCCGCTTTCAACATTGACTTGCCCTTGATGGTCTTGGGCTTGTCGGCGACATACACGTTCACATTGCTTGTCGCTATTTGCGGCAAGAAGTCTTGCGTCAACGAAATGGTATTGATGACAATATCTTCATCCGTTGAATCATCCGGGCGGTCATCGCCTTTGTAGATGTCACCCGAAATCGCGTTCTTGACCGTCTGCACGTTCAAGATTCGATACACAATCGTATTTATGTCGAACGATGTTTTCATTCGTTTGCGGCTCGTTTGATGTTGTTTATCAGTTTGGCAAGCATATTCGGCAATTCCCTTTTCGCCAATTGTTCGGCGGATGTGATAACGTCACGGCCTTTGGATTCGACATGAACCGCGTAATTCATTCCGGCGGTCACGACAAGGCAAATGCCCGTTGTTTCGTGTCCCACCTTTTCCGCAAGGGCTTGTCCGGCTTTGACCCCGGTTGACCCGTTCAACGTCTGTTCGTATGCCGAATGAACGGCAACGCCATCGACAAAGACCGCATATCCGATAGATGAACGCAAGTTGCCCGTTTGGTCATGGAAACCGATTTCCGGCGGGACTTCACGCGCATGTTTCACACACATTTCACCAAGCATTTGCAAGCGTTTGACTTGCGCCTTTTTGATTGCATCAAGGAAAGCATCGCAACGCTTCTTGACATCATCGCGTGTGAAGTTCGGTGTTATAGCCATAGACGCGCATGAAGTTGGTCACGCTTGAAGTTCAAGCAACACCCGGTGATTCTGACATCGGAACATTCCGCATCATTGGCGACAACTACATTTGCGCCAAGTGCAACGTCCGGGCATGTTTTTGGCAACTGAATCAACGATGTCACCTTGTGGGCGATGCCGCCGACTTGTATTTCAGTCCCGCGCCCGTCCGTTTCTTCCCTGCATTTAGAAAGTAACGTGTTGGTCGGTGTCCCGGCCACAAAGTCACCATCTTCATTGCGCACGGTCTCGCCGGGCGTTACAAGGAAAAGGAAATGCGGATATTGCTTCACGGATGCCATTATTACCAAATGTTTGACTTGTTACGGATTTTCGGACGGGAAAACAACACATTTTCTTTGCCAAGTTCATTGCACAAAGCATTGTAGAACAATTTGACCGCATCCATGTTCCATGAAACGGAATATCCGCCCTCTGTCACATTCTGCGTTGTCCCTTTCAGAACGATAGACATGCGATTGTAAACCGCATTGTCGCATCGTTCAATCTGAACTTCGTTGTCGGCTTCGATTCCGGCTTTCAACAAGATAATATCAATGTCTGATTCCGAAATGTTCAAGCCGTTCAAGGCTTTTTCCAAGTATTGTTTGTTCGTCATATCGTTATCGGGAAAAGGGGCGGGGCGGCATTGCATGGGCTGTCAACTCCACGCGCCGCCCGCCGATTAGTTCTTGTTCCAAGATGTCGCGTTCGTCTGCATGAGAACGGAACGTCCGGCAAGATTCCATGCGGGGAATGCGTTTGCAATGCCCTGCGTAACCTCTTGGACGGGTTCTTCATTGCTGAACTTCTTGACAAGCGTATGTCCGTGCATGACCTTTTCAGCCACCGAACCGGGCATCTTCTTGGCATCAATGGGTTTCTTCCACCATGTGTTGCCAAGGACTTTCGATTCGCTGAACAGAATCACATCATCCTCGAATGGGTTGCCCGTCTGACGTGAACCGTCAGCAAGTTCGATGGTGATGTCTTGGTCGATGATGACAATCTGCAAGCCCTTGAACGTCTCTTTCTTCTTGGTAAGATAAGCGTTCACGGCTTCAAGGCTCGGAACATCCTGCGCACTTGTGATGTTCTCCACAACGGTTGCACAACGCTTGACAACTTCTTCCTGCATGGCAAGTTTGCCGAATGTGTCAAGGTTCATAAACGCGAACTTGTACTTCGCACCGTACAACTGTTTGCCTTTCTTCAAGGCGGCGGGGAAATCAACCGACAATGGCTTGCCGGATGTGCCGGATGAATACGATGTTGCAACGCCGATTTTGTTATCCGATGGAATCAGATAATCGACATTGTACTCACTCACGATTGCCGCGTTGTTGGATGTGGTGAAAGTCACCTTGCCAAGTGAAATTTCTTTCAAGGCAATCCATTCAAGACGGGCGGCAACGCCATCCCAACAGAACTTGGTGTCCTCTGCCCAAAACTCGACAAGCGCACGCAAGTCGGGGTTGTCGGATGACAAAGCGACCATGATGTCGTACTCTGTCAATTCGTCCTCGTTCTTCTCGCGGGCGATTACAATCTTGGGGATGTCACCTTGTATGCGGGCAATGGCTTCACGGGTCTTGCGGGGGATGGTAGAACCGCGTGACACAAGGTCGGCGGCAATCTTCAAGCCTGCTTGGGCTTCAAGCATCTTCCAATCAAGACGGTTCGTTTCTTTAAGGGGAAACAAGGTAGGATAATAATAATCCTTCAAGTCATAGGTGTGGATAACCGCCGACATGTCCTTTTCGTTCAACCCTATCATTAGCGATTTCTGCATATCTTCTTGATGGTGTTAATGGTTAGACATAAATGATGCCTTTCAAGGCGGTCTTGGCGGCATCGGTTACAACCGGGGCGTTGCCCTCACGAACTACACCCATGACCCACGCATCGACAAACAAGTTGGTGTCGGCATCGACATCCATGTTTGAACCTGCGATTGCAACGGGGGTGTTCTTGACGGTCTTGTTAGCACCCGTTGTTTGGAAAGCAACCGCGCCCGCTGTGATAGCCGCGCCGATGGTCGTTCCAAGGGTGATAACGTCCTTGGCGGCATTGGACTTGTCAATCGCGGTGATTTGCTGACCGTTGTTGTTGCCAACGGCAAAGTAATCACCAACCTTGAAGTGATGTCCTTTTGCAACATCGTATGTGGTTGCGTCATTTGCGGCGTTGGTCAAAATCTGTGCGGTCTTGCAGACCTCATACAGACCATTTGAACCTTTCGCAAGGGGCGTTCCCTCAAACAATGCCGAACCGCCAAGATTTGCCACATGTACGGTCACGCCGCCGGGAATGTCTGCAATGCGGTGAAGAATACACTTCACAACGCGATTGTCCTTGCTTCGTTTGATTGTAAGTGACATTTTGATTCGGTTTTACTTGTTAAACTTCTTTGCCCGTGAACGTATCGCCACCGGGCTTCAATGATTCCACATAGGATGCAACGCCTTTTGAAACGCCGTCATCGCCTTTGTTTGCAAAGAAAGGTCGGCTTTCGCTCGACATGTTGGAATCGGCGACACGCTGATTTGCGGATTCAACATCGGTCTTTGTTTCGGTCAAATACTCGTTGAACGCATTGTCATCGCTGAACGTCATGCGGCCAAAGTCTTTCAACGCTTTCGCCTTGAATGCTTCATCCTTGCAGCCGTTCAAGATTTCGTTCAACTGCTTCAACCTTGAATCCGTCAACGCATTTGCACGGTAGCCCGCCAATTCGTCTTGCAACGGCTTGACTGCATCGGCAATCGCGTTCTTGACCATCGCGGCAATGTCGTTCGGGTCTGTTTTCTTGGTTGGGTTATCGCCGGGTTCAACAACCTTTTCCTTGAAATCATACTTCTTGCGCAAATTGCTTTCGTAGGTCTGATTGGATTCGTTGACCTCTTTGTCCACATCGGAACGATAGTCCTTGACGAACTCATTGACTTGCGCATCGGTCAATTTATCGACAATGCCTTTCGCTTCGTCATCGGTTGTTGCTTGTAGAGCAAGAACGCCCGCCAAGATTGCCAAACCGTCTTTCCGCACGCCCGAAAATTTTGCAATCAGTAATGCGAGAATTTTTTGTTTCATGTTTCGTGACTTTTTAATTGTTAAACTTCAAATCGGTGCAAAGATAATCATTGTATTACTATAAAACACTTCTTTTTTGCCCATTTTATGCTTGATTTATCAACATTTTACAAGAAAAATGAAAAATTTTTGTGTTTTTTCTTTGTTATATTAAATAAAACTTGTATCTTTGCACCGTGCAAGTGAGAAAATGCAACAAGTATCACAATAGCACACCAACAAAATGCAACGTCAAACAATTAAAATTTCGCAACAATGAAAAAGGTATCAAAAAAGTTAGTCGGTGAGTTTCTGAACGAAACCAAGGGTGAAACAATGTGGTCGGTCGTTTCTTTCGACAAGAAATCCGGGATGCGTGATTTGGCATACGGCGGTCACGATTTCTTCCACGCTTTTTGCGTGATGACTGAACAACTTCACAAGGGCTTTGATGTCATCTTGACCGACAAAGCCGGATGGGACGCAATCAGCAAGATTGAAAACAACGTGCATCGCCGTTGCACTTACAACGAATTGAAGCCGTATGAAATCGTTGTTGGTAGTTATTCATTCAATATCGCACATCCAACATTATAAGTCAAACCGGGGGCGGGTTCGCCCGTCCCCACAAACAGACAAAGACGATGGAAACCAAGTTGTTCAAAAACAAATATCCGATTCCGGCAACAGCGAAATATGTCATTGATTACGTTTATGACAACGCGCCCTGCGAACCGAACTTCTATTATCAGATTGTCAGAATCAAGGATGATGCCATCTTATATGCCAACGCCGACAAGAACAATGTTATCGCCGAATGTTGGAAACGCGGCATCCCTTACAACGAAACCGCATTCATATAATTCTATAATTCTAAATCTACAACGAATATGGCAACTATCAAGCAAATCACCAAACAGATTGAAACGGCAACCAAGCGCATTGCCGATTTCGACCGCAAGATTGCAATGTACACCGAACGCCGGGACAAGGCAATCGCCGCCGCGAATAAGAAGTCCGGCTTGAACATCTGTGTTGATGACATCATCGTCAAGGAAAACACGAATGGCCGTTACACTTGGAAAGAATATTCATTGCCCGCATCCATCCGGGATGCCATCGGCTTTGAAGCATCATTCAAAATCACCAACGCTTGCGACTACATCAACGACAACACCAAGAACAAGGGCATTGAGGAACGCAACCTTGCACGTCTGCAATCAGAACTTGCAGAACTTGAAGCAAAGGCCAAGGCGGATGCCGACAATTACGACAACGCCCTTGAAACAGCATTGCGGGGTGCAATGGCCGATTTCCGGGATGTATGGTTCGACCGCATGTTGAAATGGTTCGGCAAGCATTACGACATCATCAAGGAAAGAACCCCGAAAATGACCGAACGCCGCCGCCGTGTGATTTCCGCCTTGCAATGGTTTGACCGTTACGGGACATCATCAAAGCATCGCCGGACAATCAATGTTCTTGAAGCCATCAAAGGCCGTTGCAATGAAATCATTTATGATGAAGCGAACAATTATGCCAACCGGGACTTCTACCTTGCAGACATGAAAGAAAAACTTGAAAAGTCATGGGAACAAGGAATCGTCAAGTTGACCAAGAAATGCCAAGGGTTCGGCATCGACCAAGCAAAGGTTCGTTGCACCCATTGCGACATGACCGCCAAGGGCTTTGAAACCTACATCGAAGATGGTCAACCCCGGTTCATCCATGCAAGGGTGATTTGGGCGGCGGAATACTCCGACTTTGTTCAACCCCACATCCGTTATTTAGTGACCGAAAGAACGGTCAAAATCGGCTAAATCAATGGCAAAATGCCCCGGAAATGTTAAAAATCACCTTTCAAATGAAAATTTCCGGGCTTTTTGCTTGTTTTATTAAATATAATATGTACCTTTGTAGCACTATAATACATCTAACATTCTAAATTTACAAGATTATGACTACAAAAAAGTATTTCAAGACAAGGCAAGAAGCAAACAAGGTTTGCAAGGAACGCCAACAGACCAACCCGGCAATCAAGGTGTGGAAGATGCCAAAGGGAACAAGGCATTCCGGCCAATTTGCCGTTTGTGACGAAATGACATATTTGAACACTTACTAAACCCCGAACGATTATGACAACGAACGAACTAAAAAAGGCAATCAAGAACTTGGTCGAAACCAAGTACATGAACAAGACCGTCAAGTTTGATGACGATTGGAAGTTCCGCGTCAAGGGTTACAAAATCCGGGAACGCAAGAACGCAATCCCACGTTATGAGTTTGAAGATTACGGGGTCGATGAAGATACGCAAGTGTTCATCATCGTTGAGTTTTGGGACAAGGCAAACGAAATGGATGCAACGGATGCCGCTTGCGTGTTCTTCACTCTGAATGACAAGGGACAAGTCGGAACGGCGGATGTTCCTTTTGACTTCGACATCCAAGGCGCAAACCTCGACCTTGCCTTGAAGATGGAAGATGAAATGTTCAACCACGATAAGAAGTAATAACCGGGCGCAAGCCCACAAATCGCAACAATTATGGCAACAATGACATTGAAAGAAAGAATCGAATCCCGCGTTGAATTTCGCCGGGTTCGTTTGGGTCGAAAGACCGCGTTTGACGCATCGGCATTCATTGACGGTGTTTTGTATGAAACGACCAAGGCAACCAAGGAACTTTGCGTTGCCGACCTTGTGCGCAAGGCTGAAAGGAAAGACGGCATCCATGCCGATTCAATCCCACCATGCCCGGAAAAGCCAATGAACGATTATCCAACCATCTAATTGCAACGATTATGACGAACGAAATTGGATTCAAGTTCAAGCCAACCTTTTCTTCAATCATCGACTTCTTTGAGGTTCGCGGGTTTGACGAAAAGACAAACAAGGTTTTGACAATCGTTCACCCACATAACGGCGGCGAATTTGAAGATTGCATCGAAAAACCATATTACGATGCCGCATTTGAGGTCGGCGATTATATTCCACTTTGTGATTGTGACGACAATAGGGATGTTGGTACCGTTGCCACGGCTGCTAATGGGTGAAATTTTATAATATATTGAATATGAGCGAGAAACGAAAACCATGCTTTATTTTGTTTGCCCAAAAACCGGGGCAAAAAAGAAAAGCCAAGGTTGAAATATTTCGGGCTTCTGACTTTGAAACATCCGATTGGCGCAAAAAGATTTCCAATTGCAAATATCGGCTTCGCGTCAACGGTCGGTGGTTTCCCAAGTCAAAAGACGGCGGAAAGCCGAAAAAGAAATATTTTTATCGCACTGAAATACGCGATATATTTTGGCGGTCTTGCCCTTTTTGAAACTCTAAACTTTCAAAGATTATGAAGCCAAAAGGAAACGGATTGATTGAACTTGTTGATGACAAATCACAAGATTCGGGGTTCTTCTGCATGAAGTTGGTCGGATTCCTCAACAAAGAACGTAACGACCAAGGAATCATCCCGCCCGATTTATGGGAAAAGCGGTTCAATGAAGCGAAAGCCGGGTCATGCTTTTATAGAACCATTTGCCCCGTGTACGAAAGGACACGAAAGGCACATCCCACACAACCAAGACAATTGACATTTAATTTTTAGAACAATGAACGAACAAGAATTGAAATCACTTGCGGCCAAATACAATCTTGATGCCGCATTCGTTGGCCAACTTTACGACAAATTGACCGACAAGACAACCATTGAAAAGGCGTTGCGCATGTTTGTTGCCGGAACGCTGAAATTTGACGTTGCAACCGGGAACGACCCGATTGACATTGCGGCCATCCGCAAGGATTTGGCCGGGAACTTCCAAGAAGTGAGGAAACGCACGGCGGAACTTATGGAAAAGCAAAAGGCCATCCATGAATATTATGCCGGATGTGAAGCGTTGTCCCGCAAGGTCAATGGCACAATCACCGACACCGTGTTCATCAACGATGGAAAGATTGTCGCCTTTGCCCATTACGAACCCAAACAAGGCGGAATCTATATGGCGGACAATGAAGTCATGCCCGCGTTCAATTGGCAACCCCGTGAAGCCTTGAAACGCTTGCGCAACCTTGACCGCCAATTGTTCAAGATGGTCAAGAAACATGCAACCAAAGAACCGTTGTCATTGTTCATCTTTGACGAACGGACAATCAGAAAGGACAAGTGACATGGAAAAGAAGTATATCATATCAGACACCATGCAATCCTTGATTGATTGGGAAAACATCATGCCGATGGATAGATACGCGGGCGGACATGATGACCAAATGAAAGGGTTGTACAAAGGTGCAAAGGTAATCGGACACTATAACGAAAACGATTATCAAGGAATGGTCGCAACATGCGTGAAGTTGCCGGATGGTCGCTTCGTGATATATAACGACTATTACGGTTCATGTTCCGGGTGTGATTCATGGGAAAGCGCAACAGACGATGAAGTCCGCAAGTTGTGCATTGACCTTGCAAATGGTTCTTTCATCTTCCAAAACTTGAAAGATGTTGTCGAATATCTGAAAGCCGCAAGGGATGAAACGAAAGACATATCCGGGGAATATGTGGCAAGTTATGAATGGCAACGATGCGGAAAGGGGCTTTTGGATGAAATAGGCCAATATCTGTTTGGTTGCGCACTTGCCCGCATGGGTTTTGTCTTTGTGGAATCAAGCCCATACCCAAGGAAAACGATTTTCAAGCATGAAGAATGGCATCTTTCCATTGAAATTCAAACATGCGGCGTGTTTGTCGTGTCTGTAATGGGTGAAAACCGCGAATGCTTTGACTTTGACATGTCATCATTCCCGGATGATTTCTATCTTGTGGATAAACTTTCGATGATATTTGCAAGGAAAATCGGTGAATCCATCAAAGAAAAGATGACTAATAATTGCCGCGATGCGTTTTACAATTCAAAAATCAAACATTGATATGAGCAACGGACAAACAATCTATCATGTACAATTCAAAGAATCCGGCGAAAACCATTATTTCGGGTCAATAACCGCGATTTATGACATTTTCACCGTTGAACAAGTCGGCGTTGCCAAAACAACCCTTTGGGGATATGGTTTGACACACGTTCACCCATACGAAAACCGAAAGTGCATCATCCGAAAGGGCGTGTTGCACCGAAAGAAAGGTAATCGGACAAAGTAAGAAGAAAGGGGCGGCAAATCACCGTCCCTTTCATCGTTATTCAACAGACATCCCGAAATATTCACGGGCGTTGTCATCTGTTTCTTCAATAGATTCGCATGATTCCGGCATGATGTAGGCACAAGTGAACGCCTTGTTCTCCTTGATTGCTTGCTTCAACATCTTCACGGCCTTTGTCACATCCGGCATTCGCCCGTTCATACCATGTTCAACGATGCCGACCGCAATTTCCGTTTCGACACCCATCTTTCCGGCATAAGCCCATGCGAACACTTGTTCATTTGTCAGTTTGTCAACCGACTTCACACCGCACATTTTCAGATAATCGGCGATGTTCTTGCAATCTTGAATCTTCATTTCCATCTATTTTTTAATAATTCACGCATCTTTTTATATGTTTCCGGGGCAAGCAACTTGAACAAATCGTTCTCCGACCAATAGTTTTCGGACATGTGGGCGATAAATTCCGCCATCTGCTTGTCTGTACTTGCGAAATATCCCGCCGAATGTCCGCCCGGTGATATGTACTTGTGTCCGGGTGTTGCCGCTTGCAGACAATCTGACAACGCGCCCAATTTTTCCTTTTCGTCTTGCGTCAACTTCCACACACCACCCTTGTTCTTGATGTATTCCGCCAACTTTGTTGTGATGTCATTCTTGGCCATTTCTGCCTTGAATGATGCGTAAACATCCAAGAAGTCCTTGTCCGAACGCCATTTCATCGAATGGTCTTGTGCGTGACCAAATTCGTGATGAACAAGGCCGGATTTGAACCAATCCGAATCGGTCATTCGCCGAACATTGTCTTTGTCTGTCATCGAAATGCAAACATGATGGTATGCGGGCGAATGGAACGCGCCCGAACCCTTTGTCAACAACGGAATGAAGCGTTCCAAGGAATCCCAAAACTTCTTTGTCGCCATCTTGTCCGTGTAGTTCGGAATCTTCTTTGCAATGGCGAATATCTGCACGGGCATCTTGTCGGACAACTTATCAAGTCCAAACGCAATCGCTTCTTTGCTTGTCGCCAACTTATAGATATTATAGGCGTGTTCGATTTCATTATAAACGGACAAAACACCCTCTTTCGTATCATAAGCGTTGATTTTCTTGATTGCATCGTTGTATGCCTTGCGCCAAGCGACCGGGATTTTGTCAAGGTCTGCTTGCTTCAACGCTTTCAGTTCTTCAAGTTTGTTCACGGTCGCATAAACCGCCCTATCTTCCGGCGAATTGTACTTCTTTCCGGCTTTTAGGTATGATTGCGCCGACCATTCACTTTGCATTCCGTTTTGACGATACGCACGAACCCAACGAACCATTGAATGCGTTTCCGGGAATGTCCTTTCAACAGCATCGCAAAATTCGTGCCATTGGTCAACCTTGGATTGTTTGGCCGACGGTTCGACATATTTCATGGTTGGCGTTGTAATGGGTTCGTAATTGCCCGCTTGCTTCTGCAAGATGGAATCTTTCAACGACTTCAACTTTGAAAGGAAATTCCGGCCATACATCGCCCAATTTCGCTTGTCCCATACGTTGCCGGATGTAACCATTGCAAGGGCGTTGTCAACGTCCGTGAAGTCAATCTTCAACCTTTGGGCATCTGTAATGGCTTGGCGGGCATCTGCAATGAACGTGTCGCGCTCTCCTTGAACCTTTGCAATACGGGTTTGCATTTCCGCGATTCCTCGTTGTATGCCGGGGACATCCCGCTTGTTCAAAGGTTCGTCAATCGGATATGAGTTCAAGCCCCAATCGGTCGCATCCTGCTTGATGGTCGTGATTTGTGGCAATAGCGCATCAATTTGTTGTTGAACCGGGTCAACCTTTGGCGTTTGCTGCATTGGCTTCGTCTGCAAGGATTCTTTCTTCAATCCTTTCGACAAATCGCCATCAATGAAGTTGTCCCGAATGAAATAAGGCGTTGAAGCCCAATTTTCTTGCGCGTCAACATGGTCGGCGACCCAATCCTTGAAGCCTTGTGGAACGTCCGTGACCTCGTTCTTGGCTGCTTGCTTCTGATATTCCTTGCCGTGCAAGGCTGTTTTCAAGTCCGCAAGTTCGTTTTTGTCGAATGTTTCATCATCCATCAAGATAGGAACACAAACACACATACATTGCGGATGCCACCCGGTGAACTTGAACGTCTTTGGGTAACGTCCGACAAGGCGTTCACACAAGTCACACTTGCATTTCGGTTCATGGTTGGAACGGCGGACTTCAAAGCCTACAACGAAATCAAGCGTTTGCCATCGTTGCCAATCGCTTTCACGGTATGCCATATTGATTTCGGTTCTTGTCAGACGTTGCGCGTTCTTCACGCTTGAACGATAGACACCTTGCCCCGGATGGAACGCCCTTGCAGCCTTTGAAAGTTGCAGATTGCCGCGTTTATCCCGGACACGCCGGAAAAGGCGGTTCGGTTCTTTCAAGTTCTGCTTGACATCCCTTGCCAATTGTTGTGCGCTTCGCCCCTCTCCAAGTCCAACGTCAAGGGCGGTTTCCAATTGTGTTTTGTATTGGCCAACCGTCCGCCATACACGTTGCGACAAGTCCATCCCGTCAACCTTGCGGCCTTGGAATGTGGAAAGGGCATCAAGGTTTCGGTCTTGCATCTTGCGCAATTGGGATTTCGGCAACTTCGATGTGTCAAAGATGGACTTGATGAAGCCGTCATTCTTCTTGCAAGCAAACAACCATTGGTTGCGTGACCCTTGTTCGATGACCGCTTGAACCTTGGCCGCAAGTTGGTTGCCGACCTTTTGAACAAGGCCGTTCAATGCCGGATAATCTGCGAATGAGAAAGGAACGTCCGGGTTGTACGTCCCTTTTGCCGCCGCATTGGTGATTTCAACCGTTGCCCGGCTGAACAATTCATCAACTAAACGGGCATATTGTTCGGTTGTCTGATAATGCGCCGTGTCGAATCCCTCAATGGAAAACCTTGTTGTTTTATATCTCTTTGCCATCTGCTTTCTGTTTTTGTTCGTAAAATCTGCATCGGTGTGTCGGTTCTGTACTTGGTGAAGTCCATTTTGCGAGACATTCCCAATACAAACCGCCATATTCACGGTAATTCGCGCACTTCATGCAATAAATCCGGGGCATCATCTTCTTTCTTCAACTCAAAGTGTTCACATGTGTCATGCCGCAAGAACCGCGCCCATCTGTGGAACGGACACCAACACATGAAAAATTCACCGTTGATGTCTTTTTCGATTCGGTTGCCGGAATGAATACAATCTTTGCACAAACCCGTTTCTTTTGTCCGTGACGGCGTTTTTGTCTGCTTGGTAGATACTTTCCTTGTCGCCATCATTCAAATTGCTTGACGGTCACGAAATCGCCCTTTTTGATGCGTTCGTATGTGTCCGGCTTCACATGGCATGGTATAACACCCAAGGAATCGGCGACAAACACAACCCATCGTTCGTGTACGGGCTTCCATGCCGCCGGGTGTGAAGCGTTGTTTTCCCGGATGATGTCTTGTTCCGTGACATGACGTTTGCCAACGACATAGCCGGAAACGGGATGTTGCCTACATGAAGCAAGCAACAATCCCATTGTTATGATTGCAAGAACCTTTTTCATTCCTCGTCACCCTTTCCGCCTTTTCCGGGCTGTTTCTGCTTGTTGGCCGGGTTGTTCGGGTCATCATCATCGACATCATCAATGATTGGTTCGCCGATGGTGAACGAATTTTCGCGGTCTGATTGTTCTTTCAACTTCTGCATGGTCATTTCCGGGTTCTTGCTGATACCAACCGATGCAACGGATTCTTCTTGCGAAATAACGGGCTTGTTACCGTTGGCCGTCATCCAATAGTTCAATTCGTCAATCTCGCTTGTCAGCATATAAGGGATGATTTCGGGTTCGATGTCAATTTCATCGGCATCATTCTTGACCTTGCCGTTCATGTAGCCAATCCAAGCCTTGACAACATTCACGCGGCGTTGTAGGTATTCATCGAAGATTTCCCGCTTGTCCTGCACTTTCAAATGGGCATCCATGAAAAGCAACTTCAATGCAAGGCCGGAAATCGCGCCAAGACCCTTGACGGCATCGAACGAAATGTCCGGGGTCTGTGTGATGGTGTATATCATCTTCAAAAGGGTTTCGATTTCCAACTTCACGGATTCCGGGGCTTGCTGCCAAGATACATATTGCATCGTTGCGCCCTCTTCGCCCTCGATGACCGCGCCGGATTCGCCTTTCTTCGCCCATCCCTTGATGTCGCCCGTTGTGAAAATCTTTGGCGATGCGTGATAATCGTTGGTGTCTGCAAAGTTGGAAAGCAACTTTTCAAGGCGGTCAACCAACTTGTCAATATCTTCGCACTCATAATGGTCTTGATGGCCAAAGATGACGGGAATCTTGCCGATTTCAATCTTCTTTGGGAATCCCTCAACGACTTCATACCCGTTCTTGCCGTTCAACCAAAGCCAATGTTCTTCGTCCGTCCATGCCTCAAAGTAGTCATAACGGTTCTTTTCGCCGTCAACATGGGCAAAAGCACGGGAAAACGCTACCATGTCCCCGGATTCGTCAAAGTATGGGTAAAGAACATCGCCGTTCTTGGGTGAAAAGACAACGCAACGCAACTTGAAAGGCGTTTCAAAGCCATATTTCTTGTGTTTCGCTTTCTGTTCCGATGGAAACCAATATTCGGCGGCATCCTTGTAACTGAAAATGGAACGTGCAACCTTGCGGTTCAACGAATTGCACTTCACATCCGACATGATGCGGTTGAACGCTTTCAAGACAAGTTCTTGACCCTCGTTTTCCGGGGCTGCATTGTAGGATGGGGGATTGCCGAAACAGAACGACACGGCGCGATTGACGATTAGTTTCTGAATGGCAACGGCAACGCGGGCAACTTTTTCGGTTCTGTAATTGCCTTTGTTCTCTGATTCTCCATCGGTCACGTCAATCACATTGCGGGCGGATTCCGCATTTGACATGTCATCGCCCGCGTCAATCTTGACTTTCTTGTCCGGGCGCAAGATTGGGTCATTGATGTCGTGTTCCTTGGGGTTCAACGATTTGTTTGCCGATTCAACGTCCGGCAAATCAAGATAACGGTGTGACTTCAATTTCTGAATGTAGTCACTTGCGGTTGCGGCGGATTCGCCGTTCGCGGTCTGTGGGAAAAGTTCTTCAATCTTCATTTGTTCTTGAATTTATTTGTTTTTATATGGTTATCGCCCGAAAAGCCCGGCAACGTCTGTGTTCCCGTTCTTCTTGCGTTTCTCGACCGTACCCGTCAAGGCATCCGGGGCATCATCATGTTCGTTGTTGCCAACTTTCATGTAACCCGTGATGGCTTGGTAAAATTCCGGGAATAGGATGTTCCAACCTTGCGGCATGAAACAGATATTTTGCACATCCGCCGAATTTTGGAAGATGCGTTGTTGCTTGTTGTCCTTTTGATGGAATGCCGTGAACTTCGTCTTGTTGTTGCCAAGGATGCGACATTCTTTTTCAACCGCGTTCTTGAATAGGCGACCGCCGTTGTTCGCTTCGATGACACATTGCGAAACCCGGTGTTTCGTCAGCATCTTTGCAAGGTATGGTTGCGTGAACTCAACGGGCTTTTGCGTGTAAAGCACATCAACGATGAAGTTGCCAATCTCCGTTTCGTCATAGATGATGGCGCAAAGGTAGTCCGAACCCGTGTCCGCAACATCGACATAACACTTGCGAACGCACTTTTGCGTTGCCGGGCGGATGGCATATTCCGAAAAGCCCATTTCGTACATAAGTCCCTGCAATGGTTTCGGGTTCTGCATGTACTGCGTATCAAAGACGAACGGGTTCTTCTTGCGCAAGTCAATCAATTCTTCCAAGGTGTGCTTGAAAGGCCAAAGGGCGTGTTGTTCCCCGGCTTCGTCTTTCTCGATGCAAGGCAATGAAAGAACCGTCCATTCGCCGGGTTCTTTGGTCATCAAGAATCCGCAAAGGTCTTGTTCGTGCAAACGCTGCATGATGATGACAATCGGCGTGTTTCGGCTGTTCACACGGTTGCGGATGGTCGATTCAAACTTGTTGTTCACCTTGTTACGCACAAGGGCGGACAAGGCATCATCCGGCTTGATTGGGTCATCAATGATGATTGCGCCGCCGAATGACGTGCAATCTATTTCCGGCAAAAATTCGTCAAGGGCTTCGCCAAGTTCTTTGTCGGATTCGGCATCTTTGACTTCATCAACAAGACCCGCGCCGAATCCCGTTACTTGTCCGGCGGATGATACGGCATACAACCCGCCGCCCTGCTTGGTGAACCATTTCTTCGTGTTCGGTGAAGTCGGCTTCGCGTCAAACAGACGTTGAAATTCCGGGTCACGCATGATTTCTTGAACGCCGCGTGAATTGTCACGGGCAAGGTCATCGGAATATGAAAGATGAATGAACTTTGCCTTTGGGTTCATGGCAAGTCCATTCGCAATGAAGTTCTTGACGGCTTGTTCTGTCTTTCCGTAACGGGGTGCAATATTGATGATAAGTTTCTTTGTTTTCCCTGCCAAGACATCGTTCAATGCGTCCGCAATCATCCGATGGTGCTTGCCGACAACGAACTTTCTGTGAAACCGGGATTTGAAGAAATACCGGGTGAAGTTCAATGTATCTGACAAACACCACGTCTTTAATAGGTCGATGTCTCGGACTTGGTTATTCATTTAGACTTCATCTTCAAGTTGTTTCATAAACTCCTTTGCTTCTTTCTTGGTCAAGACGCGGGCGGGCTTCACAAGCGGTTCGCCGTTTGCACCCGTCAATTCCGCGTTTTGGCGGTTCTTCCAATGGTCGGGGTCGCCGTTGGTCAACACAAAGATGATTGCGCCCGTGTCCGGGGCAACATGCTTGGTTGTCGTGACTTGTTCCTTGATTTTCGGAATCGGTGTCTTGCCGTCTGCTTCCATCTTGCCGGATGGAATGGTCGTGACCTTGGTTTCCTTGGCATCATAACCCTTGATTTTCTTCAACAAGGATTTCTTGGCTTCCAAGACGAACATTTCCATGCGGTCACGCTCTGCATCTTCAAGGGCTTGCACAAATTCGGGGTGGTCATCGCGCCATTGATACCACAAACGGCGGGAAATACCAACCTTTGCGCATATTTCCTCGATGGTGAACGTGTCGGTCTTTACGAACTCGACAATGCGTTCAACGATTGCTTTTGTGTACTTTGCCATTTTTGGTCTTTTTATTCTTGTGCAATTCGTGCAAGTGCAATGCAATTGCATCGTTATTCTTTCAACTCACATTTGAAACCCCGGTCTTGAAGTTCCGAAAACAGCAACGACAACTTGGTCACATCGCCGCATTCGACAACCAACCGGGTTGAAATCACTTTCTTGCCGTCCTGCTTTTCTTCACCCTTGTCATCTTCGCCATTGTCAACGTCAACGCCCCAATCATGCGGGTCAAAGTCGAACTTTTGCGCTTCTTGCATGATTAGGTCGGTGTTGAACTTCAAGTTGGCTTCTGACGTTGCGTTGTCTGCAAGTGCCATTTCGCGGCCTTGCTTGCTGTCAAGGTCAATGTCCGTTCGCTTCACGGCGACCAACTTTGTGCCGTCAGTTTCAACGATGATGACATCATCAATGCCGACATTGACGCAATTTTCGGTTGTCTTGTTTCCGCCGATGATGCGGTTGTTCTTGTCAAGTAGGATGGAACGACCCGCGCCGAACTTGCGCAAGGATTCTTCAATCAAGTGTTGTCCGTATTCCGTTCCCTCGTTGAAGTTCTTGTCATCCGGGATAAGTTGTTCAATACTCGTTTCAATCAACTTTGCCATAATCAAATTGTGTTTGGGATTGCAACGTCTTGTTCCTCTCCATCTTCAATGACTTTGATGTCATGGATTGTTTCGTCAAAATCATCAAGGATATTATCACCAAGCCTTGCGACCTTGCGGATGATGTTCTTCTTTGTCAATCTTGTGTCGGGAAACTCGCCGACATAAACTTTGAATCTTACTTCGATTTCTTTCATACGTCAGAAAATTAAATTGTGAATAATGAATGCCAACGGAAAGGCGACAAGTGTTCCAAGGTCTGTGAAGATGATGTCGTACAACTCAACCGTTCCATGACCTTTTGAATCCCACCATTCTTTGAGGAATGCGGCAACAAGTCCGGCGATGACACCGACAAGGGGAAAGAAGATGCCAACAACCAAGGCGATAATGAATCCGGCCAAGAAGTGCTTGCGTTTGTCGGCTTCATGGGACATTGAAACGATGCTTTTGAACATCGCAACAAGGTTTTCCCATAAGTCGGTGAACCACTCCTTGATTCTGTCTTTTGCC